>Ga0335076_10002813_pt1 | contig 17354 bp, 13 predicted proteins | sample Lox_Sample_25_FD_206717 | JGI IMG/M metagenome (GOLD analysis project Ga0335076, IMG submission 206717) | Soil microbial communities from Loxahatchee National Wildlife Refuge, Florida, United States - Lox_Sample_2.5 | ecosystem: Environmental > Terrestrial > Soil > Wetlands | place: USA... | reverse complement strand
AAGCTCTGCCTGGGCTGCCACCAGCCCCTGGCGAAGAAGCTCTCCGCCCCCGGCGCGGCCGTCCACGACCCGGTGAAGAGCGGGGACTGCCTGGAGTGCCACCGGGGGCACGCCTCCACCGTGAAGGCGCTCCTCGCCCGGGACGTCCCGGAGCTCTGCGCGGACTGCCACGATCTCGACGCCGAGGACCTGGCGAGGAAGCACCCCGACACGAAGCTCCGCGCCGCCGTCTGCACCGAGTGCCACGACCCGCACCTGCCGCGGCTCCGCTGAGGGGACCGCCCCGGAGAGGCCGCCCGGTCGGCGATGAGAGCGCCCGTCGCCCCGGGGTGGCTGCGGGACCGGCCACGCCCCGCACGCCGCTCCGCGGGGGCGGGCGAGCTTCGCCGGGTCGCGGGGCGCCTGCGGCTACGGCAGCCCGTGCACCGCCTTCACCGACATCGTGCCCTTCGAGTGGCACTGGGCGCACTGCTCGACGCCGGCGGCGGTCGTGTAGCGGTTGCAGTGCACCAGGGCGGTGCCCGTGTCGTGGCAGCCCATGCAGGCGGCGGTGATCGGCGGGCGGGCCGGCTCGCCCGGCACGTGGGTGCCCTTGCCCTGGTGGAGCACGACCCCCGTCTCGTTGGCCACCGTCGGGGCGGCGTCGGCGGGGACGTTCTCCACGAGGAAGGCGCCGTCGAGGTGGCAGAGGGTGCACTGGGAGAGGTTGCCGGGGAAGCGGACGAAGTCGAGGAAGACGGGGGTCTTCGAGGAGACGAGGTAAGGCTCGGAGAGCTCGAGCGAGACCGAGCCGCCGGCGGAGACGCCGGTGTGCATCCGGTGGATGAGGACCTTGAAGTGGACGGTCCGCTCCTCGATCGCGTCCCAGGTCGCCGGCAGGCTCACGTTGCCGCTGGTGGTGTCCTTCGGCCGGACCGTCCAGTCGGTCTCGTCGGGGGCGTGGCAGAGGAGGCAGTAGTCGACGCGCAGCCGGGCCCCGTGGTGGCTGAGCCGCTCGTGGCACACCTCGCAGTTCGCCTGGGCCACCACCTTGCGCCGGGGCAGCGGGCTGCCGCCGAGGGTGTTCCCGGCCGCGGAGTCCACGTAGACGATGGGGTTCGCGCCGGTCTCGGTCACCGATTCGCCGGTGTAGGGCCAGTTGAACCGGTCGTTGACGGCGTCGTAGAGCGCCGGGGCCCCGGAGCGGCGCGCCTCGATCCCGACCGCCCACGTGCCCACCGCGGTCGCCGGGATGGTGGCCTTGAAGGTGTAGTGGAAGAAGCCCGAGGCGTCCGAGGTGAGCGTGAGCGGAACGCTCTCGCTCACCGGCGCCGTGGTCGACACCGCCAGGTTGCCGGTCTGGTAGTCGCTCGTCGGCCCGGAGATCAGGATGGAGAGCCGGGTGATGGCGCGGGCCAGCAGGCTCCGGGTGGAGGCGGCAGGGGTGGGCGCGTTGAGCGGGGAGAGGGCGCCGTCCCGGTCGCTCACCACGAAGATCACGGTCGGGCTCTGGCCCGGCAGGAGCCCCTGCACGCCGACGATCTGGATCGTGAGCGGGTCGAAGTGGGCGCTCGCGTAGGGCGGGACGTGCAGCTCCGAGATCGGGGCATACCCGGGGGATCCGCCGAGCACGTGGCAGCTGGCGCACTGCGTGTCGTCGGCCATGGGGCCGCCCGGGTGGGCGAAGTGGACCTGGTCCGGGGCGCCCGTGCCGAACCAGACGTCGGGGTGGCAGCCGGCGCAGGAGCGCCGGGAGACCTCGGTGTCGAGCTTGCCGACCTGGGCGGCGCCCAGGTGGCAGGCGCCGCAGCTCCGCAGGTCGCGGGGGAAGGTGATCCCCCAGGCGAGCGTCCGGGCCGGCTGCCCGTTCTCGCTCCGGCTCACCATCTGCCCGAACACGTACTCGTGCCCCAGGTCGCCGACCACCGAGAACTTCTGGCCGAGCAGGGCGGTGTTGCGGCTCGCGGCGAAGGGCATGAGCAGCGGCTGCTGCGGGAGCGCCGAGGTCGCCGGGGGGGTGAAGGCCGCGGTGGTGTTGGCGAGGAAGAGCGTGGGGAGGTTCTTCCCGCGGTGGATCCGGTGGGCCAGCCGTCCGAGCTCGAGCGGGTTCGGGTTGGTGGCCGGCGTCGCGCCCGCCAGCGCCGTGGGATCGACGGTCTGCGGGTCGGCGTGCTGCCAGGTGTGGCAGGTCAGGCAGAGCTTCGTGCCGGAGCGGACGCGATTGTGCGCGGCGAGGGTGCCGTGGCACTGGTCGCAGTTCGTGTCGAGCACCAGCTCCCGGGAGGCGGGCGGGCTGCCGTTGGGGACGAAGTCGAGGGTGGCGCTGGTGCGCGAGGTCCCGGTGGTGCCCGCGAGGAAGACGCCCACGCGGAGGGTCTCGCCCGAGCCGGTCCAGGTGAGGGGCGTGCCGAAGTCGTCGGCCGAGGGGAGCGGGGCGAGGAAGGTGTAGGACAGGGTCCCGTCGCCCTCGTCGGCGAGCGTCCCGCCCGTCGGCGGGCTGACCCCGGCCGGATTGACGGTCTCGGCGCCAGGCTGCTTCACGTTCTGCAGCACCAGGTTGACCGGCGTGGTCGGCGTTCCGGGCCCCGCCACCGGGAGGCTGGGGATGTTCGCCCCGGTCCGGACGTAGCTCCGCCAGGCAGGGAGGCCGCTCACCGGCTCGGTCGCCAGCCCGGCCAGGGTGAAGCTCGGCTGGAGCGCGGTCGCCTGGGCGAGCGTCGCCGGGGTCCCGTCGAGGGTGATCTGGAGGCGGACGACGACCTGGGTCGAGGCGTTCACGGTCGCCGAGGAGAGCGCGACCGCCGGGGTCCCCGTCGAGCTGGAGGCCGACGGCTTGACCGCCGGCCCGACCGCGGGCTTGCTGCAGGCGGCGAGGGCGAGCAGGGCCGCGAGCGCGACCTCGGGGCGACGGGTGCCGTTGCGCATGGTCTCTCTCCCGGGGCGTCCGAGCGGCGTCCCCGCCTCCCCGCCCGGCCGTTCGACCTCGCGCTCCCCGTCCCCGCGCCGCCCGGCGGCGTGGCGTGCGGGAGGTGTGGCGAGCGCGAGGACCTTCCGACCCTGAATCACCCTACCGGGTCTGCCAGCGCTCCGCCCATACCGTGAACGGGGCACCGGCGCGAGTTTCCAGCGGAAATGGAGTGAATCGGGGGTGGGTGTGCGAGGGGTCGGGAGGGGTGGGAGGCGGGGCGCCATCGCCCTCGACGGCGCCCACCCGGCCTGGGTCCCAGCGGTATCCGGCGCCCCGGGCTCACCGGCCCGCGAGCAGCTCGGCCAGGGCGCCGGTGATCGGAAGCCCGGTCCGCTCCTCGACGAACCGGAACTGCCCCGACGGATTCACCTCGAGGAAGACGTGCTCGCCGTTCTCGCGGCGGCGGAGATCCACTGCGGCGTAGGCGAGTCCGAGGTCGGCGAGCAGGGCCCTGAGCCTCCGGGCGATGCCGGCGGGGAGCGTGCAGCGCGCCACCCGGGCCTCGTCGAAGACCGGCCGGAAGTCGTGCGGCGAGCGGGTCCGGCGCGCGTCGATCTCCGCCGCGAAGAGTCGGCCCCCGACGGCGGTGACGCGGACGTCCATGCCGGGGACGTAGGCCTGGAGGATGGCGGGCGCGTCCCGGAGCGACGCGAGGTCGGGCCGGGACCGCGGCCCGAGGAGCCTGGTCGGATACCAGTCCTCCGGCGTGCAGTGGAGCGCCTTCCAGACGGCGCGCGTCCGGCCCAGCCCGCGCAGGAAGCCGCGGGCGCGATCGGGGTCGTTCGTCACCAGGGTGCGGGGGACGGGGAGGCCCGCGCGAACCGCCGCGGCGAGCTGCCGGGGCTTGTGACTGGCGGCGTCGTCGGCCCAGGGCTCGTTCACCCAGCGCACGCGCAGGCTCGCCCACAGCCCGACCACGGTGGCGTTGGCCTGGCGGAGCGCGAGGGCGCGATCGTGGGGGGTCGAGTTCGGGGCGAGCTCAACGGGGCGCGGCCGTCGCCACCAGACGGCGGAGAGGTCTTGCTCACGGGCACGTCCATCCGGCCCGTCCAGGATCCAGGCGCTCACCCGCGCCCGTGCGGCGAACGCGAGCCGGAGGCGCGCCGGAAAATCCCCGACGTCGAAGACGCGGGCCTCGACCCCGAGGCGAGCGAGCGCCTCGAGGACGGGGGCCAGGTGGTCGTCGCCGGCGTGCGAGACGGCGAGGATCACCTCTTCTTCTTGGCCTTCGCCTTCGCGGCCTTGCGCGCCGGGCGCCTCACCTTCGTGGCCTTCCTCGCGGGGCGCTTGGCCTTCTTCGCCTTCACCGCCTTCTTCGCGGAAGCCTTCGCCTTGCTCGCGGGGGCGTGGTCCGGCGGCTCCTCGAACTGCTCGCCTGGCTGTTGCCGCCACTCCTTGCCGGCGGCCGGGGTCGCCGGCGTCTTCGGGCGCCAGGTCCCGCTCGCCTTGCAGTATGGCCTCGCGCAGCGGTGTGGCTGGAGGCCCTTCACGTAACGTTCACAGTAGTTCTCGTCGCAGCCCTCTGGTGGAACGGCGGCCGCCGCCCTTCCCTCCCCGGCACCCGATCCCGGCGCCGGAGCGGCGAAGGTGCGGACGAACTGCAGGTTCACGTCGGCGGATCCACAGGAAGACATCGGTTCTCCCAGGTGGGGGTTGAGCTCCGGTACCCAAGCTACCGCACTGCTCCAAAGGCCACGACGGCGATCGCACCTCTCATCGTGCGGCAATCCCGATCTGCGGCGCCAGCGCGCGCGCGTCCCGCAGGAGCGGGAGGCTGCGATCGGCGCGAGCCCAGCCGTCGAGCAACAGCCGGAGCTCGGCGCGGGCAAGCTCGGTCTCGCCGAGCCGGGAATGCGCCCAGGCGGCGAGGTAAGTGACGCGGGGCGCGGCCCAGGCGCGCCAGGCGCCCCGCGGCCAGAGCGACCGGTAGCGCTGAACCGCGGCCAGCGTGCCTCGCGCGTCGCCGGTGGCCGCGCTGACCTCGGCCACCAGGTACGACGGCACGAGGCCCCAGTTGGGCCAGGGATCGCGCTCCTCGATGGCGGCGAGGCGGGACAGGGCGCCCGCCGCGTCACCTCCACGCCAGGCCACCAGGGCCTTGAGCTCCTCTCTCGACGTCGGATACGAGAGAGACGCCTCGAGCGAGGTCGCGCGTGCCAGCTCGCCACGCAGCGCCAGCACGACGGCGAGCAGGTTGACGGAGTCGGGCATCAGCGCGAGCGCCTTGGCGGACTCCCGCCACACCGCCTCCGCGTCTCCCCCCCCGGCGACGAGGAGCGCACGGCCGAACTGCAGGTCGTCCTGGGTGGCCGCCGGGGCGCCCGCCGCGAACTGATCGAGCAGGTGGAGCCCCTCCGCGAGCCGCCCCTGCGCCGCGAGCGCGACCGCGAGGGTCAGGACGGGGTTGAACTCCCCCGGCGCCGCGGCCACCCGCTGCCGGGCGGCCTCCTCGTAGCGAGCGTAGTCGCCCGCGGCGAAGAGGGCGGCGGCGAGGTCCGACTGCGCGGCCGGGCCGCCGCCGGCCTCCACCGCCTCGCGAGCGAAGGCGGTGGCCTGCTCCCAGTCCCCCAGCCAACCGAGCGCCCGGACCACCGCGTGGACGGAGGCGGGGGAGGGCGGGCCGGCCCGGAGCCGCGCCACCAGCCCCTGGAGCTCCGGGCGGCGGCGGAGCGCGCCGTAGGCCGACACGAGGTAGTCGAGCGGCCACTCCGACGTCGGATCGAGGGCGAGGACCTTCTCGAGGTAAGGGACCGCCGAGGCGTACTCGCCACGGTGGAACTGCAGCTCGCCGGCGAGGTAGAGGGTGAGCTTGTCGTCCGGGAACTCGGCCAGCACCCGGCCGTACTCCGCCGCCGCCGCGTCGTCGTCGCCGTCGAGGTGGGCCTTCCAGGCGCGGATCAGCCCCGCCTCCTTGGTCGGCACGCGGTCGATGGAGCGGAGCGCGGCGGCCATGTGCGCGTCGCGCTCGGCCACCGGGCCCTGCTCCATCGTGAGCATGTAGGCGAGCTGGTAGTGGGCGAGCGCGAAGGTGGGGTCGATGGCGAGGGCCTGCCGGAAGTACGGCGCGCACCGCATGTTGCTGATCCAGCTCGCGCCCTGGCTCGGCCGATCCATGCAGTCCACGCCGGCGAAGTACTGCTGGTAGGCCTCGACGTTGCCGGTCACCGACTCGGCGAGCCGGACCTGCGCCACCTTGATGTCGTCCGCCCGCTCCCGCAGGGCCCGGCGGGCGTCGACCGAGAGCCGGTCCAGGGCCCCCGGGATCTCCTCCTTCTTCCGGGCGCGCTCGCTCACCGAGAACAGGTACCGATCCGCCGAGGGCTCGAGCGCCTTCAGCTCCAGCGCATAGGCCGCGCCGAACCGCTGGGCGGAGCCGATCAGGAGGAGCCGGGCGCCCGCGGCCCGCGCCAGCTCCCGGCCGATCGCCTCGTCGATGCGGGGCGCTCCCCCCTTGCCGAGCTGCCGGAGCAGGCCGAGGAGGCGCGAGCGGGTGAGGACCTGGACCCGCTGCGACTGCTCGAGGGAGGTGATGAGGAGACCGGAGAGCCCGTCCAGATCCTGGTCCCCGGTGGCGTTGTCGAAGTCGGTCACCGCCACCAGCACCCGCTCCCCCGGCGCGAGGGGCAGCTCGTGCTGGCGGAGCCAGAGGCCCAGGCCGAGCGCGGCCGCCGCCAGCGCCGCCGCCCCTGCCAGCAGGAGGCGCCGGGGCACCCGGGCGATCGGCTCGAGGCGCCGCTGCGCCGCGAGGAGCGCGTTCAGGACCGTCCCCGCCGAGGCGGGCCGCCCGGCCGGCTCCTTCTCCAGCATCCGGGACACCAGCTGGCGCACCGGCGCGGGGGCGAGCGCCCGGGGCAGCTCGGGCGGCGGGCCCGGGTCGAGGGCCTCGCTCCGGTCACGGGAGACGCGGTAGGGGACCGCGCCGGAGATCATCTGGTGGAGCAGCGTCCCCAGGGAGAAGAGATCGGTGCGCTCGTCCCCCGGCTCGGATCGCCACTGCTCGGGTGCCATGTACGCCGGCGTCCCGGCGCTGGCGGGGCCGCCCCGGCCGAAGAGGAAGGCCAGGCCGAAGTCGAGCACCTTCAGGGTCCCGTCCTCGCCGAGGAAGATGTTCCCCGGCTTGAGGTCGCGGTGCACCACGCCCGCGGCGTGCGCGTGCGCGAGCACCCGGGCGACGTCCACGGCGATGCGGATCGCCTCTCGCAGCGGGATCGGGCCGTCGCGCAGCCGGTCGGCGAGCGTGCGGCCCCGGAGCAGCTCGAAGATGAGGTAAGGACCGGACGGGCCTCGCCCGAAGTCGTGGAGGGTGACGATGTTGGGGTGGTTGAGGCGGGCCACCGCCTCGGCCTCCCGGCGGAGCCACTCCTCGCTCCGACCCACGATGCGGCTGCCCGGACGGATGGCCTTGAACGCCACCGCGCGGCCGAGCTCGCGGTCGACGGCCTCGAAGACCACGCCGAAGCCGCCGCGCCCCAGCTCGCGGACCAGCACGAACCGGCCGACCTCGTCGCCGGCCTTGAGCCCGGCGGTCCACCCGGCGGAGACGTCGACGTCGCTCTCGGGCGTGCGGGCGAGCTGGGCGAGGAGCGCCGAGAGCTGCGCGGACACGTCCGGAACGGCGTCGCCGTCCGGCAGCGCGTGCCCCTCGCCAAGCCGTCCGGCCTCCTCCACCCGCTCCTCCCCGAACGGAAAGAGACTTTGTACCAGATCGGCGAGGGTCTGAGGGTTCGGCCTGGTGACCGCGGGCGGGTCCGACCACGCCGCAGCCCGGGGGCTCGCGCCCGTTCCGGGGATGCCGAGATGCAGGATGCCGACTGCTCCCATGCGGGCCGTGCCTCGGGAGCCAAGACCGGCGGGGGGCCGGTTCGTGACCCGGGCGCTACCCGACCAGCCCTCGGTCGCGGGCGAGCTTGGCGAGCCGCTCCTTCAGCCGCTCGAAGCGCTTCCGGAGCGCGGCCGCCTCCACGGGCGCGCCGTCGGCGACGAGCACCGCCGCGATCTCGTCCCAGGCGAGCTTCTGATCGATCCGCAGCACGAGCAGGGTCTGCTCCTCGGGCGAGAGGGTCGCGCGCAGGATCTCGAGCGCATCGCGCTGGCGCTCGACCTTCACGGCGGTCTGGGTCCGGACCTCCTCGGCCAGCCGGGAGGCCTCACCGCTCTCGAAGCGCCGGCCCAGGCGGCGCCAGGCCTCGTCGCGGACGTTGAGGGCAGCGTTCCAGGCGATGCGGAAGGCCCAGGTGCGGAAGGAGGACTCGCCGCGGAAGCCGTCGATCCCGCGCCAGAGCCGCTCGGCGAAGACGGAGAAGGCCTCGGCGGCGTCGGCGTCGTCGCGCAGCACCGAGCGGAGGTAGCCGTGGATCTTGGGGCCGAGGCCGCGGATCGCCTCGGTGGCCGCACCGCGGGTGTCGCCCGCGGCGAGAAGGGTGCGGACGCGCTCCTCGACGATCACGGACCCATGCTAGCGAGCCCGCGGAAAAATGCAGGTGATCGCGACGAGAAAGAGCGCCGGGGGCCCGGACCGGTGGCGGTCCGGACCCCCGCGCTCCCCGCGGCCCCCCGCCACGAGTCCTTCTCAATCGCGATCGAGAGGTGGACCGGCGGGGCCATCCGTTGTGACGCGCCGGGGCGACGACCTGGCGGGAGGGTCCTGGGCATGCTCGCGTTGGTACCCGTTGGGGGCCGGAACCCACCAACGAAGGGACGTTCGGCACCGTGTTCGTGCTCCGGATGTCCGGAAGCGGCCGATACGGGCGCCGGCGTACCGGCCACCGGCTCCTCCGATGCACGGGCGGGACAACCCTGGTGGGGCGAGATGCCCGCTGACTCGCCGTCCTTCGCGAGGTACGCTCGAAGCGAGGGACCGCTCCAGAGGCCACATCCCGAGCGCAAAGCATGGAACGGATTCGGACGATCGAGCATGCCGGCAAGGAGATCCTGGTCTTCGACTACGGCGGGCTCGATCCGGACGGGTACCGTCAGCTCATGAAGGACGTCATCCGGACCCTGTCGTTCAGGCCTCCCGCGAGCGTGAGGACCGTCACGATCGTCAAGGGGACTCGGTTCGGCGTGGGCGCGGCCGACGACATCAAGGCGTACTCGGCGGCGGTCCGGCCCTACGTCCGAGCGAGCGCCGTGGTCGGGCTCTCCGCGCTGCAGCGCGTCATCTTCCACGCGGTGCGACCCTTCCTCTCCTCGACGCTCGAGACCTTCGGCAGCGTGGAAGACGCGGCAGCCTGGCTGTCGCAGCAGTGACCGGCGATCCGCGCGGTGCCTACTGCGCGGTGTAGCCCCCGTCGATCACCACCGGCTGGCCGGTGATCCCGCCCGCCTGGTCCCCCACCAGGAACAGAGCGTACGCGGCGATCTCCTCCACGGTGAGCAGGCGACGGAGCGGGACCAGAGGGTAGATCACGTCCTCGAGCACGCGCTCGAGCGGAACGCCGCGGGTCCGGGCCAGGTCGCCGAGCTGATTCCTCACGAGCGGCGTGTCGACGTAGCCCGGGCAGAGGGCGTTCACCGTGACCCCGTGCGGCGCCCCTTCGAGCGCAGCGACCTTGGTGAGCCCCAGGAGGCCGTGCTTGGCGCTGTTGTAGGCCGATTTTCCGGCGAACCCGACCAGCCCGTTGATCGAGGCGATGTTGAGGATCCGCCCGCGCCGCTGGCGCTTCATGACCGGGAACACGCGCTTGATCGCCACGAATGGCGCCACCAGCATGACCTTGAGGAGGAGCTCGAACCGCTCGGTCGGGAACTCCTCGATCGGCGAGACGTGCTGAAGGCCGGCGTTGTTCACGAGGACGTCGAGGCGGCCGCCGAACGCCGACGCCGCCGCATCGAGGGCGGCTCCCAGCTCGGCCTCGCGCGTCACGTCGCAACGGAGCCCGAGCGCGCCCTGCCCGAGGCTCGCCGCGGCCCGCTCGGCGCCTCCACCGTCGAGGTCCGCGAGGGCCACCCGCGCCCCAGCCTGAGCCAGCGCCCGCGCGATGGCGAGCCCGATCCCGCTGGCCGACCCGGTGACGAACGCCGTTCGGCCTTCGAGTGCACCAGCCACGTGGACCTCCCGCCCGGTGAGGACGTGCGACGTTGCAGAGCTTCGCATGCTCATAAGCCCCACCACCCGGCGATGCACCCGCCGAGCGCCGGGCGCGATCAGGAAGGCGGGAGCAAGCCGTGCTCCGCTGATGTCCGGCCCCCCGCTCGCGCTTCGGCACCCACCCCCTCGCAGCTCCTCACCGCGCGACGCCCAGGAACGACCGACGAACCAGCGCCCGCACCTCGCCCACGATCCCCCTCCGGAAGACCAGCACGCAGAGCACGAACACCCCGCCGGTGATCACGGTCACCCAGGAACCCGCGTCCACCAGGTAGTTCTCCAGGCTGACCACGAGCAGGGCCCCGACCGAGGGGCCGAGCGGGGTCCCCATCCCTCCGAGCAGCGTCATCAGGATCACCTCTCCCGACCGGTGCCAGTGGACGTCCGAGAGCGACGCGAACTGGAGGACCACGGCCTTGAGGGCGCCGGCCAGCCCGGAGAGAGCGGCCGAGAGCACGAAGGCGACGAGCTTGTAGCTCTCCACGGCATACCCGAGCGACAGCGCCCTCGGCTCGTTCTCGCGGATGGCGCGCAGGACGTGGCCGAACGGAGAGTCGATGGTCCGGTGGATCAGCCAGAAGCCCGCCAGGAAGGCGGCGAAGACGAAGTAGTACATGCGGTGCGGCTCGGCGAGGTCGACGATCCCGAGGGCGCGGCCGCGCGAGATCCCCTGCAGCCCGTCCTCGCCGCCCGTCCAGGCCATCTGCACGACGAGGAAGTAGACGAGCTGGGCGAAGCCCAGCGTGATCATGGCGAAGGAGATCCCGGAGCGGCGGATGGCGAGGCTTCCGAACACCCAGCCGAGGAGGGCCGCCACGGACGTCCCGCAGAGGACCGCCAGCTCGGGGGGCAGCCCGGCGAGCTTCACCGCCGCCCCCGTCGCGTAGGCCGAGGCTCCCAGGAACGCGGCGTGCCCGAAGGAGAGGAGCCCGGCGTAGCCGAGGAGCAGGTTGAACGCGCTCGCGAACAGCGCCAGGCAGAGCACGTTCATGGCGAAGACCGGGTAGACCAGGTACGGCGCGGCCAGGCCGAGGAGGACGAGCGCTCCCCAGCCCCAGGTCCGCGGCGAACGGAGCCGTCCGGCGAGCCGCGGCCCGTCCACCGCCGCCGGCCCGGCCGCGGAGGGCGTGTCCCGGGTGGCCGGCGCCGTCACCGCTGCCTCCCGAAGAGCCCGGCCGGACGGACGAGCAGCACGAGCGCCATGATCACGAAGATCACGACGCTCGACGCCTCCGGGTAGAGGTAACGGGTGAGCCCCTCCACCACCCCGAGCCCGAGCCCGGTGACGATCGACCCGGCGATCGATCCCATCCCCCCGATCACCACGACGGCGAAGACCACGATGATGAGCGAGCTGCCCATGAGCGGGGTGACCTGGTAGACCGGCGCCGCCATCACCCCGGTGAAGGCGGCCAGGGCGACGCCGAACCCGTAGGTGAGGGTGAACATGAGGGGGACGTTCACCCCGAAGGCCTGGAGCAGCCGCGGGTTCTCCGTGCCGGCCCGCAGGTAGGCGCCGAGGCGGGTCCGCTCGATCACGAACCAGGAGGCGGTGCAGACCACCAGGGAGACCGCCACCACCCAGGCGCGGTAGAGCGGCAGGTACATGAAGCCGAGGTTCACGCCCCCCCGGAGCGCCGCGGGCACGGGGTAGGAGTAGCCGGAGTTGCCGTAGGCCTGGTGGAAGAGCCCCTCGGCGATCAGCGTGAGGCCGAAGGTGAGGAGCAGCCCGTAGAGCGGATCGAGCCCTCGCAGCCGGCGGAGCAGCAGCCGCTCCACCGCCGCGCCGAGGACGCCCATGGCGGCCGGGGCGAGCAGCAGCGCCCACCAGTAGCCGATCCCGAGGTACTGGAGCCCCATCCAGGCGGCGAACGCGCCCATCATGTACTGCGCGCCGTGGGCGAAGTTCACCACGTCGAGCAGGCCGAAGATGATGGCGAGCCCGAGCGAGAGGAGCGCGTAGAAGGAGCCGTTGATGAGCCCGACGAGGAGCTGGCCGAAGAGCGCCTGGGTCATGCGGGCACGGGGCGGCCCGCCCCCGAGGCGGGGCGGGCCGCGCCGCTCCTACTTCTTCACCAGCGGGCAACCCTGGGCCTCGACCGAGGGGAACGCCTCGGCGGCCGGGATGGTCTTCACGATCTGGTAGTAGTCCCAGGGGTACTTCGACTCCTGGGGCGTCTTCACTCGCACCAGGTACATGTCGTGGCGGTGCAGGCCGTCGGGGCCGATGTGCCCTCCCCGGGCGAAGAAGTCGTTCACCGGGGTGGCCTTCATCTTCGCCATCACCGCATCGGCCGCGTCCGTGCCCGCCGCCTTCACCGCCTCCAGGTAGTGCATGACCGCCGAGTAGACCCCGGCGTGGACCATGGTCGGCATCTTCCCGTGCTTCTCGAAGAACCGCCTCGACCACTTGCGCGTGTCGTCGTTCAGGTCCCAGTAGAAGGCGGTGGTCAGGTACATGCCCTTGGCGGTGTCCAGGCCGAGCGCGTTCACGTCCGAGATGAAGACCAGGAGCCCGGCGAGGCTCTGCCTGGGGGTGATCCCGAACTCCTTCGCCTGCTTGATGCAGTTCACCGTGTCGGCGCCGGCGTTGGCCAGGCCGATGATCTTGGCGCCGGAGGCCTGCGCCTGGAGCAGGTAGCTCGAGAAGTCGGTGGAGCTCTGGGGGTGGCGGGCCGAGCCGAGCACCTTCCCGCCCGCGGCCTTCACCACCTTGCTCGTGTCCTCCTCGAGCGACTTCCCGAAGACGTAGTCGGCGGTGATGAAGAACCAGGTGTCGCCGCCGTCCTTCACCACCTCGCGGCCGGTGCCGTTGGCCAGGGCCCAGTTGTCGTAGGTGTAGTGAACGTTGTAGGCGGTGCAGGCCTCGCCGGTGAACTTGGTGGTGGCCGGGCCGGAGAGGAGGGTGATCCGCTTCTTCTCCGCGGCCAGAGGCATCACCGCCTGGGCCGTGCCGCTGTTCACCAGGTCCACGATCACGTCCACCTGCTCCTGGTCGAACCAGCGGCGGGCGGTGTTGGAGGCGACGTCGGGCTTGTTCTGGTGGTCGGCGGAGATCAGGGCGATGGGCTTGCCGAGGACCGACCCCCCGAAGTCCGCCACCGCCATCTGCGCGGCGAGGACCGAGCCGGGGCCGGCCAGGTCGGAGTAGAAGCCGGTCATGTCGGTGAGGACGCCGATCTTCACCACGCCGTCCGAGACGGCGTCGGCGGAGCGGGCGGGACCGGCGGCGAGGAGGAGCGCGGCGCAGGCGAGGAGAGGCGGTATCCGGGGCATGTGCGGTCCTTTCTTCAAGGCGGCTAGACGCCGAGGAAGCGGTGCAGCGAGTCCATCCTTCCCAGGAGCTCGGCCTTCGGGATCTGGTCGACCACCCGCCCGTGCTCGATCAGGTAGTGCCGGTCGGCGAGGGGAGCGGCGAAGCGGAAGTTCTGCTCCACCAGGAGCACGGTGAAGCCCCGCTCCTTGAGCTGGGCCACGGCGCGACCGAGGGCCTGGACGATCACCGGCGCGAGCCCCTCGGTGATCTCGTCGAGGAGGAGCAGCCGGGCGCCGGTCCGGAGGATGCGCGCCAGCGCCAGCATCTGCTGCTCGCCGCCGGAGAGGCGGCCCCCCGGGCTCCGGCGGCGCTCGGCCAGGTTCGGGAACATGGCGTAGATCTCCTCCACCGACATCCCCCCGCTCGAGACCGGCGGCGGGAGGAGGAGGTTCTCCTCGGCCGACAGGCTGGAGAAGACGCCGCGCTCCTCGGGGCAGTAGCCGATGCCGAGGTGAACGATCCGGTGCGTCGGGAGCTCGACGGTCTCGCGCCCGTTCATCATGATCGACCCGGTGCGGCGCCCGACCAGGCCGAGGATCGCCCTCAGGGTGGTGGTCCGGCCCGAGCCGTTGCGGCCGAGGAGCGTCACCAGCTCGCCGCGCCGGACGCTCAGGTCGAGGCCGTGGAGGACGTGCGACTCGCCGTAGAACGCGTGGAGGTTGGTGAGCCGGAGGAGCTCGTGGCTCGGCGCGAAGGCGCTGGTCACGGGGTTCCCCCGATGTAGGCCTCGAGGACGGCCGGGTCGCGGGAGACGTCGGCGTAGGTGCCCTCGGAGAGGATCGCGCCGCGCTGGAGCACGGTGATCCGGTCGCACAGGTCGGCGACCACCGAGAGGTTGTGCTCCACCATGAGCACGGTGCGGCTCGCCGCCACCTTGCGGATGAGGGCCGTGACCCGCCCGACGTCCTCGTGGCCCATCCCCTGGGTGGGCTCGTCGAGGAGCATCAGCACCGGGTCGAGGGCGAGGGTGGTGGCGAGCTCGAGGGCCCGCTTGCGCCCGTACGGCAGCTCCACGGCGAGGGTCTCCCGGTGGTCGGCCAGGTCGACCTCCGCGAGGAGCTCGAGGGCGCGCCCGTCGAGGACCTCGAGGGTCCGGCCCGGGCGCCAGAAGTGGAAGGAGGTGCCGAGCCGGCGCTGGAGCGCGATCCGGACGTTCTCGAGGACCGAGAGGCTCGGGAAGACGGCGGACATCTGGAAGGACCGGACCATCCCCTGTCGCGCCACCTCGGCCGGGCGCATCCGCGTGACGTCCTGGTCCCCGAAGCGGATGGTCCCGCCGGTCGGCTCGACGAACCGGGTGAGCAGGTTGAAGACGGTGGTCTTGCCCGCCCCGTTCGGCCCGATGAGCGCGTGGATCGAGCCCCGCCGGACCCGGAGGTCGACGCTCTTCACCGCGACGAAGCCCGCGAAGTCCTTGGTCAGCCCGCGGGTCTCGAGGAGGACTTCGTCCATTCACCGGCTCCGAGGATGCGCGGGGCCGCTCCGAGGCTGCGACACCGTGACACAGGGTCACAGGATACTTGCGCCCTGGAAAGGGATTTCAAGGGCGCGGGAGGGGCGTGCTGGCGGATGGCGCAGAGCAAGCTGCCAGACATGCAGCGGAAAAGGCGACTGCAAAAGGCGGAAGGGGCGGTGCCGAAAGGGCGGTGCCGGACATGGAAGGGCGGTGCCGGACATGCCGGGGGAAGGCCGAGGGCGGTGCCGGACATGCCGGGGGAAGGCCGGAGACGGGAAGGCAGGCGCCGGACTCGCCCACGGATCCGCCGACGCGGCGGGCGGGGCGGGCGGTCACGCCTGGAGCGATGCAGTCGGGCGGCGACGGAATGCGCAGCGCGGGGCTGGCTGCGCTGAAGCGACGGCAGCCGCGCAAGCCAAGGCAAGATGCCGCACCGCGACATGGCATCGCCGGCCCACCGGATGCCCCGCGAGCTGCTCGTGCCCGGACTGCTCCCGGCTACAGGTCGAAGCACCCCACGAAGAGCACCTCGTCGCTCCGCGCGCGGATCCGCTCGATGAGCGCGTCCGGTGGCCGCTCGTCGAGGTCGATGGCGCAGCTCGCCGCCTGCGCCTGCTCGAAGATCGTGTTCCGGACCTCCTCGACGTTGATCCCCGCCTCGCGGATGAGGCCGAGCACGTTGGCGAGCACGCCCACCTTGTCGAGGTGGCGCACCACCAGCCGGGCCCGGGCCGGGGTTCGCCGGGCCACGTTGACGCAGTTCGGCACGTGCCCGGTGCGGGCGAAGGCGGCCACGATCCGGACCGTTTCGCGGGCGATGGCGTCCTGGGCCTGGGCGGTGGACGCGCCGATGTGGTGGGTGCCGTAGACGCCCGGCAGCTGCGCCAGGGGGCTCTGGAACTCGGCCTTCCCCTTCTCCGGCTCGCCGGCGTGCACGTCCGTCGCCACCCGGATGCGTCCCGCGGTGGCGAGCTCGAGGAGGGCCGCCTGATCGACGAGCTCCGCGCGGGCCGTGTTCACCAGCCCCGCCCCCGGCCGCAGCGCCTCCAGCACCTCGCGGGAGACGACGCCCCGCGTCTCCTTGGAGAGGGGCAGGTGCAGGGAGAGGAAGTCGGAGGCCCGGGCCAGCGCCGCGAGGCTCGCGGCGCGCTCCACCCCCAGCGCCCGGGCCGCGGCCTCATCGAGGGAGCGCGACCAGGCGGCGACCCGCATCCCGAGCGCCTGGGCGCGCCGGATCACCTCCCGGCCGATCGCGCCCGCGCCCGCCACGCCCAGCGTCCGGCCGAAGAGCCCCTCCGCCTCCGAGAAGCGCTTCTTGTCCCAGCGCCCCTCCCGCAGGAGCGCGACGTTGTCGGGGATGCGGCGGTCGAGGGAGAGGATCAGGCCGATGGCCAGCTCGGCCACGGCGATCGCGTTCTGGCCCGGGCAGTTGGCGACGTACACGCCGCGGCGCGAGGCGGCGGCGACGTCGATCGTGTTCACCCCGGCCCCCGCCCGCACCACCAGCGAGAGGGCCGGCGCCTGCTCGAACACCGCCGCCGCGACCTGCTTGGAGCGGACCACGAGCACGGACGCCTCCCGGGCCGCGGCGGGCAGCTCGCCGACGGGGAGGTCGGGGCGGTGATCGACCTCCACGCCGAGGGCGGAGAGATCGGCGAGGCGCTCGGCGGGGAAGGCGTCGGCGACGAGGACCTTCATGGCGACCTCCGGGCGCCCGGTCCCGGGCGCGCCCCCCGGTGTATCACGCCGGCCGCTACCGCGCCCGGCGGCCGCGGCGGAGCCTCGACCAGGAGAGCCCGGCCGCGACCACCGCCCCGGCGGCCACCGCCTCGACCGCGTGGAGCGCGGCAGGGGCGAGGGGGAGCCGGGCGGCGGTCAGGGGGTCGGTGGCGATCATCTCCGCCCCCACCTTCCCCAGGATGGCGGCGCCCGCGTAGGCGATCACCGGGAACCGCGCCATGACCCGGGCGAGGAGGTCGGCCGCGATCACGACCAGCGGGATCGAGAGCCCGAGGCCGAGGACGAGGAGCCGGAGGTCGCCGTGGGACGCCCCCCCGACCGCGAGCATGTTGTCGAGGGACATGGAGAGGTCGGCGATCACGATCAGCCGGATCGCCTGCCACGTGCCGACCGCGCTCGCCCCGCCGGCGTCCGCCTCCTCGTCGGCGGCGAGCAGCTTCACCGCCACCCAGAGGATCAGGAGCCCACCCCCGAGCCGGACCCCGGCCACCCCGAGGAGCTGGGCGACGAAGAAGGTGAGGAGCACGCGGAGCACGACCGCCGCGCCCGCGCCGAGGACGATCGCCCGGCGCCGCGCCGGCCCGGCCAGCGGCCGGGCCGCCATCGCGATCACCACCGCGTTGTCGCCGGCGAGCGCGATGTCGATGAGCACGACGCTCGCGAGCCCTGCCCAGAAGGCGGCGTCGAAGGCGGCGAGGTGCACCGCGAGGTGGTAGCGCATTCCGGGGAGGGAGGGAAGGAAGGGCGGTCGCCGGCGGGGCTCGCGCTCGCGCGAGGCCGCCCCGGGCCGGACGCGCCTTCGCGG
>Ga0335076_10002812_pt1 | contig 17355 bp, 20 predicted proteins | sample Lox_Sample_25_FD_206717 | JGI IMG/M metagenome (GOLD analysis project Ga0335076, IMG submission 206717) | Soil microbial communities from Loxahatchee National Wildlife Refuge, Florida, United States - Lox_Sample_2.5 | ecosystem: Environmental > Terrestrial > Soil > Wetlands | place: USA... | reverse complement strand
CACGCCGGCCGACGACGCGCTCGACCCCGCCCGGCGCCCACAGGGCGATCGCGGCGTCGATGTCGCGCGCGCCGAGCGCGTCGAAGTACCGCGTGGCGACCTCTCCGCTGGACATGCGGGAGCCGAGTGTAGGTGGTCGCCGTCGAGGTCCGCGCCGAATATCGTGCGTGGGCATGCCACGCAGAGGTGAACTCGGCCGCGGCGAGCGGGTGATCCCCGGACTGTGGCGACTGCGCCTGCCGCTGCCGTTGCCCGGCGTGCCGCACTGCAACGCATGGGCGATCGCGGCCGGGGATGGCGTCGTGCTCGTCGATACCGGCATGCACGAGCCCGGATCGATGGCGGAGCTCGATCGATCGATGGCGCAGGTGGGGTTGAGCGTCGATCAGGTGCGGCTGCTCGTCTGCACCCACGCGCATATCGATCACTGGGGACAGGCGGCGACGATCCGCGACCGCGTCGGATGCGAGTTCTGGCTGCACCCCAACCACCGGCACGGCTTTGCCACCGCCACAGATCCTGAGCTCGCGCTCGCGCGCCGGATCGAGATCGGGCGTCAGAGCGGGCTGCCGGAAGCGGTGCTGGAGCGCTATGCCGAGCGCTCCCGCGGGATGGCCTCCGGGATCGCGCGCGTGATCGAGCCCGACCGGCCGCTGGTCGCCGGCGTCGAGATCGAGACCGACCTCGGAGTGTGGACGGCGTTCGAGACCCCCGGCCACGCCCCGTCGCACGTCTGCCTGTTCCAGGCCGAGCGGCGACTACTGATATCCGGGGATCACCTGCTCGGACGCATCTCGCTCTACTTCGACTACGGCTGGACGCCCGATCCGATCGGCGAGTTCCTCGCATCGCTCGACGTGGCCGACGACCTGGGGGCTCGGCTGGCGCTGTCCGGCCACGGCAAGCCCTTCATCGACGTGCACGGTCACGTCGAGGCCAACCGCGCGCTCGTGCGCGAACGGCTCGATCTCGCGCTGGGGGCCGTGCGGCATGAGCCGAAGGCCGCGATCGAGATCGCCGCGAGCGTGTTCGGCGAACAGGCGATCGCGACGGAGACTGGATGGCGGCTGCAGGAGACGCTGTGCTACCTGCGCCATCTCGAACGCGAAGGGCTCGTGGTCAGCGAGTCCGAGGGCGACCTGGCCCGTTGGGGAGTCGTCCGAAACTAAACCTTGACATAGTCTTGTCAAGGTTGGTATCGTGCCCGCACCATGCGCATCGATCACATCCTCGCCAACGCCGACGAGCCTGTCTTCTCGTTCGAGTTCTTCCCCCCCAAGACCGACGAGGGAGAGCAGAACCTGCGCGCCGCCCTGAGCGCGTTGCGCGAGCTCGAGCCCGATTTCGTGTCGGTGACCTACGGCGCGGCTGGGTCGACTCGCGGCCTCACGCTCGAGCTCACGAAGTGGATCAAGCAGGAGCTCGGGATCGAGGCGATGGCGCATCTCAGCTGCGTCGGCGCGACCCGCGACGAGCTGTGCGTAATCCTCGACAGCCTCGCCGACGCCGGTATCGAGAACGTCCTCGCGCTACGGGGGGACCCGCCGCGCGGCCAGACCGAGTGGCACCCGCATCCGGGTGGCCTGCGCTACTCGAGCGAGCTCGCGGGGCTCATCGCCGACCGGTACCCGATGAGCGTCGGCGCGGCCTGCTTCCCGGAGGTCCATCCGGAGGCCGCCGACCTCGCGAGCGACCTGCGGTTCCTCAAGCAGAAGGTCGAGGCGGGCGCCTCGTTCCTCGTCACCCAGCTGTTTTTCGATAACGAGCTCTACTTTCGGTTCGTCGAGGAGGCGCGTGCGGCCGGGATCGACGTCCCGATCATCCCCGGGATCATGCCGATCACCGACGTCGCCCAGATCAAGACGATCACGGGCATGTGCGGCGCGCACATCCCGGATTCGCTGCTCCGCCAGCTCGAAGAGCGCGCCCCGTTCCCGAACGAGGTGCTCCAGCTCGGCGTGTCCTACGCCACGCTGCAGTGCGCCGAGCTGCTCGCCCGCGGAGCCCCCGGCATCCACTTCTACACGCTGAACCGCTCGCCCGCGACGCGCGCGATCCTGGCGGCGCTGCGACTGCTGCGCCCCTGGGTCCGGCGCGAGATCGTCAGGACGGGGGAGTGACTTCGAGCCCGTGGGCCAGCCGCGGCTGGCCGTCGATCTCGTAGCGAACGTCGATCTCGTCGTTGCGCTTGTAGGTTCCGATCCCCCAGAAGCCGAGGAACCACGCCCAGCCGCTGAGCTTCTGCCGCACGAGTTCGCGTTCGAACAGCAGCTCGCCGGACTCGATCCGGTAGTCGGTCCCCAGCTCCTGGGGCACGCCGTTGACGTAGACCTCGAACGGCGACCGGACGCCGGGCGGAAGCTTCACGCGCCAATACTTCATCGAGCTGTCAGATGTCGTCGGTGATCAGGGACATGATGACGACGTCGACCCCTTCGCCACGCTTGCGCACATATTCGCGCAGGGTGCCCTCGCGCACGAACCCAGCGGCGTCGGCGGCGCGAAGCATCGGCGCATTGTCCGGCTCGGTGAAGAGCTCCACCCGCGCGAGCCCGCAAGGTCCGAGCAGCCATTCGCCGGCGAGCCTCAGCGCCCGGCGCCCGAGTCCGCGACCCCTGACCTGCGGGGCCAGCCAGATGCCGACCTCGGCGCGCGACTGATCCCAGTCGACGGGGTACACGCGGATCTGGCCGCGGCACGTGTCGGCATCCGGCTCGAGGATCGTCAGCGTCGCCCGTTCCCCGATCGCGCGGTCGGCCGCCTCGCGCTCGGCCGCGCGGCCGAGCTCGGCGCCGCTGGGCGGACGGTCGTCGCCGGTGAGCTCGTGCATTCCCGGGTCGTCCTGATGGGCGATCAGGATCTCCGGGATGTCGCGCTCGGCGTAGTCGCGGAGGACCACGGTGTCGTCGGCGAGCGGCTCGGCGAGGAGGGGAAGGGAGCTCATGTTGGGACTATGGGGGACGGCCTGCCGTCGGAAACGGACCGTACCCTGTCACGCTGTGGAACCGGTCGTCTATCAGGTGCGGCGCTCGGATCGGGCGCGACGGGTGCGCGTGACCGTCGATCTCGCTCGCGGGGTCGAGGTCGTGCTGCCGCGCCGGGCGCCCGAGCGCGAGGCGGCGGCGGCGATCCGCGAGCTCCGGCCGTGGATCGAGCGGCGGGTCGCCGAACTCGAGGGGGCGCGCGCCGCCCTCGCGGCGCGAGGCGACACCGTCCCCTACCTGGGGCAGACGCTGGCCCTGTCGACCGAGTCGGGGCGTTCGCGGGTCACGCGGCGCGGCGACGTGCTCCTCGTACCGGGCGGGGAGGCGCAGACGCCGGCGCTCGAGCGCTGGTATCGCCGCGCGGCCCGGTCCGAGATCGAGGGCCGACTGCAGCGCGCCTGCGCGCTCGCCGGCTCCTCGTACTCGCATCTCACGATCCGCGGGCAGCGGACGCGCTGGGCCAGCTGCTCACGGTCCGGCGCGATGAGCTTCAACTGGCGGCTGCTGCTGGCGCCCGAGCCCGTGCTCGACTACGTCGTGTGGCATGAGGTGTGCCACCTCGAGGTGATGGATCACTCGCCGCGGTTCTGGCGACTGCTCGCATCCCGCAACCCGGGCTATCGCGAGCACCAGCGGTGGTTGCGTGTTAACGGCACGACACTGGTGTTGTAACGACACGCCAATGTTGAGCCGTTGTCCTACCTGACAAGCGCTGGTAGGCTCGCCGCCTCGCCGTGGAACAGCGTCCGGACCACGCGCGCACGTGGGGTGTGACCGGGCCGATGCGCACGGGCGGGGCGATCGAGTGAGCACGTTGCTGATCGACCTAAAAAGCCGGACCGAGGACCTCGCTCAGACGTTTTGCGTCTGTGACCCCCTGCGAGGTCTGAGGTCTCGGTCCGGTAGCCCCTTGCGCCTGCCTGCCGGTCTATCGCCTGCGCAAGGGGGAGCGCCGCCGGACCGTGAGGCTTGCCTGCGGCTGCATTGTTAGGTAACCTACCAAGCTATCGCCATACCTGTCAAGGTGGCGGCCGAATAACGGCCTGGTGAGGGATGAGGTCTGGCCAGGGCGGTACGCTCCCGAGCAGAAGAGGACATTTGATGACACGTCCAAGCACGAAACCGTTTGGAGAGTCGCTTCGGGCTCTGATGGATGAGCGCTCGCTCACGTATCGCGGGCTCGCAGAAGCAACCCGCAAGCTCGATGGCAAGGGCATCACTCACGCCCACATCAACATGCTCGCGAACGGGCACGACAAGCCGTCGATGCGCGCGATGGAACTGATCGCGGCGGCGTGCAGCGTCGATCCGGACTACTTCGCCGAGTACCGCCTGGCGGCGGCGATGCGCGAACTCGACCCGGCCGAAGTCGGGCTTGAGCAGGCGCTCGAGAACCTCAACGCTCGGCTCGGCGCCCGCCGGCAGTCCGGCGCCAGAGGACGCCCATCGCAGCTGCCCCAAGCACAACCTCGTCCCACGGGGTAGACAGCGGATCGAGCGGGGGCAGGGCGATCAGGAACGCGAGCGCCCAGACGACCCACGCTATCTGAACGCCCTTCCGGGTTACCTCCGGGTAGCGCCACAGCATGTCCGCGAGGCGGCCCGAGAAAAACCCAAGCTCATCCTTCTCGCCGAGGAGCTTGGCGGCGACCGACAGCGAGGCCAGCGCCAGCACGAACGCGAGATAGCCAAGCGGACGGACGAGGAACCGGATCGGGACCATGGGGTCAACCCTCGTCATCGAGGCTAAACGATATCTCACACCGGTTCGAGCACCTTACGGATCGCTGAAAAGACGTCATCCCCGGCCTGCGGCTCGAGCTGCCGGCGCCTGACGCGTCCGACGTAGGGCTCCGACGAGCCGTCCAGATGGACGTCGATACCGGCGTGCCGGCTCGGCAGCCGGCGCTCTGGCCCGGCGAGCTCGGCCCTGGCCACCACCTGCTCGGCGGGTGAGTATCTCTTCAGCTCGGTTTTCTGCGGCTGGCGCGCGGCGTCGTCCGCGAGGACCGTGACCCGCGCCTTCATCGCCTGCAGCGCCGGATCGAGTGCGTCGAACCGGGTGCGTTCAACGCCCGCGCCGGCGCGGATGGTCAGGGTCCAGGTCTCGGTGCCTGACGTTCTCTACCGCTGATTCATCGGGACGTAGTCGCGCCCGCGGGCACCCGTGTAGATCTGGCGCGGCCGCGCGATCTTCTGCTCCTTGTCGTCGATCATCTCGAGCCACTGGGCGATCCAGCCGCTCGTGCGGCCGATCGCGAACAGCACCGGGAACATCTCCATCGGCATTCCGAGCGCCTCGTAGATGAGTCCCGAGTAGAAGTCGACGTTGGGGTAGAGCTTGCGGTCGATGAAGTACTGGTCCTCGAGCGCGATCTTCTCGAGCTCGAGCGCGATGTCGAGGAGTGGGTTGGTCCCCGTGACCTCGAGCACCTCGTCGACCGCCTTCTTGATGATCTTCGCGCGCGGGTCGTAGTTCTTGTAGACCCGGTGACCGAAGCCCATCAGGCGCTCCTGGCCGTCCTTCACGCCCTTGATGAAGTCGGCGATGTTGTCCTTGTCCCCGATTCGGCGCAGCATCCGCAGCGCCGCCTCGTTCGCGCCGCCGTGCAGCGGGCCGTACAGGGCGGCCACGCCGGCGGCGACCGCGGAGTAGGGATCGACCTGGGATGAGCCGACTCCGCGCACGGCGCTGGTCGAGCAGTTCTGCTCGTGGTCGGCGTGGAGGATGAACAGGACGTCGAGCGCGTGCTCGAGCCGCGGGTCGGGCTCGTAGCGGATCTCGGTCATCTTGTAGATCATCGAGAGGAAGTTGCCGGGGTACGACAGCTCGTTGTCGGGATATACGTAAGGCTTGCCCTGGTTGTGGCGGAACGAGAACGCCGCCAGCGTCGGCATCTTGGCCAGCAGCCGGATCACCTGGATGTAGCGGATCTCCGCGTCCTTGATCGCGGCCGCTTCGGGGTAGAACGTGGACAGGGCGCCGACGGAGGCCAGCAGCATCCCCATTGGGTGGGCGTCGTAGCGGAAGCCCTGCATGAACTCCTTGACGTTCTCGTGCACGAACGTGTGGATCGTGATCTGGTGGGTCCACTCGTCGAGCTGGGCCTGACTCGGAAGCTCGCCGTGGATGAGGAGGTAGGCCACCTCGAGGTAGCTCGAGCGCTCGGCGAGCTGCTCGATCGGGTAGCCGCGATACTCGAGAATGCCGCGGTCGCCGTCGATGTACGTGATCGCCGATCGGCACGACGCCGTCGCCATGAAGGCGGGGTCGTAGCTCATCAGGCCGAAGTCGTCCTCGTCTGTCTTGATCTTCCGAAGCTCGGTGGCGCGGATGGTCCCGTCCTCGATCGGGATCTCGTACTGCTTCCCGGTTCGGTTGTCGGTGACGGTCAGGGTCTCTGTCGCCGTCGCTGCGCCGGCGCCGTCTCGTTGTGTCTCAGTCGTCATGGCGCTCCTCTCGAGCGGTGGGACCGGGGGGCGGGACTTCCGGGCCGTCGGCGAACGGAAGACCGCCAATCAATTTAGTACGCCCGGCGCACAAGCGAGACGCTAGCTCGCGCCGTGTACGAACCACGTCTGGTCGGCGTGGTCTCGCGATTCGGCCCGGGCCCGGGGCGGACGCAGCCGCCTGGTCACTTCGGGAAGGCGCTCGTGACGACGGCCATCGCCATCGCGAAGATCATCAGCACGAAGCTGACCGCGAGGACGCCACGCTCGCCGCGCTGATTGCCGGGGAAGTTCGGCCGGGTCAAACCGACGCCGGCGAGGGCGAGCGCCCAGACGACCAGTAGCCCACCGGCGATGTAGAACGGGACCTTCGAAGGCTCGCCGGCGGCAACGATCAGCGTGAGCACGGCCGCGAGCCTACTCGATGCGTGTCGCGGGTGTGGCGTCGGCGCGTCGGCCCTCGTAGCGGCTCTCGGTGGCGGCGCGCTGGCCCTGGTAGTGGCTGCCAAGCTCGGGGCTGCCGTAGGGCCGGAGTGCCGGCCGGTCGAGCGCCATGAACGACAGCTGCGCGATCGGCAATCCAGGGTAAAGCTTGATGGGGATGCGGGTGAGGTTGTTGAGCTCGAGCGTCAGCGTCCCCTTCCAGCCGGGATCGCAAAAGCCGGCGGTGGCGTGGACGATCAGCCCGAGGCGTCCGATCGAGCTCTTGCCCTCGATCCGCGCCACGATGTCGTCGGGGAGCTCGACCCACTCCAGCGTGCGGCCGAGACAGAACTCGCCCGGGTGGATCACGAACGACTCGTCGTTCTCGAGAACCACCTCCTCGGTGAGGCCCGAGGGAGGTTCGCGCAGATCGATCGCCGAGGCCCGGTGGTTGTGGAACACGCGGAACGAGTCGCCGAGTCGCAGATCGACGCTCGCCGGCTGGACCAGACTCGGTTCCCACGGGTCGATCTTGATCCGGCCGCCGTCCACCAATTCGAGGATCGTGGCGTCGGACAGGACGGAGACGATCGCGCTCATCGTCGGCAAGTCTGGCACCGCCTGGGGATGGCGTGTCTTGCCGATCCCGACGATCTAGCGCTCGACCGTGCGGGTCCGCGCGCGAGCGCTCCGCACCCGCGGGGGCGACGGCGGTGCGGGGTCGCCGTGCGGGCCCCTTCGAGGATGGCGCGGGAACGGCTTGCGCGGGTGCGGACGCCGCTTGATCCCGCCGTCGTCGTCGCGCGAGGAAGTCTCGTCGGGCTCTTGCTTGATCGCCCACCAGACGATGTAGATCAGTCCGGCGAGAGGGATCTTCAGGGCGAGCATCAGCCAGATGAGTCCCCAAGTCACGGCAGCCGATCCTACCGAGATCGGACCGGGATGTCACGCCACCATGAACCGCAACGTCAGCGTGCTGGCCGAACGAACGGACACGACCCCGGCGGGCGGCCTGGGAGCTCGTTTGGACGCAGTCCGCGAGTTACCGCGGCCGTCCAAACCGAGAGCAAACACGGGACGTATTACTGTGCCCAAGACGTGTCGCGCCGCCGCCTTCGCCTGATCTCCGTCCTAGGCATGCTGGCTGTGCTGGCGCTGTTGGTGGTGCTGGCGCTGCTTGCGCGACTCGACGTCAAGTCGCCCTCCACCGCGAGCGCCGAGGTGCCCGCTCCGCTCGCGATCGGCACCGAGCTGCAGAAGCCTCGCCCGGTCCCATCGGTCCCGCTGATCGACGAGCAGGGCAAGCCGTTCTCGTTCAGCCAATGGCGTGGGAAGTGGGTGATCCTGGCCCCGTCGATGACCCTCTGCCACGAGGTCTGCCCGCTGACCACCGGGGCGCTGATGGAACTGGTCAACGACGTCCGCCTCGCCGGCCTGTCGAAGCGGGTGGTGATCGCGGAGGCGACCGTCGATCCGTGGCGCGACATCCCGTATCGGCTGCGCGCGTACAAGAAGCTGACCGGCGCCGACTTCGCGATGCTGACCGGCACGCAGTCTGAGATCAAGCAGCTGTGGAAGTTCTTCGGCGTCTACTACCTGCGGGTCCCCCAAGGCAAGCCGCCCGACGTCGACTGGCTGACCCACAAGCCCGAGACGTTCGACGTCCAGCACACGGACGCGATCTTCTTCATCGATCCCTCCGGTCAGGAGCGGATCGTCGACGAGGGCATGGCGAGCGTCGACGGACAGCTGTCGCCGGCGCTCAAGAACCTGCTGAGCGAGCAGGGCATTCAGAACCTCGAGCATCCGCAGTTCCCGTGGACGCCTTCGGAGGCGCTCGATGACCTGTACTTCCTGATGAACCGGAACATCCCGGCCAACGCGGTTCCGAAGGTGACCGCGCCGAGCGCCGCCGATGCGCAGCGCGTCCTCGCCGGGTCGCCGGGCTCGCTCGCGTCGCTCCACACCCAGGCCGGTCAGCTCATCACGTCGGGCAAGCTATCCGACCGCCTGAGCTCGCTCCACGGCTATCCGATCATTCTCAACGCGTGGGCCGCGTGGTGCCCGCCGTGCCGGGAGGAGTTCCCCCTGATGGCCGCCGCGTCGGCGCAGTACGGCCGCAAGGTCGCGTTCCTCGGCGCCGACACGAACGACTCGGCCGGCGATGCGCGCTCATTCCTCGCCAAGCACCCCGTGAGCTATCCGAGCTATCCGGTCGCGTCCAGCGACCTCTCGTCGCTGGCGATACTCGAAGGGTTCCCGACGACTATCTTCATCGACCGAAGCGGCAAGGTGGCGTTCGTCCACACCGGCCAGTACCAGAGCGAAGCGGCGCTGGACAACGACATCCAGCACTACGCGCTCGGACTCCACGAGCGTCAGTAGCCGGAAGCGCCTACGCGAGCTGTTGCTGGAGTTGGCGGTCGCGAGCGAGGCGCTCGGCATCCGCGGGGACTTCGATCCGCGGGCGCACCGCGAGCGCGGTCCCGATCGCCAGCAGCGTCCACGTGATCGGATCCTCGAGGAAGTCCGCGTAGAGCAGCGTGTGGAACAGCAGGGCGATGAACGCCGCCGCGATCGCCACGCGAGCGGGCTCGGCCCGGCATCGCGCCAACAGCACGACCAGCGCCGCGAGCACGAGCGCGATGTAGACGAGCTCCCCGATCAGCCCCTGCTCGGCCGCGATCGTCACCGGAATCGTGTGGGAGGCCGACAGCGTCCCGATCTGGTGGTGGTGGGCGCTGTACTCCGTCTCGAACGAGCCCGAGCCGTACCCCCACAGCGGGCGAGCGCCGAACAGGTCAATCCCGCCCGAGACCAGCCCCGGGCGGCCGCTCGAGGCTCCGTTGAGCCCCTGGTTGAGGCCGAACGTCGTCGGCGAGATCGCGATCACCGCTGCCGCCAGCGCGACCACCCCCGCAGCCACGAACACAGCTCGCCCGACCCTCCAGCGCAATGCCGCGAGCGTCCCGAGCCCGACGAGCAATGCCCCGATCGAGGACCGCGACAGGGTCAATACGAGCGCCACCCACAGGATCGCGAGCACGGCTAGCGTGATCCCGAGCGTGCGTTGCCGGCGGGCGTACACGACGACCGCCCCCAGCAGGATCATCACGAGCGCGAGGAACCGGCCGAAGATGTTCGGATCGAAGAAGACCGAGTTGACCGTGAAGTAGGCGTGCACCTGATTGGCGGCGATCAGCTTGGGGTTCAGGAAGATCGTCTTGGTTTCGTACTCGACGAACCCGACCAGCGCGAACACCACCGCGAGCCCCGCGACGAGCACCAGACAGGTCCGCGTGAGCCGCCGGCTCCAGTCGAGCCGGCGCAGCAGGCAGTAGGCGAGCGCGAACGGCACGTAGAAGAACACGACCTGCTGCAAGGCGGTCGTGAACTTCGGCGAGTAGGCCGCTTGCAGTGCGTACAAGACGACGTATCCCGCCAGCAGCCCTTCGAGCCATCGGACCGGCCCGTGACGGGCGGGGAGCGGAGCCTCGCGGGGGTCGGGCGGCGGGCGGTTACGCAGAGCCGTAACGATGAACGCGACTGAACCGGCCGCGACCACGAAGTACAGCGGCACGAGCAGATTGGACGTGACCCCGCCGGACTCGATCGGGATCCGGAACGGGAGCGCGACGATCACCGCCCACGCGAGCACCTCGGGCCACCGGACGATCGCAAGGCCCGCCGCCACGACGGCGATCAACGCGATCACCGCGCCCGCGATCGCCCACAGCGGATGTCGGTGCACGAGGTGGAGCTGCGGGGAGTGCCAGATATCCGCGAGCAACAGGACCGGAGCGAGCACGAGCGCGCCAACCATCGCGAGCGCCTGGACGCGGACCCTTGGGTGCAACATGACCACGGCCGCGAGCGCCGCGGCCGCGACGATCCCGATCTCCGGCAGCGGCCCACCGAGGGCTCCGAACACGAGCACGGTCAGAATGATCCTCTACCTTTGTCGAGCGCATGTCCTCTAAGAGCCTTCCAATCCTGCGCCACGCCGGCTCCTGGTCCGCGTTCGCCCTCGTCGCGCTCGCGCTGATGCTGGCCGGGTGCGGAGCGGTCAAGGTCGAGCCGACGACGCCCGCAGGCTCCACGACGATCGCCAGCCGCGGCAAGGTCGACAGCCCGCTGACCGACATGCACAACCACGTCGGGTGCCTCAAGGCCGATCATCTGCCGGTCCAGATCCTCAGCCCAACGAAGCTCGAGGTCGGCGCGGCGCCGGCAGGCGCGACCGTCGTTTTCACGCCCACGGCCGGGGCGGCACAGGCGCAGCAGATCGACGGGGCCGCGCAGGGTGCCGAGGTGATCGGGTCCGCGCTGCTGTATCCCAACCAGGCCTCGGACTCGGAGCTTGAGGGCATCGAGAACTGTCTGGCACAGGGCGTACAGGGATAGGCGCAGACTAGAATGCCGCGGGACGCCGGCGCCCGGTGCGCAGGCTTGTGTACGCGTCTGCCGCTGCCGTGCGTAACTTGGCGAGCGCGGCATCAACCAGATCTTCCCGGTCCCTTTGTCCGTTCCCACTGCTGAGCTGACTGCGCCGGCGCCCTCGACCGATGTCACGGCGCGCGCACGCGCGATGGCCGGTCGCATGTCCGGCGGGCGGTTCTACCTCGTGCTCGGGGCCGCCGCGCTCGCCATCGCCGCACTGTCGCTGCTGATCCCCTCCACCCCGAGCTACGACCCGTGGGCGTGGCTCGTGTGGGGACACGAGATCGTCCACTTGGACCTTCACACAACCGGCGGCCCGTCGTGGAAGCCGCTGCCGATGCTGTTCACGACGGTGTTCGCGCTGTTCGGCAAGGCTCAGCCGGATCTTTGGCTGGTCGTCGCCCGGGCGGGCGCGTTGATCGCGGTGGCAATGGTGTTCAAGATCGCCTGGCGGCTGACGCGCGACCTCGTCGCCGGCACGGTCGAGCCGGGCAGCGGGGTGCGCTGGATGCGGCTGATCGCGCCACTGCTCGCGGGCCTGATCGCCGCCGGCAGCCTCGTCAACTCCGGCGGGTTCGTGACGGATAACGCACTCGGGTACTCGGAGGGCCTCGCCACCGCACTCGCGCTGATCGCGGTCGACAGCTACATGGACGGGGCGCGTCAACGGGCGTTCGTGTTCGGCTTCTTCGCCGCGCTCGACCGCCCGGAGCTCTGGTTCTTCTGGGGGCCGTATGGGCTGTACCTGTTCTGGCGCGACCCGGGTGCGCGCAAGCTCGTCGTGGGCCTGTTCGCGCTCATCCCAGTGCTCTGGTTCCTCCCCGAATTGTGGGGTTCAGGCCACCTGCTCCGAGGCGTCACCCGCGCCCAGCACCCCCGATCCAACAGCGCCGCGTTCGCGAAGTGCCCCGTCTGCACGGTGTTCAGGAAGGAGGCCTGGCCGACCGTGTTCGACCGGGTCAAGATCCCGGGCATCATCGCGCTGGTCGTGGCCGCATTCGGTCTGTGGCGCACACGCGCCTCATGGTGGCGGCACAGCGGTCCCGTCGACCGGGGCATCCGGGCGCGCGCGTGGCTTCTCGGAATCGGCCTGTTCGGTTGGATCTGGTGGCTTGGGATCGCGTTCGAGACCCAGGCGGGTTTCTCAGGCAACGACCGCTATCTGGTGCTGGGCACGGCTCCAGTCGCCCTGGCTGGAGGAGTCGCCTGGGGCTGGTTCTCGCGCACACTCGCCGACTGGATCCGCCGGCTGGCTGAACGGGTCGGCTCCGCTCCGCGGACGCTGACCGCCCCGGCATTCACGGTCGGCGCCGGCGCGGTCGCGGTGATCGCCTTGTTCCTCGCGGTGCCCTCATGGCTGGGCCGGAACATCCTCAGCCTCCCGCGCACCCACCACGCCCTCGTCTACCAGGCCCATCTGCGTGAGGATCTGACTGCAGCCGTGCAGAAGGCCGGTGGCAAAGAGGCACTGTTGAAGTGTGGGCCGGTCATGACCGAGGGCTTCCAGGTCCCGATGGTCGCGTGGACGCTCGGGGTGCGCACGCTGCAGGTCGAGGCGGAGCCGAGCCAGCTTGCGGGGCCCCCGTGGCCGGCAGTGATTCTGCAGACCCGCGCGCAGTCGAAGTCGACGCTGTTGCCGACGCCGCAGCAGATCATCGCCTGGGAGCAGGAGGGAGCCAAGTACAAGCTCATCGCCCACGTGCGGACGTTCCGGGTGTTCTCGACATGCGCGGCTAAGGAGGCTCAGTAGTGGCCGTCAGCGCGCCTCCGCGCGGGATCCCCAGGGTCATCGACGTGCGTGAGCCGAAGGTGCTCCAGCGCCTGCCGACGTGGGCGAGCACGGCCGCGATCCTGATCGTCCTGACGGCGATCTCGGCGTACCTCCGCACGAGGTACATCACCGGGCAGTTCTGGGAGGACGAGGCGATCACGACCGGTATCGCGTCGCACTCGCTGAGCGCGATTCCCGGGGTCCTGCGCCACGACGGCTCGCCGCCGCTGTTCTACATGCTGCTGCACGTCTGGATGAGCGTGTTCGGCTCGAGCGAGACCGCGACCCACTCCCTTTCGGTCGTGTTCGGCCTGCTGTGCATTCCGGCGGGCACCTGGGCCGCCTGGAGCCTGTTCGGCCGCCGCGCCGGTCTGTACGCGGCGGTCCTGTTCGCGTTCAGCACGTTCCTGACCGCGTACGCCACCGAGACTCGGATGTACGAGCTGATGGCGTTGCTCGGGATCCTCGAGACGGCTGCGTTCATCCACGCGTTCGTCTACAGACGCCGGGGCTATCTGATCCTGTTCGCGGTCTGCCAGGCGCTGATGTTGTACACCCACGGCTGGGGCATCTTCTTCGGCATCGGTACGGTGCTCGCGCTGATCCCGATCTGGCGCGCCAGCGACGACCGCCGAGGAATCGTTCGGGACGCCGTGCTCGCCTATGTGGGGGCCGGGATCCTGTTCCTCCCCTGGTTGCCCAACTTCATCTACCAGGCCACCCACACGGGCGCACCGTGGGCGCCGACTATCCGCTTCGGCGTACCGGTGCTGCTGTCACGAGACCTGCTCGGCGCCGACCGCATCACGGTCTGTCTGCTGGTGGCGATCGTCATCGGGCTCGCCCCGCTGTTCACCAAGCGCTACCGACGCAGCCGCGACGGCACGGTGATGTGGTCGCTGATCACGCTGATCGCCGGGACGCTGATCGTGGCGTGGCTGGCATCGCAGATCACGCCCGCGTTCGTGGCTCGCTATATGGCCCCGATCCTCGCCGGGATCCTGCTGCTGGCGGCTTGGGGTGCGGCGCGGTCGGGCGTCGTCGGATTGGTGGCGATCGCGCTGACGGTCGTGTTCGTGATCCACCTGTCGTCGTACTCGCCGCGGACCAAGAGCGACATGCGAGACATCAGCGGCGAGATGACGCCACTCCTGCACAGGGGCGACGTCGTGGTGAACGCACAGCCGGACTCGACCCCGCTTGCGTGGTACTACCTCCCCTCCGGCCTGCAGTACTCGACCTCGATCGGCTCGGTCAAGGACCCGAGCTACATGGACTGGGTGGACGCGCTGACGAAGTTCCAGCACGCACAGCCGGCGGCGACGCTGGATCCGCTGGTTGCTAGCCTCAAGCCCGGCCAGCAGTTGCTGTACGTGCGACCGCTGACCGAGGGCGCGACGAACTGGAAGGCATCGTGGACGCAACTCGCCCGACGGCGCGCGGCGCAATTGGGCCGGATCCTCCAAGACGACGTCGACCGCGGAGTGCTCAAACAGGTTGCCACGGCGCCCCACAACTACCGTGGTGCCAGCATCCTTGCCTACAGCGCGGTGCTCTACGAAAAGGTTCATGACTGATCCGACTCCAAATCCCGCGACCTCGGCCGCGCCGGGCTCCGACATCACTCCCGAGCGTCCCGTCGTCGCGCTCGGCGGCGGGCCGGCGGGCCTCACCGCCGGCTATCTGCTGGCCAAGCGAGACAAGCCCGTAATCGTGCTCGAGTCGACCGACCAGGTCGGCGGCATCGCCCGCACCGACGTGCGGGAGGGTTACCGCTTCGACCTCGGCGGCCACCGCTTCTTCACCAAGGCACAGGAGGTCGATGATCTCTGGCACGAGATCCTCGCCGACGAATTTCTCAAGCGGCCGCGTCAGTCCCGGATCTACTGGAACCACAAGTTCCTGGAGTACCCGCTGCAGGGCATGGACGTGATCAAAAAGCTCGGGCCGGTCGACCTGACCAAGGCGTTGTTCTCCTACCTGTGGGCGGCGGTCAAGCCCAAGGGACGGGAGGACACGTTCGAGGAGTGGGTCACCAACCGGTTTGGTCGCTGGCTGTTCAACCAGTTCTTCAAGTCCTACACGGAAAAGGTGTGGGGAGTCTCGACGTCCGAGATCCGCTCCGAGTGGGCCGCGCAGCGAATCAAGGGATTGTCTTTCTTCGCGGCCGCCAAGAACGCTTTCTTCGGCAACAAGGGCAACCAGATCAAGTCGCTCATCTCCGAGTTCAACTATCCCCGCTACGGCCCCGGCCAGATGTGGGAGAAGATGCGCGACGAGATCCGCGCCCATGGCGGCGAGGTCCGTCTGAACGCGCCGGTGACGCGCCTGCGGATCGAGAATGGGCGCGTCGTCGAGCTGGTCGCCGGCGGAGAGACGATCACCCCAAGCCACGTGATCTCCTCGCTACCGCTGCGCACGACGGTAGGGATCGCCGAGCCCGAGGCCCCGGTCGACGTCCGCGACGCGGCCCGCGGGCTGCGTTACCGCGACTTCCTCACCGTGCTGCTCGTGATCGAGGACGAGGAGCTGTTCCCGGACAACTGGATCTACATTCACGACCCCTCGGTGAAGGTCGGGCGGATCCAGAACTTCCGAGCATGGAGCCCGTTCATGGTCCCCAATGACACCGACGCGTCGATCGGCATGGAGTACTTCTGCTTCGAGGGTGACGCGCTCTGGAGCACAACCGACGAGCAACTCGTGGCGATGGCCACGCGCGAGATCCAGCAGCTCGGCTTGGCCCGGGCCGACAAGGTCAAGATGGGCTTCGTCGTGCGCGTCCACAAGGCGTACCCGATGTACGACGCCGAGTACGCCGAGCGCGTGAGCGCGATCCGCGGCTGGCTCGACCGGATCCCGAACCTGATCCAGGTCGGCCGGAACGGCCTGCACCGCTACAACAACTCGGACCATTCGATGCTGACCGCGATGCGCGCGGTCGACAACATCCTCACCGGATCGCACCACGACATCTGGGCTGTCAACGCCGAGAGCGTTTATCACGAGGAGGACGTGGCGGACGAGCACCCCTACGCCGACGCGCCCAAGACGCCGGCGATGGAAAAGCCGCTCGCCTAGGGGGCGTACGTTGAGAGCCTCAGTCCGGATCGTGCCGACGCTTCTCGTAGGAGCGGCGCTCGCGCTGCCGGCGGCGGCCCGCGCGCAGTCCCCGAGCAATCCGCTGGCCCCGGGGTTCCCGCAGCCGTCTGTTTCCACCCAGACCACCACGACCGCCCCGCTCACGGCCCAGACGACCGCGACCGCCGGAGGCGGGAGCGGGTTCAGCGGCAGCTCGGCGATCTTCATCGCGATCGGCGCGATCGTCGTGCTCGGCGGGATCTCGTTCTTCATCTGGCGGGACGCGCGCAGGCACGCCCCGAAGGGCCACCGTCTTACCGCTCCGATCGACGCGGAGGGCAGGCGCGCGGGGTCCAAGCCGCGTCCGAGGCCCCGGAAGCTGAGTCCGGCCGAGAAGCGCCGGCGAAAGCGGGGCAAGGCACGGTAGGGGTCAACCTGGGCTCCTCTCGTGCAGAGCGGCCCGGGCGCGCGTGAGCTGGCGGTCGACGGTCCGCCGCGTGCAGCCCTCGTACGTGGCCATCTCGATGTAGTTGAGCCCGAATGCATGGAGCCAGATGAGGCGTTGCTGGCGTTCCGGTAACCGGCGCAGCTCTCCGATCTGCTCGGTGTAGTCGAGTATCCGGTCGGGCCCCGCGGGGGCGATGGCCCATGCCGGCTCCGCACCGCCCTCGAGCACGGCGTCGAGCGACAGCTCTCGCCGGTGGCGGCGGACGAGCTTGCACGCCTCACGCACCGCCGTTCTCGCCAGCCAGGCCATCACGGTCTCGCGATGCACGCGGTGACTGTGATCCAGGAGCCGGCACCAGGCGAACTGGCATGCGTCTTCGATCACGGCATCAGACGCCCGGACATCGAGCCGCACGATCTGCTCCAGACGGCTGGCGAGCGACCCGTACAGCTCCCCGACGTCTCCGATGCCCATGGATGGCGTTGCTTCTATGAAGGTCATATTCAGTCTAATTGAGACTAAATTGATGCCGGTGAACCTAGCAGAGCTCAGTTAGTATTGCTAGGGTGAATTAGCTTCAATTGGCTCAATTAGACTGAAAGGGGATAGACATGTTGCAGTTGCTGGCCGACGTCACCGCCAAACCGGACCCAAGCGGCCTGCCGGGGAGCAACGTGTTGCAGCAGCTGGTGAACGGCGCCGAGGCATGGGCGCTGGCGATCGCGTTGCTCGGGGCGTTCGTCGGCGCCGCCCTGTGG
>Ga0335076_10002811_pt1 | contig 17361 bp, 16 predicted proteins | sample Lox_Sample_25_FD_206717 | JGI IMG/M metagenome (GOLD analysis project Ga0335076, IMG submission 206717) | Soil microbial communities from Loxahatchee National Wildlife Refuge, Florida, United States - Lox_Sample_2.5 | ecosystem: Environmental > Terrestrial > Soil > Wetlands | place: USA... | reverse complement strand
TATCTGCTCGGTCAGTAAGTCGACCAGAAAACTGTCCAGATTGAAATCCTTGGGCAGCAGGCCAAAGGCTTCAGCGGTTTTGGCGGAGGCATAGCGCTCCTTGGCGTCTTTTTCGTCGTCCATCTCCGACAAGATGTATTGATGGATTTCGTCGCGAGTTCGAATGGATTTTTTGAGGGGCGATTTCAGCTTCCAACCGGTTATCTCGCTCATTTCGTTCATTACTTCGTCAGCGGTGGCGAGAAACTCCGGAGTACTGCCGGAGGCATTGGGCTTGGCTGGCGGGGGATCCGCTTGTCCAGAATAAGCAGGAATGGTACAAGACAGCCCAAGGGTCAGGACGAGGAACCCAAAACGAAACAGAGTGCGGAGTGCAGGTCTGAAACGCATCCATTCGAGGATAGCAGATTCCCTCGAACCGCCCCGGTGCCCGTTGAATGCTGTGGAACTAACAGAAATTCCACAGGAGCGACCGTGTTCCGTATTCGTAACATAGTGGTAATTTCATATAATGGGCATTCAGAAGTTATTTTCCCGCAAGGAGTCCTTATGTATCCTCCCGGCCTCCGGTTACGACAGACTCGGGAAGCTCTCGGCCTCACATACCGTGATGTTGAGAAAGCCAGTTACCAGATTGCTGTCAATCGGGGCCGCCCAGATTTCATCCTGCACATCAGCCGCTTGGCCGATATCGAGAATCGTGGTGTCGTGCCCAGCCTCCACAAGCTCTATTCTCTGGCGGCCATTTTGCACCTGGATCCTATGGAAATCTCCAGCTGGTACGATGCGCCATTCCGGCAAATCTTCCATGACGGGGCATCGTTTCCTCCCCCTCGGACCTATCTCGCGCAGTCCCCGCTTCCGTCAACTCTGTCGCAATCCTTGGATGAATCCTGCCTGTCGGAAAATACGGAGCTGCTTTCGCGAAAACCCGCCAACCTGGTTCCGATGCCGCGCATCGAGAATTTCACTTCCGGCAAGCATCGATATGGTTTTATCGGACTTTCCGACCGCCGCATGGTGCCGTTACTTCGGCCGGGCTCCACTGTGCTGATCGACACTACGCTCCGGCGAATAGAAGACGCGGAGTGGTCCAGTGAATATGATCGGCCGATCTATTTCGTTGAAATTCGAAACGGTTATCGCTGCGGATGGTTTCAAAAAGACAAATCTCAGTTGATCATGCAGCCCCACACTTTATCCCGCTGCGCACCAGAGGCTTGGCGCACGCCGGACGATGCCGAGGTTGTCGGCCAAGTGGTGGCGATTGTCAGTTATGTCGGGGACCCGTGGACGTATCGTCCCGCAACAATTCCAGAAGCACGTTCAGATTGGAGCTATAAAGCTCTTTGAGGTAGACAGGGGCCGAGGGAGGCACCCAATGGATATAGTTTTTTTGGCAACACGCCGCGTTGTCCTCAAACGTTCCAGGCAAAGAAGTTAAATACACTCTTAGATCTTCGCGTTGTGCGTTTAACGGCATCTCCAACAACCTCTCAAAAATCTCCTCATGACACTGCTCCAGGACGCGGTTCACGGATTCCGCTCCATATAAACTCGCCAATCCTTCGTGTAGATACTTCCCAGGATCCGGCCGGCGCAAGCTGAACAAATACGCCAGCCGTTCATAGGCGCTATTCAGCGGCTCCAGGTAATTGGCCGTTAAATCAAAAAGAATCTGCTGATGCGTCTGGAATTCCTCGAGCATTTCGCGCTTTGACCTAGTTTTCGTTCCGCCAACAGAACTTTTTGCGAAGCAAACCGCCGAACTTCGGGGACAGAGCCACCCTGCCAACAAAGGAGGGTACTCATGAAAAGAAGTCCCCTGATGCAGTTCGTGGTCCTGTGTGTAGGTCTAATCCTACTTTCCGCAATAGTCCCGGTCAATCCGTCTTCGGTGCTTTCTCGCGTTGATCGCTCTACGCTTGTAGCAGATGGTGTTCCGCTACCACCGCCGGAGCCAGCCCCGAAACATATCGCCGGCATGCTGCCCGATGGGGTGCCGCTCCCGGCGCCCGAACCCCCGCCAAAGAACATAAAGAATCTGATCGACGGCGTACCTTTACCGGCATCGGAACCTCCGCCGAAGCATATCACCGGCACCTTGATTGACGGGGTCCCGCTGCCTCCACCCGAGCCTGCGCCCAAGCAGATCGAGATGAGACGCTCTTAAAGCGCATCGCATCTAGCTGGCTGTTTGGCAGCAGACTCTCCGTAATCCGGATCTCGTCTATCATTAGGCAAATACGTTTCAGGCGAAGTATCCGGCTCGTATTTACTTGCGAGTCACGTAATGATACTCTGCCTGAAATGGCCTCCCCGCTAATACTCCGGCATGTATTCTGGGGACTGTCGACGGTCCTGGAAATCGTACTTGCCGCGATTCTGATACGCCGTAAGCTGTACCGGACCCACCCAGCATTTCTTACGTACATTCTAATAGCGATCCTGCAAAGCTGTTTTGTCGCCACATCTTACTACTACTTCGGTACTCGCTCTCGCGTTTCCTACTTCGTGGGTTGGGACACACAAGTTCTTGTGATTTGCGCGCGATCGTTTGCGGTCATGGAAATCGCTAAGAATGTACTGGGGAAATACGTGGGAATCTGGGCGCTGGCGGGGCGCATTCTGGTGTTTCTCGGACTGAGTGTGCTGGCCTATTCGATTTTTTCCTCGCGGAGTCGCTGGTTGCTGATTACCCTTAACGCCGACCGTGCTGTCGAACTGTGCATCGCTACCTTAATTGTCGCCATTTTGGTATTCGTTCGGTATTACCGTGTGCCAATGAACCATCTCGAACGCATGCTCGCGATTGGGTTTTGCCTCTATTCCTGTTTCTTTGTGATCAATGATTCCATTTATGAGAGCTGGCGCCGCCCGTTCGCCGATCTCTGGAACTACCTGGATATCCTGGCCTTCACTGCCACACTGCTGCTGTGGATTAATGCCGCCCGCACTGCCGAAGCGCCACGGACGTCAGCGTCGCCAGTGGCCCTCCCTCCAGAACTCTACGCAGATCTGTCTCGCAAGCTGAATTCCCGGCTGCTCGTGCTCAATAATCGTTTGAACCACTTCTTTCGGTCCGAGGATTCACGGCCATGAGCATCCCCGTCATTCTGTTCATTGTATTTGCGATCGTTCTAGTCTTTCTTCTCGCCTGGGCGGTTCGCCCTCCCAAGAGAGTTCTTCTCTCGGTCGATGACGTCCTTAACGCCCTGTCCGAGAAGCGTCACTACGCGAGGCTGCCGCAAATCCTGCAGTGCTTGCGGCAGGATGATACGGATTTTCTATATGCGCGTGGGCAAGACCAATTAGCGACCCGCTTGCGTCGAGACCGGAAGCGCATCGCCCTTCGCTACTTGGACCATCTCCAGGATGAATACCAACTTCTTCTCGAAGCCTCGCGAATTCTCGCCAAGGTCGCTCCTGAGGTGTCACCTATGGCCGAGTTTGACCGGTTCCGTTTGCACGTGCGGTTTTTGCTCTTCTGCCGTTATCTGCGCTGGCGTCTGCGTCTGGGCCTGCAACCCTGGGATACATTCGGTGTGCTTTCGGACATGGAAGGAGACCTGACGCTGGGTCTGGAAGTTGCGGCCACCCGTATCGGCGAGAGAGCAGCGCTTGCTTCCGAATTGCCGTTATTCCTGAAGGATCGGCGAAGCGATCCCGAATAGTCTGGCGTCTACGGCCGCATACAAATCGTCAGGTTGGAAGGGTTTCTGCAGAATCGTGGTATTCGCGGGCAACCATCGCGAAAACTCGTCAGCCGCCGCGGAAACGGACGCGGTCCACAACACGCGTGGCCCCAGACCATGGTCCTGACCGGTGTTGGGTTTCCCATGCAACGCTTGGTGAACGATGCTGCAATCCGCGATGACCAAGTCAAACTCGTTCGTGGCAGTCCAGTGCCGAGCCTCCTCAAGCGACTTCGATGTAGTGACCACGTGATCGTTGCTGGAAAGTAGTCCGGCCATGGTTTCCAGTACGGACTCATTCGCATCTACAAGCAAGATGCGCCCGCTCCGTGCCACGCGGTGTCCTTCCAACTCGTTGGCGGGCTTGTGACGCGGCAGTGAGTGTAATGGCAGTTCGATCCGGAAGGACGCGCCTCGTTGTGGGACGTTTTTCACCTGAATAGTCCCGCCATGTTCGGTAATGATTCCGTAGCAGATACTCAATCCCAAACCAGTACCTTTACCTACCGGTTTGGTGGTGTAGAAGGGGTCGAATACGCGGGTCGGATCCTTGACGCCCGGACCGCTATCCTCGAATTCGACAAACAAGTGACTGGCTCCGAAGCCTGTGCGTACCCACAAGTCACCGTTAGCTCCCGTTTCCAGAATGGCGTCCACGGCATTGTTAATCAGGTTGAGAAAGACTTGCTGCAGTTGGTGGGGATCTGCCGGAATTTCCGGCAAATCGCCGGCAAGTTCAAGGTGCACACGAATCTGGTTCATGCGCAAGTCATAGTCACGAAGAGCGAGGGTATCCTCGAGAATTGAGTTCAGGCTGACCGGCACGCGCTCGGGCTTATGCTGCCGCGCGAAACTCAGGAGGTTTTGTACAATCCGGTGCGTCCGCAGCGCCTGTTTGTAGAGCTTTTCGCTGTATCCCAGCGCCTGTGGTCCAACTTCCCCGCTGGCTGTCAGTAACTGGCTGTAGCCTAGGATCGCGGTGAGTGGGTTGTTCAGCTCGTGAGCTACGCCCGAAATCAACTGGCCCACCGCGGCTAGCTTTTCGCTGTGAACCAGCTGTTCTTGAGTCCTGCGCAGATTTTCGTAAGCCTGCCTGGTCTCCTCGTACAAACGGCTGTGGTCCACCGCACTCGCAACCTGACTCCCAACTGCTGTCAGCAGACTGATATCCGCGACGGAGAACTCCCGGACGCGGCGGCTGCCGACCACCAGGCCGCCGATGATTTTTTCTTTGGTCCACAGCATGACTACATAGGCGGACTCAATCCCTTCCCTCTTTTGCATTTCCCGCGCCAACGGCGGTAAAGGCAGCCCCTGCACCGATAAAAACGTAGCGCGGGTAGCACGAAGCTGCTGAATCAAACCCGCAGGGACTTTCATCTGCGGAAAGGTCTTGGCCATTTCCGAACGGTGCCCGACGGCGGCCACGCGCCGAACGGTCGCATCATCTTTATCGAACAAATACAGCGAAGCGGCGTCCAATTCGAATAAGTCCAGCATCTGCCGCAATGTGCGATGAACGGATTCGCTCAGGTCCAGCGTGTACGAGAGGGTCTCGGCGATCGAGTTCAGAATCATGAGCTCGCGGTTTCGCCGGCGTATTTGCTGTTCCGCGTGCCTTCGCTCGGTGACGTCCAGCAGGAATCCCTGGTAAGCAATGACGTTTCCCGCCGCATCGCGAACCGCCGAGGAGGATTCGCTGACCGTACGAATCTCGCCGTCCCTGCGGCGGATGTCGAACTCGAAGTCGTTCACGGAGCCATGCTCGTTTAGCAGTTTGATGAGCCGGTCATATTCAGCCGGATTGGCATACAACTGCTGGGCGATATCAATGCCCAAGAGTTCATCACGATTCTCGTGGCCGGTAATGCGCATGAACGCTTCATTGAAATCCAGAAATCGCCCGTTCATGGTCGCAATGAAAACGCCTTCCTGCACGCTGGCGACTAACGTGCGGTATTTCTCCTCCGCCTTCTTCCGTTCCGTAATGTCCTTCAGCACGTGAACAGTACCCAGCCGACATCCCGTTGGGTCGGTAAACTGAGAGGTTGACGCGAGGAAATAACCACGCAGCCATGGGTCCGGCTCGTCACCCTCACCGCAGATCCCCTCGCAGTAAGGGCACACGCGGAATTTGCCTTCGCTGGCTTTGAACAGATCCTTTACCGCTCGACCAAAGATCGCTTGGGTCTTTTTGCCCAGCAGGTCCGCCAAGCGCGCGTTTGTCCGCAGGATTCGACCGTCTGCGTCATGCACCAGGATGGGATCACCAATCGAATCGAAGGTGTAAACCCACTGCTGCTGAACGGACTTAATCTGCTCGAACAAGTTTACGTTCTCGATGGTGGTTCCCAGGAAATTCGCGACATTCACCAGATATCCCAACTCATCTTCCTGGAAGCGCCTACCCGAAGACGCGCCGACACTCAGCAATCCCACCGGGCCTTCTTTTCCGCACAACGGAACCGCAACCAATTGACTGATTCCCGCTTCGGCCATGCTGCGCCGACTCTTGCTGTTTTTTTCGTTCTCAAATCTCGTGATCGTCAGTTCTTGCTTCAGAACGCCTTGAATCCACTCATCGCTCATTGCAATTCGTTCGTGCTGTGTCAGGTAATGCTCTGAATATCCAACCGATGCACATGCTGTGAATTCCCCTGCGTCCGCCTTCCCCTGTAAAACGTACATGAGGCCGTGACTGGCATTCACGCTTCCGGCAATCTGCTGCAACACTTTCTGCAGGAGTTCGGGCAAGGCAACAGACTGGCTGCTCGACGCGGTCAGCATCGTAAATTGCCGCATCTTTTCACTGATTTCTTCGGAGCGGGTGCGAGCCGATTCCAGCAGCATTACAATCATGCCAATGCCCAGCCCGGCATTCAGAACGTGGTCGAGGGCATATCGCAGTAAATGAGCTTCTTCCTGAGTCCACAGGTAGCGGTCGAGATTATTCAATCCGAGCAGAAGGAACGCCCCGGCCAGCAGCTTGCTGCCATGGCTGGCGCCGGATTTTGCGGCTCGCAAGAGAATCCACCCAGCGCTCAGGCAGATGGCGCTATACAGAATTCCAGTTTGCCAGCTAGTTTCTCCCAAAATGGGGACGCGGGCTTGATAGTAGGCAACGGTTATGGCCATTAAAATCGTGAGCCACCACATCGGCCAGTACAGACGATTCTGGGCCATGGCGTATTGCACAATCGCCGCCAAAAATAACGCGAGTGCCGCGCTTCCGGTTGCCGCAAAAGCAATCTGCAGCAATTGCGAAGGCTGGTAAAACATTGCTAATTCGGCAAAGGAGGAGAGCGTCAGGCTAATCCAGCCGAAGAGCCACAACCGATAGAAGAGCCGGGGATTACCCGTTCGCAGATGGACAAATAATACCAGCAGGGTCAGGCAGACGGTCGCCTCGAAGAAGGCAATCCCCTGGAGGCCTTGGTTCGCCACCACAGCTGACCCTCCCAATATCTTCTTCCGGGTTAAAAATGAATGATCAGCGTGTATGCCATGTAGGTTCCCGGCAGACTCCGCCTTCTTTTGACGCTAACACGCTATTTTCTGACTGGGCAAGCGTCCCACATTCTCTGTGTGCCGTCCCTTATAATGCTGAATGGAGAAAGACAACGTGCAAGCCGACCACATCTTGGTTGTCGACGACGAAGAAGCGATTCGCGAAGTAGTGTCCACGATGCTCGAGTCACGCGGCTACCAATGCACCGCGGTGAGCAATGGACGTTCTGCCCAGGAGCAGGTGCGCAAGCAGACTCCCGACCTGGTGCTCAGCGACATGATCATGCCGGAGATGGATGGGATTAAGTTGCTGGACTGGTTGCACGGTTTTGATCCGGAAGTCCCGGTAATCATGGTCACCGCAATTCACGATATTTCCACGGCCCTGGAAGCTATTCGACGCGGGGCCTATGACTACATTCTTAAGCCCTTCGAGAAAGACCAACTGTTTCACGGTGTGGAACGCGCCCTGCAGCATCGTCGTCTGGTCATCGAGGTTCGGAACTATCAAGCGGATCTGGAACGCAGGGTGGAACAGCGTACCGCCGAACTCCGGGCCAAGCACCTTGAACTCGAGCAGTCCTACGACGACACTCTCGAGGCACTGGGTAGCGCATTGGATCTCAAAGATGCGGAGACAGAAGGCCATTGCCAGCGCGTCACCGCTTTCACCATCTCGATCGCCAAGACTGTCCCAGTCCCGCTGAACTACTTGCCGATTCTGGCGCGCGCGGCGTTCCTTCACGATATCGGCAAAATGGCCATTCCCGATTCCATCCTTCGCAAACCAGGTCCCCTGGACGATGACGAAAAGCAGATCATGCGCACTCACTGCGAGATCGGCTACAACGTGCTGACGCGCATCCCTTTTCTGCGCGACGCCGCCGAAATCGTTCTGGCGCACCAGGAATTCTTCGACGGCACGGGTTATCCCCGGGGCTTACGCGGCGAGCAGATTCCTCTGGGCGCACGAATCTTCTCGATTGCTGACGCGTTGGATGCCATGATCAGCGACCGGCCGTATCGCAGAGCGCTGCCAATGACCCATGCGCGCGAGGAAATTCGCCGATGTGCCCGGACTCAATTCGATCCAAAGATCGTCGATGTCTTTATGTCGATACCCGAGCAACACTGGATCGAACTTCGTGAGAATCTAGGCTCGCCGTTCCGCCTGACACAACTGAAAAACCTGCGCGCATAAAATCGTCATTCTCGTTCGCGCCTTGCCTTTCGCATGGTATCTTTTGTTGTACAGATAAACCCATGCCCCTGGTACCCATCAAGACCGCTTCCGAAACCGGATATTGCGATTGCATCTGTGGCTGCTACGAACTTGCCAGCCAGCGCGACGAAGATACGGGTAAAGGCTACTGCGCGACCTGTGGCAAGGAGCATCTGGAGCGCAATTCCGGCGTTGGCATCCCGCAACCGGCGCCAGCGAAACTCGAACCACACCCCCATAGCAACGGCGTAAAGCCCCTGCCCCCCGGCGCCGATCCCCCGGCGCGTCTGCGCTGACAGCCTGCTATAAAGACAGTCACTCAATTGGACCAATTCCTCTTGCCAAATAGCGCTTGGTGTAACACTGTGCCCCATCTGAACGGCCCGGGGCAGTGGTTCCTTCCCGTGTTCCGACAAGTCCCCGGGACCTTGGGTTTCCTTGCGGAGACGTTCAACTATCTTTTGAGGGATTCGATGAAGCGCTTGTTTCCCCTCATCTCCATGGCTGTATGCCTGTTCAGCCCGTTTTTTTCCTCTGGTGCGGCCAGCGCACAATCCGCCAGCGTGGGCGGGTCATACGCGATCCAAGCGAGCAAGTAGTCAGCGGAGCGAAGGTTTCTTTGGTCAACACGCAAACCAATACTTCTCACGTGTGACCCCGAGTCACTTTCCGATGTACATGAGTGCCAGCAGGAACAGCCAGAGGGCATCCATAAAATGCCAGTAATAGGAAGTCACTTCCGCGGCCACAGTACGAGTAATTTTGGCCGCGTCGAAGTTCCGCCGAGCCACAAAAATCAGAGCCGCGACTCCACCGAGTAAATGTAAAGCGTGCGCGCCGGTAAAGATGTAAAAAAAGCTGCTCGCCGGATTACTGGCCAAGTAGATCCCTTGGTTGACCAAAATACGCCAGGCGATTACCTGCCCGAGCAGAAAGGCCACTCCAAGAATCGTGGTTGCCAACCAAAACTGCCGGAATCCCTGGACGTCCAGGTGTGCCAGCTTTTTCCTCGCCACTTCCAGTGTGACGCTACTCAGCACCAGCACAGCCGTGTTCACCCACAGTAAAGTGGGGATGCGCACCGGCACCCAATCCGGACCACCCCGTCGCACCAAAAACGCACTCGCCAGGGCCATAAAGAACATCAACACAGAGACGATGCCAATGGCAATTCCGGTGTAATACCGCATTGGCGATATTGGCCGATTCGGGCGCTTTTTTCCGTCCTCGCCGCCGCTCCCGCCGCGGCCCACGGGAGGTAGATCTCCACCGCCGCCTCCGCCCTTTTCCTCGACAATCAGTTCTACTTCTTCCGTGGTTGTGCCTGGCATGCGATTTCCTTGATTCAACGTGCTTCCTGGGCCAGCAACTCGGGCGAGAGGTGCTGCGCCGCAAATTGGTCGAGTCCAGTTCCCCTTAGCTCATACGCGCCGCGATAAACCACCGGCGCTTCGGCACCGAAATTACTCAAAGGCGCGGGCGACGCGATACTCCATTCGAGTGTGGAAGCTCCCCAGGGGTTATCCGGGGAGCGTTTTTGCTGCCACAGTAAAGTTCCGAAAAAATTGATGACAAACAGAAGTTGGGCGCCAACAGTCCAGATGGTCGCCACGGTCACGACCGCTCGCACGTCGGTTCCCGCCGACGCAAGTGCAACCCTCTGAGGTTCCGGCAGCAAGTTTGATTGGGTTAGCAATCCCGTCCAATGCATCGGCATAAAGATGCAGTACACCCCGGAAAACGTGAGCCAAAAATGAGCCTTCCCCAAAAGCTCGTTCAGTTGACATCCGAACAGCTTTGGAAACCAAAAGAACAAGCCGGCAAGAATCGCAAACGTCGCCGCTACCCCCATCACCAGGTGAAAGTGGCCAATCACGAAGTCTTCGCTTACCGCCGCACGCGAAAGGTCGTGCCGCGCCAGAAAAATCCCAGACAGTCCACCGGCGATGAATAGGGAGATAAAGCCAATCGCGAACAGCATCGAGGTTGTCAATTCGATCCGCGCATTCCACAGCGTGCCGAGCCAACTCGCCAACAAAAATGCCGCCGGAACTCCCAAAGACGAAGCCAGCACTGCGAACACCAACGGCACGTAAGGATTCATGCCGGTGGCGAACATGTGATAGCCCCATACGCAGAACCCAATTACGCCCACGGCGCAAATCGCCAAGACCACCAAGCGCTCTTTCCATACGGGCTTCTTCGAAAATGTGGCAACGACATGCGTGACAATCCCGAAGCACGGCAACATGGCCACATACACTTCGGCCTGCGCAAAATACCAAAACAGCCGCTGCCATAGCCCCGGCAAGCTTCCTTGCCTCACCAGGTTTCCCGGTTGCTGCAACAGGAACGCGTCTGTGCTGAAGAAATTGGAACCCAATACCCGGTCCGACAGAATTGCCGTACAGCCCGCAAGAAGTACGCTAAAGATCAACAGGCTCAGAATCGCGTTGACAAACCAGGCCCAAACGGTTACCGGCATGCGTGGCAGGGTCATCCCTGTGGTGCGCAATTGAATGGTAGTCACAGAAAAGTTGAGCGCGCTCAGCAGGGCGCCGAGCGCAAAAATCGCCGCACTCGCAAGCCACAAATTAATTCCTTGATTGATCGGCTGAAAAAAGGAGGCCGCCATGCCTGCCAAGGACGCTACCGTCAGCCAGAGCGATAGGCGATTCAGCGCCGGAAAAGCCATCTCCTCGGAGCCTATTTGCAGCGGCAAAAGAAAATTGCCCAACCCAAGCTGCGGTGCTGCGGTCAGGACGAAAAACACCATCAAGGAACCGTGCAGCAAGCGCACCGCGGCATAGCGCTCCGGGGTTCCCTCGAACCCGCTCAGAAACGGTATGGCAGTTTCCGGCCAGGAGGTGTGCACGCGCAAAAATGTCGAAAGCACCATGCCGACCAGCACACTGGCCAGAGACAGCCACAAATATTGCAACCCAATCGTTTTATGTCGTGTGGAAAACACGCGAGAAAATAGGCCGGAAGCAGTTGGGGAGGCGTTTCCGCCTTCGTCGTGAGTCACCATGATCGCCGGAATATCGTCAGCCAAGACGCCCCTGAACCCGTTTTGTATCTTACCCCGTGCCCCGGAAAATGCAAGAAAACCGCGGTTTAGCGAGCTTAACCAAGGGTCAGGTGGTTTCCCTTCCCATTTACCACAATTCAAGGATTGTGGACTGGCCCTTGCCGCTAAGTTATATTGACCTTAGAAGCTTAGCGGGCAGCGCGAACGCATTTTCTACGAGTTAATATGAGCCCTTTGGGTGGCACAGGCTGGAGTGCAAAAACCATCGCCAACTATTTTCTAGAGTTGGCGGCGCGCGACCACGTCTTCCTCGACCCATTAAAACTGCAGAAATTGGTGTATCTCGCCCACGGGTGGTCGCTTCTCTTTCTTCACCGGCCGCTCATTCGCGATCGCATTGAAGCGTGGCGCTACGGTCCTGTGGTCCCCGACCTGTACGACGAGTTCAAGAAATTCGGGGGCTCCGCGATTACGGAACCCGCAACTCCGGCGAAAGGTGAGAGTGGGGAAAGCATTGACGCGCGAACTAAATCGCTTTTGGACTCTGTTTGGCAGCGCTACCGTAATCTCTCCCCGATCCAACTGTCCATGCTCACTCACGAACCCGGTATGGCCTGGGACCTCGTGCAACGCGAGGGGGAAATTTCTCCGTGGGGTGGCCCAAGAATTCCCAACGAACTCATTGTGGACGAGTTCATGCGCAGGCAGCAGGAGCTACCGTAGCGTTAAGTCATGGCCGAGCAACCACAACCGGAGCAGCAGCCGGGATCCTTTGCCATCCCGCAGCCTCGCGTTGAGAAGCTGAACGTCTCCGCGGCGGACAGCCTTTCGCTGGCCGCGGCCGCGCAGGAATATCGTGGGTATCTATCCGGCAGTAAAACCGCACTGACTCGTTCGTGGTGGGACTGGATTCAGGTGCACCTGCTGAAATGGATTCTCTTCGCGTTCGTCATCTGGATTAACGTTTGGTGGACGCGCAATGTTTTGCGCATGGTGTGGCTGTCCGGCTCGACGGGGAGCTATTTTCATCTCGACAATGCGGTGCTCATCGCGCTTGTATCCACGTCGATTGCCAACTTTTTGGCGCTGGTGATCGTGGTGGCCAAGAATCTGTTTCCCGATTACCCAAGGTAAGAAACAATTCGTGATCGTTCGATGCAAAATTGCAGCAACAACTAGCACACCTCAGGAAAGTGACGCGATCTTATGAATGACAAGTGGGCGAATCCACAGAAAATGTGGGATGAGCGTTTCTCGCAACAGGAGCCCGTCTATGGCGAAGCCCCCAACTCGTTCTTAGCCGACCAGGTGAAGACTCGCCTGCGTCCCGGGATGAAGCTTCTGCTTCCGGGAGACGGCTACGGTCGCAATGGGATTTGGCTGGCGAAGCAGGGCTTCGATGTTCATACCGTGGATTTATCACCTGTGGGTGTAGAGCGTGCCCGCAAAGCGGCTACAGCCGCGCACATTACTATGACGATCGAACAGGCCGATCTCGCCACATGGCACTGGCCGGAGAACCAATTCGATGCGGTCGCCGCAATCTTCTTGCACGTACCGCCGGAAGTGCGCGCAAAAGTGCATGCTGGCATGCTGCGTTGCGTCAAGACTGGCGGCCTGATCCTATTCGAAGTGTTCTCTACCGAGCAGTTGAAGCACTCTTCCGGCGGCCCCAAACAGATCGACCTGCTGTATACGACAGAGTTGCTGCGCCGGGATTTCGCGGAAGCCGAACCGCTCGAACTCGCAGAAAAGGAGGTTCACATCCACGAAGGGCATATGCACAGCGGGCCTGCGGCAGTCGTGCAGGCCGTCTTCCGGAAATAAGCACGGAATTCTGCGATACACGAGTCTGCCGGTTACGAAATCGTGCTGACAGCACTCACTGAAACTGCTTCTGAAACGTCCCAAACTGCTCCCGCAAAGTTTCTAATTCGCGGCGCAATTGCGCGATTTCCTCCTCCAGACCACGAAGGCGCTCCGCAGTAGCGTTCGACTGCACATCAGCCTCTTCGGCCGTCGCCGGCTCCGAAATCGTATCCGGCGCCGCATCCCCCGAAAATAGATGCACGAACCGTGATTCCTTGGTTCCCGGCTGTCGCGGCAACACTTTCACCAGCGGCGGCTCGCGCCTCATCAACAGATTGAGTGCCGCGTGCACCGTGTCGAGATCTTCGAACGCGTACATCCTCTCAGCCCTCGTGCGCAATTCCCCTGGCGTCTGCGGACCGCGCAAGAAAAGCACGCACAATAGCGCCAATTCATGCCGGTGGAAGTTATACAGCTCGTTCAGGCGATGCTCGAACTTCGCAACCCGCGAATCACCACTGGCCGAACGAACCATGGCCTGCTCTGTCAACGACCGCACCGCCCGCCGCACCGCCTCCTCGTCCAAATTCATCACTGGATCGCGGTTGGATTTCTGGTTGCACGCGTTCATCAGCGCATTCAAGGACAGCGGATAGTATTCCGGCGTGGTGGTTTCTTTTTCCACCAGCGCCCCTAATACGCGCGCCTCAGCTGCCGTCAGTTCTGGATTCATGAGAAAATCATACCTGCTCTCGGCAATCTCTGGTGACAACCCATTCTATCAGTGGCATGCTACCGCTCGGCCGCCTAAGGAGGGTGTTATGAAAAGGCAGTTTACTGCACTTGCGTTTCTGGTCCTCGGCTCTTCCATTTGCCTGGCTGACCAACAAGCGATGCATGCGACCATCATTTCGCAGACTTCGGTCAGCTGCGGCAGCAAAAAGAAGGGCAAGAATCAAACCGATCTCATGTGCCAACAATATACGGTGCGCACAAACACCACGGAATATCAGATTCGCCAGCAGAAACCCGAGGACATGGAAATTCTGCACCCCAACACACCGATCGATTTCACTTTGAATAAAAACAAAATGAAGTTCAAGGCCAATGGCAAGAAATACGAATTCCTGGTCGTTGGCACCTCGGCCATCAACCCACAGACTCCCTGATACGGTTGCGCACGGATCTACTGTGGGCTCGGCCCCTGCGTGACCTGCACCAGGTCATCCGGCCGCACCCACTTTGCGAATGCGGCTTTCACCTGCGCGCCGGTCAGTTCCAGGTAGTGTTGCGAGGCAATGATGGGCTCATCGAGCGGGAGCCCGATCGTAGCTCGGCCGATCCAGCCCTCGGCAATTCCGTCTACACTTGCTTCTGATAGCGGCACTTGCCGCAACAGCATGGCCTTGGCCTGCGTCAGTTCGTCCGCGCTCGCCACCGTGGTTTGCATGTCTTTTAAGTCATGGACCACAATTCCCCGTGCTTTCGAAACGTTTTTTGGGTCGCAAGCGTAGGTCACGCTGTAAATTCCCCGCGTCTTGCCAATGTCGAACGAGGAATCGACGTAGTAGACCAGCCCGGCATTTTCCCGCAGGTCGCGGTACAAACGTGTGGCGTAGAAGCCACCTCCAAGCACGTGATCTCCCAATTCCAACGCGTAGTAATCCGGATTGAATCGAGTGAGGCCCATGGTTTGGGCAAGATTTACGTTTACCTGTTGCCGGCTCTTGTCTGGCACCGCTGTGACCGCCGGCGGATTCGCGGGCACCGTAGGCAAATCCGTTTGCGGCGCCGGCCCAGGGCTCGTCCATCCGCCAAAATACTTCTCCACGGTCGATTTTGCCTGCTCCGGCGAGATGTTTCCGATGACTACGATGGTGGTCAAGTCGGGACGAAAGACCTTTTTGTAGTATTCCTTCAAACCCAGCAGCGTCACGGCGGAAACCGTCTGTGGTGTGGCTTCTCGCAGCGTCGGATCATCTTTCGGGAACAGTGCTGTTTTTAGAGCGCGCGAGGCAAGATAGCTGGGCGACTGGATGCGGCCCGCCAATTCCTGAGCCGTTTCCGTCTGCACTACCTTGAATCCCTCTTCTGGCAGGGCCGGATGCAGTACATTGTCCGCGAGCAGCGCGACTCCGCGATCGAAATGGTTCGCCAGCACTGCGATGGAAAAATCCGTGCCCGCCGATTCCTGCGCACCAATATCATCCAGCGCGGTCTGGAAGGCGATACGATCCAGCTTCTCGGTGCCGTAGGGGAACAGGCCGTCCAGCACGCCGCCGATTCCTTTTTGCCCTTCGGGAGCCTCCAGATCCGGATTATTTTTCACGTGTCCGACCACGGTAACGGAATTACTGATGGTCGCGGGCTGCACGATGAGACGCAGGCCATTTGGCAGCGTGCTCACGACGGGATTCGTAGTCAGCTTTGGAATCGTTAATTTCGTAAGATCCTTGGTCGCCCAGACCGGCAGCGTGACCGGACCACTCGGGGTGCCCGCCAGCGCTTCCGCACTTCCAAACGATTTGTTCGAAACGGGATTACCAGAAGGCTGAGGCGTGAGCACCGCGATGTACGCGTTATCCCAAACGAGATATTTGCGCGCCACAACGTTGACTTGCTCGACTGTTACTTTTTGGATGGCCTCAACGTCCTGATCCGGGGACTGCCGTCCTTCGACGGCGACCGCGTTGGACCACGCCATCGCCAAACCCTCGATGGAATTTTTCTGAAACTCCTGATTCGCCAGCTCGTGCCGTTTGGCAGCATCCACCAAATCAGCGGGTACGCCCTTTTGCAGGTCCTCCGCAATAATCGATTTCATATCTGCAATCAGGGCTTCTCCGTTGGCTCCCTGAGGAAAGGCGGCCATGGCAAAGGCGATGCCCGATTGCGGCAGGGTGCTCAAAGAAAACTCGGCATCGAGGGCTTTTCCCTGCGGCACCAATCCGTACAAGGTTCCGCGTTGGCTGCTCAAAACATCGCTGAGCACCTGCAAAGCGGCATAGTCCGGGCTATCCGAACCCGCCACACGATACGCGGCCACCGCCAAGCCGTAGGGCAAGTCCGTGTCCAGCTTTAGCGTTTGTGTGGACACTGGACCAAGCTCCACTTTCCGCCGCTCTGGCAATTTTTTCTGCGGAATGTCGCCGAAGAGAGCCTCGATATTCGGCATTACCTTTGCTGGGTCGACGTCTCCGGCGATGATTAGGATGGCGTTATTGGGCGCATACCAGTTCTGGTAGAACTGATGCAGCATGGTCCCCGTGGTTTTTTCGAAGGATTCCTTGGTTCCCAGGGCGTCGTGCTCGTACGGGGTGTCCTTGAAGAGAGTAGCGAGCAGCTTGGTGTAAAACACGTATTGCGGATTCGACAAATCCTGTGACACTTCCTCCTCGATTGCGCCGCGCTCTTTGTCCCACAGGGCGTCCGTATCCAAAGAGCCCTTCATGCGGAACGCTTCGATGTGCAGCGCCACGTCCAAATCCTCAGCCGGCACGGTGAAGAAATATTGCGTCACGGTTTGCTGGGTGTCGGCGTCGAAATTCCCGCCCATCGCTGCCGAAATGGCCGCCAGTTGGTTCGCCGAAAGATCGGGGCTGCCGCGGAACATCATGTGTTCCTGGGCATGCGCCATTCCGGGGAAACCCCGGGGCGCTTCATTCGAACCCACCAGATAATTCACCACCGAAGTTGCGACCGGAGCTAGCGTGTTCCTCACAATGATGACCTGCAAACCGTTGGGCAGCGTTTTGCGAAACACTTCCGGGCTGTCGCCCGGCGGGATACCGCCGAGCGCCTTGGGGCAGTATGCGGTTGCAAGCGCCAGTGCCATCGCGATCAGCGCAAAAACTTCCAATTTCGAACCAACTGCTCCTGTACGAGCTGTCTGCTGATTTTTCATGAGCAAGCTTTCCGAAAAGCTAGTTGAGTTGAGATGAATGTGACGAAAGGGAGGGGCGGCACGTTATGCGAGTTTAGCGTTTTTCTTAGAAGTTCTGGTGCGGTCGAGTGGATTCGAACCACCACGGTATTGCTACCGCCAGCCCCTCAAGCTGGTGCGTCTGCCAGTTCCGCCACGACCGCACTGAGGAAAA
>Ga0335076_10002809_pt1 | contig 17370 bp, 12 predicted proteins | sample Lox_Sample_25_FD_206717 | JGI IMG/M metagenome (GOLD analysis project Ga0335076, IMG submission 206717) | Soil microbial communities from Loxahatchee National Wildlife Refuge, Florida, United States - Lox_Sample_2.5 | ecosystem: Environmental > Terrestrial > Soil > Wetlands | place: USA... | reverse complement strand
GCGGCCGTGCTGCCACTGCACGATGCGGCTCACGATTGCCAACCCCATGCCGCTGCCCTCAACTTGATCGCGCGACTTCAGCGTCTGAAACATCTCGAACACGCGTTCCGCGTATTGCGCCGGTATGCCTTCGCCATCGTCCTCAACAGCAAAGACATAGTGGTCGCCCTGGTCCGTGCACGAGACGACGACGCGACCCTGTGGCCCGGGGTGGTGCTTGATCGCATTCCCGATGAGGTTGCGGAGCACTTGCTCGAGCGGCGCCGGGTGAGTGCCGAACTTCGGAAGCTGACCTTCGATCGAGATCGTGATCGCCGGCGGAGGGTTGAGCAGCTGCGTCACGTCGAGCACGAGCGCATGAGTATCGGTCACACGGTGCGCACCCACTTTTCTGCCCGCGCGGGAATACGCGAGCAGATCGTCGAGCAGTCTGTTGAGGCGTTGCGTCCTCTTGGCGAGGAGCCCGAGATTCTCCTGAACGTTGTTCGTGTCGTAACCGCCGAGCCCCTCCGTGATCCACTGGACCAGCAACTCGATCGCGCGCAACGGCGCCTTCAAGTCATGCGAGGCGACGTATGCGAACTGCTCGAGATCCTTGTTCGAGCGCAGTAGCTCAGCCTGCTTGGCCTCGAGCTCTAGCTCGACTTTGCGCCGCGCCGAAATATCCGTGGCCATCGAGAAGATGCCGCGCACTTTCCCCGACTCGTCGAGACTCGGTCGGTACGAGAAGCTGAAGTAGCCCTGCTCGCTGCCGATCGCGCCCGTCGATTCGTAGCTGACCGTCTCGCCCGAGAGAGCGCGCTCATAGAACGGCTGCCGCTGCAGGTAACGTTCGGGGCCCACGATCTCGGAGATATGCAGACCGATCGCCTTATCGGCCGACCAGCCAGCCGCCGCGAGAAACACGTCGTTGGCGAACACGATGCGCAGATCGGGATCGAGAAACAGCAAATGGTTCGGTACGCCTTCGGCGAGCAAGCGGAAGCGTTCCTCGCTTCTCTTCGCGCTCTCGGCGAGACGCGTGATGCCGGTGTCGTCGGCACGGGCGTGCATTTGAGCCTCCGCTTCGTCCAAGGCGCGAAGCGCCTCGTCGAGCGTTTTGGGCCGTGTCTGTTTGGTGGAGCTCATGGGTACCTCTCAGCCGGCCTTCGCCGCGACGCGCTTTCGCGGCACTCGACGCCGTCGAGTGACTTGCCCGCCGCGCTCCGCCATCTTCACGCCGATCTGCTCGGGCTCGATCGGCGCGCTGTAGTAGTCGCCCTGCCCGTACACGCAGTTATGTCTCGTCAAGAACATCTCCTGTTGCTCCGAGGTGATGCCATTGGCCACGGCATCGAGCAGAAAGCCGTGTGCGATGGAGACGATGGCGCCACATACGGCCTGGGCGTCTTTGCTCGTGTCGAGATCCGAGACGAACGAGGGTCCGACCTTGAGCACGTCGAGCGGAAACTGCTGCAAGTCGCCGAGGCTCAAGTGGCGCGCCGTGAAGTCGTCGATCGCGAGCCGCACGCCGATCTCCCGCAGCGCATACAGCCGCTCGCGAGTGCCCCCGGCATCCTCCATCAAGGCGCGCTCGGTGAACTCCAGCTCGACGAGCTCGGGATCGACGGAGTGAGACTGCAGCACGCTGCGAAGTGCGTCTTCGAATCCGGGCTGACGAAACAGAGCGGCGCCGACATTTATGCCTACTCGTGGGACCGGCACCCCGGCGCTTTCCCAGTGTTTGAGTTGCCGGCACACTTCCTCGACTGCCCACATGCCAAGGGCGCCGAGGCTGCCACTCTCCTCGGCCGCCGACATGAATTCGCCAGGGCCGAGGACTCCCCGCTCCGGGTGCTTCCAATGCAGCAGCGCCTCGACGGCCTCGATACGGTGATCGGCAAGGCGAACCTGCGGCTGATACAACAGCACGAATTGCCCGTGCTTGACCGCGGCCCTGAGACCGGCCTCGAGTCGGTAGTTCGACAGGATCTCCTCGTGCATGCTCGGCGCGAAGAACTTGAACGTGTTCTTGCCTTGCTGCTTCGCCTGCTTCAAAGCGCTCTCGGCGTTATTGAGCAAAGTGCCCCCGTCGATGCTGTCCGGCGGGCAGACAGTGATCCCGATGCTCGCAGTGATGGAAAGTTGGTGCCCGTCCACCTGGAACGGCTCCCGGAACGCGCTGGCGATTTTTCGCGCCAGCGCCTCGACCTCGCGCGGACTGTCGACGTCCTCCAGCAGCACGGCGAACTCGTCGCCGCCGAGTCTTGCGATTAGATCGCTTTCCAGAACGGTGGCCTTGAGCCGCTCCGCGACCCCTCGTAGCAGCGCGTCGCCGGCCGCGTGACCAAGCGAATCGTTGACGGTCTTGAACCGATCCAGATCCAGCAGCAGCAGCGACATCGTCCCGCGGCGACGCGCTGCACGCCTCGCGACGTGGGCGAGCCTGTCGCGTACGTAATACCGGTTTGGAAGAGTAGTCAGCGAATCCAGGCGGGCAAGGTAGTTGAGCTTGATCTCCGCGCGCTTTCGCTCGATCGCATAGCGGATCGCACGCAAGATCACGCGGCCGTCGCCCTCCCACTTCACGAGATAGTCCTGCACGCCGCGGTTCAGGATTTCGACCGCGAAATCCTCGTCGCCCTGGCCGCTGAGCACGACGATCGGGATCAAGTCGTCGGCCGCCCGAAGGCGCTCGACACATTCGACACCACGACCGTCTGGCAGGTTGAGATCGAGGAGCACGACGTCGAACCGCTCTTTCTCCAACGCGGTTACGGCATCGTTGATCAGGCTTGCGCGGGTTAGCGTTACGGAATGATTACGCTGAGCGAGACAGACGCGTAGAAACTCCGCGTCCTCGGAATTGTCTTCGACGAGCAAGATCTTCATTCCGTGGCCGCCCCGAAGCCTCGGTGAAACAAGAAAAAACTAGCAGAAGCGACGTTGGGGCTTCAGTGCGCGGATCACAGTTACCGGTGGCCGCAGGCTGGACACGCAGCGGATCGTTGTCGCGAACCTCACCGTGATTGGCGGCCGCCGAGTAGTGCCTTTTTCATGCAATTCGCGTGGTCGCCACAGGGGTGCCACGCGCAGTCGTCGAATCCCCGCCGTCCCACGCGAGGTTCTTCCAGGCACCTAGCGGTTCGTGGCGGGCGTCGCTAGCCGGACTTCAATTCAGCGTCCAGGGCCGCGCGCTTGAGCCGCTTGCGCGGATAGAGCCCGAGCGGCGCGAATAGCAGCTTGAGATAGTTCGGCTCGTCGGCATTGCCGCTCGGGTGTCCGATGCGTTCAGGCTGCAACGTCTCGCCATCTTTCTGCGGCAGATAGAACGTACCGAACAAGAGGTCCCAGAACGAGAACTCCACCCCGTAGTTGCAGGAGTATTTGTATCCCTCCGGCACGTCCGCGCTGTGATGCCATCGGTGCACCTCGGGGGTGACCAGGAAGTAGCTCAAGCGTCCGGCTTTGAGATTCGCGCCGCAGTGCGAAAATGTCCCGCTGATGTTCGTCAACGGGACGGCGACGACGAGGACGAGCGGATCGAACCCAATGATACCGAGCACCAGGAAGACGGCGACGTTCCGGAGCGCGAAATCGATCGGATGGGACACGTAGGTATTCGTAGCTTGCAGGTCCCGCACCTGATGGTGGTAGGAGTGCAGCTTCCAAAGAAACTCGTTCGCGTGCTGAAAACGATGGATCCAGTAGCGGACGAAGCTAACCAGCAACAGAACGATTACGAATTGGAGCCACAGCGGGCCGAGCTGCTCGGAGGACGCGACAACGAGCTTGCGGCCCAAATAGTGCTCCGGAACGTAGTTCAGGAGAGGCAACAAGACGAGCCCGGTTAGAAACCCGGTGACGTAGAGATTGACCAGCGTGGACGCGACGTCCCTTGGCAGCATTGAGCGTTGTGATACTGCGCGGCTATAGCGGAACGCGCGCTCGAGGATGATCATCACGAGGATGATCGCCAGTGTGTCCCACTTGGGCAGCCAATGATCGAGGGGTTGTCCCTTCGCGAATATCCGTAGTGCGGCGAGGGCTGTGAAGACCGCCGGAAGGACCCAGAAATTACGATCGGAAGCCGCAGCTTTGATCATGAACGCACTCCAACGTTGCTGGCACGTGGCGGACGTCGGTCCTGTCGGGAACGGCCGATGCTAGCACCGGGAAGCTCTCCGAACCATGTCCACCGGAGCGCGCGCCCACCTCGCGAATCAGCTCGATAAGTCCGAGCCGCGTGATCTGATGTGACCGATCGCCCTGTAGGAGAGTCGCTGTGAGACGCGCCGTTCGGGTTGCCGCGCTGATCGCGCTTGCGATCACGGCGCCCGCCTTCGGCAAAGGCTCCTCTGGCGGCCATTCCGGGTCCCACTCGAGCCCGCATTCGTCGACGCATTCGAGCTCGGGCTCGCACAGGTACTCGGAACCGAGCGGCTCACGCTCGATGTCCGGTCATCACGGCAAGCGCGGCCGCATCAAGGGTCGCGGGCCCGCGACGGACGAATTCAGCCACTCGCACCCCTGCCCGTCGACGGGCAAACCCTCGGAGCCGTGCCCCGGCTACGTCATCGGCGGCTCGAACGATCCGTCGAACATGCGGTGGCAGGCCACTCGGGCGCCGATGTAACAGCACTGGGCGTCTAGCGTAGACGCGCAGCCGATCGCCCGGCAGCGTGACGAACCCGGGCGGGAGCTAGACCTCCCGCCCAGGTTCGATTAGACGTTCAACGGTGGAATCTTCCGACGAGCACCGCCTTGCCGAGCACGTGCCCGTCCATCGCGTTCACGACGGCGTTGCGCGTGTCGGCCGCCTGTTGCGGCGTGCCTGCCGGAACATCGAGCTTGATATCGAGAGCGTACAGCTCGAACGTGTAGTGATGGTACGGCCCCGCGGGCGCACCCGGACCCATGTAGCCGTTCGACCTGAGGCTCACTTGGCGGGCGCCGCCTGGACCATCGCCGGCCGCCACGCCTTCGGGCAAGCCCGTCGCCGTCGCCGGGATGTTCCAGATCAGCCAGTGCGTGACGTCCATCTTCGAGCTCTTCATGAGCACGGGCTCCGGATCGTGCATCAACAGCACGAAGCTCTGGGTGCCCATCGGTACTTGCGACCACTTGAGCTCGGGCGACGGCGACATCGGGCCCGCGGCCTGCGTGTATTTGTCCGGGATCACGCCGCCATCCTGGAAAGCCGTCGTGGTCATCAGCAGCGGCGGCGGCCGAGGCGGAGGCGCGCCACCGCCGGCGGGCGGTTGACCTTGCGCCGAAACCTGCCCCGACCAAGCCGCTAGCGACAACGCCGCGACGAGCCCAGTCATCGAATGAAGCACATACCTTTTCATTGTCTTCGCGCTCCCCAATTGCGAACCGATCAAACGACTCGGCGACGCGCGTTTACGCATCGTTGCGCCTACGCTGCCGCACAGCGCCACGATGGTACACCGGCTGCTGCGCGGCGTTCGTTCTTTTCGATTGCGCTCCGCGCGCGTTCCGCCATGAGCCGCCCGGACTGCGCGCGCAACGCGCGGCGCTGCACCGCGCGTTGCTGCGACCAGACGCGACGACTAATGCTTGACGATCACCGTCTCGAGATACTCCCCCGGTACCACCAGTGAGCGGCGACCGCCGATGTTGAGCCGAGTTAGCAGGTCGGTGATGTCCGCTTCGAGTTGCTTCTGACCTGCGGGCGGCAGCGCCGCGAAGGCCTTGTGCGTGGGTCCGTAGAAGTCGCGGAATATCTGGATCCAATGCGCCGCCGATTCGTAGCGGAACTTGAAGATGCGGCGCTCGCAGCGCATGTCGGCCGCTTCGGGTCCGAACAGCTGCACGATGTGCGGCTCCGTGCCCCACAGCGCGGGCGACGCGAGTCCCGCGGGCGGCGGCACGTGCTTGCCGATGACCTTGAAGAGCTGGCCGATGAATCCCTCCGGCGTCCAGTTCGCCATGCCGATGCGTCCGCCGCTGCGCACGACTCGCAGCGCTTCGGCCGCGCTCCTGCCGTGGTCCGGCGTGAACATGATGCCGAACGTCGAGAGCGCGACGTCGAACGTGCCGTCGGCGAACGGCAGCGCTTCGGCATCGGCTTCCTGGAACCTCACGTCGAGGCCTTCGGCGCGAGCGCGTGCGGCGCCCTTGTCGAGCAGCTCCGGCACGTAGTCGGTGGAGGTCACGTGCGCGAAGCGGTGCGCCGCGGCGAGCGTCGCATTGCCGTTGCCGGCCGCGATGTCGAGCACGCGCTCGCCGGCGCATACGTCGACGGCTTCGGCCAGCGTCTCACCGACGATCTGCAGCGTGGTGCCGATCACGGCGAAGTCGCCGCTGGCCCAGGTGGCCTGCTGCTTGGTCTTGATCGCGGCCAGGTTCGGTGACGTGGCGGCCTGGACGGCTTCTTTGATAGCGGACATGCAAGTCTCCTCGGAAAGGGTGTGGTTGGAACGGCGCGCATTGTTCGCTCGTGCCCCGCGGAGTGCCTTGCTTGCGGCTCCAGGCGGTTTGCCCACTCGTCCGCGGTTGCGTTTCCGGGCAACAGATCCGCCGCTGCCTCTGCCACAATTCGCGGCGTTAGCACGGCGGGGCGAAGCCGATGAGCCAGGACATCCTTTCCGACGTTCTACGCAGCGTGCGATTGCGCAGCGCCGTGTTCTACTTTGTCTCGGGCGAAGGCGACTGGGTCGCCGAGGCGCCGGCCTCGAGAGAGATCGCGGACGCGGTGATGCCGGATGCGGAGCACGTGATCGAGTATCACGTCGTGACGGCAGGCCAATGTTGGGCCGCGATCACGGGCGAGCAGCCGCGCAAATTGAAGCACGGCGACGTGATCCTGCTGCCGCAAGGGGACGCGCACGTCGTGTCGAGCTCACCGGGCATGCGCGCAAACCCCGGCGTCGATAGATACTTCGAAATGCAGCGCAATCGGAGGCCGTTCCGCGTGCACTACTCGAATGGCGCGGTACCGGTCTCGGTGGACCGCGACGGCGCCGGCTTGTCCGAGTTCCGCACGCCGGCACAGGCGACGACGCTCGTGTGCGGTTTCATCGGCATCGACGCGCGGCCGTTCAATCCGTTGCTCGCGACGCTGCCGCGTCTACTGCACTTGCACGGCGCGGGCGGACGCAGCGAGCAATTCGCGCAGCTCGCCGCCGAGGAATCCGCGCTCAAGCGTCCCGGCTCCGAAGCGTTGCTCGAAAGGCTGAGCGAAATGATGTTCGTCGACGCGATCCGCCGGCACGTCGAGCAGCTGCCCGAGCAATCGACGGGATGGCTCGCGGGGCTGCGGGACCGCTTCGTCGGGCGCGCGCTCGCGTTGCTGCACGAGCGGCCTTCTGCCGAGTGGACCGTCGAAGAGCTCAGTAAGCAGGTCGGCCTTTCGCGGTCCGCGTTCCACGACCGCTTCGTCGAGCTGATCGGACAGCCGCCGATGCAATACCTAACGCAATGGCGCATGCAAGCGGCGTCGCGACTACTCCGCGACACGCGCGCGAGCGTCGCGTCGGTCGCGCTCGACGTCGGCTACGACTCCGAAGCCGCGTTCGCGCGGGCTTTCAAGCGCGCGGCCGGCGTGCCGCCCGCCGCATGGCGCCGGCAACATAACGGCCGTGATCGTGCGACAGCGACGGCTAGGCTCGAACGACCGTAAGCGCGCGTCGCCGACTTAGGCGAGCCGTAGCCGCGCCAAAGACGCGACCGCGGTTCGACCACTCGTGTCTGGGACGATGTTCAGCTCGAGAGCCGTTACCCCGGACAGATCTACGAGATGGTCTTCCTTCTCGGACATCGCGCCCTGCGGACTGAAGTTCCATTGCTGCCGCACGATCTCGCGGTAAGACCGGCCACCGTCCGCCGACCAACGCAAGACGTATTCCTGCGTACGCGGGGCGGCCGGCTCGACGTAGCTCAGCGAGATGCGCCGCAGTCGTTGCGGGCGACTGAAGAGCAGTCGGATGGTTTGCTCTCCGGGTGTCGAGGCACGCCACCCGGAGCCGCGCCCGGACACCAATGCGGCCTCGATCGGATGAGCCGCATCCTCCGACGTGATTTCCACTTCGGCGAGGCTCTCCAGATCCAGCCAGTCGTCTTCGGAGAATCGGGTCTCCTTCTCGAGCGGCACGATGATTCGTTTGCGCACGATCGTCCTCCTCACTGGGGCCACTACGAGATCAGTCTAGTTCTATGGCGAGAACGTTCCCTTCCGCGGACAGCCGGCGCATGAGCGCGCCATGGGCGACGACCGCGGCGCCGCGCCGGTGCGGGTTCGCGCGAGTGGTGTACGGTACCGGCTCGCCGTTCAACACGATGGACGTGACGCCGTGCCCGCGGCCGCGAGCTCGGTAGCGCACCTCGATCGGGTGGCCGAGCAAGTGTGTCTGCATGCGCAGCCCGTCGAGCTCGGGCGGGAGGACGGGGTCGATCCTGACCGCCGCTGCTTCGCTCGACAGCCCGAGCAGGTGCCGCACGATCAGTCCGAGCGCGATGCCGGCGCCACTCGAGTACACACGCCAGCCGCCGTCCAGCGCAATTGCGCCGCTCGCGACGCGTTCGTATTCCGCGCTGGCCTGATACCGGTCTTCGAACGCGGCGTCGGAGCTCGAGTAGTAGCAGTTCGCCTGCCGTAACGTCGCGCCCGGCACGAGCGAGCGGATGTCGATAGGCACGGCCTGGCACAACGCACGGAAGAAGCGCCGCGCATCGCCCACGTGCGCCAGAGCCTGGGCATAGCGCAAGTGCGCGTGCATGTACATGAGCCCGATCTCGCGGCCGAAGAACGTCGCCGTCTCCGCGCGCTGGAACAAGTATTGCCGTCCGCCGTGGTAAGGCAACGGGCGATCGAACAGACGCGCTCCATCGGGACCGCTGATATGTGAGTCGATGAGGTTGAGGTGCTCTCTCGCCTGCTCCGGCGTAAGCATGTCCTCGAGTATCGCGTGGATCATCGCGAGCGAGCTGTAGCGCACGCCTGTGGTGGCGTCGCTCGGATGAAGCAGGTGGCGCACGCTGCCGCGGTCCTCGAAAAGCGCGTATCCCGCGAGCACGCCGTCTCGAACGAGCACGCGCTGGAAATCCTTTTTCACTTCCTCGGCCCATGTCTCCAGAGGCCTCGCTTCGTCCGGCCGGCCGACGTCGCGCAGCGCACGCGCCAAACCGGTCAAGGCCTGGACGTGCAGCGTCACTGTCCAGGCGCTGCAGAGACGATCGCGAAGCGCCGGGTCTGCGGGCTGTAGCGAGTCGTTCCAGTCGCCGTGCCCATACGCGGCCAACGACGTGCCGGGAATGACGCGCCTCTTCGTCAACGCGAGGGCGCGCTCTGCGTGCTGCCAGACGGTCGCAGGCTCGCCCTCGTCCGGGCCGCGCGCGTCGAAGAACGGCACGCGCTCCTCGAGCACGCTCGCGTCGCCCGAAGCGGTGAGATATTGCGCGAGCACGACGAGCGGCCAGAACACGATGTCTCCGTGCGAGTCACCTGGCCGGATGGTCCGCTCGCGCTCGAAGAACATGAACCATTGCGGCCAGTCGCCGTCCGGATTCTGCTGCCGCATCACGCGGAGCAGCAGGTCGCGTATCGGTTGCACGCGACCGAGAGCGAGCAGCAGCTCGACGGGGCCCTGGCATACGTCGCGCGTGCCCCAGCCGCCACCGGAGTACTGCTCGAGGCCTCGCGGCGACAGGTAGTGCACGAGCGCGTTGTGTGCGAACCACGGCACGATATCCGCGATGCTGGAGAGCGGCTTGCCGAGCGCGCTCGTATCCGGAACCGCCACGGACAATCGCGGAACGATGCGTTCGTCCCGCGCGGCGCGAATAGGCGCGGGAAGGCCCTCGGACAGCAGCTGTCCTCGGATTGCGAGCCCTACGACACGTGCCGGCGCGGTGACCACACATATATACGGCTGTCGACGGGAGCGCCCATCGAGGAACAGCAGCTCGTCTCCGCCGACGCGCTCGATCTGCACGCCCGGCGCGGGAACGATGTTGAAGGTCCCATTCGGGAAGCGCTGCCCCACGTCCGAATCCGGGGGCGCCGTGACGACGATGTCGGCACCTTCTCGTCGCCATCTCGCGGACCCCGGCTCGCTGCCATCGTCGCCGTTCAGCGCCACGTGATGCGAGATCAGGCAGCGAACGGGTGCGCCGGCCGTGAATTCCACGCGTAGCGTGAGCTCCTGCGGATCGCTGCACGCTTCAGCGCGCACGGAGATCTCTCCCGCGTCGTGCCGATAGATCCAGCGGCACGCGTCCAGCGACATCTCGAACGCCGAGGGCGTATCGAGCAGATGCCAACGCTCGCCGAGCTGAACGAAGACCCGCTGGCCGTGCGAGCGGAACAGGCCTAGGTAGCTACGCACCGTCGAGAGAAACCGATTGATGCTCACGTGGCCTTGGGTGAGCATCGAGTGAAAGACGCCGCCCATCCATGCCGTCGAGGTCAGTGCCGTCTCGTCGGGTGTGAGATGGCGACCCGTGCGGAGCAGATGCCCATGAGGCCGTAGCACGCGCAACTCTTTCGCTCGTAGAACGATGTGACTATCCGCGTCGTGGAAGAATGAAAGCAGCGTGCCGAGCTCATCGCGCTCCTCATGCCGCCACGCCGCCGGGAACGTCGAGCGCAGCTCGTGATCGGTGAGGCCGCGCGCGGCAAGTAGCGGTGCGGCGCTGAACAGCGACGTGCCATCGGCTCTCCGCGTCGCCTTCTGTGTGCCTAAAGCCGGCTTGGCTTCCGGCAGCTCAATGATGCGTTCCACTCGTTCGAGATCGGCGTCCGATGTGGGCTCGGGATGATCGGGCAGGAATCCACCGAAGAAACCGGCCGACGCGTTTGCGTTCGGCTCGAGGCGGATCGCCGTGTCGCGAACGACGACCATCGAGTGCTCGTGCTGGAGACGACGATTGGCCAACTCTGCGGCAACCTGTCGCTCGATCGCTCCTTCGCGGTTCGCGATCCCGTAAAACTGCGACGCGTCCGTTGCAAACGCGGCGCCCCTGCGCAATGAGCCGACGATGCTCCACGGATGTCGGTCGCCCGCCGGCTGATTCTGCCGCGATGCCACCACGACGCCGTGTGTCGGGTGCGCCAGCGGCGTGTGATCGACGTATTGGCTCACGTAGAACTCGTTCGTCCGGACGGCGCCGTACGGAGCGAGCGCGAGATCCTGCGCATACGTGATGTCGAGCAGCTGAGCGCTGGCGGTGCGGTTCACGAGCTGCACGTGCCAGAACCAAGCCGTCGCGCTCTTCGACAGCACGAGCTCGAGCGAATACTCGACACCCAGCCACGAGCCCGTGCCGATGAGGCGGCCGCTCTGCGTTTCGAAGCACGTGGGGCTCCGCGGGCCGAGAAGCGGTACGCATCGAGCCTCGGCACCGGCGCTGCGGAGGTACACGTTGGCGGGTCCGCCTTCGAGCTCGTTGCCGACGAACAGCAAGAGCGAGATGTCGCCGCAGTCGAAGCGCCGCAGCGATCCATTCTCGTTGATTTCGGCGGTGAGCCCCGCGTGCCCGCTCAGTCGCGCTTCCGTGCGTTCGGGCGCTGCATCGACCATGACGAATGTCCTCCTTCCTTGTGCACCGCGGAAGGGAGCAAAGAAAACCTCTTCACGCAGTCGCGATCGCCCGCCACGCCTCGGCGAAGCGTCGCGCATTCGCGCCCACGAGATCGGCCGGCGCCCCCGGGGTGTACAGCGAAGAGCCTAGCCCGAATCCCGTCGCGCCTGAGCGCACGTACTCGGCCATCGCGTCCGGAGTGATGCCGCCGACGGCAAATAGGTGCGCCCCCTGCGGAAGTACCGCGCGCAGCGCCTTCACGATCCGCGGCGAGACCAGCTCGGCGGGGAACAGCTTGAGCGCATCGGCACCTGCGCCGAGAGCGGCGAACGCTTCGGTCGGGGTCATCGCGCCGGGTATGCATACGAGTCCCGCACCTTTGGCCGCCCGAATCACGGCCGGGTCGCCGTGTGGCATTACGACGAGCTCACCGCCGGCCGCTCGGACGCGCTCGACGTCGTCGGCGCGCAGCACCGTGCCGGCGCCGACCAGCACGTCGGAAGGCACCGCGCTGCGCATCCGAGCAATGCTCTCGAACGGGTCGGGCGAGTTGAGCGGCACCTCGACGAATCGGAATCCGGCCGAATGCAACGCGACGGCGACCGGCCCCGCGTCGATCGGCTCGATGCCGCGCACGATCGCGATCAACGGCATTGCGCGCAACGCGGTCTCGAAGCGAGCGTGAACGGGAGCCTCGGGCATGAATCGATCTCCTTGGCGGCGCGTCGAATCCTGGACGTCGATGCTAGACCAGCAGTCCTGCCGCGCGAGCGAACTCCCATAGTCCGCGCGGCGCGGTATCGTCGAGCTGCTCGTCAGCGGCCGCGCCGAAAGCCTCCAGAGCACGCGCATAGCGCCGGCACAGCGCGGCATCGCCGAGAAGCACGAGCGGCGCACCCGCCTCCCGCGTCGCTCGCGACGCCGCGAGCGCCGAGACGAGCTCGTGCCCCACGAGTAATCCGGACAGGTAATCGGCAAGCGCGTTCCGAGGCAAGCGGCCGGTGAGTCCGAGCGTGCGCGCCGCAAACAGCTGGTGGCTGAGATCACCCGGCGAGCTCGCGCGCGCGGCATCGAGACCCGCCTCGAAACCCAGCGCCGATTCGCCCCCATCCGCCGACTCGGTCATGAGTCGGCCGAGAATCGAATGCTCGCGCAGGACGGCATAGAGCTCGCCGGTCATGTACGTCGCGAAGCTCACGATCCGCTCTTCTTGCACGAACACCCACTTGGAATGTGTGCCAGGCAACACGAACCACGTGCGCTCGCCCAGCGCGGGCTCCGCAGCCACGGCGCCTGCAATCTTGATCTCCTCACCTCGCATGACGTCGGGCATTCGAGCCGGCGCGTCGAAGATCACGCCCGGCGCGATCACGACCTCCGGGCCGAGGCCGCTCGCGACCCGCACGCCATGGGCGGCGAGCGCTCGTACGTCCGCCGGCGCGTGGACATAGGGTGCTTCGATCCAGCCCTGCGCGCTTCCGACCATGCCCGCGGCGACGACGGGCAGCGCCGGATGGCGACCCAGCCAATCGCGCGCGATCTCGGCGAACGCCTGCTCGAATCCTCCCGCATCGGCCGGTGCCGGCAAATGCAGAACTCCGCGCGCAGCGTGGCGCGTCTCGACGACGTCGCCCTCCGCGCTCATCAGATACGCACGCAGATTCGAAGTGCCCCAGTCCAGCGCGACGAGCACTGACGCAGCGCGGCCGGCTACCGAGGCGGTAGCCCGGGGCCGCCTTCGCCCACGGGCTGGCCGCCGACGCCGAGTCCGCCTTGCACCGGCCGCCGCTCTCGGATGATTCCCTTGGCTCGGTCCGCCTCGAGCGCGCGGTCCTCCGCCCGCTCCGCTCCGAGCGCCTGAAGGAGCGCGTAGTTGCCTTCGTGGCAGTCGTAAGGCAGAAGTCTCCCCCCGTCGAGCGGTGTCAGCGGCAGCGAGATCGTGAACTGCCGGACATAGGTCACGGGGTCGTCCACCGTCAGCTGGTACTGCAAGACGTTGTCGGCGACGCGCTTGAAGCGCTCGGTGAGCTTCATCTGCGTGCTGTGGCGATTGCCGTTGCCGTTCAAGCCGATCGCCGTTCGGTCGGTGAGGTTCGTGGTTTCCACCACGAGCTCGTCGCCTTCCCAATGCGCGCGGGAGTCGCCGAGGTACTGGCGTATCGCCTGGTTGATGTGCGGCCGGCCGTCGGTATAGATGACGCGAGTGTCGTGCACCATCTCGTAAGACAGCGCCACGACGCCCGGCGCTTGGACGATGCGCTGACCGTTGCCGTACACCACGCGCAGCGTCGAGCCGGCGATGCCGCGCGTGATGCAGCGCTCGTAGAGCGAGAAGTCATTCACGCTGTCGAGCGGCCCGTTGCCGTAGGTGCCACGCGGCATCGGCCGCTTCGTGCCTTCGGGTGTGTAGGCGGGCATCCTGCCGTCCGGGGGATCGACGATCAGCGACGTCTGCGCAAACGCGCGCCGTGCGAAGTCGGAGCGAAACGAGCTCACCGCCGCATTCTCCGCCTGGTCGACGCCGCGCGCGACCTGCTTCGCGCGCTCCGCGTATTCCTGCTCGGTGAGATACAGCTCGTTGCCGTACTTCTCCGGCCGCTGCATCGGAATGCCGGCGGTGTCGTCGCTGGACCAAACGCCCTGGAGATCCGGCTCGCCCCACGAAAGGCGGTGCGTGCTGTAGCGAGGCGCGGGCTTGTCGCCGAACGCGGTAATGACGAGCGGCGGAGCGGCGCCGTGCTCCTGAGCCGCAGCCGGAAGCGAGATGAGAATCTGCGCGCCGATCAGCGCTCCGAAAACGCCAACGGAACCGAGCCGTCGTTTCGCCATCGCCGCGCTCCTCGTCCTCGGTGTCGTTCGTCAGAACGATTGCTGCATGATTCTAACTCGTGATGCGATGCGGATCCCCGCGCGTCAAGCCGATGCCGCCACCGAGCGCTGCGCCTTAGGAGCCGTAACCGCCCTGGATCGCCTCCATGACGTTTGCTCCGCCCTTGAACGCGCTATAGCCCGCGTCAACCGGGAACACCCCGCCCGTGACGCAGCGCGCCTCGTCGGACGCGAGGAACAGCGCGAACGGTGCGATGTCCTCCGGAGTCGGCAGCGGCAGCAGGTGCAGCTGCTCGATCGCGCGGCGCGCTTTCTCGTCGTTGAGCCAAATCATCTGGCTTTCGGTCGCGACGAAGCCGGGGCACAGCGTGTTGACGCGAATACCGTCGCGCGCGAGACCTGCAGCCATCGAGCGCGTCATCGCAACCACGCCGCCCTTCGCCGCCGTGTAGGCATCGAGGTCGGCTTGACCGATCAGCGCGTCGACCGTCGCCGTCAGGACGATCGAGCCGTGCCGGCGGGCGCGCATCGCGATCGCCGCGTACTTCGCGCACAGGAACACGCCGGTCAAAGCGATGCGCTGCATCTTGTCCCACACCTCTTCCGGCAGGTCGACGATGCAGCGGTCCTCGCGGTTCACGAACGCGACGTCGATCGCGTTGTGGTAAAGCACGTCGAGCCTGCCCCAGCGCTGCACCGTCGCGTCGACCATCGCTTGCACGCTCGCGGAGTCGCGCACGTCGCACGGTGCGTACACTGCCTCGCCGCCGGCGTCGCGAATGCCGGCCGCGACGGCCTCGCCGCGCGCGCGGTCGAGCTCGGCGACCGCCACGCGCGCGCCCTCGCGGGCGAAGAGCTGCGCGCCCGCGCGGCCGATGCCGGAGCCGGCGCCGGTGACGATCGCGACTTGTCCTGCGAGGCGGGCCATGGCTTATCGGACTCCTACCTGCCGATGTCGCTCGGCTGGTAAGGCAGGAATTGCCCGTGGGTGCGGTAGTGCTCGTGATATTTCCGCACCTTGGCCTCGTCGACGCGGATGCCGAGACCATCGCCCGAGGGGACGCCCCAGGTCGGTCCGTCGGCGATCGGCAACCGAGCGGCGAGGACATCGTCCTCCATCATCGCCGCCGTCTGCTGATGACCGTCGACGATGTTCGGCAGCGTGAGCAGCACGTGCTGGTGTGCCGCGGCGGCGATGCCGAGCTCGCCGTGCGTGTGCTTGCAGACCTTCAGGCCCTCGGCGTGCGCGGCGTGGGACAACCGAGCGAAATGCGCGAGCGAGCCGACCCAAGTCGAGCTGAAGCACAGTACGTCTGCGGCGCGGCTGCGGATCACCTCCCAGCAATCGCCGACGCGCCCGAGGCCCTCGTTCGAGCAGAGCGCCACGGGCGTGCGCGCGCGCAACTCCGCCATGTTGCGCACCGGATCGGCCGGCACCGGTTGCTCCGCGAAATCGATGCCGAAGCGGTCCAGCTCGGCGAGATTGCGTAGCGCTTCGTTCACCGACCAGCGACCGTTCGCGTCGACTCGGATCTTGCGCTCGGGACCGATCGTCCTCCGGATGGCTTCGACCATCTCGAGCTCGACCGGGAAGTCGATGCCGACCTTGACGTAAAACACGCCGTAGCCGCGCTCGATGCCGGCGCGGCACTGTGCGGCGACGTCTTCGGGCGTTCCGATCGAGAGATAGCAAAAGTAGTCGACGCTCTGGCGGCGCAGCCCGCCGAACAGGTTGTAGAGCGGCTGTTTGCACTCCTTGCCACAGACGTCCCAAAGCGCCATGTCGAGACCCGAGAACGCGAAGTTCGCGGTCATCGGGCGGTAATCCCACAAGCCGGTGGTGAAGACGTCGGCGGCGATCGCCTCGTGCGCCCACGGATCGCGGCCAATCACCATCGGCGCCATCGCCTTCACCGCAGCCTCGACCGACACGACGTCGGCGCCGCTGCAGCTCTCGCCCCAGCCGACCAAGCCGTTGTCCGTGCCGATCTTCACGAGCACGTCGGTCACGCCGTCGCGGCGCACGCGCGAGCTCGTTTCGCGGTGCCGGTACGGAACGCTCACGATCGTCGTCTCGAGCGACGTCACCTTCATCCGGGTACCCTCGGGTAGCGCAGCGGGAGCCCCTTCTCGCCGACGTCTACGCCCACGACCGTGAAGCCGCCGAGGTTGGACACGTACAGCGTCGTGTCGCCGCCGAAGCAGCAGTTGGTCGGCCGGGTAAGCACGTCGGCTCCGGGATCGTGCGCGAGGACCGAGACGCGCCGTTTGGCGTCGACGATCAGGATCGCGTCGGGCACGTAGCACGCGACGTAGAGATTGCCCGACGCCGAGAACGCGATGCCGTCCGGCACCGTGCCGGGCAGCGCGACCCAAGTCTCCGGCTCACCGAGGCGATCGCCGTCGACGGGGAACCGCACGATCGAGGCGGCGGTGCTCATCACGGCGTAAAGCCAGCGGCCGGTTTCGTCGAGCGCAAGGCCGTTCGGGAACTGGAGCTGGCTGCCGGACGCGAGCTCCGTTCGGCCGTCGGGCCGCACGACCATGATTCGCCCGTTCGGCTTGTAGTAGCCGCCCGAATCGCTGAACCAGAGATTGCCCCGCTCGTCGAAGCACGGATAGTTCGGCAGGATCGCCGGCGCGTCGGCGGGCCCACGCGAATGCACCGATGCCTTGCCATCCACCGCGATCCGGTTCACCTGCGGCTGGCCGTAATTGCACTCGTACATCGCGCCGCCCGCATCGACGCAGATGCCGCCGATGCCGCCCGTCACAGCGCCGGCGACCGCGGTCGCGCCGCTCTCGGGATCGATACGAAACATGCGCCCATCTTCGCTGCCGGCGTAGAGCTTGCCATCGGGTCCCAAGTTGACGCACTCGGGATGGTCGAGGTTCGCGGCAACCACGCGAAAGTCGTGGATCGACCGTCGCGCCCCGGCGAGGGCCGGGCTCGGTCCCCAGCTCACGCGCGCTGCACCATGGTCGCGAGTCGCCGTTTCATGCCGCCCCCTAAAGGTA
>Ga0335076_10002808_pt1 | contig 17373 bp, 15 predicted proteins | sample Lox_Sample_25_FD_206717 | JGI IMG/M metagenome (GOLD analysis project Ga0335076, IMG submission 206717) | Soil microbial communities from Loxahatchee National Wildlife Refuge, Florida, United States - Lox_Sample_2.5 | ecosystem: Environmental > Terrestrial > Soil > Wetlands | place: USA... | reverse complement strand
CGGATGGTGGTGGAGGAGGCGCGCGACGCCCGCCGGCAGGCGCGGCGGACCCTGGCCGCCTACGTGGGCGCGAAGCTCCACCTGGTCCGGCGGGGCTCTCCCTACGGGGCGGGGATCGCCGGGGCGATGGACGCGTTCTACGCGGGGCTGGGCGGGGCCCTCGATCCGCGGGTGAGCGGAGCGCTCGGGGCGGAGGTGGTGCGGGTCTGCGAGGAGATCGTCCGCGCCGCGCTCCCCGTCCGGCCCGCGCGGCCGCCCCGGGAGCCCGCCCCCGCGACCGTCCCAGCGCCTGCTCCGTCCGGCGCGGCGCAGCCGCGGATCCTGGTGCTCGGGGCCACCGGCTTCATCGGGCAGGAGCTGGTCCGGCAGCTCGTCTCCGCCGGCCGGCCGGTGCGGGTGCTGGCGCGCGACCCCGGCAAGCTGCCGCCGGAGCTGCGCTCGCCCCTCGTCGAGCCGGTCCGCGGCGACCTCGAGGACGAGGCCGACCTGCGGCGCGCCATGGACGGGATCGCCTGCGTCTACCACCTGGCCCGGGCGAGCGTGAAGACCTGGGCCGACTACCAGCGCCACGAGATCGAGGCCACCGCCCGGGTGGCCGAGGCCGCCCTGGCGGCGGGCGTGGGCCGCTTCGTCTACACCGGGACCATCGACTCCTACTACGCGGGCCGCCGGGCGGGAGTGATCACCGAGGCGACCCCCCTCGATCCCGCCATCGCCCGCCGGAACCTGTACGCGCGCGCCAAGGCCGCCTCCGAGGCGCTCCTCGCCCGGCTCCACCGCGAGCGCGGGTTGCCCCTGGTGATCTTCCGGCCGGGGATCGTGATCGGCCGCGGCGCGAGCCCGCTGCACTGGGGGGTGGGGATGTGGTGGCCTGGGGCGATCTGCCAGACCTGGGGCGAGGGCCGGAACAAGCTCCCGCTGGTGCTGGTCGAGGACGTGGCCCGCGCCCTCGTCCTCGCCCAGGACGCCGAGGGGCTGGAGGGGGAGTCCTTCAACCTGGTCGCGGACCCCTGCCTCTCGGCGCAGGAGTACCTGGACGAGCTGGAGCGCTCGGGGCCCATCCGGATCGAGCGCCGCGCCACGCCCATCGCCCGCTTCTACCTGCGCGACCTCTTCCGCTGGGCGGTGAAGGTGCTGGTGCGCCATCCGGAGCGCCGGCTCCCGAGCTACCGGGACTGGGAGAGTCGCACCCAGCAGGCCCGCTTCGACTGCACCCGGGCGCGGGAACGGCTCGGGTGGGCGCCGGTGAGCGACCGGGCGGAGCTGATCCGGCGGGGGATCGCCGAGCCGCTGCGGGACGAGCTGCGCTAGCCTGCGGCGGCCCGGGCGAACAGGCCGGCCAGCCGCGCCGCCTCCTTCGCCGCGTCGTGGCGCTCGGCCACCAGGGCCGCGCCCGCCCGGCCCATCTCCGCCAGCCGCTCCGGCGGCGTCTCCAGGGCGGCACGCAGCGCCGGCACCAGCGCCTCCACCGAGCCGGCCGGCACCACCCAGCCGCAGACGCCCCCCTCGACCAGCTCCGGGATCCCGGCCACGGCGGTGGTCACCACCGGCCGGCCCAGGGCGAGGGCCTCCATGAGCACCACCGGGAGCCCCTCGGCGAAGCTCGGCAGCACCAGCGCCCGGGAGGCGAGGATCGCGTCGCGCACCTCCCCGGCGCTCCGCCAGCCGGCGAAGCGGATCCGCTCCCCCAGCCCGGCCCGCCGGACCCGCTCCTCCAGCGCCCCGCGGAGCGGCCCGTCGCCGACCAGGGTGAGCTCGAAGGCGCGCCCCTCGGCGGCGAGCGCGGCGGCGGCCTCCACCAGCACCAGGTGGCCCTTCTGCTCGGAGAGCCGCCCGACGCACACCAGGCGCGGCGCCGCCGGGGCAGGGGTGGCGGGGGCGGCGAGGAGGTCCCGCTCCACCCCGCAGCGCACCACCTCGAGCTTCCCCCAGTCCTCGAGGCGCGCCCAGCGGCAGAGCTGGGCCCGCCCGTAGCTGCTCACCGCCACCACGAAGGCCGCCCGCGCGATCTTCTCGCCCAGGGCGAGGGCCTCGGGCTTGTCGAACTCCTCCGGGCCGTGGACGGTGAAGCTGAAGCGCGGGCCCCCGAGGGCGTGGCAGAGCGCGGCCACGGCGGCGGAGTTGCTGCCGAAGTGGGCGTGCAGGTGGTCCACCCCGGCCCCGTCGAGCCAGCGGAGCAGCAGGCAGGCCTCCGCCAGGTAGACGAGGTGGAGGAGGAGGCCGCGGTCGGACCTCCGCCCGAGCCGGAGGGCGAGGGCGAGCGCCCGGGCCAGGGCGGCGGGGCGGGTGGCGGCGGCCCAGGCCACCGCGGCCGCGTGGCCCGTGGCGCCGGCGGAGAGGAGCACCCGGGTGCGTGGGAGCTCGGCCCGGTCCGCCTCGGTGGCCAGCTCCTCGTCCAGCGGGCGCTGGCTGAAGCGGAGCACCTCCACCCCCTGGGCCTCGAGCGCCAGGATCTCGCGGCGGATGAAGCTGTGGCTGGTGCGCGGATACCGGTTCACGAGATAGGCGACCCGCACCGTGCTCCCCCCGGGCGCGCTCAGCTCGCGCCCTTGTACTCGATGATCCGGCTCGCCCGGCGCCCCAGCCGCGAGCGGAGGTAGCGCACCTGGCCCTGGAGCTGGGGGAAGGCCGCCAGCAGGCAGAAGGCGGCGTAGGTCCAGGCGTCCCGGGGCGGGAGCCCGCGGCGGAGGTTGGCCCGCCCGTAGCGGACGAGCATGGCCGGATACCAGGCGAGGAGCAGGAGGCTCCACCCGCGGCTGGGCCAGGCGCCGAGGAGCGCCAGGCCGGGCACCAGCAGCGCCGAGAGCAAGGTGCTCCGGTTGTGGCGCAGCCACATCCGCTCCGGCGGGCGGCCGTGGAGCGCGTACCCCTCGGCGTAGCAGTGGCCGGCGCGGACCGCGCGGCGCCACCACTGGCCGAAGCGGGTGATGGCGGCGTCGTGCAGGGTCATCTCGGCGTCGATCCGCCAGATGGTGCCGCCGCGGGACCGCAGCCGCACGCAGAGCTCGTCGTCCTCCCCGGCGATCACCGCCGGGTTGTACCCGCCCGCGGCCCGGAGGGCGTCGGCCCGCAGCAGGGCGTCGCCGCCGCAGGAGCGGGCCTGCCCCACGGGCGTGCTCCACTCGATGTCGCAGAGCCGGTTGTACACGCTCGCCCCGGGGAAGCGCTCGCGCCGGCGCCCGCAGACCGCCACGCACCCGGGCCGGGCGGAGAGCTCCCGGACGGCCCGGTCGAGCCACCCGGCCGCAACCTCGCAGTCCCCGTCCACGAACTGGACCAGCTCGAGGTCGGGCCGGAGGGCCAGCAGCCGCTCGAACCCGGCGTTCCGCGCCCTCGCGGCGGTGAAGGGGACGGCGGGATCGAGCTCGACCACCGCCGCGCAGCGCTCCCGGGCCCACGCCTGGCTCCCGTCGCTCGAGCCGGAGTCGACGTAGACGACCGGGGCGCCCGAGGGCGCGAGGGAGGCGAGGCACCGGCGGAGCCGCTCCCCCTCGTTCCGCCCGATGACCACCACGCCCAACCTGTCCATGGCGCCCGCCTCGCCCGGGATGGAGCGGGGAGTGTAGCACGCACCCGCGCCGGTCCCCGTCCGGCGCTCGCGGGGCAGGGGCGCTTGCGCTAGGCTCCTCCGGGGAGGGTGGTCATGGCGCGTGGCGAGGACCGGGGGCGGGACGTCGAGGAGCCGGAGGAGGAGGTCACGGCGGGGCCGCAGCCCACCGACTGGGCGCTCCTGCTCCTCCACGCCGCGCTCCGGCGCAAGATCGTCCTGTTCGCGACGTTCCTCTCCCTCCTCGGGCTCCTCGTCTTCTATTACCGGACGAGGACGCCGATCTACCGGGTGGAGACCAAGATCCTCACCCAGCGGCAGGTGGTCCCCTCCAGCATCCGGCCGACCATGGAGGACTCGCCCAGCCGCACCGCCTGGGAGCTGATCCACCGGCGAGAGAACCTGATCGAGCTGGTCAAGGAGGCCGAGCTGCTCGAGGCGCCGGGCAAGGCCCCGGGCCAGGGGCTCAAGGAGCTCACCAGCCGGCTCACCGACGCCCGGCGGCCGCAGGAGGATCCGCTCGACGCCATGGTGCTCCGGGTGGAGCGCGCGCTGGTGGTGACCTCCGACGAGGGGACCATCAACATCACCTTCGACTGGCCCGATCCCCAGCAGGCCTACCGGGTGGTGGAGGGGGCGCTCCAGAACTTCATCGAGGCGCGGCACGTCCAGGAGGTCACCGCCATCGACGAGGTGATCTCGGTGCTGCGAGCCCGGGCGGCGACCGCCAAGGACAAGCTCGACCGGGTGGTGGAGGACGTGCGCCGCGAGGGCGCCTCCGACGTCCGGGACACCGCCGTGGCCGCGGGGGCGGCCACCACCCGCCCGGCGGGGGCCAGGGGCCCGAGCGAGGAGCTCGTGCGGCTCAAGTCCCTGCTCGACGCCAAGCAGCGGGCCATCGAGGACGTGGAGGAGTTCCGCCGCCGCCGGCTGGCCGATCTCCAGGCCCAGCTGGACGAGAAGCGGAACACGCTCTCCGAGGCCCACCCCCAGGTCATCCAGCTGCGCCGGGACATCGAGGCGCTCTCCCGGGAGTCGCCGCAGATCGCCTCGCTGCGGGAGGACGAGCAGAAGCTCCGCAAGGACTACGCGGCGCGGGCCGCCGAGGAGGCCCGGACGCCGGGCGCCGCGCCGGCGAGCGCTCCCCGGGCGCAGCGCCGCACCGGATCCGGGGAGGAGGACGAGCGCATCCGCTCGGCCCGGCTCGAGTGGCAGCAGATGATCGAGCGCGTGAACGCCTCGCAGCTGGAGCTCGACGCCGCGCGGGCCGCCTTCAAGTACCGCTACTCGGTGATCTGGCCGGCCCAGATCCCGAAGACCCCGGTCAGCCCGAACCCGGTCAAGATCCTGGGGATGGGGACGCTGGCCGCCCTTGCCTTCGCGCTCGCGCTCGCCGCCGCGCCCGACCTCCTCGCCGGGCGGATCACGGAGCGCTGGCAGGTGGAGCAGCTGCTGCAGCTGCCCGTCCTGGGCGAGCTGACCCGCAAGTAGCCGGCCCGGTCACCGGCGGCGCAGGAGGATGCTTCCCGCGAACCGCTCGCGGCCGACGATCTCCACCGTCCGCCGGGCGGAGCCGAGGTGGGACCGGCGCAGGTCCACGCAGAGGACGGCCAGGTCGGCGGCGTGCACCACCGCCACGCCGAGCGGCTCCTCGATCACCGACGGCACGGCGATCACCACCTGCAGGTTCTGGGCGAGCCCCTCGCCGCGGCCGTTGGCGGCGACCGCGTCGGCGATCCCCGAGGCGGTGATGTAGTCGAGGCGGGAGAGCTGGAGGGCGGTGACCGCGCCCTCGCGGAGCTGCCGCCCCACCTCGGCGAGCGAAGAGGCGAGCTCGGCGGTCGAGCCCCCCTCGTCGGCCGGGATGAGCGCCAGGGAGGTCCAGCGGCGGCGGGCGAGGGCGAACCAGAGCTGCTGCACCTCCCGGCCCGGCGGCTCGGCGACGTGCACCGCCTGCGCCCCGAGGTGGACGGCGAGCTTCTGGATGGACTCTCCCATGCGTCTCCCGGTGCGCGCGGCGCCCGGCCATGAAAGGACGAACGTGCCGCGCGGTCAAGCGCGCGGCGATTGACCCTCCGCGCCCGAGCGGCTAGATGGAGCGGACCACGCCGTCGCTCCGGGAGCCCACATGAAAGGCATCATCCTCGCGGGCGGGACGGGCTCGCGGCTGTTCCCGCTCACCAAGGTCACGAACAAGCACCTCCTGCCGGTCGGGCGGGAGCCGATGATCCAGCACCCCGTCCGCAAGATGACGAGCGCCGGGATCGACGAGATCCTCGTGGTCACCGGGGTGGAGCACATGGGCGACGTGGTGAACCTGCTCGGCTCCGGCCGGGAGTTCGGCTGCCGCTTCACCTACAAGGTCCAGGACGAGGCGGGGGGCATCGCCCAGGCGCTCGGGCTGGCCGAGCACTTCGCCGCCGGGGCGCCGGTCTGCGTGATCCTGGGCGACAACGTGTTCGGCGACCCGCTCGCCCCGTTCGTCTCCGCCTTCGAGCGGCAGCGGCGGGGGGCACGCCTCCTCCTCAAGCGCGTCCCGGACCCGCAGCGGTTCGGGGTGGCCGAGGTGACGGGGGGCGCCGTCCGCCGGATCGTGGAGAAGCCGCGCCGGCCGCGCTCCGACCTGGCGGTGACCGGCATCTACTTCTACGACGCGCACGTGTACGAGGCGATCCGCTCCCTGCGGCCCTCGGCCCGTGGCGAGCTCGAGATCACCGACGTCAACAACGACTACCTGCGGCGGGGCGAGCTGCAGTTCGACCTGCTCGAGGGCTGGTGGACCGACGCCGGGACGTTCGACTCGCTCCACCTCGCCAACGAGCTGGCCCGCCGGGGCGCGGCCCGGCCGGCCCGGGCCGCGCGCGCTCGGGGGCGGTAGCGGCAGGCTCGCGGGCGGCGCGGGAATCGCGTAGCCTTCCGCGCATGATCCTCCGGGCCGGTCGCACCTCGCTCGCCCTCCGGGCCGCGGCCGTCATGGCGGCGGCCGCCCTCGCCTGCGCTTCCGACGCCGAGCGGCGGTCCTCGCCCGCCCCGGACTCCGCCGCCCCCGCCCCGGCGAGCGCGGACCTGGCCCGCGCCCTGGAGCCGATCGAGGACCTCGACCCGGACGCCTACGTCGCGGTCGCCCCCGAGGAGCTGGGCGCGCTCCGGGCCGATCTCGAGGGCTGGTGGCGGCGGCTGTTCCGGCCCGAGGCGTCGCCCGCCCGGAGCCAGGGGGTGCGCCAGTCGGCGCGCGCCAGCGCCGCCGGCGCCCCCGACCTGGTCCGCAGCGAGTACGACATGGCGGTGGTGCGCGTCGAGGTGATCGACGCCGCCCGGTTCGCCCTGGTGCGGATCGCCGATCCGGGCGTGGACGTGGCCGACGGAGCGGTGGCGCAGGTGATGGCCCGCCGCCTCCTGGCGGCGGGCGAGGACCGGCGCTGGGAGCTGCGCCTGCCGGAGCGGCTCGCCGAGGGCGAGTGGTACGCCAGCGAGGCGACGGGGAGCGCCGGCGCCTCCGGGGACCGGGTCGACGTCCGGGTCCGGGGCGGCCGGCTGGAGCTGCTCTGCGCCAAGCGCGGCGAGGAGCGGCCCGCGCCGGACGCCTGGTTCCCGGCCGCGCTGCGGGCCGAGCTCGGCGCCGCGCCGGCCCCGGACGCTCAGGGGCGGTAGGTCGGCGTGGCGAATCGGGCCGCCAGGTAGATCCCGAGCTCCTGGAACGAGGGGAGGGTGGGCTCGGGAGTCCGCTGCCACTGGCCGTATCCGCCCAGCCCGAACGAGACGGTCTCCGTCGGGCTGTAGTCCACGCGCAGGTCGAAGCCGCCCCGGCGCGAGAGCCCGGCCGGCTGGCGCCCCAGGGCCCCGGCCGCCCGGCCGGTCAGGGCCCACTGCGGCCGCGGGGTCCAGGAGGCGGTGGCCCCGAGGTCGAGCTGCTGGATCACGTCCCCGCTGGCGCGGTCGACGATCGCGCCCAGCACCGCGGCGATCCGCTCCGTGAGGTGGAGGCGCGCGTCGGGGTGGGAGAGCCCCGCCTCCGCTGCCGGATAGGCCCGGTAGTGGAGGGACGCCCCGGCGAGCTGCTCGGCGGTGATGAGCGCCCCGGCGCCGAGCCAGCTCTCGAGCGTGGGGCCGAGGGTGCGCCGCCAGGTCGCCATCAGCCCCGCGATGCCGGAGGTGGTGTCGTCGCTGAACCGGGCGCCGGTGGCGGAGAGCCGGAGGGAGAGCCGGTCGAGGCGCGTGGCGTCGCGATCGAGGAAGGTCTCCGCCCGGAAGCCGCGGCCGAGCGGGAGGAGGGCCCGCGAGGCCGGGTCGGCGCCGCCCTCGATGTACCCGCCCGCGACCAGGGTCCAGGTCGTCCGGGGATCGAGCGCGCCCTCCAGCCGGAGGTCGGCCCGTCCGGCGACGTACTCGAGCAGGCGGGTGGTGGTGATGGTCTGGGCCTGGTCGGGGGTCCGGGTGGCCTCCGAGATGAGATCGGTGGTGCCGCGCGCCCCCGTGGCGGTGAGGGAGAGGGTCCAGGCCGGGGCGATCCGGGCGCGGCCGCCGGCCTCGCCGGTGTGGAGCACGAGGACCCGGGACTGGGTGGCGACGTCCTGGGAGCGGAAGCGGGGCTCGTAGGTCCCGTGCAGATCCAGGTCCGAAGAGGTCACCGCCAGCGACACGCGGGGGTGGACGATCACCTCGGTGGTGGTGCCGGGGACGGGCGGCCCGGGCGGCGGGCTGAGATCGCGCGTCCGGCCGTCGAGGAGGAGGGCGGCGTCGAGGGCGGGACCCTGCGGCACCGGTGGGGCGGGGGCGGGGGCGTCGTCGGCCGGGGGGGCCGCCCCCAGGGCGGCGAGGAGCGCGACCGCGAGCGGGCTGGCGACCCCCACCACCTACTCCACGACGACGGAGTCGCCGTTGCGCAGGCGGAAGACGGCGGCGGGGCGGGCGCCCTGGGCCAGGGCCGCGTAGCGGAACCGGATCCGGAGCGGCGCCGGCTCCCCGGGGCGGGCGAAGCCCAGCACGTAGATCTCCTCCCGGTGGGCGTAGGCGGTGAGGCCCCCCGCGGCGGCGAGCGCGGTGAGCACGCCCGAGCCGCGATCCAGCTCGTACACGCCGGGCTTGGCGACCTCGCCGAACACCGAGACCCGCAGCGGCCGCAGCTCCACCACGGTGATGGTGACGATCGGGCTCACCACGTAGGTCTTGAGCAGCCCCTGCAGCCGGGTCGACAGGTCGGCCGGGGTCGTCCCCGCGGCGTCCACGTCCTGGAGGAAGGGCAGGGTGATCTTGCCGTCCTCCCGGACCCTGACCTTCTCCACCGACATCGCGGCCTGGTTCCAGACGCGGACGCCGAGCACGTCGCCGACCGCGATCCGGTAGGCGGGGTCGATGGTGGGCTCGTCGATCGCGAGATCCTCCACCCGGATGTACGGCGCGGTCCTGGCGCAGGCGGCGAGGGCCAGCAGGGCCATCACGGCCGGCCAGCGGAGCGGGCTTCGAGGCGTCGGCATGTGCGCGGCGGGACCGCGCCACCGGTCCCTTCGTTCCCCCCCCCCGAGTCGAGCCGCGCGCCGAGGCGCGGCAGCGGGCGCGACTCGTTTGGCGGGCGCCCCCGGCGGCGAAGAATCTGTGAGGGGCAACCCCCTAGGGGGCCAGCGGGGCATGCGGTCGCGCGCGACCGAGCGCACGGCGCGCAGACGCCGACCGACGGTCCGGATCGCCGCGCCCATTCCGAAAAAAGTCCACGATCGGTGAAGGGCCGTGTCCCTTGAAGACCGGACGCGACCGGCGGCGTCCGGCGGCTCGCCCGCTCCGCGCCTCGCTCCCCACCCGAACCCGTCACACGCGGTGAACGAGCCTGTCCCCTGCATGCTGGACGTGCGGCTCCTCGATTCGCTGTCTCGGGAACTGGTGACACGCTGGGTGTATCACGCGTCCGGATGAAACACACATGGCGCGAGCACGACGGGGGGCACGAGTGCTACATACGAAGCAACCGAACTCGCCTCGGGGGGGGCATGGCTAGAGAGAGCGCTCGCGCGAGCGACGCATTTCTGAGATTCGCAGATCTCCTCGCGCTGACCGTCGCGGGGCCGCTGGCGCTGCTGGCAGGGTCCCTGCTCGCGGGCGCGGCCCGGACGCCGGCCGAGGAGACGTGGTGGCCGCTGGTGGCGGTGTCGCTGCCGCTCTGGATGGCCAGCGCCTGGCTGATGCAGGTCTACGAGGCCCGCGCCGGCTCGCCCTGGCACGAGCTGTGGCGGGTCACCCGGACCGTCGGGCTGGTGGCGATGCTGGCCGCCGCCGGCGCCTTCTTCACCCGGCAGGACGAGGGCTACCGGCTCATGCTGGCCGCCTACTACCTGCTCGCCTGGGCGGAGCTGGCGGCGATCCGCGTCGGGATCCGCGGCGTCCTGCGCGCCAGCGGACGGAGCGGCTGGCAGTCCCGCTACTACGCGGTGGTGGGCACGGGGGAGCTGGCGAACTCCCTGGTCGAGGTGCTCCGCGAGCGCGGCTGGGGGCTGAAGCTCGCCGGCTTCGTGGTCGAGGACCGCGCCACGGACGTGCCGCCCGACTGCGTGATCCTGGGGAGGCTCTCCGAGTTCTCGCGCATCCTCGAGGAGCACGTCCTCGACGAGGTCTTCTTCGCCATCCCGCGGGAGCGGCTGCACGAGGTGGAGGACGCGATCCGGGTCTGCGAGGAGCTGGGCGTCTCGGCCCGCTTCTCCCTCGACGTGATGCGCTTCGGCCGGGCCCGGCTGTTCATCGACGAGATCGCCGGTCAGTCGATCATCACCCTGAGCCGGACGCCGCGCGACACGCTCGCCCTGGCCGTCAAGCGTGCCTTCGACCTGGCGGTGAGCGCGGCGGTCCTGCTCATCCTCTCCCCGCTCCTCGCCGGCGTGGCGCTGGCCATCAAGCTCGAGTCCCCCGGGCCGGTCTTCTTCCGGCAGCGGCGGGTGGGGCTGAACGGCCGCACCTTCCAGATCCTCAAGTTCCGGAGCATGCACCTCGACGCCGAGTCGCGGCTCGAGGCGCTGCGGGTTCGCAACGAGATGTCGGGCCCGGTCTTCAAGATGAAGGACGATCCGCGGGTGACCCGGGTCGGCCGGTTCATCCGGCGGACCTCGCTCGACGAGTTCCCCCAGTTCCTCAACGTCCTGATGGGCGACATGAGCGTGGTCGGGCCGAGGCCGCCCCTGCCCTCCGAGGTCCGGCAGTACAAGCGCTGGCAGCGGCGGCGCCTCTCGGTCAAGCCCGGGATCACCTGCATCTGGCAGATCAGCGGCCGGAACGAGGTCGACTTCGAGCGCTGGATGGAGCTCGACCTCGAGTACATCGACGGCTGGTCGCTCTGGGGAGACGTGCAGATCTGCCTGCGCACCATCCCGGCGGTGCTGGGCGCGCGCGGGGCGCGCTGATCCTCCGGCCCCCGCGCCGTCCGGCAGCGCCGGGCGGCGCGCGGGGCCGAGCCGGGGACGGGGCGCCGGTCAGAAGGCGCGGGACTGGCCGCCGTCCACCACCCAGCAGGCGCCGTTCACCCAGCTCGCCCGCGGCGAGGCGAGGAAGACGGCCACCGCCGCCACCTCCTCCGGGCGGCCGAAGCGTCCCCCCGGGATCTCGCGGCGCACGAAGTCGGCGATCCCCCCGGGATCGGCCTGCTGGCGCCGCTCCCAGCCGCCCCCCGGGAACAGGATCGAGCCGGGGGCGAGGGCGTTGACCCGGATCCCGTCCGCGGCCAGCTCCCGGCCCAGCGCCTTGGCCAGGCTGGTCTCCGCCGCCTTGGCCACGTTGTAGGAGGGCCCCCCGCCCGCCTCGCGCCCCCGGATCGAGGTGATCATCACGATCGCCCCGCCGCCGCGGCGCCGGAGCTCGGGGATGACGCGCAGGCTGGTCCGGAGCGCCGGCCAGAGGTTCCGGTCGAGCACGGCCCGGAAGTCGCCCTCGTCGGCGGCGGCCAGGGTGCGGGCCCCCGAGCCGCCGAGGTTGTTCACCAGGACGTCCACGCCGCCGAGCTCCGCCACCGTCCGGCCGACCAGCGCCTCGACCCCCTCGGCGGCGGTGAGGTCGCCGGCGACCCCGAGGTGCGGCCCGGGGCCGGCGACGCGCAGTGCGGCGAGGGCCGCCTCCACCCCGGCGGGATCGCGGGCGCCGATCGCGACGCGCGCCCCCTCCCGCGCCAGCGCCTCCGCGATGGCGCGGCCGATGCCGCGGCTGCCGCCCGTGACGATCGCGACCTTCCCGCCGAGCCCCAGCTCCATGGCCGGAGTCTAGCCCGGCCGCGCGGCCGGCGGAGGCGAGCGGCGGCGAACGCGAGGAGCGCGGCCGGCCGCCACCAGGGCGAGCTTCTGGCGCCGGCTGAGCCGCTTCAGGGCCGCCTCCCGGCGGAGCGCGGCGCTCCGGTCGCTCGCGGGCTCGTCGTGGACGAGGACCACCGGGAGCCGCGCCCGCGTGTAGCGCGCGCCCTTCCCGGCCGCGTGGCGGGCCAGGCGCAGGGGGAGGTCGTTCGTCGCCCCGGTGTAGAGCGAGCCGTCGGCGCAGCGGAGGACGTAGACCCGCCAGCCGCGCGCCGCGCGCCGGCGGGCGGCCACCGCTACCTGCCGCGCTGGGCGCCGCGCTTGGCCTGCTGCATGGCGACGAACGGGTTGGAGGGCTTGCCCGCCCTCGGCTGCGGCGCGTCGGGCCTCGGCCCCGCGTCGGGGTGGTGCTCGCCCTCGGCGGCGGGTGTCGCGGCACGGTGGACCGGCTTGCCATCCTTCTTCCGCTTCTTGCTCACGGGCATCTTCGGCTCCCTGGCTTCGGTGGCGGCCAGAACCTAGCGCGAACCCGGCCCCGGCCCAAGGCCGTCTTCGGGCTCCGCTGGAGCGCCCGAACGGAGGGTCCGGGGAGGAGCGCCCGGTCGAGGCCGCCGGCGGACGTGACCCCGGTCCGTCCGGATCGTCTCCCTTGTCCACCTTGCGTGACATATGGGTGAAGGTGCGACAAATCGACACGGGGAGGCTTCGTACTATAGCCTTGGGAATACCCAGTCTCGCAGCACCGCCCCAGCGCCGTCGGATACTGAGGAGACCATGGCTCTCACCGGTAGCTTCAAGGAGACCCCGTTCGCGGATCTCCTCCAGCTCTACTCGATCTCCAAGCAGACCGTGGCGGTGAGCGTGACGCTCCCCGGCTCGGTCCGGCCCGACGGCGTCTTCTACTTCGACCGCGGGGATCTGGTGGCCGCGTTCATGTCCGGCACCGAGGGGCGGGAGGCGGTCCGGCGCGCGCTGCGGCTCGGCGACGGCAAGTTCCGCGTCGACCCGGGCGCCAACCCGCCCGACGTGAGCGGGCGCGATGCGCTCCGCCACGTGGTGCTCGAGGAGGTGGTCAAGGTCGACGAGGAGCGGCGCGCGGGGAAGCCGGCCATGGGCGCGACCGCCACCACCAACGGCTCGTGGGAGGCGGTCCCGCCGGCGGTCCGCGCCGCCCCGGCGGGCGGGCCGTCCCCCGCGCCCGCGCGCTCCGCCGCTCCGGCCCCCGGGTCGCGACCCGGCGGCGGCGACGGAGGCGGCACCGGCGGCGGCCCGCGGCCGGCGGTCCCGCCGAGCCCGCCCCCTCCCAAGTCGCGCGTCGGCCTGCTCCTGGTGGCCGGGCTGGTGGTGCTGGCGGCGGTGGGCGGAGGCGGGCTCTGGTTCGCGAGCCAGCACCGCACCCAGCCGGCGCCCGAGGCCACCCCGGCCCCCGCCTCCCCCGCGCCGGCGGCCGCCGCCCCGGCGCGCGGGGTGACCGACTCGGAGATCGTGCTCGGGATGGTCGCCTCCCTGAGCGGCTCGAACAAGGAGCGCGGCCGGGCGATGCGGGCGGGCTGGGAGGCCGCCCTGGCGGCCGCCAACGCCGCCGGCGGGGTCAACGGGCGCAAGCTCCGCCTCGTCGCCTACGACGACGGCTACGACCCGTCCCGGACCCTGGCGGCGATGAAGGAGGTGGTCGAGGGCCAGCACGCCTTCGCCGTGGTGGGCAACGTCGGAACGGCGACCGCCGCGGTCGCGGTCCCCTACTGCGCCCAGCAGAAGGTGGTCTTCTTCGGGGCCCTCTCGGGCGCGGACCTGCTCCGCAAGACCCCGCCCGATCGATACGTCTTCAACGTGCGCGCCGGCCTGGCGACCGAGGCCGCCGCGGCCGTCCGGTACCTGGTCGAGGTGCGGCGGATCCCGGCCAAGCGGGTGGCGGTCCTCGCCCAGGACGACGACTTCGGCGCCTCCGGGTCGGGGGGGGCGGTCCGGCAGCTCCAGACCTACGGGGTGGCGCCGGGCGACGTCCTGCGCCTCTCCTACGCCCGGAACACCGCCGACGTGCGCGAGGCGCTCGCCCGCCTCCGCGAGCGGGCCGGCGAGGTGGACGGCGTGGTGATGGTGGCCACCTACAAGCCGGCCGCGACCTTCGTGCGCAAGGCCCGCGACGCCCGGCTGAAGCAGGTGTTCACCGCGGTCTCGGCCGACTCGAGCGGCCTGGCGGAGGAGCTGGTCCAGGCGGGCCAGGGCTACACCGAGGACGTGATCCTCACCCAGGTGGTCCCGGTCCCGACCGCCGGGGCGAGCGCGCTCCTCCGCTTCCGCAAGACCCTGGAGCAGTACGCGCCCGGCGAGAAGTTCGGGTCGACCCAGCTCGAGGCCTGGCTCGGCGCCCAGCTCCTCCTCGAGGGGCTGGCGCGCGCCGGGCGGGACCTGGACACCGAGCGGCTGGTGGCGGCGCTGGAGGGGATCCAGGGGCTCGACATCGGGATCGGCACGCCGCTCACCTTCGGCCCCCAGCGCCACCAGGCGTCGGAGAAGGTCTGGGGCTGGGCGCTGAAGCCGGACGGGAGCTGGCGGCAGCTGGACCTCGAGTGAGGGAGGGGACCATGACGGCCAGGGATGCGGTGCGGGGCGCGCTCGCGGCGGCGGCGCTGGCGGTCGCTGGCGCGGCGGCCGCCCAGGGGGTGGCGGGCGACGAGATCGTGCTCGGGATGGTGGCGCCGTTCAGCGGCGCCGCCAAGGAGATGGGGCAGGCGGTCCGCACCGGGGTGGAGGTGGCGTTCGCCGCCCAGAACGCGGCCGGCGGGGTGGGGGGTCGCAGGCTCCGGCTGATCGCGATGGACGACGGCTACGAGCCGGCCCGGACGTCGGCGGCGATGAAGGAGCTGGTCGAGGGGAAGAAGGTGTTCGGCGTCATCGGGAACGTCGGGACCCCGACCGCCGCGGTGGCCGTCCCCTACGCCAACGAGAAGGGCGTGCTCTTCTTCGGGGCGGTGTCCGGGGCCCCGCTGCTCCGGAACGACCCGCCGGATCGGTACGTCTTCAACTACCGCGCCAGCTACGGCGAGGAGACCGCCGCCATCGTCCGGTACCTGGTGGAGGTCCGCCGGATCGCGCCCTCCGAGATCGCGGTCTTCGCCCAGGAGGACGCCTTCGGCGACGCCGGCTTCGAGGGCGTGGCCCGGGTGATGCGGCACTACCGGCGCGACCCCGCCAAGGTGCTGCGCGTCGGATACAAGCGAAACACCGCCGACGTCGAGGAGGCGGTGCAGGGGATCCTGCGCCACGCCCGGGGGCTCAAGGCGGTGGTGATGGTGGCCACCTACAAGCCGGCCGCCCGCTTCGTGGAGAAGCTCAAGGACGCGGGGCACGGGCGCCTGGTCTTCTCCAACGTCTCCTTCGTGGGCTCGAACGAGCTGGCCGAGGAGCTCACCCAGCTCGGCCCGGGCTACGCCGACGGCGTGGTGGTGACGCAGGTGGTCCCGAACCCGCTGGCGAAGGCGAGCGCCACCCTCCGCTACCAGAAGGAGCTGAAGGCGAACGCCCCCGGGGAGAAGCCCGGCTTCCTCTCCCTCGAGGGCTGGGTCGCCGCCCGGCTCCTCATCGAGGGGCTGCAGCGGGCCGGCAAGAACGTCAACACCGAGGCGGTGGTGGAGGCGCTCGAGGGGATCAAGGCGCTCGACCTCGGCCTGGGCGTCCCGCTCACCTTCGCCCCCTCTGAGCACCAGGCCTCGCACAAGATCTGGGGGACGGTGATGGACGGCAAGGGGGAGTTCCGCTCGCTCGAGCTGGAGTGAGCGGCCCGGGCTTGACCTGGCCCGTGCCCGCGGCACGATCGCGCGGTGCGGCGGATCGATGGCGCGGGGGGAGGGCGGCCCGGGCTCGGGATGGCGGTCCTGCGGGCGCTGGCCGGGGTGCTCCTGGTGGCGGGGCTCGCCTGGTGGGCCCGCCACCGCCTGGCGGGGCTCGACCTCCCGGAGCTCCTGGAGCGGATCCGCGCCCGTGGGCCGGCGGGGGTCGCGGCCCTGGCGGCGGCCTTCGCCGTCGCCCCCCTCCTCGCCCTCCCCACCGCCCCGCTCTCGGTGGCGGCGGGTTGGCTCTACGGGCCGCTCCCCGGGGCGGCCCTCTCCACCGCGGCGGGCACGCTGGGGGCGGTCGGGGCGTTCCTCGTCGGCCGCACCGTGGCGCGCCCGCTGGTGCTCGGCCTGGCGGCCCGGCGCCCGGCGCTCGGCGGGCTGCTCGAGCACGTCCGGGAGCGCGGCCTGCGCATGATCCTCTGCCTGCGGCTCTCGCCGGTGATGCCGTTCCCCATCCTGAACTTCGTCTTCGGCGCCACCCGGCTGCGTGCCCGCGACTACCTGGCGGGCTCGCTGGTGGGCTCCGCGCCGGCCATCCTCTGCTGGACCGCGCTCGGGGCCACCCTGGCCCGGCTCGGGCACGGGGCGTCGCTGGAGGAGCTCGGGGGGACCGCCTGGCTCCTGGGGGGAGCCGCCGCGGCGACCGCCGTGGCGGTGGTCTCCGCCCGGCGGGCGCTCGCCCGGGACGAGCTCGAGGGCAGCGCCGGGCGGTCCTGAGGCCGGCTCAGGTGCGCGGGGGAGGCCGCGGGGGCGGCCCGCCGGCCGGCGCCACCGGGTAGAGGTTGGAGAAGGTCCCGTCCACCGCCCCGTCGGCGGGATCGGCGGTCACCTCGACGAGCCCGGCGCGATCGGCGACCACGGCCGCCCGGCGCGCCACCAGGTCGGCGACCCCGAGCTCGCCGAAGCCGATGCTCTCCTCCGCCCCGCTGGCGTGGCGGTGCAGGATCCGGAAGCCGATCCGGCGCGGGTCGAAGCCGTTGGTGGCGATCACCACCACCGCCTCGGGGGCGACGAGGAGCGAGCGGGCCGGGGAGGTGGCCAGGCGCCGCCCGTCGGGCAGGACGAGCTCGACCGAGACCGCCGGCCGGTTCACCGGCGGGACGCGGTCGAGGGCGAGCGCCACGTCTCCGCCGGCGGGGCGCCCCCAGGCGCGCGCCACCACGTTCTGGGCGCGCTCGATGCCCGGGGTGCGCGGCCCGACCCAGGGCATGCCGTCCGGCCGGAGCGGCGTCACCAGCACCGACTTCACCCGGATCGCGTAGGGGCGCATCGTCACCCGGGCGAGCTGGGCGCGCGCGTAGCCGGTGCGGTCCACGTCGAGGGCGGCCGCCTCCTGGAAGGAGCGGGTGGCGCCGGCCCAGTCCCGGCCGGCGATGGCCTGGTCGCCGGCGACCACCAGCCGCGCGTAGCGCTCCAGGGCGCGAGCCCGCGGGTCGGGCCGCAGCTCCTGCGCCGCGTGGAACCGGTCCGCCGCCTCGGTCCAGCGCCCCGCCTCCCCGAGGGCCACCCCCTCGGCGACCAGGCGGTCGTGCTCGGCCGCGCGCCAGGCCTCGTACTCGCGGGCGGCCGCGTCGAGCCGGGGCTGCAGGGAGGGGTCGAGGGAGACGCCGGCCTGGAGGAGGGCGATCGCCTCCGGCCAGCGGTGGGCGGCGCGGAGCTGGTCGCTCTGCGGGAGCGCCGCGCGCTCCCACTCGGCGGTGACGGCGCGCGCCGCCGACACCACCGCGGGGGC
>Ga0335076_10002807_pt1 | contig 17374 bp, 9 predicted proteins | sample Lox_Sample_25_FD_206717 | JGI IMG/M metagenome (GOLD analysis project Ga0335076, IMG submission 206717) | Soil microbial communities from Loxahatchee National Wildlife Refuge, Florida, United States - Lox_Sample_2.5 | ecosystem: Environmental > Terrestrial > Soil > Wetlands | place: USA: Florida... | reverse complement strand
CGCTATGTGGGCCGCGCCGATGAGCAGGTCAAGATCCGCGGGTACCGCATCGAGCTGGGTGAGGTGCGCGCGGTGTTGGCCGGTCTGGCTGGGGTGGAACAGGCGGTGGTGATCGCCCGCGAGGACCGCCCCGGTGATAAGCGCCTGGTGGGTTATGTGACCGGGACCGCCGAGCCGGCCGAGATACGCCCCCAGCTGGCCGAGCGGCTGCCGGCCTACATGATCCCGGCCGCGGTCGTGGTGGTGGATGCGCTGCCGCTAACACCCAACGGCAAACTCGACACCCGCGCCCTGCCGGCACCGGAGTACACCACCGGTGAGCATCGGGCCCCGGGCAGCCCGGTCGAGGAGATCCTGGCCGGCATCTACGCACAGGTACTCGGCCTCGAGCGGGTCGGGATCGACGACTCGTTCTTCGAACTCGGCGGCGATTCGCTGCAGGCCATGCGGGTGATCGCCGCGATCAACACCAGCCTGGATGCCCACGTTGCGGTGCGCACCATATTCGACGCGCCGTCCGTGAGCCGCTTGAGCCAGCGGCTGGGCAGACAACGCACGGGACCTAGCTTTGCGTCCGTGCACGGCTCCGGTTATGAGGAAGACATCACCGAGGTGCACGCTCGCGACCTCACGCTAGATAAGTTCATCGACGCCACGACGCTGACCACCGCTCCTACACTGCCAGGGCCGTGCGCCGAGACGCGGACGGTCCTGCTGACCGGGGCGACCGGTTTCCTCGGGCGTTACCTGGCACTGGAATTGCTGGAACAGATGGAGCTGGTCGACGGCACGCTGATCTGCCTGGTGCGAGCCAAGTCCGACCAGGATGCACGGCGCCGGCTGGACAAGACCTTCGGCGGTGGCGACCCTAAAGCCGACCCGGAACTGCTGCGGCACTTCCAGGAACTGGCCGCCGATCATCTGGAGGTCATCGCCGGCGACAAGGACGAAGTCAATTTCGGTTTGGACCAGCAGACTTGGCAGCGGCTGGCCGACACGGTCGATCTGATCGTCGATTCCGCAGCCCTGGTCAACGCCATCCTGCCCTACAGCGAGCTATTCGGGCCCAACGTCGTGGGCACCGCCGAACTGGTCCGCATCGCGCTCACCACACGGCTGAAGCCCTATGCCTACGTGTCGACTGCCAACGTGGGCGACCAGATCGAGCCGTCGGCGTTCACTGAGGACGCCGACATCCGGGTCATTAGCCCCACCCGCAGAATCGACGACAGCCCAGTCAACGGCTACGGCAACAGCAAGTGGGCCAGCGAGGTGCTATTGCGTGAGGCCAACGCCTTGTGTGGGCTGCCGATCGCGGTGTTTCGCTGCGGCATGATCCTGGCCGACACCACCTACGCAGGCCAGCTCAACGTGTCGGACATGTTCACCCGGCTGATGGTGAGCCTGGTGGCCACCGGCATCGCGCCCGGCTCGTTCTACCAGCTCGACGCCGACGGCAACCGGCGACACTCCCACTTCGACGGGCTGCCCGTCGAATTCGTCGCCGAAGCGATCTCCACGCTAGGTGTCCAGATGGGCAGTTCATCGTTAGCGGGCTTCCAGACCTACCATGTGATGAACTCGCACGACGACGGTATCGGATTCGACGAGTACGTCGACTGGCTGATCGAGGCTGGTTACCCGATCCGGCGCATCGCTGACTTTGAGGAGTGGTCGCAGCGGTTTGAGGCGGGCCTGCGTGCCCTGCCCGATCGACAACGCCAGCACTCCCTGCTGCAAATGTTGCTGTTGCGCAATTCCACTTATTCACGGCCCGCACAGCCGATCCCCAGATCGCCTGCGCCGACCGATCGGTTCCGTGCTGCGGTGCGAGAAGCAAAAATTGGCCCCGACAAGAACAATCCCGACATCCCGCACGTCTCGGCGCCGATCATCACCAAATACGTCACCGACTTGCAACTGCTCGGACTGCTCTAGCCACCGACCAGGTTAAGAGAGGCGGTGTTGCGTTGCGGCCGTGACCTGTGGCACTGCGCCAAGTACAAGACGATGTTTTAATTCCACCTGGTGGAAAGTGAAAATGAGATTTCTTGCAATCTGGTTACAGAATAAATTGCTCTTTTTCACCGCCCGGATTTATAGTGCAAAATGCTGTAGGTTGCCTCCGACACCTGCTCCACCGTGCTCTGGAATTTGACCAAAGTGATGCCGTTGCGCTGGAGGTAGTCGCGGTCACCCAAGGAAGCAAATTAACCGTGTCCACTTTTTCGGGGCAACTCCACTTCGCGATTCCCCCGAATCCCGAATTCAACCATTCTCAGCGGTTGCTTCGTAAATTGCCATTCTACCGGTGCCTCGTCGACTGCAAAGTTCTGGAATGACAGCGAGATACTCGGGGACAGTGAGCGCACCGTATGCCACCAACCGACCGGAAGCAACAGAAAATCACCCGGGCTAACCGTCGCCTCGAGGACACACACGTCGCGGAAGCGTGGATGCTTCTCGAAGTCGACTGCATCGAGGTCGATGGTGCTTAACCACGTTAGATCGCTGTAGAGATTTGAGATCTCGAACGGCGGAATCATGCGGATCAGCTTTGTGCCGAACACCTGCCCGAAAAAGACATTCGTCGAATCGTGATGCAGCGGCGACACCGTGCCGGCCGGCCCCAACCACATTCGCGGCGGCCACGTGCGCGGCGGTGCGTCTGTGCCGCTGGTGAGGAAACCGACCGGCGTGCCCAAATCTGCGAGGAGGCCAGCCAGGGCCGGGTGGGCTAGGAAGTTATTTCTCGCCACGACGTAGCAGTCGTTTCCGACGACAGCTGAGACGGCATCCGTGAACTCACCCAGCCGCATTGTTTGTCGACGTCGGGAAAAGTTCTCCGCGAAGCGGGGATCTTGATCGCGGCCAGCGCTTACTTCGATGTCCACGTCGCCGTAGTTCTCACCAAGCCATGCCGGTGTCCACTTGCCCAAGGCCGGCCAGTCGGCCATCAGCCCCCGAACGATGACCGGCCGATTGCCGAAGTAGTAGCGGTCGAAGAACTCATCGCAGTCGGGATATTCCATGGCCGGTACGCGGCAGGCAGCACCGCTTCGGCGGAATTGGTAGGCGAGCGCATCGAGCAAAGACTCGAGTTTGTCGCGCCTCGCGGCCGCCTCTTCGGCGACTGCGAAAATAGGACTCGATGTGATCGCCCTTATCTCAGCTTGAGTGACATGTTCCTCAAATCCCAGCTCGCTCAGTTCTTGAGCGATGACTTCGCGGGAGTATCCGTCGGCTAGCGACTCGGTGACCCACCGCCGCAGGTCCCAGGGAAGGGCGTCCGCCGCGCATTCCATCGCGTTGACGGCTTCGAGTGACGCTTCGCGTCGCGGCCGGTCGTGATCGTCGGTGTTGACGCCCTGGTATTTGAGCGCACTCTGAGCGGCGCTCAAATACGCATATATCTGCTCGAACGCGGCGGCCGCAGCGGCGAGCTCGCCGGCCGCCATTTCAACGCCCAGGGCGAGATCACGGTTCTCGTCATAGACGTCGTACTCCTGCAGGGACCTTCGCAGACCCTTCCCGAGCTGGTCGAGAGCTTGCGGGAAAACACCACTGAGCGCGGCCGTCTCGCCGAGAATCCGGTGTGCCTCGGGGGCGATGATCGACCCACTGAACGCACGGTGGTTAAACGACCGAACTGCCTCGTATGCCTGCCCAATCAGCTCAGGCACCGGAGTTTCGTAGTCGACCATCGTCCGGTCACACTCCTCTTGCCACGGCCAACAGTCCATTCCGGCCCACGTATGTACTGCTTGCAGCAATAAATACGTAGACCAGTCTTGCAGAACTCCAACCCGCACACGCGCCACATCGACACCAAATCGGCGATCATCACGCAGCCAGGCCCATCGCTGCAAGCACCGGAAGTCACCATCGCCTTAACCCCGTGCCGCACACCATTACTGAGATGTGTCAGGAGTCCTGATAGGTCACATCGGGAACTTTGTCGCGTCCCCGGGGCGCCCCTGCTGGCCTCGGGTATGGTTTGGAAGGTTTCACTGATTTCGATTGGACGGTCTGGAGAACTGGTGAGCGTCAATCCGTTCGATGACGACAATGGCAGCTTTTTCGTCTTGGTCAACGATGAGGAGCAACACAGCCTGTGGCCGGTCTTCGCCGATGTTCCAGCCGGCTGGCGGGTGGTTTACGGCGAAGCGGACCGCGCTGCGTGTCTGGACTACATCGAACAGAACTGGCCCGATATACGACCGAAGAGTCTGCGCGACAGGCTGGCAGAGGGCCGGGCTCCCGATAGGTAAACCGTGTGGGTGGGATTATTTGACGGACGAAAGCGCCGGACCTGGAAGGATTTCCAAGGCGAACGTCGCCAGAAATGCGCTGTATTTGGAGTTCTCGGCGCGCGAACCGTCTTTTCACCGTCAGCAAACGATTGAACGATGGTCGAAAACAGCAAGGTGCGCAAAATCGGGTCAAAATACGGGCAATCGCAGTGGTTGGCTGAGGCAAGTATGGACACGGGCCTGGGAGACCGTTATGGCCCAGCAAATCCTTGTGGTTAGAATCCAGCGCTGCCAGCGATTCTTAGGATCGAAACTCCGCAAGCAAGACTTCTGCCAGCGCCTGCGGTCGCGTGTTCATCACCTGATGGCCGGCGTCGATACGGATCGTCTTCTCGACTCGTAGTGTTTCGGCAAAGCGCACTTGCCACGGGGGTGGGAGGCTCATGTCCTGCAGGCAGAGCACATAGGTGGCAGGGATCGAATCCAGGTGGTCGTACCGAAAGTCGCGGTAGGTATTGGAGATCATCGGCCATACATCCTGATCCAACTTCGCGAGGAATTCATCCCGCTGCCGAGGCGACATGTCGTTGCAGAGCATGTAGCTGTAGCGCTCCTTTGTCGGTGCCACCTTGGGGTCAACCGGCCAGCCGACCCGGTCATCGCGTTCGCCGTGCAGACCATTGCCCATCAACTCCGGGATCGTCGTTCCAGGCGGCGGTGCGAAGCAGCTCACATAGATCAGCCTGTTGACCAGGCTCGGTGCGAACTCAACCATGCGTGGCATCATGCTGCCCGCCTGCGAATGTCCGACCAGCACGACGTCGCGCAGGCCCGCGGTTTCGATGTCGGAGTTGAGCTCGCGGGCAATGTCGTCGAACTCGACCGCGGCTGTGTCGCGCCCTCGCTTTGCACCGCAACCGGGAACGTCGAGCGCGAAGCAGTTGGCCGCTCCGCCCGCTTGGGCTTTCAGCGCCGCGATTGTTTCGTTCCAGAGCCAGCTGCCCATCCCGCTTCCGTGCAGGAATGCGAAGTCCGTTGCCACCATCACCACCTCTCCCGGTTCTGTTTTGCGATTGTGCAGGCCGGGCCAGAGGGTGGGCGGGGGCGGGGGTAGCAGTCTCGCTATTCGTTGTTGATTTTGGTGACGATTTTGTCAGTGATCTGTGCGCCTTGATCTCTGATGTGGAATCCGCAGGCGTTGATGTCGACGACCACGTTGTTTGCCACGCCCATCGCGCGCTGGCACTCCCAGCCGTCGGCGCCTTCCTGGGTGTCCATCACCGTGATCTTCGGTGGATTGCCGTTGACTTGCTCAAACGTCCACCTAACTGTCTTGCCGTTGTCCGTAACGGCCACCGTCTTGCCGGCGCAGGCTTTCCACTTGTCGGCCGAAGTCTGCAGGAACGCCTTGGCTTTGTCGGCGGAGGGAAATCGCACCACGGCTTGGCTGACCCAATGGTCGTGGTTGTCTCCCGGCTCGGAGGACACCAATGCGCTCACTCCCGTGTAGCCGGTGCCCGCGTAGACCGGTTCTTGGCTGCTGTAGAGCGCTCCCTGGCAGTCCGGCAATGACAGCGTCATCGAGTAGGTGTCCATCGAAAGGATGGGGTTCCCGGGCTGCATGGTCGAGGAGCCCATGATGGAGTTGATATCCGAGGGGCTCAGTAGAAGGGCGCTCAGACGCTCGACCGGTATTGGCCCGGGGGGCGGCGGTGCTGGGGGCGGGGCCGGGGGCGGGGGCGGCGGGTTGGGGATGAGCAGCACCACAGCGACCACAACTGCGGCCGCGACCCCGACGGCCGATGCCCCGGCGATCACCCACCGCTTGCGCCGCTGCTTTCCGGGCTGCGCATAGGGCCCACCGCCGCCGGCTGGGGGCGGGTAGTACTGACCCATCAGCGGCATGGGTCCCGACGGTGGGCCTGGCGGCTCTGACGGTGGCGGTGTTTGGGGGGCCCATGACCGCGGGGTTGGGAAGGCCGGCTGGTTCGGTTGGAACCTCGGTTGGGTGGTTCGGACGCTGGGCTGGGGGCCGGCTTGGATGATGGGTTGGCTGGGTTGGACGGTCGGCGCGCGAGTTGGTCCACTGGTTTCGGTCGTGGGCGCCTGCTCCTTGGCATCCTCGGCAACCGGCGCGCCGATCGAGGTTAGCAGCTTGTCGACCTCCGTTCGCGTCTTCCATGCCACGTCGCCGCGGTTGCGCAGGACGACCAGAAGCCGCGTGATGTCATGGCGCACGGCGGGATCCTGCCCGTCCTCCTCCAGCGCGGATTTCAGTTCGACGAGCAACTGCGTCTGCTGCTGAGCGCTGAGGTCGCTGTCCTCCAGCGCCGAGGCCAACCGCAGCAAATATTCGAACGGTACCGGCGGCTCCTCGGGCAGCGGGGAGGGCAGCTCAGGCCGCTTTTCCCATAGGTCGTGCACGGCCGTGACCAACTGGATGCCGGTCTCCACGGTCGGGTTTCGGTAGTCGATGAGCTGCACCGCAGCCAGGGGATTGGCCCGCATACTGTCGATCGGACCGATTTGCACGGGAAGGATCGGCCGCTGCAGCGCCTGGGCATAGCGGAGTTCGGCCTGGCAGGGTTTGGAGTCAAGCGAGTGGTTCGACACCGCGATAAGAAAAACCTCGCAACTGCGGATCTGATCCAAGATCACCCGCCACCACGCCTCACCCCCAGCCAACTCCTCGTCGAGCCACAACGGCTTTTTCGTTTTGTGCAACGCCGCCAGGAGATGATCGATCGCCGACCTATCCTGGCTGGAGTAGCTGATGAATATCGCCACGGCTTCCTCCATCACCACAAGCCCCGGGCCAGGTAAGAAAGCATACTGTCCAACCGTTTGCCGCAAAATGCGAATGAGCAAAGCCCTCATCGGAGGCGTGCGTTGTGTTTGGTGATTGAGTGCGCGGATCTGTTCGGCGGCCGTAGCCATCAAGCTGTCGGGTTCTGTCATGGCGAACCTGGGTGCTTCGCGATGGGTGGTCAGGAAGCCGTCTGCCGTTGGTGTAGCCCGTGTTCACCGCTTGCCGCCCACACTTTTGTGAACCGCAGCGTTTGAGCAATGCTTGGTATCTGTCGATCTGCTTGGGAAGGGGTCGGCTCGCCAGCAGAAACAATTGCCTATGGCGTAATACCCAATGCGCCAGGTTCCGAGCACTGTCACAACCGTGTCACAAATTGGGTGAGACATCGCTGTACAGACCCGGAAGATGCAGATGGTCCTCGCAACCGAGCATCGCTCGCTGTGGCAACAGGCACAGACCGGGACACTTCCGCGCGGGCTGCAAGTCCGTTGACGGGTTTCTTGGCGGCGGCGACAGCACGGTGCGACTGTGAAATCCGAATACCGGACAACCCATCGGCCAAGCGCTGACCGGCCACACTCAGTCGGTACACGGGGTGGCGTTCAGCCCCGACGGCCAGCGTCTGGCCTCCGGCAGTCTAGACCGCACCGTGCGGCTGTGGCCCATCATCGCGAGCCCGCAACTGTTGTGCGACAAGCTAACCGCCAACATGACTCACAAACAATGGACGACTGGGCATCCCCCAACGTGGGCTATCGCGTTGTGTGCCAGGGACTTCCCGTACCGCCCGAGTGAATCCTCCGGCCGCAGGACCGGTTTGCAGTCAAGGCGAATTCAGTGGCTCGTATTCCCGGGCGAACACGTCGGGGGGAACCACCCATTGTTCGCCCTCGGTTCCTTCGACGACCCAGTCGGTTGCTGCGGCGACCGACTGGCCTTCCAGACTGTCGATGGTTTCCCCGTCGCGCGCGGGTCGGGCGCGGAAGCATCCCGTTCGGCGCCAACGGTTTCCGTCGATGTGCACATACGACGAGCGGAAGATCTTGTCCCGTACCGACCAGCTGCTGCCGTTGCCGTCGCTGACCTCCCAGTCGCCGGAGCGGGCGCGCATCGTTTCCCCGGAAGCGGTGGTCCAGGTCCACGGCTTGAGATGCCTTGTGGCGGTGACGGTGCCGATGCGCCGATAGCGTTGCCACACGGATTGCGACCGGAAGCCCAGTTCGCGCAGTGAGTACAACGTGGTGGCCAGGCTGTTGAGGGCGGTGTCGACCGCGTCGGGATTCTCTTTGACGAGGGTGTGCCACGGGAGCAGGTCCGGGCGTTCCTTGCGGGCGTTGTCTCGCTTGGCTGCGTAGTGCCATCCCCACCTGCGAAGATAGCGGACCCAGTCTTCGTGTTCGGCTTCGGCCATGTCCATGGCGGTGTCGCGGTCAAACCCGATGGCGGCCAGTCGCTCCAGTGGTGGGGCTTCGGCCAAATCGGCGGGAACGCGCTGATCGGGCACACCGCCGAAGGTGTCCCAGGTGTGCCCTGCGATTTTTTCGACCATCCACAGTGTGTTTCGCACGAGGCGGCGATTTGACCCGCGATAGAACTCGTCGAGTTCTGCCCATGGCTTGGTGACGTCTGAGTCGTGTCCGGCCTGAGCCGCAAAACGCTCATGGATCAGCATCGCCGCGCGTTCCCAGGCGTCGTGGCCCTGACCGTACGGCACGTCCATAGCTGGCCGAAACGTGCTTAACTGTCCCACGATTGGGACCATGGCGCCTCCATGCTGGTCGGTCTGGGGATCCAGCGCGAAGATGGGCACGTTCGGGAACCGGGCGGCCAGCCGGGTACCGAGCATGGCGTCGACGCTGCCCTGTCCAGGAGGCAAGGCGAAAATCACTGCCACAGTGGGGTTATCGATGTTTACTTCGGTATCTTCATCTTTGTCGGCGGCTCGGCCATTCTTTTCGGTGTCCGGGTGGTCGTCTTTTCCACCCGCCGCGTCGCCCTCCTTGACTGCGGTGTGCATCTTCATCCGGGCCTGTGTGGGCATCCTCCGACCCGTCGGTGTGGCCGTCCTTCTCAACACCCGCATGGCCATTGCTCTAAGCGTCCGCCCATGATTTTCGGCGCCTGCGGGGCCGGCGTTTTCGGCCCCGGCGTGGCCATCGTTTTCCGCGACTGCCTGACCGTCCTTCTGGGCGTCCGCCTGACCGTCCTGTTCGGCCTCCGCGGCACCGCTTTCAGCTTTGATCAAAGTGATGAGTGATGAGAGTGAAGGCACTCCATTCGCCGCGGCCAGCCACTGGTCGGCAGGCGGGAACCCGAGTTGCCGATGGTGGATGTCGATGTCTTTTCGATACTCTTCGGCGTTGTTAGCGACGATGGTGAGGGCCGGCAGTGGAGGCGCATCCGGCGGGGTGTAGTAACTGTGTTCCAGCTGTCGACGCGCCAGACTGGCGCACAACGCCAATGTCAGAGGTGAGCTGCCGCAAACGGCGATCCGGGTGATTCGCCCTAGGCCGATGATGCGGTCCAGGAGGCGGTCGGCGGTGACTTCGTAGATGCCGACCGCCTCTGCCGCCCACAGTGTGTCCGATCCCCCCAGTCGCTGGGAACGCCAGGACTGAGCCTGCCAGGGATCGTCGATGCGGAGGCTGAGCGGCAGGCGATGCTTTTTGGTCGTCGCTCGCATCCGCTGCTCGATGGCCGCCAAACGGCGCAGATTCGTTGTGGGGCTGGCCGACAAAAGGTAAAGCTGGTGGATTTTCTTCCACAACGGGAGCAACTCAAGCCTGTCGAGCTTGTCGAGGTCAGCGACGATGATTCGGGCACCCTCGCCGCGCAGGTCGCTGACGCCATTGACCTGGGTTCGGGCGACGATCAGCGCCAGTTGGCTCTGCTTCTCCGTCCGCACAGTTCGGGCGACCGCGGTGACCATTGACCGGGAATCGTCGTCAATATCAACGATCGCCGTTACCGAGCGTGCAAGCTTAATCCGCGCCCGGTCGATTTCCGTAGTGAACAGCGTCGCCACGATGACGATGACGCCGACGTAGAGCACGAACTGGCCCGCCGTGCGCGCGATGTCCAGCGCGGCTGGGGTTACCGCAGGGCAGATATGCCCGTCAGCCAGCGAATTTCCCGTTGAGCTGCCTCTGACGGCGCCGATCGTCCAGATCAGCGCGGTGACAAGCGGGAAGTGCTTGGCATCGTGACATTGAAAAAAAGAACTGAAGGCCAGCGCTGCGCTGGATGCCACGAGGATCACGATGACCCCGGCGGGGATGGCTCCGGGCCGGTCGCGGATTTGTGCCCGGTAGCTGATCACGCACAAAACGGTCAGCACGACCGCGACAATGGCTACCGTGGCCCCCGACCCGGGTCGACCGAACCATATCGGCGGCACCCACGAAAAAAGGGCGACCACCGAGAGGTAAGCCACCATCACGCATACCGCGACGATGAGAGCACGTCTCAACGCGACCAAGACTTTTTCCCGGCGCGTCACGCTGACCTCCGACGTCTGGGTTTGCCAGTTAACCGCGGTAGCCGCATCGACAAGTGTGGCACGAATACTTGTCGGTGCATCGAAATACGCGTTCAGCCGTATGGCATGCGGTTGTCGGGTGGGATCCGCAGGGGAATGAACTCCGACTAGAGCATCAAGCGGCCACAAGGCGGCGCACAAGCGCGCCGCGCGGGCCGCTGCCGGGCCCTGCCGCTTGTCCCTCGCTCGGGGCCGGGCGTTTGGACTGAGCACTTCAAAGTGTGGGCCCGGTAGTCGTCCGAATGCTCTGAACCGGCGTGGACTTCTGCAGACCGCGGCTGGTCACCTGCAACACGGAGCAGGACCGCGCAACGCCAAGGATTTTCAACGCAAAGCCGCTGTCGCCCAAAGGCAAACAAGCACAACAGATTTCGGCGACTGCACCAGCGGCGACGATAACGCCAGGTGCGCCAAGACGGACACGCACACTGACAATGCGTGGATAGAGTGGACACTTCAGGCGAATTCGCCATGTGACGGTACCGATCCCTGAAGTCCCGAGGCATCGCCCTGAACGTGCGCTGTTAGAGGTGGTAGTGGCAGCAGCCAGATGTCGCGTATCGTAGGCCCTCGTCGGCTGGCGGGTTCAACCAGCAGATCGCCGAGGTCGGGAAATGGCGCTACGACGCCCCGCGCTCGATATCCCCCAGGACGGCCGGGCCTTTGCCGTCGCCGGCGCGGCGGAGCAGGAACATGCGGAGCCGGCCGTAATGCTTGGCCATCTCGGTGTTGCCGACATAGTCGCATGAGAACTGACCGGCATTGTAGAGCGCCAGCACAGCCGCAAAGGTCTCGGTGACGTAGACGCAGCCTTCCGGTGTGATCGGCTCGATGCGGGCGGCGCGGCTGACATGGGCGCCGCAATAGTTGGGCCGATTGGTGACCGGATCGTCCAACTCATAGACCGGCCCCAGATGGCCGCCGAGGCGCAACTTGAGCGTTTCGGGCAGCCCAGCCGCCTCGAGGTCGATCGCGCTCATCGCGTCCTGCATGTCGAGCGCGCAGGCGGCGGCGCGGCCGGCATCGGGAAAAACGACGTAAATGCCGTCGCCCCAGGTATTGAGGAAGGCGATGTGCCGCGCGTGGCGGCGCGTCACCTCGCCCAGCGTGCCCATGATCTTCTCGATGAATGGCGGCAGCTGGGCGTCAGTCAGCTTGCTGAAGCCGTGGATGTCGCCGAAGAGCATCGCCCGCGTGTCGCGGCGGCCCGGGGCGACCTTCGGACGGTGCCAGGGCGGAAGCTTCTCGACATTTGCGTCTGGGCCGACCGGCACAATCCTGACCGGATGGCCGGCCCGGCGCCAAACGCTCATGTCGGCGGCGGTCCCGGCGATCGCGCGTTCATCGACGACGCCGTCCCATACCGCCAGTTGCATCAGCGGCGCATGCATATGGCGGGCGCAAAGGCTGGCAAGGCCCATCGCCAGGCTGCTGCAATAGGTGAAGAGCTGATCGTCGCCCAGATAGGCGTCCTCCGTCGCGAAGCGCACCGTCTTGGCCGCGGCGAGACAGGCCTCGAAGCGCGTAACCCAGGCCTCGCCCGCCGGGCGGACTGACTGTTCGACGAAATCGGCGGTGGCGAAGGGCAGGACGATATTCAGGGCGACGCCATGCCCGAGCAGCGCCTCGGCGAACAGTATGTCCGCGCCGGAGGCGAGCGAGCCATAGGCCGCGCCGATGCGCATCCCCTCCAGCAGAGCGGCGATATCGGCGGCCACCGTCTCCTCCTGCACCGCCCGGAACCGACCATTCTGGCCGGGCGGCGCGATCATATTGCCGAGGAAATGGACGACGGTCGGCGGCTCGAACGCGCCGAGCACGCTGGAATCGAGCTTCTTCGCTTGGACGATGCGCTCGAGCTGCCGGCCGGTGGTGGCGAGCGCGGCGTCATCGCGGCCGGATGCCGCGACGACCTGCTCGACCAGCCCACGCGCCGCGTCGAGATCGCCCCGAACGAGATGGGCCTCGAGCGCCGTCGCCAGCACCCAATAGCGATCGGCCGCAACCTCATCCAGACTGGCGATGCGCGGCGCTAGAAGATCGAGAACCTCGCCGGCGAGCCGGTCGGCCGCCTCGGTGTCGCCGGCAAATAGGGCTAGGGTCGCGGCGTTGATCGCCGGGTAATAGGCCTCCGGGTCGCCGGCGACCGTGGCGGCGCGGAAGGCGTCCTCATAGAGCGCGAGGCCCTCGCGGAACAAGACGGCGCGCGCCTCGCCCGTCTCGGCGAAGGCCTGGTCCTTCTTCAGCCGCCCGAGAAGGCTGCGGGCATCAGTCTCCGGTCGTCTATCGAGGCCGAATTCGTAATACTTGTCCAGCGCAAGCGCGGTTGCGCCGGCGTTGGCGAGGCTGAGCACCGCCCGGTGGGCGAGCGCAACATTGCCGGGAAACAGCTCCAGCGCTTCTGCAGCCAGGTCGTAGGCGCGGAAGAATTCGCCGTGATTGAAGAAGGCCTTGACCTCCATCAGCCGCCGCTCGGCGGTGACAGGGGGGCTCTCCGTGTCGGTCATATGCGCCTCCAACTGCATCGGCGCCGCTAGGCTGGCGCACCGTATCCTATATCCCGTTCGGTTCAGTGCCGCATGATCCGCACGACAGCCCCCGGAGAAACCTCTGAGGGCCGTTTTGGCTGATATCGGACTCGATAAGCGCTCGAACCGAAGAGTTCAGCCACCAGGACCTGGTATTCACCGCCTTGCAAGGTGTGATCAGTCGGGTGCGATAGGAAGTCCGGGGCACACAGTGAAGGGGATGTCGGGGGACACCCAATCGCGCCACCGTTTGTGGCTCATCTTGGTCACGAGTTTGTCGCACAGTTGTGCGGGGTCGGCAATAGCAGGGGAGAGCAGCACGATTCCATCCAGCGTTGCCGGCGCGGCGAGCCGTCCGTCCGGGCTCAAGGCCACGCTCGTGATGGCGTCGGCTGCTGTTAGCGGCGCAGCAGTCAACTTGCTCGGCTGGCCGTACGTGCCCTGGCCGAGTTGACCGATGATTTCGGCGAGCTCTTCGCGCGCTTCTGCCACCGTTGCGTACCACCGGCGCAACTGCTTTTGCTTTCCGTCTGATAAGCCGGCTTCGAACGTGAGTTGGTCTACTTCCTATGTCACCCGAGCTTCGCCTATTGGGACAGCTAACATGCGGTTCGAAGGAGGCCCCGGGTTGAGCGCGAGCGACGAGAAGACCAAGGTCCGCATTTTCGAGAGCTACGGCTGGCGTGACGCCGGCAGGGTCGCAGAGCGGCTCAAGGATTCGCTCAACGCGACCGGCGACTACGACGTGTGGATCGATCGCGATCATCTGAGCGCGGACGACAAGCAGTTTCCGATTCCGTTGCAGCAAGCGGTCACCAATTCCGAAGTCGTGGTCGCGCTGCTCAGCCCGCACTCCGTCCGCGGTCTGTCCGGCAACAACGACGGGTTGAGTTACTGTTACAACGAGATAAGCCTCGCCGAAGACCTGAATCGCCCCATCGTCCCGGTCCGAGTGCAGAGATTTGATGGCCCAACGCCTTTCTTGATCATCAGATATCGCCGCATCGACTGGCTGGACTGGGATGACCCGGACGCTTACGACAAGGGACTACGAGCGATCACCAACGCCATCACCATAGTTCGGGAACGCGGCAACCTGCTCGACCCGCGAATCGCTCCCATGTCCGTCAACTTCTCGAAGGAGATGGACACCGCAAAGGACAGCTTCACCGGGCGTGAATGGCTATTCGACAGGGTGAACAACTGGCTTGACGGCCCCAACCCGTGCCTGCTCATCGAGGGTGACGCCGGGAGCGGCAAAACTGCACTCGTGGCCGGGCTGGTGCGGCGTAACTCCCCCGAGGGGCGCATGCTCGCCTACCACTTTTGCAGCGAGCTTCAGGTTCAGTCCACCGTTGACCCGGCCGCTGTCGTGCGCTCGATCGCGGCGGTGCTCGCGACCGCCATCGACGCCTACGCCGAGCAGCTCTCGGCCGGCAACCTGGCGCGGTGGCTGGATGCCTCAGACCCGAAAACTATGTTGCGCCAGGGCATGTTGGCACCGCTGCGCGAGGTGTCGATGGACCGGACGCACTACATCGCCGTCGATGCCCTGGACGAAGCGGACGCGATCAGCGGCGGCGTCTCGGTGCCCCTGCTGCTGGCCGGTGCTCTCGAGGAGTTCCCGCGATGGTTGAAGCTCCTCATCACCAGTCGTCCGTACCAGGGCGTTCGGCTGTTGTTCCCCGAGGCCGAGACATGCGTCTTAGGTCAATCCAACCAACACCATCTGGGCGACCTGCGCGCCTTCATCGCCAGCAGGCTCGACGACTCCGAACCGAGCGGCGTGCCGAGCCCGGCGGACCGGGACCGAGCCTTGGAGCAGATCGCCAGGAGCGCCGACGGAAACTTCCAGTACGCCACTTTCGTCCTCGATGCGTTAGTAAAGGGCCAGATCACAACGGAGGATCTCGACCGACTGCCGCCCGGTTTGAACGGTGTGTACTACCACCAGGCGCGACTGCGGTTCGACAACCGCGACTACGGCGTGGCGCGGCAGTTTCTGAGTGTCTTGCTCGCGGCACGGGAGCCGCTGGATCACTCCACGCTGAGGAAGATCTTGGGGGACCTCGATCAAAACATGCTGCGGGCCGTCACCTGCTTCGCCGTATCTACTTCCGAGGGCTGGCGCATCGCCCACAAATCGATCGCCGATTGGCTGGTCTCCGAGAAAGCCGGCGAATTCAACGTCGGCCACGCGCCAGGACGAGAACGCTTATTGGCGTACTGCACGGAGTGGGCCACACACCGCGAACCATATGCGCTCAAGCACGTCATCGCCCACCTGCTGGAGGCCGGCAGAACGGCCGATGCGATGGCGGCCGTACAGCGGGGTTTGTTCGAGAAACGGCTCGAGAAACTTCGTGAGCCAAGGCTCGACGGCGAGGATGCGCAAAGGCTCACCTCGGCGCTCATTGCGGAGGGCGATGTCGAAGGCATTGTCGCACTGGCCGTCACGGCCAACACATGGCAGCGCGACGGTGTTGCGGCGGCCCTGCAGTCACCGTCCTCCGACACGCGGTTCGTCGACCGCGTGGTCGGTGAGCTGTTGGCGGTGTCGACGTGACATACCCCGCCGAACAGCTCAACGCACGGTATATCGCGATCCGCGCCGCCGAGGCCAAGGGCCTGACCGACCGACTCGTCGAGGCATCGCGCGAGAAATCGCCGGAGGTGCGCCGAATGCTGGCGCCGGTGGTTGTCCGGTTCTGGCGCAACAATCACCAGGAGGGCTGGGTCCTGGTGGAGCGGATCGCCCGAGGCTGCATCAGGTTCGGCGGACTTCCCAACGTCGACGTTCTGGAGCTGTTCGGCACGGTCTCAGTCGGTCTTCTGAACGAGGTACGTCGCGAACCCGAGAACCTACTTCAGCTGGGCCGCGTCTGGAGGGCAACATTGGACCGCCTGCTGAACAGTCCGCTCGGCGTCTCCGTGCGCCTGCTGGGTCGAGGCTTCATTCTGCGTATCATCGCGCATTCAGCCGCCAGCGCCCTCAAGAAGCAGCCGAGCTACCAACCCCTCAATTACGCTGAACTGCAAGCAACTTTCGGGCGGCCCGACGACTTCCGTATCTACTGGCGCCAAGCGCTCGGCTGCCTCGAGCATCCCGAAAACGCGCCAGGGCCGATCGAAGAGATCCTGTCCGACACCGATCTGCCATTCGACCTGTATCTGATGCTGGCGTGCGAGCGGGCACTGATCTACTACGGTGTCAACTCCGAACCGGCGGCAGTCATAGAGGTCCTGGAGAACATTTTTCACAACGGGGCACCGTGGTTCCGGCAATCCGTCCTGTACGTGCTGCTGCACGTTTGCACCGGTTGGAGAGAAGTCGAGGCCGGCACACAAGAGCGCTACGACGCTTTGACCCTGCAGTTCTACCGCTCCGACAGCTGGCGGCTGCAGACGCCGGCCGCCAGCTACAAGTTCACCAATCAACTCTCCTACGCCGATGTCGTGGCCTTTCGCGCGGGCCGTCAGGCACGGGTGCTGCCCGAACTCCTCGACGCGGCAATCGATGCCGGAGATTCCGATCAAATAGCGGAGCTCTTCGCCGCGATCGACAGCATGGCGTTCAGCCTGGGCGAGGCCAAGCTGGCGCTGTCGATAATCGAACACGCCTACAGCCGGGGCCGCAAACTTGTGGAAGAGCGGGTCCTCACCAGCCTGGCCGGCGTGCGGCTCCTCAACCAGCGGCAAGCCGACGCATTCGTGCAGGAGCACATCAGCTTCGCGCGCCTCCCGCTCGACGCGCTCGCCACCCGGGAACCGCCGGTGCGTGCAGAGGACATGAACAGCCTGGTGGACCAGTTCGTTGTCGAAACAATGTTGAATTCCAGCGATTTTCGGGCGCAGCTCTGCCGCGCGTTCAGCAGAGCACTCACGGTACGAACAGTCGATCAGTTTCTCGTGCAGATATTGCAATGGATTCGTGACGAGCTCAGCCGGATGCAGGCTGCTTGAACTCGTTCAGTCGCGGCGGGGGCGCCGCGCAGACCGTCGAATTCGACCCTGCGAAGCGCGGCCGGGCGTTGAGATCGACGCCAAAACCTCCAGTCGTCTTTGTGTACTCAATAGCCGTGTAACCCAGACCCTGCAAAACCGCCGCGACATAGCGTTCGAACTCGACACCGGACATCGTGTGGTTGTCGAACACCTACGAACATGGGCCTTTGTTGGAGCCGTTGTCAGACCATGCCTGAAGCGTCGAAAACCCAGCTAGTGTCGCTACTTGCCAGGCCCTCGA
>Ga0335076_10002806_pt1 | contig 17377 bp, 17 predicted proteins | sample Lox_Sample_25_FD_206717 | JGI IMG/M metagenome (GOLD analysis project Ga0335076, IMG submission 206717) | Soil microbial communities from Loxahatchee National Wildlife Refuge, Florida, United States - Lox_Sample_2.5 | ecosystem: Environmental > Terrestrial > Soil > Wetlands | place: USA... | reverse complement strand
CCCAGCGGAACGGTATGGCACTATAGCATGAAGGGGGGTGCGGGTACACCGCCCGCGGGCCGGGAAAAGCTTGGGAAAGGGAAGGGGTTAGGGAGCTGTCAGCCGTCAGCCGTCAGCTCTCAGCCCGGTCGTCACTTGTCGGTTCTCAGAGGTCAGCCCGCAGGCGCCCGACTGAAAACTGACCACTTGGCTGACAGCTGACGGCTGATAGCTGACAGCTACGTCTCCAGCATCCGCTTCAACAGCTCGATATCCTCCGCCAGCGTGCGGTCGGTCGAGCGCAGCTCGTCGATCTTGCGCACGGCATGCATCACCGTGGTGTGGTCGCGGCCGCCGAACTTGCGGCCGATCTCCGGCAGGGATCGCGGCGTCAGCTGCTTGCAGAGCCACATCGCCACCTGGCGCGGCCGGGCCACGGCGCGGGCGCGGCGCGCCGAATGCATGTCGGCGAGGCGGATGTTGTAATGCTCGGCGACGCGCTTCTGGATCTCGTCGATGGTGACGCGCCGGTCATTGGCGCGCAGCAGGTCGTGCAGCACCTCCTGCGCGCTCTCGATGGTGATGGCGCGGCCGACCAGCTGGGCATGGGCGACGATGCGGTTCAAGGCGCCTTCGAGCTCGCGCACATTCGAGGTGATCTTGTGCGCCAGGAACTCCAGCACCTTGATCGGGATCTGCATGCGCTGCTGCTCGGCCTTGGCCTGGAGGATGCCGAGGCGCAGCTCGTAGGTGGTCGGATGGATATCGGCAACCAGCCCCCAGCCGAGGCGGGAGCGCATGCGCTCCTCCATGCCTTCGAGGTCGGAGGGTGACTTGTCGGCCGAAATGATCACCTGGCGGTTCTGATCGACCAGCGCATTGAAGGTGTGGAAGAACTCCTCCTGGGTCGAGTCCTTGCCGCTGATGAACTGCACATCATCGATCATCAGCACGTCGACCGAGCGGAACTGCTCCTTGAACGCCATCGTGTCCTTGAAGCGCAAGGCCCGGATGAACTGGTACATGAACTTTTCGGCCGAGAGGTAGATGAGCTTGCGCGACGGGTCATGCGTGCGGATGTGCCAGGCGATGGCATGCATGAGGTGCGTCTTGCCCAAGCCCACGCCGCCATAGAGGAAGAGCGGGTTGAACGGCACCGAGCGGCCCGGACCGACCGAGGATTCGGCGACGCGGCGCGCGGCGGCATGTGCCAGCTCGTTGGGCTTGCCGACGACGAAATTCTCGAAGGTGAAGCGCGGATCGAGCGCGGCGCCGATCTCTTTCTCCTCGCCCGGCTCGGCGACGGCGGGAGCCTCTTTATCCTTTTCCTTGTCCTTGGCGATGATCGCCGGCGCCGCGACTTCGGCGGTCGGCGCGCCGGTGCCGCTGACGAAGATGTCGATGGCCGAGATGGCCCCGTTCTCGGCGTTCCAGAGCGCGCGGATGCGGTCCGCGTAATGCGCCGCGACCCAGTCGCGCAGGAACCGCGTCGGCACCCCGATGCGCACGCGGCCTTCGATGACTTCGGCCAAGGTCATGGATTTGAGCCAGCTGCGGAAGGCGGCCTCGCCGAACTCGTCGCGGAGCCGCCCGCGCACACGCGCCCACTGAGCCTGAATATCGCCGCTGCCGCCGCTGCTGCCTGCGGCTGCCGTCGTCTTCGCCATGCCGTCACTCCTTCGCGCGAGCATGGGGCACGACACTGATTGCCGGAAGACGCGCCTCCGAGCGCATCCCCCCTGTCATTGTTCCGAGAAGAGGCTTTTGCGTTTCTCCCGCGGCGGCTTGCGCCATCGGGTCCCATTTTGCTGCCACCACATCCCCCCGAAGAAACTCAACGCACTTGGACGCAAGTTCCCCTTCGACGCGAGAGGGTCTCTCTCTCGCCGATCCCCGTCAGTCGGTAAGCGCAGTTACACGAGCGTACTGAACTTCTACTTACTCGCCCACCGCTAAGCACTTGTCAGCAATGGTTGGCACTGCATTCGGGACGTTTTGTCGTGTCGCGGACCTGCAGTTGCCTTCCATCGATAACTCTAACGAAGCGCGCATCGCGATCGCAAGATGACCGAAAGGTGAACGTGCCACATTTTTTTCATCCTGTGGCGCAGAAGCCGCGATCCACGCGCTGTTTTTGAATGCGATCAGCGAAAGAAATCGACGCTGCTTCCAACACCTGCAGGCGATTCTTCGCGCGCGATATCGTATGTGACAGCTAGAGTGATTTGATGCGGGCGGAGAGGCGTGACAACTTGCGCGCCACGGCATTTTTGTGAACAACGCCCTTTTGCGCGCCGCGCTGCAGTTCCGGCTGCGCTTCTTTCAATGCCGCGCGCGCCGCTTCCTTGTCGCCGGCGGCGATCGCCGTCTCGACCTTTTTGACGAAGGTGCGCAGGCGTGAAAGCCGCGCGCGATTGACCACGGTCCGCCGCGCCGTCTGGCGGATACGCTTTTCTGCCGAAACATGTGTCGCCATGGGCCGACCTGCCCTCTTGCCGATTATCTGACGGGGAGGCGCGCTTATAGCCGTGCCGCTGGCGCCGCGTCAAGAAGGAGCTGTCAGCTTTGAGCTGTCAGCCGTCAGCTATCAGCTTCCCGCCGCAACGAATGCCCGCGGGACGGTCTTAATTTCTCTTAACAGGATTCTTAACGGCGCGCTCCGATCCGAATTCATCATCGTGCGCTGTCTCCGTAGGCACCAAGCTGACGGCTGATAGCTGATAGCTGACAGCTACCTATTCTTAAACCTCGGCTTCCGCTTCTCGACAAACGCCGCCATGCCCTCTTTCTGGTCCTCGGTGGCGAAGAGCGAGTGGAAGACGCGGCGCTCGAAACGGATGCCTTCGGCGAGCGTCGTCTCATAGGCGCGGTTGACGGCTTCCTTGGCGATCATCACTGCGGGCCGCGACAGCTCGGCGATGCGCGCGGCCATGCCGACCGCCTCGTCGATGAGGGTCGCCGCCGGGACGATGCGGCTCACCAGGCCGCTGCGCTCGGCCTCGGCCGCGTCCATCGTCCGGCCGGTGAGGACCATGTCCATCGCCTTCGCCTTGCCGACGAAGCGTGTCAGGCGCTGCGTCCCGCCGGCGCCGGGGATGACGCCAAGCAGGATTTCGGGCTGGCCGAATTTCGCCGTGTCGGCGGCGATGACCGTGTCGCACATCATGGCGAGTTCGCAGCCGCCGCCCAAGGCGTGGCCCGCCACCGCGGCGATGATCGGCTTGCGGCAGGTGGTGACGCGCTCCCAGCCCTTGGTGATGAAATCGCCGAGATAGACGTCCATATAGCTGCGGCCCGCCATCTCCTTGATATCGGCGCCGGCGGCGAAAGCCTTGTCGCTGCCGGTGATGACGACGGCGCCGATCGCATCGTCGGCCTCGAACATATCGAGCGCCGCTCCGAGCTCACGCACCAGCGTGTCGCAGAGCGCGTTGAGCGCCTTGGGCCGATTGAGACGGATGAGGCCGACGGCTCCGCGAGTCTCGACCAGAATCATTTCGTAGGCCATTGCCGGAGATCTCCTAACGCGGCGACAGGGTGAAGCCGACGGTGAGCGCGCCGTCGGCGCCGTGGAAATCGAGCCGCAAGGTCTCGCCTTCGCGCTGCCAGGCCTCCGAGCCGGCAGGCTTCCAGCCGAGCTGCGGCAGGGTCTCGGCATAGAAGGCATGGACGGCGGCGCGCGTGACCTTGCCGCTGGCCTGCGCCTCGACGATGCGGCCCTGCGGCTTGTCGAACGTGAGGGCGGAGCCTTCCACCGGTTGCAGTTCCGGCATCAGCGGCACGTCCTCGGTGCCCGCGACGAAGCTGTCGGCCAGCGCCGGCAGCGGCATCAGCAATAAGAGCACGAGGGCAATCCGGCGGAGGCGCATCACAACCCTTTCAGCGCTGGCGCTTGCCGCAATAGAAGGTCGAGCGGCCGCTCTGCACGATGCGCTTGATCCCCTGCCGGCAATCGCAGCCGGGGCAGCGCTCGCCCTCTTTGCCGTAGACCGCCCATTGATGCTGGAAATAGCCGAGCTCGCCCGAGGCCTGGACGTAATCCCTGAGGCTCGATCCCCCGGCGGCGATGGCGCGCTCCAGCACGTCGCGGATCGCCTGGGCCAGCCGCTCGGCGCGCGGGCCCGCCACGGTGCCCGCCTGCCGCCGCGGCGACAGCCCGGCATAAAACAGGCTCTCCGAGACATAGATGTTGCCGAGCCCGGCGACGACGCGCTGATCGAGCAGCGCTGCCTTGAGCGGCGTCGCCTTGCCTTCGAGCTGCGCGGCGAGCGCCGGGCCGTTGAACGCGTTGCCCAGCGGCTCGGGCCCGAGATGCATGAAGAATTTGTGCCGTTCGAGGTCTTTTTCGTCGGCATAGTCGAGCACGCCGAAGCGGCGGGCATCGTTGAAACGCAGCTCGGTGCCGTCCTCGAGCGTGAAGACGACATGGTCGTGGGGTTCGGGTGGCGCGGCGTTCCCGGCATCCGACAGCACCAGCCGGCCGGACATGCCGAGATGGGCGATGACGACACCGCCATCCTCGAGATGGAGGAGGATGTATTTGGCGCGGCGCCCGAGCCGGTCGACGCGCCGCCCCTCGACCCGCTCGGGGAGATCGGCCGGCATGGGGATGCGCAGATCGGGGCGGTTGAGGCGCAGCCGCCGCACCCGCCGCCCTTCGAGGCGCAGCGCCAGGCCGCGTCGCACGGTCTCGACTTCAGGCAGCTCGGGCATGGCGGTGCGGTCGGCGCTCCTCTGGTCTAGCAAGGCTTCCAGGAGCTATGTTGCAGCACATGGCGGGCAGCGAGACAAGCGGCGAGGCCGATTTCGGCTATCGCCGGGTCAAGGCCGAGGAAAAGGCGCGCCTGGTGCGCCAAGTCTTCGACAGCGTCGCCGACCGCTACGACCTGATGAATGATCTGATGAGCGGCGGCGTCCATCGCCTGTGGAAGGCCGAGCTCATCGACCGCCTGGCGCCGCGTCCCGGGCAGATCCTGCTCGATGTCGCCGGCGGCACCGGCGATATCGCCGAGCGCATTCTCGGCCGCGCCGAGGGCGCTTCGGTCGTGGTCTGCGACGTCACCGAGGCCATGCTGCGCCGCGGCCGCGACCGCGCCATCGATGGCGGTCGGCTCCACGGCATCGACTGGGTCTGCGGCGATGCCGAGAACCTGCCGATCGCCGATGCCAGCGTCGACGGCTATACCATCGCCTTCGGCCTGCGCAACGTCACCCATATCGACGCGGCGCTCGCCGAGGCGCGGCGCGTCTTGAAGCCGGGCGGCCGCTTCCTCTGCCTCGAATTCTCCCGCGTCGAGGCGCCGCTGTTCGGCCGCGTCTACGACCTCTATTCCTTCACCGTTCTGCCGCTCTTGGGACAGGTGGTCGCGGGCGACCGCGAGGCCTATCAGTACCTGGTCGAGAGCATCCGGCGCTTTCCGCCGCAGGGCGAGCTGGCGCGCATGATGGCGGCGGCCGGGCTGGAGCGCGTGGATTACCGCAATCTCACCGGCGGCATCGCGGCGCTGCATTCCGGCTGGCGGCTCTAACGGGTTCCGGTTCCAGTGCTGCGCACCGGCCGCAATCTCGTTCGCCTCGTCGAGATCGCCTTCATCCTGGCCCGCTATGACGCGCTGTTCCCGCTTGATGAAGTGGTCGGCGCGCGCTGGGTCTATCGCGTCCTGCGCCTCTTCCGCCGGCGCGATGCGGCGCTGGCGCGGCTCCGCCCGGGCGAGCGGCTCGCCGCGGCGCTGCAAGCGATGGGGCCGAGCTTCATCAAGCTCGGCCAGGCGCTGTCGATCCGCGCCGACCTCATCGGCGAGACCATGGCAACGGATCTCGCGGCCTTGCAGGACCGGCTGCCGCCTTTCCCTGCCGAGGCGGCGCGGCGCACGATCGAGCAGGAGCTCGGGCAAGGCATCGGCGCGCTCTATCTGAGCTTTGACGACCGGGCGGTCGCCGCCGCCTCGATCGCCCAGGTGCATTTTGCCCTGACGGCCGAGGGCGAAGAGGTGGCGGTGAAGGTGCTGCGCCCGGGCATTCAGGCCGCTTTCGCCCGCGATCTCGATCTCTTCTTCTGGCTGGCGCGGCTCGCCGAGCGGGCACAGCCGGCGCTGCGCCGGCTCCGGCCGGTGGCGGTGGTCGAGACGCTCTCGGACACGGTGCGGCAAGAGATGGATCTGCGCTTCGAAGCCGCCGCCGCTTCGGAGCTGCGCGAGAATTTTGCCGCGGATCCGACCTTCCGCGTGCCGCGGGTCGATTGGCGCCGCACCAGCCGGCAGGTGCTGACCCTGGAGCGCGTCGGCGGCATCCGCGTCGATGATCGCACCGCGCTCATCGCCGCCGGCCATGACATCCACGCCATCATGGGCAACGCTGCCGGCGCCTTCTTCAACCAGGTCTTCCGCGACGGCTTCTTTCATGCCGATCTCCATCCCGGCAATCTCTTCATCGATGCCGAAGGCGCCATCGTCGTCGTCGATTTCGGCATCATGGGACGGGTCGACCGCAACACCCGCTACTACCTCGCCGATATGCTCTTGGCCTTTCTCACCGGCAATTACCGCCGCGTCGCCGAAGTGCATTTCGAAGCGGGCTATGTGCCGGCGCGCCAATCGCTCGAGGCCTTCGCGCAGGCCTGCCGCTCGATCGGCGAGCCGATCCTCGGCCGCCCGATCGCCGAGATCTCCTTGGGCCGCCTCCTCGCTCAGCTCTTCCAGGTGACCGAGCAGTTCCAGATGGAGACGCAGCCGCAATTGCTGTTGTTGCAAAAGACCATGGTGCTGGCCGAAGGCGTCGGCCGGCTGCTCGATCCCGGCGTCAACATGTGGACCTTGGCCCGGCCGTTGATCGAGGAATGGATGCGCGAGAATCGCGGCCCCGAGGCGCGCTTGCGCGACGCGGTCGCCGACACCGCGGCGGCGCTGGAGCGGCTCCCCGCCTTGTTGAAGAACATCGAGAAGCTGGGCGAAGCGATCACCGAAGGCGGCGGCCTGCCGCTCCATCCCGAATCGCTCGCCGAACTCGCCCGCCGCGACGCGCTCGCGCTTCTCGGCTACCCCCTCTGGATCATCGCCCTGTCGCTGGCCGCAATCGCGATTGCTTTATGGTAGCCGCGAGCGCAGCGCGCTCGCGGCGCCTTGCCTCGCTCGCTCGCCCCTTCTACGCTCGGACCATCGCAGACCGGAGGATTCCTTGCCGCTTCAGGGCCGGCGCATTCTGTTGATCATCGCGGGCGGCATTGCCGCCTATAAGAGCCTCGACCTCATCCGCCGGCTGCGCGAGCGCGGCGCTGCGGTGCGCGTCGTCATGACCGCCGCGGCGCAACGCTTCGTGACGCCGCTGGCGGCGGCCTCCCTGAGCGGCGATCCGGTCTATACCGACTTGTTCTCGCTCACCGAGGAGAGCGAGATGGGGCATCTTCGGCTGGCGGCCGAGGCCGATCTCGTCGTCGTGGCGCCGGCGACCGCGGATCTGCTCGCCAAGATGGCGGCGGGGCTCGCCGACGATCTCGCGTCGACCATCCTTCTGGCCGCCGACAAGCCGATCCTGATCGCGCCGGCGATGAATTCGCGGATGTGGCTCCATGCCGCGACCGTTGCCAATCTGGCGCTGCTCGAGCGCCGCGGCGTCGAGCGCGTCGGCCCCAATGCCGGGCCGCTCGCCGAGCGCGAGAGCGGGCCCGGGCGGATGGCGGAGCCGCTGGAGATCGTCGCTGCGGTCGAGCAGCGTCTCGGCGGCGGCGCGCTCAGCGGCCGCCGCGCCATCGTCACCAGCGGTCCGACGCATGAGCCGCTCGATCCCGTGCGCTACATCGCCAACCGCTCTTCCGGCAAGCAGGGCCATGCCATTGCCGCGGCGCTGGCGCGGCTCGGCGCCGAGACGGTGCTGGTCTCGGGCCCGACCAGCGAGCCGGACCCGCCGGGGGTGCGCGTTCTCCATGTCGAGACCGCGCGCGAGATGCTGGCCGCTTGCGAGAAGGCGCTGCCGGCCGATATCGCCGTCTGCGCCGCCGCCGTCGCCGATTGGCGCGCCGAGGCGGCGCCGCAGAAGCTCAAGAAGAAAAATGGCCCGCCGCCGACGCTGAAGCTGGTCGAGAATCCCGATATCCTGGCGACCTTGAGCAAGCCCGGCAACCGCCGCCCGCGCCTCGTCGTCGGCTTCGCCGCGGAGACCGAGAACCTGATCGAGCACGCGCAAGCAAAGCGCGCCAAGAAGGGCTGCGACTGGATCATCGCCAATGACGTCTCTGCGTCGGCCGGGACCTTCGGCGGCGACGCCAACACCGTGCATGTCGTCGACGAGGCCGGCGTCGAGGATTGGCCGCCGCTCAGCAAGCGCGATGTGGCGGCGCGGCTCGCCACCCGCATCGCTCAGTTCCTCGCGCAAAAGGCGGCGGAATGAGCGTTGTGGCCGTTGCCGTGCAGGTGCTGCCCCATGGCGACGGGCTGCCGCTCCCGGCCTATGCGACGCCGGGCAGCGCCGGCGTCGATCTCGTCGCGGCGGTGGAAGCGCCGCTGGTGCTGGCGCCGGGGGCGCGCGCGGCGGTGCCGACCGGCATCGCGCTGGCGCTGCCCGAGGGCTATGAGGGGCAGATCCGGCCACGCTCCGGCCTGGCGCTCCGCCACGGCCTCGCCGTGCTCAACAGCCCCGGCACCATCGACGCCGATTACCGCGGCGAGCTGCGCGTCATCCTCGCCAATCTCGGCGATGCGCCGGTCACCATCACCCGCGGCGAGCGCATCGCCCAGCTCGTCGTCGCGCCGGTGAGCCGCGTCGCTTTTGCCGCGGTTGCGGCCTTGCCGGAAAGCCGCCGCGGCGCCGGCGGGTTCGGTTCGACGGGACGCTGAGCCTGATGTTGCGTCTCACCAAGAAGCTGCTCTTCGCCATCGAGGCTGTGCTCGATATTGCCTACAACGCCGGCGATCTGCCGGTGCAGTCGAGCGAGATCACGCGCCGCCAAGGCATTCCGCGCCGCTATCTCGAGCAGGTGCTGCAGCAGCTCGTGCGCGATGGCGTGCTGCAAGGCGTGCGCGGCCCGCGCGGCGGCTATCGCTTGGCGCGCGAGCGGCGCCGGATCAGCATCGGCGACATCGTGCGCGTCGTGCGCTCGCTCGAAAGCGGCGAGGATCCGATCGAAGGCGACGGCGGCGCCGAGCTTGGCCTCAAAGTGGTGCGCCCGCTCTGGCTTGAGCTGCAGGAGGAACTGATGCAGCGCCTCGACGCCGTCACCATCGAGGATCTCTGTCTGCGCGCCCACAAGGCCGGGGTCGCCGGCGAGTTCGCGGCGCGTTTCGACTACAGCATTTGACGGGCGGCGCATGATGCGAGGCGGCATGAAGCTGGGATTCCTCGCTTCCCATGGCGGCAGCAGCATGAAGGCGATCCTCGACGCCATCGCCGAGGGCAAGCTGCGCGCCAGCGCCGCGGTGGTGATCTCGAACAATGCCGATGCGCCGGCGCTCGCTTACGCCGGCGCGCTCGGCGTTCCCACCTATCACCTCAGCGAGACCCGGCTCGGCGGCGCCGCCGTCGCCGATCGCGCCATCGCCGAAACCCTCGCCGCGCGCGGCGCCGAGCTCGTCGTGCTCTCGGGCTATCTGCGGAAAGTCGGCCCGCTGACGCTCGCGCGCTATCGCGGCCGCATCCTCAACATCCATCCCGGACCGCTGCCGCGCTATGGCGGGCCGGGCATGTATGGCCGCCATGTCCACGAAGCCGTCATCGCCGCCGGCGAGCGGATGAGCGGCATCACCATCCATGTCGTCGATCACGAATACGACCACGGCCCCGTCATCGCGCGCCGCGAGGTGGCGGTCGCGCCCGGCGACACCGCCGCGAGCCTCGCCGCGCGCATCCAGGCGCTGGAGCCGCCTTTCTTCGTCGAGACGCTGTGCCGCATCGCCGCGGGCGAGCTGACGCTCGAGGGACGCGACGAAGGGGTCTAGCACGTTCATATCCCAAGTTTCGCCTTGCCCGCGAAGAGTGTGTGAAGAAATCGAAGTGGACGAAGGTGGCGCTTTGGGACCGTATGGATTTCCGCTTTCGCGGGAATGACGGAATAATTTGATTTTGCTTTAGAATTCGTCGCCCCTGCGAAAGCGGGGGTCCATTTCTGAGCCGCACGATGTCAGCGAAAGCACCTTTGCGTGCGATTCCTTCACACGCGCGAAAGCGGGCATCCCTGAGCTTCAGCCCCGACGGGCGGAGCGCATGGCTCTGGGTCCCCGCTTTCGCGGGGACGGCGGAAAACGTTGGGATCGCATGTTCCCGTTTTTTGTAGATGCGCGCCCGACAAAGGCGACCACCTCACACCTCGCCTGATTTGCGCGCCCCCCGCAAAGCGCCTAGAACCGCCGCGATCGGGCAAAAGACCAAAGGGAGGGACCATGGCCGAGGCGCAGCGACGGGAGAAGCCGGCTTTGAGCGCGACCGGTGAGTTTCGCGGCCGCATCTATGACAACATCACCGAGACCATCGGCGCGACCCCGCTGGTGCGCCTCGCGCGGCTCGCCGCCAAGCATGGCGTCAAGGCCGATATCCTCGGCAAATGCGAGTTCTTCAACCCGCTCGCCTCGGTCAAGGATCGCATCGGCCTCGCCATGATCGAGGCGGCGGAAGCGGCGGGCAAGATCCGGCCGGGCAAGACGGTTCTGGTCGAGCCGACCTCGGGCAATACCGGCATCGCGCTCGCTTTCGTCGCCGCGGCCAAGGGCTACCGCATCGTGCTGACCATGCCGGACAGCATGTCGGAAGAGCGGCGCAAGATGCTGAAGCTTCTGGGCGCCGAGCTCGAATTGACGCCCGCGGCGCAAGGCATGCGCGGCGCCATCGCGCGCGCCACCGAGCTGCTCAAAACCTTCCCCGACGCCTATATGCCGCAGCAATTCGACAACCCCGCCAATCCCGAGATCCATCGCCGCACCACCGCCGAGGAGATCTGGAAGGACACGGGCGGCAAGGTCGATGTGGTCGTGTCCGGCGTCGGCACGGGCGGCACGCTGACCGGCGTCGGCTCGGTGCTCAGGCCGCGCCGGCCCGGGCTGCGCATGGTCGCGGTCGAGCCCGAGGACAGCGCCGTGCTGTCCGGCGGCCCGCCGGGGCCGCACAAGATCCAAGGCATCGGCGCCGGGTTCGTCCCGTCGATCCTCGATACCGCGCTGATCGACGAGGTGATCCGCATCGCCAACGAGACCGCTTTCCGCACCGCGCGCGAAGCCGCGAAGCTGGAGGGAATTCCGGTCGGCATCTCCGCAGGCGCGGCAATCGCCGCGGCGCTGGAGCTCGGCGCCCGCCCGGAAATGGTAGGCAAGATGATCGTCACCATCCTGCCGAGCTTCGCCGAGCGCTACTTGTCGACGGCGCTTTTCGAGGGCATGTAGAGCCGCATGACGCTGACCGACGCCCAGTTCGAGCGCTACGCCCGCCATCTCATCCTCGACGAAGTCGGGGAGGCAGGGCAGGCGAAGCTGATGGGCGCGCGTGTGCTGGTGGTGGGCGCGGGCGGCCTCGGCTCGCCGCTGCTGCTCTATCTCGCCGCCGCCGGCATCGGCACCTTGGGCATCGTCGATGACGACACCGTCGATCTCTCCAATCTGCAGCGCCAGATTGTCCACCCGACGGCGCGCATCGGCGCCGCCAAGGTCGACAGCGCGCGCGAAACGCTGGCCGCGATCAATCCCGAGGTCAAGGTCGAGACGCATCCCCTGCGCCTCGACCCGGACAATGCCGCCCGGCTGGTGCGCGGCTACGATCTCGTCGCCGATGGCAGCGACAATTTCGCCACGCGCTATCTCCTCAACGATGTCTGCTATGCCGAGCGCCGCACCCTGGTGGCGGCGGCGCTGTCGCCCTTCGACGGTCAGCTCTCGACCTTCAAAGCCTATCTCGGCCCGCCGCATCCCTGCTATCGCTGCCTCTTCCGCGAGCCGCCGCCGCCCGACCTGGTGCCGCGCTGCGAGACCGCGGGCATCCTCGGCGCGATCGCCGGCGTTCTCGGCACGTTGCAGGCGACCGAAGTGCTGAAGGAGCTGCTCGGCCTCGGCGAGAGCCTCTCCGGCCAGCTCCTCAGCTATGACGCGCTCCGCACCGGGTTTCACAAGGTGAAGCTGCCCCGCGACCCGGATTGCCCGACCTGCGGCGGCTGAGCGAATTCCGAACAGGTTGAAGCGTCCTTTTTCTTCTCAGGTTTCGCCTTGCCCGCGAAAGCGGGCATCCAGGAGCTTCAGTCCCGATCAGCAGAGCGCATGGCTCTGGGTCCCCGCTTTCGCGGGGACGGCGGAAAAGGCGTTGGGATCGTGGTGTTTTTCGAGAGGTGTGCTTGCCGTAGCGGCAATGCGGCTTTCGCGGGAACTGCGAAATTACTCGATTCCGCTGGCGCAAACGCCGCGCTACAGCATCGTCTCCAGGACGCGGTCGGGCGGGCGGTGGCCGTCGGCGAAGGTCTTGATGTTGATGATGACCTTCTCACCCATATCGATGCGGCCTTCGAGCGTCGCTGAGCTCATATGCGGCAGCAGCACGACATTGTCGAGCTTCAACAGCTTCGGGCTCACCGCCGGCTCATGCTCGAACACGTCGAGCCCGGCGGCGGCGATCTCGCGGTTCATCAGCATGCGCGTCAGCGCGTCCTCATCGATGATCTCGCCGCGCGCCGTATTCACGATCACCACATGCGGCCGCAGCAGCTTGAGCCGCCGCGCCGAAAGCAGGTGGTAGGTCGCCGGCGTGTGCGGGCAATTGACCGAGACGATGTCGACCCGCGCCAGCATCTGGTCGAGGCTCTCCCAATAGGTCGCCTCGAGCTCCTGCTCGACCTCCTCCGGGACCCGGCGCCGGTTGTGGTAGTGGATCGAGAGCCCGAAGCCGCGGGCGCGCCGCGCCACCGCCTGGCCGATGCGGCCCATGCCGACGATGCCGAGGCGTTTGCCCCAGAGCCGGTGGCCGAGCATGAAGGTCGGTCCCCAGCCCGCCCATTTGCCGTCGCGAATGAGCCGCTCGCCCTCGGCGAGCCGGCGTGCCGTCGCGAGGAGGAGCGCCACGGTCATGTCGGCCGTGTCCTCGGTCAGCACCGCCGGTGTGTTGGTGACGGTGATGCCACGCGTCCGGGCGCTGGCGATGTCGATATGGTCGACGCCATTGCCGAAGGAGGCGATGAGCTTGAGGCGCGGCCCGGCCTGGGCCAGCAGCGCCGCGTCGATCCGGTCGGTGATGGTCGGCACCAGCACATCGGCCTGTTGCGCCGCCGCCACGAGCTGGGCCTGGGTCAAGGGGGTGTCGTCGAGATTGAGCCGCGTGTCGAACAGCTCCATCATCCGCGTCTCGATCGCATCGGGCAGCTTGCGCGTGACGATGACCAGCGGCTTCTTCGACGGCATCGGCTCCCTCACGGCGGCCGTTTCCGGCCTCTATCGACAAGCCCATACCAAGCGCCGCTCCGGGTGTCCAGCCTGGGGCGAGTGGGGCGTTTGAGGCACCCCGCGCCGGCCCATTTTGCCGCGTCCCAATGGCCCGGCTTGACCCAGGGAATCAGCGGGTTTAGAGGATCACTCCGTGCTGAGCCTTTTTCGCGGCCGCTCGACCCTCCTCAGCCTGCCCTGGTGGCTGGCGATCCTGACGCTTCTGCATGGCCTCGCCCATGACGCCGGCGCCGCCGAGAAGGCGCTGCCGCTGCCGCGCTTCGTCAGCTTGCGCGAGGACGAGGTGAATCTGCGCTCCGGCCCGGGCCAGCGCTACCCCATCGACTGGGTCCTGACGCGCAAGGGCATGCCGGTGGAGATCCTGCAGGAATTCGACGTCTGGCGGAAGATCCGCGACGCGCAGGGAAGCGAGGGCTGGGTGCATGAGCGCATGGTCAGCGGCGCGCGCACCGTGATGGTCACCGGCGCGATTCGCACGCTCCACGCCGATCCCGACTCGGCCGCGCCCGCCGTCGCCCGCGCCGAGCCCGGCGTCATCGCCGACCTCCTCGAATGCCGCGACGCCTGGTGCCGCATCGACGCGCAACACGTCAAAGGCTGGGTCCAGCGCAGCGAGGTCTGGGGGGTCTACGCGGCGGAGCCGGTTCCGTAGTCCCTCGGAATAGGAATTTCCGGTTACAGCGTGCGACATCGTCGGCGCCCCACCTCACCCACCCGCTTCGCGGGTCCCCCCTCTCCGCCCCTCAGGGGCGGAGAGGGTTGGGGTGAGGTGGGGTGAACGACGCAATTGCGATAATCTGAACTCGTAGCGATTGTCGATACGTCGCCACTCGAAGATGGGGAGGGGAGGATGGGCGTTCTCGACGGCAAGACGGCCTGGGCGGCATTGACGGCGGGGGCCGCGCCATGAGCGGCCGCATCCATCTCTCCGTCGCCGAGTCGCGTGCGCTGGGCGAGGCGGCGCTCGCCGGTCTCGGCTACGATCCCGCCGAGGCGCGCATCATCGCGGACCACGTCATCGACGCGGCGCTCTGCGGTTACGAATATTCCGGCCTCGCCAAGATCCTCAACCTCCCCGAGCATGCGCGCTTCAAGCTGCCGCGGCGGCCGCTCAGCGTGCTGCACGAGACCCCGATCTCGGCGCTCTATGACGGCGGCAACAATGTCGGCATGCTGGCGCTCGATTATGCGACCGACGCCGTGATCGCCAAGGCGCAGCAGAACGGCATGGCCGTGGTCGGCCTCACCAACAGCTGGGTGAGCGGCCGCAGCGCCTATTACGTCGAGCGCATCGCGCGCGCCGATCTCGTCGCCATCCATACGGCGAGCAGCTCGCGCGCGGTGGCGCCGCTGGGCGGCCTGCGCCCGATTCTCGGCACCAACCCCATCGCCTTCGCGCTGCCGGCGGCGCATGACGTCGTCGTCTTCGACATGGGGACCTCCGCCTTCATGATGACCGAGCTGGCGCTGCGCGAGCGCCTGGGACAGCTCTTGCCTGAAGGGGTCGCGATCGATCCCGCCGGCAAGCCGACGCGCGATCCGTCAGCGGCGAAGCGCGGCGCGCTGCTGCCCTTCGGCGCGCATAAGGGCTTTGGCCTCGCGCTGATGGTGCAGGCCCTCGGCGTGCTCGCCGGCTCCGTCTTGGATGTCGATCGCGACAATGGCTATCTGTTCCTCGTGCTGAAACCCGACCTGCTGCGCCCGCTCGACACCTTCAAGCGCGAGATGACCGAGCTGATCGAGCGCGTCAAAGCCACGCCCCGCCAGCCTGGCATCGAAGAAATCCGCATCCCCTCCGAGCAAGCCTTCCGCAACCGCACCCGGTTGCTGCGCGAAGGACTCGAGATAGATGCTGCAGTCTACGAGGCGCTGCGACGGCTCTGTTGAAGCTGTCAGCTCTCAGCTGTCAGCTTTCAGCCAAAAAAGAACCCCCTTGAGGTCAAGGCGAACGCGCGAAGCGCGTTCGTCCGCGGCGGTGGCAGCGATTGCGCAGCAGTCGCGGGAGCCGCACCGTTCGGGCTAGCCTCGGTGGGAGAGTAGGGAGGGGGGTGACGCCGGCTCGCAACAGGCGCCCTCACCCCAAATCCTCCGCCAGTGCCGCGCGCACGGGTTCCGGCATCATCGCGAGATGGCCGTAATTCGGGTGGTCGATGCCGACCAGCACCTCGGTGCCGGGCGTGCGGAACCGCGCCTTCTGCGCTGACGTCAGCGGAAAGCGCAGGAACTGCACCGAGGAGGCCTTGCCCTCCGGCGAGGTGTTCTCGCGCGTCGGATCGGGGATGCCGCTAGCACGCTCGCCGGCGACCTTGAGGAACATGTGGTTCTCGACAGTGCCGAGCCGGCTCAGCGCCCGCTCGCGCTGCGCCGGATCGTCGATCTCGAACATGACCGTCGCGATCAGCTCGTCGCCCTTGGGGATGAGCGGGTTGTAGGCCTCGAGCTCGTCCTTGATCTGCGCCTCGCCGCCGCGCTCGATGTAGAGCATCTCGTGCACCTGATGCCACATCGTGTCGAAGCTCTCGAAATAGAAGGTGCAGAACGGACCGACCTCGACGCGGCGGTTGCGCTTCACCTCGCTGATGCGGCGGCGATGCTCGCGCCGTTCGCGCGCATATTGCTCGACGGGCAGGATGTCGGCGCGGGTGATCTCTCGCTTCTGCGGCATGGGTTCCTTACTCCGGCAACAGCCCATAGGCGCGGGCGAAGAGCTCGACCGGATGCGCGGCTTCCGGCGGCGCGGCGTCGCCATCCAGCGCCTCGATCCCTTGCACGATGTGCGTCGCGGCCAGTGGGCATTCCGAAGCGACGAAGGCCTTGGCGTTCTTCGCCGCTTGCCGCGCCACCGGCTTTCCCACCTTGAGCGCGATGTCGAAATTCTGCTTGAGCACGCCCCAGGAGCCGCCATGGCCGGAGCAGCGCTCGATCACCGCGAGATCCGGCTCGGGCAGCAGGCGCAGCATCTCCGCCGCCTTGGCGCCCATGTTCTGCGCGCGCGCGTGGCAGGCGAGATGGAGGCTGATGCCGCCCGGCAGCTTGCCGAGGCCCGGCGCCAGCCCCTCTTTCTTGGCGATGTCGACGATGTACTCGCTGATGTCGAAGGTCGCGTGCGCGAGCCGCTTCACCGCGCCGTCTTCGGCCAGGATCAGCGGCCATTCGAATTTCAGCATCAGCGCGCAGGACGGCACCAGCGCGACCACGTCGAAGCCCTGCTCGATATAGGGAAGCAGCGCCGCCGATATCGCGCGCGCCTGCTCGGCGACGCGCCCGATATCGCCTTGTTCGAGCTGCGGCATGGCGCAGCAGCCGGGATAGGCGACCTCGGTGGCGACGCCGTTCTTGGCCAGCACGGCGCGTGCCGCTTCGCCGATGCGCGGATTGTTGTAGTTGACGAAGCAGCTGGCATAGAGCACGGCCTTGCGGCCATGCGCTGGCGCTTCTTTGTTGACGGGCGGCGCCTCCGTCTTGGCGCGGAGCGTAAAGCTGCGGCCGTGGAATTTCGGCAGCGCGGCACGGCGGTCGATGCCGCCGAGCTTTTCCATCGCCGGCCGGGTCAGCCGATTCGAGGTCTTGGTGGCCCAATTCGCGGCCGGCGCCACGGCGCCGCCGAGCTTGCCGTTGCGGTCGGTCTCCACCAGCTGCCGTTCCGTCCAGGACAGCTTCCCCTCGCGGAAATCGGCGGCGCGATAGCGCAGCATCAAATGCGGGAAATCGACATTCCACTCATGCGGCGGCACGTAGGGGCATTTGGTCATGAAGCACAGGTCGCAGAGCGTGCAGGCCTCGACCACCTTGCCGTAATCGGCGGCGGCAACGCCGTCGATCTCGCCGCTCGCCGAATTGTCGATGAGATCGAAGAGCCGCGGGAAGCTGTCGCAGAGGTTGAAGCAGCGCCGGCAGCCGTGACAGATGTCGAACACGCGGCGCATCTCCGCATCGATCTTGGCGCGGTCGTAGAACTCCGGACTCTGCCAGTCGATCTTGTGGCGCGTCGGCGCCTCGAG
>Ga0335076_10002805_pt1 | contig 17383 bp, 12 predicted proteins | sample Lox_Sample_25_FD_206717 | JGI IMG/M metagenome (GOLD analysis project Ga0335076, IMG submission 206717) | Soil microbial communities from Loxahatchee National Wildlife Refuge, Florida, United States - Lox_Sample_2.5 | ecosystem: Environmental > Terrestrial > Soil > Wetlands | place: USA... | reverse complement strand
CGGGTATCGGCCGGATCCGCGCGTTACGGGAGCGTAAGCGCCGTAACTCAGCTGTTACCTGCGCGTCACCTCCACGGCTGCGCCGAGGGACAGGTTACGGTGTCCCGGTGGAGGAGATGAACCGCCGGATCATCGCGCTGCTCGTGGCCGACGGCCGGATGAGCTTCACCGAGCTGGCACGCCGGACCGGCTTGTCGGTATCGGCAGCCCAGCAGCGGGTGCGGCGGCTGGAGCAGCGGGGCGTCATCCGCGGCTACAGCGCGGTCATCAGCCCGGAAGAGCTCGGCCTCCCGCTCACGGCGTTCATCTCGATCAAGCCGTTCGACCCCGCCGCACCGGATGACGCGCCCGACCGGCTGTCCCATCTGCCCGCGATCGAAGCCTGCCACAGCGTGGCAGGCGACGAGAGCTACATCCTCAAGGTCCGAGTGGCGTCGCCGGCAGCGCTGGAGGAGCTGCTGCAGGAGATCCGCGCTGCGGCGAGCGTCTCGACGCACACCACGATCGTCCTCAGCACTCCCTACGAGAGCCGGCCGCCCAGGGTCTGAGGACCGCCGCCGTCCTGGCGGCGAGCTGTCCTGGCCGGAGTGCTGCCTTGTGCTCGGCCGGTCAGGAGGCCACCGCGAACAGGCGGAGCGGCCCGGCGCCGCGCATGTCGAGACCGAGCGGGATGATCGCCGCGGTGCCGCCGTGCTCGCCCGCCGCCGTGGCCAGCTCGTCCGGCCTGGCCGACACCACGGTCGCGCCGTGCAGCAGGACGTGGTCCAGGAAGCTGCCGTAGGACCGGCCGTCGCCAGCCGGGGGCGCGGCGAGTACGACGTCATGAGGGCTGACACCGGCGGTTGCGGACAGCGCGCTCAGGTCGGCCGCCATCGTCAGGTGCGTCAGGCCCGCGGGCTGAAGGCTGCCGTCTGCGCCGCGTACATAGGGCAGCAGCGCCAGTTCGTGCGGGCGGCAGCTGGGCGGCGGCAGTGAGCCCATGGTCAGCAGCGCCGTGAACGGGGTAGCAGCCGGCGCCTCACCGAACGAGATGACCTGGCGGACCCACGACCGGTCGGCCGCGGCGAGTGCCGCGGCCGCGACCGGCTGCGCGGTCAGCAGCATCCGCGCGCCGCAGTCGGCCAGCTGGCTCGCGATCTCCGGAATAGAAAGCTGCTCGCTGACGGGGGACGGGACGCCGCCAGCCGCGCTGATCGAATGACAGGCGAGTACATAACTGGCGGCGTCCGGTACATACACGCCCACCACGTCTCGCGGGCGCAGCCCCCGCCAGGCCAGGCCGGCCGCCGCGCGCTGCACGGTACTGGCCAGGTCCGCGAAGGAGCATGGCGGAGCTGGTTTCCTCCCCAGTAATGCCGGCCGGCAGCCGAACGCCGCTGCCGCGGCCACGAGGCGCTGGGTGATGCTCGCGCCCGCTGGCAGAACACTGCCAGTCAGCGCGCTCACAGGGCCTCGCTGCAGGTCGTGTGAGGTCACGATTCGACCGTATGAATCCAGCGTAGTCACCGCATCGTCAGGAATGTGTAGCTGCTTATGTAGACGCCCCCGCAGCCGGACCCGGACTGCCCGGCAACGGGCCTGCCGATGGTGCCACGGCCGGCCTCCCCCCTCCCGGAGGCCGGCCGGAGCTCCCCGGCGAGGTTGCTACCGAACGTACGTGGCCGCGGCGCGCGGGACATGCACCATGTGACGCATCTTTGTGTGCAGATTTCCCGCGTTAACTGTGCAGGCCTTCGAGTGCCTATGTACGCGCGGGCTTTGAGCTGGCGAGGGCGTCGAGCCGCCCGGCTGCCCGGCGCCCGCAGGCCAGCGACTGGCGCAGGTGCCGGGGGGGCTTGACGGGAGCAAGACGGTGGAGGTAGTAAATGCTGACAACACAGATTTGCTCGCCCTGTTATTACTACCGGAGGCATACCGGTGATAGCAGGCGATATATGCTGATAGAGATCTTTGTTTACCTGACAGCGAATTGGTTGCGGCCTGCGGGAACCTGTGCGCAAGTTGCAGAAGGGGGATCGGAAATATGCACAAGCGATCAGTAGTCGCCTCTGCCGTGGTGGGCGTCTCGGTGCTGGCCCTCGCGGCCTGCGGCAGCAGCGGAGGCGGATCCTCGAACAACTCGGGGGGAGCGGCGCTGACCGGGGCCTGCGCGCAGTTCAAGTCCTACGCAGGACCTAAGGGCACCGTCACGATCTTCGGATCCATCATCAGCCCGGAGTCGAACTCGCTGCAGACGTCCTGGTCGCAGTTCGAGCACTGCACCGGCATCACGATCAACTACACCGGCTCGAACACGTTCGAGTCCGACCTTCCGGTGAAGGTCAACGGCGGCAACCCGCCAGACCTGGCGCTCATTCCGCAGCCCGGCCTGCTCACCCAGATGGTGGAGGCCGGCGCCGTCAAGAAGCCGCCGGCCCAGACCGTCGCCAACGAGGCGAACTGGAGCCAGTACTGGAAGAACTACGGCTCGGTCGGCGGCACGTTCTACGCCGCTCCCATGAGCGCCAACATGAAGTCGCTGGTGTGGTACTCGCCGAAGTTCTTCAAGGCGCACAACTACCAGGTGCCGACCACCTGGAGTGGGCTCATGGCCTTGTCGGCGCAGATCGCCAAGAGCGGCACCGTGAAGCCGTGGTGCGGCGGGATCAGCTCCGGTACGGCAAGTGGCTGGCCGGCCACGGACTGGCTCGAGGAAGTCGTGCTCGGCAAGTACGGCGCCCAGGTCTATGCAGACTGGATCTCGCACAAGGTCAAGTTCGACAGCCCGCAGATCCTGAACGCGATGACCATCGTGCATAACTGGATGCAGAACCCGGCGTGGGTGAACGGCGGCTACGGCGGCGTTCAGACCATCGCGAGCACGACGTTCCAGAACGCCGGCTTCCCGATCCAGAAGAACCAGTGCGCGATGCTGCAGCAGGCGTCGTTCTACGAGGCGCAGTGGCCCAAGGGCACGACCGTTGGTCCCAACGGGGACATATTCGCGTTCAAGCTGCCCGCGGTGAACCCGCAGATCCCCACCCCGGTCGAAGGCGGCGGCGAGTTCGTGACCGCGTTCTCCTCCGACCCGGCGACGCAGGCGGTGCAGAATTACCTGTCCAGCCCGCAGTGGGCGGACAGCCGGATCAAGGTCGCCCCTGGCTGGGTCTCGGCGAACCAGAAGGTGGACCAGAGCCTCTACACCGACCCGATCGACCAGCTGTCGGCGAAGTACCTGGCCGACCCGAACGCGACCTTCGCATTCGACGCCTCCGATGCGATGCCGGCCGCGGTCGGGGCGGGCCAGGAGTGGAAGTCGATGGTCAACTGGTTCAGCAGCCCGAACACGCCCGTCGCGACCATCGCGAAGCAGATCGACGCGGCCTGGCCGAGTAGCTGACCTGCACCGGCGGTGACCAGCGCCAGTAACGGGGGCGGTCCGCGGCAGATGTGCTCGCGGACCGCCCCCGCCGGGCCGGCGGCCGGGCTCTGCGGGGCCGGCCGGTCGAGAATCGGGGCTTTCCTATGACAGCATCGGCAGAAGCATCCAGGCTCGTCCTGGCGAGCTCGACGGCCGGCCTGGCCACGACAAAGCTGCTCGACGTCGTCGAGGTCGTCGGCGTGTTCGTCGCCGTCCTGCTGATCATCTTCCTCGTTGCCGAGCGCGCACGGGGCCGCCTGCAGCGGCCGATAGCGATCGTCGTATGCGTGGGGCCGGCCGTCGTGCTCGCGATGGTCGGGCTTGTGATACCGGCGATCAACACGTTCTGGCTTAGCCTTACCAACACCGCCGCGACCGGACAGAAGTTCACGCTCGTCAACGGCAAGCTGGTCCCGATCACGGCGAAATTCGTCGGCGGGCAGAACTACGGGTTCGCTTTCACCGACCCCTACACCCGCGGCACCCTGATCCGGACGGTGCTGTGGATCGTGATCGTGCCGCTGATGACGGTGGCCATCGGGCTCCTGCTCGCGCTGCTGATGGACCGGATGAAGCACACGTCCTTCTTCAAGACGATGATCTTCATGCCGACCGCCATCTCGTTCGTCGGCGCCTCGCTGATCTGGGAGCTGATCTACAACGCGCCGGTCTACCAGCCCAACGGCCAGGCCGGCAGCCAGACCGGGCTGCTCTCCCAGCTCGTGCTGTGGCTGGGCTGGAAGCACCCGCCGAACTGGATCGAGACTCCGCCCGGCAACACGTTCCTGCTGATGATGATCCTTATCTGGATTGAAGTCGGGTTCGCGATGGTGGTACTCGCGGCGGCCCTGAAGGCGATCCCGGACGAAATCATCGAGGCGGCTCAGGTCGACGGTGCTGTCGGTTACAAGCTGTTCACCAAGGTCCAGATCCCGATGATCCGGGGCACGCTTGTCGTGGTCCTGACGACCATCACGATCATGTCACTGAAGATCTTCGACATCGTTCGCACGGTGACCAACGGCGACTTTAGCACCGATGTTCTCGCCCGGCAGATGTACGACGACCTGTTCGTGACATTCCAGTCTGGCCGGGGGGCGGCGCTGGCAGTCATCCTGTTCCTCTGCGTCGTGCCGTTGGTGGCGTACAACATCAGGCAGATCCGTAGGCAAAGGGCGATCGGATGACCTCGTCGAACCCGCCGATCCTCGACGCCGAGCTGCCCCGAGCGGGTCGGCAGCTGCGGCCTGGCAACGTGCTGCGCGGCCAGGCGGCCCGCAGGGCCATCCGGGCGGCATTCAGCAGCCCGATCGCATCGTTCATCGTCGTCGTCCTGACGGTGCTGTGGACGATCCCGACGCTTGGGTTCTTCCTCAACTCCCTGCGCAGCAAGTCAGCGGTCTACGGCTCGGGCTGGTGGACCTGGTTCGCGCACCCCAGCTTCGATCTGACCAACTACCACACGGTTTTGTTTGCCAACGGCGGCGAGGTGCTCCCGCTGGTCAACTCGCTGGCGATCACGATCCCGGCGACGATCATCCCGATCTTCCTCGCCTCGATGGCTGCCTACGCGCTTGCCTGGGTGCGCTTCCGCGGCAGCGACTTCATCTTCTTCGGGCTGTTCGCGCTGCAGGTCGTCCCGTTGCAGATGGCGCTCGTGCCGCTCCAGCGCTTCTACAGCACGGGGGCGCACATCTCGTCAGTCACGATCTTCCCGGGGCTGCACCTGGAGGGCTCGCTGGCCGAGATATGGATCTCGCACACGATGTTCTCGCTGCCGCTAGCCGTGTTCCTGCTGCATAACTTCATTGCCCAGCTGCCAGGTTCCCTGATCGAGGCGGCCCGCGTGGACGGGGCAAGTTACCTGCGGATCTATCGGTCGATCGTGCTCCCGCTCGCCAAGCCGGCGATCGCGTCCTTCGCGATCTTCCAGTTCCTCTGGGTGTGGAACGACCTGCTTGTCGCCACGATCTTCGGCGGCTCGGACGCCTCCGGTCAGCCGGTGACGGCCCGGATCGTCAACCTGGGCGGCAATTTCGGTGCTCACCAGGAGCTGCTGGCGCCCGCCGGGTTCCTGGCGATCGTCATCCCGCTGATCGTGTTCCTGGCCTTCCAGCGCTACTTCACCCGCGGCCTGCTGGCCGGCAGCGTCAAGGGCTGAGCGTCAGGCGGCCGCGGGGCTAGTCGCGGGCGCGCTCCGCGGTCCACGCTGCCACCTGGGCCCTGGAGGTCATGCCGAGCTTGCCGAAGATGTTCGCCACGTGCCGCGCCGCGGTCGCGGGGCTGATGACGAGTTCGGCGGCGATGCTGCGGTTGGACAGCCCGCGGGCTATCAGCCTGGCGATCTGCTGCTCGCGCGCCGTCAGCGCGGGCGTGCCCGGTGCCGTGCCCGGTGCCGCGCGCGGGGCCGTGGCCGCCGGGTGCGGCCGGGCGCCGTTCCCGCTGCCGGCTGCGGGCTCGCGCGCGATCGAGTCGGCGAACGCCACGGCGGAGCCGACGGCGTCGTACCCGCCGAGCCTGGCGCCGTCGGCGAGCAGCCGGGCCGCCTGCTGCTCGCCCACCTGGCGGCGCGCGTGCGTGAGCACGTCATCCAGCCTGCGCTGGGCGGCCGCCGAGCGGACCGGGCCGACTATCTCGCGCACCGCGCCGGCCGCTCCCTCGAGCCGCATCGCGGTCGCAGGATCGCCGGCCGCTACCGCGAGCGCCGCGACCGCCTCCAGGCCGCGCGCGATGCCGAGTCGCTGGCCCGTGGCGAGGCTCAGCTGCAGGCTCTGGCTGAGGCTCACGGCGGCAGCGGGCAGGTCGCCCGCGGCCAGCGACACCCAGCCGATCCCGGCCTGGCACCTGGCGATCTCGGTCCTGGCATCTATCTCCGCGAACAGGGCAAGCGCGCTGCGGAAGTGCCGGAGCGCGGTGTCGTTGTCGCCCCGCGCCCTGGCCAGGCTGCCGGATCCGTACAGTGCGTGCGCCACGCCCCACTGGTTGTTGTCCGCGAGCACCTCGAGGGCGGCGGCGAAGGCCGCGCCGGCCTCGTCCGGCTGGCCGAGCCGGGCCAGCACCGTGGCGCGGGCGGTGAGCCCGAGGCCCTCCTCCCACGGGTCGTCGTCCGCGCGCGCGGCGTCGATGGCCGCCTGGACGCTGGCGCTGGCCTGCGCGGGCTGGCCGGCCCGCAGGCTCACGAGGCCGAGCAGCCGCAGCGCGCCCGAGCTGCCGGGGACGGCGGCGGCGGCGCACAGGTCGGCCGCCGCCTGCGCGGCCGTGGCCGCCTTGCCATAGTCCTGCTGCTCGAACGCGAGCTCCGCGCTCATGGTCAGCGCGCGGGCACGCACCACGGGCGACACGGCACCGGGCATGGCCAGGAACCGGTCGAACCAGCCCATGCCCTCGCTGACGTCGCCGTACACGACCCACGGCGCCCGCAGGGCGTTGCACAGCCGCAGGCCCACCTCTGCCTGGCTGTGATCGAGCGCGGTGCTGAGGGCGGCGCGGAAGTTGGGCAGCTCGAGCTCGACGCGCTCGTACATCGCGACGCGGTCCGGCCACGGGGGGTTGCCGCGCCGGAACGCGCCGGCCATCACGTCCTCGGCCAGCTTCAGCATGAAGCGCAGGTGGCGCTGCCGGATCGCGGCTGCCTCGCCAGAGGCTTCGAGCCGCTCGGCAGCGTACTCCCTGATCGTGTCCAGCAGCCGGTACCGCGCGTGCCCGTGAACCTCGCCGTCCATCGTGACCAGCGACTTGTCGATCAGTCCCGCGAGCAGGTCGAGCACCTGCCCGGCCGGCACCAGCTCGTCGGCGCAGACCCGCTCGGCCATGTCGAGCGTCCAGCCGGCGAAGACAGCGAGCCTGCGCAGCAGCACCTGCTCGCTCTCGGTGAGCAGGTCATGGCTCCAGTCCACCGCGGCGCGCAGCGTCTGCTGGCGCAGCGGGGCGGTGCGGTCGCCGGAAGCCAGCAGCCGGAACCGGTCGTCTAGCCGGGCCGAGATCTGCTCCGCGGACAGCGCCCGCATTCTCGCGGCCGCCAGCTCGATCGCCAGCGGGATGCCGTCCAGCGTCCGGCACAGCTGGCTGACGGCCTGGGCGTTGCCCTGGCTGAGCGCGAAGCCCGGACGGACCGCGGCCGCCCGGTCCAGGAACAGCCGTACCGCCTCGCACGTGCCGAGCTCGGCGAGCTGACCTGCGGGCCGGCTGCCCGGCGGCGGCAGCGCGAGCGGCGGGACCCGCCATACCGTCTCGCCGCGCACCCGCAGCGGCTCGCGGCTGGTCGCGAGGATCCGTACCTGCGGGCAGTCGGTCAGCAGCCGGTGCGCGATGCCGGCCACCGCCTCGATCAGGTGCTCGCACGTGTCCAGCACGATGAGCAGCTGGCGCTGGCGGAGCGCGTCCGCGAGCGTCTCGGTCACCGGGCGGTCGGGCTCCTCCCGGACGCCGAGCACGGTCGCCACCCGGACGGCGACGAGCGCCGGGTCGGCGGCGTCGGCGAGCTCGATCAGCCACGCCGCCCCCGCGAAGCGGTCGCTGAGCTGGCTGGCGAGCCGGGCGGCCAGCCGGGTCTTGCCCACCCCGCCCGGTCCGCAGAGGGTCAGCATGCGGACGTCGGCGAGCAGCATCGCGAGGTCGGCAAGGTCGCGCTCGCGGCCGACGAAGCTGTTGGGCTCGGACGGCAGCCAGGCCGTGGCTGGGGTAGTAATCGCAGTAGTCATCTCGGTACTTCCGGGCGGTGCCATTGCATTCTGTCACCGAAGCTGCCTGATGGTGCGCAGCTCGCCATATGCCGCGAACCTGAAGTGGCCGCGGGCGGGCCGCCGGCTAGCCGATCGTGACCTGCACGGGCTCGGTGTAGTGCAGCCGGCCGAAGTACATGACCTTGACGATCGCCCACCACTGCTCGCCGGGCCTCGCGGTGGCGGCGGCCGTCACCTCGAACCGCACGACGGTACTGGCGCCGGGCGCCACGGTGAAGCCGGTCGTCCACGGGCCACTCTGCTGCCAGCTGCCGAACGGCGACAGCAGCTGCGCCTCACCGCGCAGCTCCGATACGCACGCGCTCGTCAGCCGCACCTCTACCGGCCTGGCCTCGCCCGGCCGCAACGTCAGGGCGGCGACCGCGAGCTCGACCGCAAGCTCGGAGCTCTGCGCGTCGTCGGCAGCCTGCTGCTGCATCGCGAAATCCACCAGCGGCGTGTCGATCGGCGGCGGCACCGGCTGCCCCGCGGTCAGCAGCACGCTGTCCTCGATCATCTGGCCGCACGCATCGGTGATGCGCGCGGTCACGAACCCGCGGCCGGGTGCAACCCCCGGTGCCGTCGCCACGTCGAGGTCGAAGCCCTGGTGGCCGAGGGGCGGGAGCTCGTAGCGCAGCGGGCCGGGCGGCTGCAGGCTGACGCCGTCCGGCGCGGTCAGCTCGATCCAGCCCGCGGCCCCGTGCGGCCCGCACGCGACGGTGAGCCGCAGCAGCGGCCGCCGCGGGTCGTCAAGCGCAAGCTGCGGTGGTGTCAGGTGCACGGCCACCGGCATGTTGCCCGCCGGCGCCGGGCCCTTGCCGTGCAGCCAGTAGCGCGCGTACACCGGCTGGGCCGGCTCGGGGGGCACGGCCTCGGCGTGTCCCAGGACGTGCCACGCCGACTCGGCTGCAATGCTCCCCGCCCCGGCAAGGACCGGCGCGGCCAGCACCGAGCCGGGCAGCACGGGGCCCGGCGGCACGGCGAGCTCGCGGGCGGCCAGCACGGCCGTGGCCACGCCCGCCGCAGGCACCGGGATGACGGCCATGCCGTCTTCCACGGGCAGCTCGCCGCCCGCTGCGTCCTCGCACAGGGACGCCAGGCGCGCGCCGTGGATGCCTGCGTGCAGGCCCACCCGTGCCTCCTGCGGCCCGGCGCCGCCGCTGTCCCTGAGCCTGACGGTGATGCCGTCGGCGTGCTCCGGCTGCGCCGCGGGGGCCAGCGGGTTCCCGAACGGCTTCAGCGCGGACAGCAGCGCAGCGGCTGGCTCGACCGTGGCCAGCGCCGTGCTGGCAGGCAGCGGCCCGCCGTGCAGCCCGGTGACGGCGGTGATCAGGTCGTGGTTATAGTCCTGCCCGGCCGCCGCGAAGCCCGCGGTGCGCCAGTCGCCGGGCCCCGCGGCGAGCGCGTACTCGAACGTGTGGCTCCAGTGCTGCCAGGCGAAGCTCGTCCCGTCCGGCGTCGCGCGCTTGGGGCCGTCCAGCCAGACCCCGCACGGCCAGGTGCTGCACGCCCGCATCAGCGCCATGGTGAGCGTGCCCGCCGGCGTCACCAGCCCGCTCGGCGTGCCGCGGTTGAGCAGCGCGACGGTGTGGCCAGCCAGCGCCGTGCTGTCGCCGCCCGCGGCGCCGGCCCCGCCGCCGGGTGCGGGGGCGTGCGCATCGACAACGGCGTCGGCCAGGTCGGCGGCGAGCTCGTAGACCTCTGCCCGCGGGTCTGGCCCGGCGACGATGAGCACCGGCAGGTCCAGTGCGCCGCGCAGGTCGGCGGCCGGCCCGAACGCGTCGGCCCGGCTGCGCGCGGCCGGCAGCCAGAGGCGGACGCTGCCCTCGGCAGCCTGCTCCTCGAATGCCTCGGCGGCTGCCGGGCCGGCGGCGGCGAGCACCTGCGCGGTGAACTCGTTCTCCTCCGGACCGCCCAGGCAGATCCGGAAGTCGGGCAGGTTCGAGTCCAGTTCTGCGAAGCCGTACCTGGTGCCGCCGGGCACCGAGCACGTCGCGGTCACGCCCTGGCGGGCGAGCGCGGCGAGCAGCTCGCGCGCGACGGGGCGCAGCGCGACCGGGCAGACCACCTCGGCCACGCCGATCGCCTGCAGCTGCCTGCCGTCGTCCGGGCCGGGCACCGACACGCGCGCGGTCGAGCCGACCGCGAACCACTCGGCGGCGGGCGTGTCGAGCGTGTAGGGGTGCTCGGCGACGTCGACGCCGACCTCGCCCGGCGGGCGGCCGATCACCGACACGGCCGTCTGGAACACCGGCAGGCCGCCGCGCACGCTGGTCGGGAACGCCACCCGCAGCAGGTGGTCCTGGCCGATCGAGCCGTCGACGTGGGTGCGGAACTCCACCCGGCCGCCGGCGTCCCACAGCAGCGTCTCCTGGGTGATCCGCAGGCCGGCGAGCTTGAGCTCGGAAACCAGCCTGCTGCCCACCGCGCACCGCTCGGCCCGGACGGTGGCCGGCTGGCCGGCGCTGCCGGCCGCGGGGCCCGCCGGGCACAGCAGCCACGGACCCTCGCCCCAGCGCGGGTGCGCCGGGTGCTCGGGCTGCAGCAGCAGCTCGTTGCCGCCGCCGCCGGGCGCGAGCAGCTCGGTGCCGGTGCGCTTGTCCAGGATCCGGCCGAGCGTGCCACCCCGCTCGGGGTCCGCCTGCACGAGCAGCGCGGCGTTCTGCACCGTCGTCGTGTCGTCGGCCGGGCTCCAGCCGGGCTCCGGCTGCGCGACGGACGACCGGACCAGGAAGCTGCGGTAGCCGATGCCGGGCACGTCCCGTGCCGGGAACGTGATCGTGACGCCTGCCAGGCCGCCGCCGGCGTGCCGGGCGACGCCCTCGGCCAGGAACGGCACTGTCGCGCCGGCGTCGTCGGTCAGCTCGAGCCAGCCCGGCCAGCCGGCCGGCAGCTCCAGCCGGACGGTGGCCATCGCGGTCCGGGGCAGCGAGAGCGAGTTCACGACGACGACCGCGAGCCCGGCGGAATCCTCCGGCGCGAGGCTCGCGGTGTCGGCGAGCCCGGACAGGTGGCCGGCCGCCGCGGTGCGCGCGTCGTGGCCGCGTTCCCAGGCCTCCCGCCAGCCGCCCAGCAGGTCCAGGTAGACCTGGTCGCCCTCGGTCCCGGTGATCGCGTCGTGATGCGCGCCGAACACCAGCTGGCGCCACGCCTTGTCCAGGCTCGCGGCGGGATACCTGGCGCCTGCCAGCCACGCGAGCGTCGCCAGCCGCTCGCCGTCCAGGACGGCGACCTCCGCCGCGCGCTGCGCCTGCTTGGTGTCGATGTAGGTGACGTCCTTGCCGGTGTAGACCGGGTTCATGTCCCGGGTCTGCGGCGTGATCCAGATGTCGCGCTCCGCCGCCTCGGCCCGCACGGCCGCGAAGAACTCGCTGGGCACCGCGGTCTGGAACCGCGGCCACACATACCTGGCGTTCCACTCCCGCTGGATCGGCGTGGCCCAGCGCGGCGGGATCACGTGGTCGCCGCCCACGGGCAGCAGCACGTTGCGGGTGGCGGCCACCGGTGCCAGCTCGCGGAACTGCCGGTACGCGTCGGCCAGCGCGCGCTCCAGCGTCTTGGCGTGATGCCCGGCCAGCCAGCCGGCCGAATAGTGGTTGGCCATGTAGCTGGTGAGCAGGCCCGTGCCGTCGGGCGACAGCCACTCGAACTCCGAGGCGAACTGCATGAGCTCGTTGCCGCCCGCGGATCTGGCTGGCCCCCATTGATGGAACGGCCCGCGCGCCCACGCCGACTCCGCCAGCCCGGCCGCGGCCATGAGCCCCGGATAGCCGGGGTCGAAACCGAACGCGTCCAGCATCCAGGCCGTGCGCGGGCTGCCGCCGAGCACGTCCCGCTGATAGGCGATCCCGTAGACCGCGTTGCGGATGGTGGACTCGGCGCAGGTCAGGTTCGTGTTCGGCTCGTTGTAGCTGCCGCCGACCAGCTCGATGCGGCCGGCGCGGATGAAGCCGAGCAGGTCGGCCCGGTCCTGCGGGTGCGCGTCGAAGTGCGGCTTGAGGTAGTCCACCTCCGCGAGCACGAACTTGTAGTCGGGATCCCGCCTGGCGGCCTCCAGGTGCAGCCGGACGAGCTCGAACGCCGTCCGTACCTCGGGCATCTCGCCGTGGTCGTCGGGCAGCAGCAGGCGCGTCTGCAGGAACTGGCCCTGCGTGCTCCACCACACCGGGTCGTAGTGGAAGTGGCACACCATCCACATGACCCAGCCCGGCTCGGCCACCGAGATCTCGGCGGCCAGCTCGCCGGACGGCTCGCCGTCCGGCCCGGTGAGGCTGGCGCGCACCTGCCGGACCGAGCCCGGCTGCGCGGGCGCCGCGATCTCGACCCCGACTTCCACGGTCCGCTCGGCGCCCGGCTGCAGCCTGGTAACCGGCTCGGGCTCCGGCGTGCCGACGCCAGGCCCGTCCACCCGCACCGTCACCGTGTCCTGCGGCCCGGCCATCGCGGTGCCGTCGTTGACGATCTGCACGCGGACGACCTGCAGCGGCCGCGCTGCCGTTCCGCGAAAGAGCTCCGTCGAGGTCACGCCGCTGATCCGCATGAGCACATGCTCGCACGGGCCGGGGCTCAGCCGCCGTCGCGGCCTGCTGCCACCTGCGCGAGTGCCCTCCCGGTCAGCCGGAATGTCGTCCACTCGTCAAGGCCGACGGCGCCGAGTGCGCGGTAGAAGCCGATGGCCGGCTCGTTCCAGTCCAGCACGGACCAGTCCAGTCGGCCGTAGCCGCGCTCGACGCACAGGACGGCCAGCGCGGTCAGCAGCCGCCGGCCGTAGCCGTGCCCGCGCAGTTCCGGCCGCACGTACAGGTCCTCCAGGTAGATGCCGTGCTGGCACTGCCAGGTGGAGAAGTTGAGGAACCAGAGCGCGAACCCGGCAACCTTGCCGTCGTGCTCGGCCACGTGCGCGAAGACCGCGGGCTCGGGTCCGAACAGGGCGGCCCGCAGCTGCTCCGGTGTCCCCGTCACGTGCGGCAGCGAGCGCTCGTACTCGGCCAGGTCGCGGATGAGCGCGTGGATCTCGGGCACGTCACCTGGCGCGGCCCGCCTGATCATCGCGATGGCCGCGGGGCCGGGAAGCGGTAGCGCACCCGGAACCGCTCCGCCGGGATCACGATGTCTGCCGTCTCGACGGGCATGCCCGCGCTCGCATGCAGCCGCTCGATGTGCAGGACTGGCGCCCCGGCCGGCAGCGCGAGCACCTCGGCCTCGGCCAGGTAGGACTGGCGCACGGTGAGCTCCTCCACGACCTGATCGATCTCGATGCCGATGGAGGCCATCCTCTCAATCACGCCGCGCCCGGCCAGCGGGCCCTGCTCGGGCAGCGCGACGGGCGTGCCCTCGGTCAGGCCGGCCGGCTCGTAACTGATGGCGAGCTGGACGGGCTCGCCGCCGGCGGTGAGCAGGTAGCGGGTCACCGTGACGAGCGCCGTCGCCGCGGACGCGCCGAGGCGCCGCGCGACGGCGGCCGGCGGAGCCGCCTGCTCGGTCTGGTGCTCCCAGCTGACCCGCAGCGCCGGGTGCTCGGTCTCCGCCAGCCCGAACGGCGAGCCGGGGGACAGCAGGCGGTCGTGCTCGAGGTAACGGCTGGCCGGCAGCTGGCGCACGTACGATCCCGAGCCGGCCCTTGCCTCGATGAGTCCCTCGGTCGCCAGGATCTGCAGCGCGTGCTTCGCCGCGGTCTCACCGACGCCGTAGCGCGCGATGATCGCGTTGCGGGAGGGCACCCTGGCACCGGGTGCGAGCAGTCCCTCCCGGATCCGCATCCGCAGGTCGTCCAGGACGCGGAGGTAGACCGGGCCGCCTGACCTGCCCATAAGGCCACCCCCGCATCCGCTGAGCGCCCGCTGCCTGTCCCGGCCCGACGGCCCCGGCCCGCCGGCACCGGCCTGCCTTGACGCCATTGTCACCGACGGCGGGCACGGCGCCCCGATTCCGGGCTGATTGCCGTCCCGGCGAGTCGGGCCGGTATGCCCGGTGCGTGGCGGCAGTTGTTTCCGTGATTCACCCCTTCCTCTTCATCGCGGCGAGACCGACAATTTCCACCAGAAGGGTTCCACGCGGCGCGCGCGGTCGAGGGGTGGCAGATGAGCGAGCACGGGTCCGTTCCGTTTACCGAGACGAAGGCGCCCGAGTCGGCTGACCGGCTGCATCGCGGTGCGCTCAGCCTGATCGACATCTCGGCCTCGACGATGGCCAACATCGGCCCGGCCTACAGCTTCTTCTTCGGCTTCGGCTTCCTGGTGTTCACCGCCGGCATCGCCGCGCCGCTCACGATCGTGGCCGCGGTGATCGCGATCGCGCTGCTCGGCAACACGCTCGCGCAGTTCTCCCGCGCGCACCCGTCCACCGGCGGCTTCATCACGTTCGTCGGCAAGACGTTCGGCGGCACCAGCGCCGTGACGACCGCGCTGCTGTGCGGGGCGGGCTACATCATCGCGATCTCGTCGGTGCTGGCGATCTCGGGCGGGTTCGTGTCCGACACGCTGCAGTACTACTTCGGCTGGAACGTTCCCTGGGTCATCTTCTCGGTGCTGCTCACCGCCGGCGCGGTCTGGATGATGCTGCGCGGGGTGGGCGTGTCCACCAGGCTGGCCGGGGTCTTCTTCGGCTTCGAGATGCTCGTGCTGCTCGTGGTGTCGGTCGTCGCGCTGGCCAGGAACGGCAGCCACCTGAGCCTGGCGCCGTTCGAGCCGAGGCACATCACGGGCGGTTTCAGCGGGCTGGCCGCGGGCTTCCCGCTCGCGGTCTACCTGTTCATCGGGTGGGAGAACTCCGCCGCGCTCGCCGAGGAGACCGACAACCCGCGCCGCAACGTGCCGCGCGCGGTGTTCCTGTCCATCGTGATGATGGGAATCGGCTACCTGATCTTCGCCTACGCCACCGTGAGCGGCTTCGCCAACAACGGCGCCGCGCTGAGCGCCGCGCCGATCCCGTTCATCACCGTCGCGCACAGCTCGCTGGCCGCGCTCGCCGTCTTCGCGTACCTGGCCGGGCTGACATCCACGATGGGCGTGCTGATCGCCGCCGTGAACTCGCAGGCACGGCTGATCTTCAACGCCGGCCGCGAGGGCCTGCTGCCGCGCTGGATCGGCAGGGTCCAGCCGGGCAGGCAGACCCCGCGCAACGCCATCTTCGCCTTCACCGGCATCGGCGGGCTCATCATCGTGGTCTGGTGCATAGGTCACCTGATCGGCGGGCACGCCGAGCGGGGCACCATGAACCCGCTGAATTTCTTCGACGACTCGGGCACGATGGGCACGATCCTCGTGCTGATCGTGTACTTCCTGGCCAACCTGGCCCTGCCGTTCTACTACCGGCGGTACCGCGCTGCCGAGTTCAGCCTCGTCAAGCACGCGATACTGCCGGTGCTCGGGATGGTGGCCGTGGGCGTCCCGATGTACTACCTGGTCAAGCCGGGGCAGGCCGCGCCGCTGGACTGGTTCCCCTACCTGGCCCTCGGCATCGTGGTCGTCTCCGTGCTCTACGCGCTGATCCTGACGCGGCGGGACCCCGGACTTGCGGACAGGGTCGGCTCGATAGTGGCGGACGAGTAGCGGGCCGGGGCCGGTTCAGTCGCTGCCTTCCTCCAGCAGGAGGTGGTAGCCGTTGGGCGTCCTGGCATGCAGCACGCGATACTGCCAGTCGGCGCTCGGTGCCATGAGTTCCTCGCGGTACCGCACGCCGGCCTCCTCGAGGCGCTTCTTGGCCAGGTCGATGTCGCTGACGCCGAACTGCCACGTCAGCACCCGGTCCGGGCCAGACGACGAGAAATCGGCCCGCCACTCGATGCCGAATTCCAGCTTCCCGTGGCCAAGCGCCAGGAAATACGGGTACTCCGGGCCCTCGTAGGTCACGTGGAAGCCCAGGCTCTCGTAGAACCTTCGCTCTGCCTGCAAATCCCCGACAAACAGGATCGGAATGATCCGGCTGAACAATGCCGCCATAGCGGGACATCGTACCGAGCCGGGCGTGCCAAGGTGACACTCTGCGCATAGAGCCGTTCGCTCGCTGCCATTTCGTGACGCAAGTGCCTGGTGGTGACGGCGAGGCCGCGAGCGATCCGGGCCAGTCAAGCCGTTGAAACGGGCGGTAGTGGGTAGATTACACTTGGTAGGCGAGCATCGGGGCGGGGTGCTGCGGCCGATGCCCGTGACTTGTCCGGTGATAGCGACTCGGGGGGAGATGTCACCATGACAACGCAGGCCGAAGAACTCCTCGGCGCCCAGGTATCCGGCGCTGACGGCAAGGTAGTAGGCACCGTCGAGCAGGTATTCAGGGACGATGTGGACGGGACGCCCGCGTGGGCTCGCGTCCGCGCTGGCAAGACGGGCCGCTTCGTGCCGCTCGGCAGCAGCCAGGTGACCAGGGACGGGCTGAGCGTCCCGTTCGACACGCAGAAGATCATGGGCGGTCCGAACATCGACGCGGGGCAGCACATGTCCGCCGCGCAAGCCGAGGAGCTCAGCCGCTACTACGGCCTGACGGTCCCCACCCAGCAGACCCAGGCCCAGGCCCAGGCGCAGGCCCAGGCGCAGGGCCAGCAGGAGCAGGCTCAGTCCGGCGGCAAGCTGACCGACGCGGACTGGCTGGTCCGCCAGGAGGAGCGGCTGCAGATCGGCAAGGAGATGCTGGAGACGGGGCGGGTCCGCCTGCACCGGTACGTGGACGTGGAGCCGGTCGAGCAGGCGGTGCACGTATTCCATGAGGAATACGACATCGAGCGGATCCCGGTATCGGGCGACGAGCGCACCCACAGCTTCGAGGAAGGCGAGCAGGAGATCATCCTGCACGAGGAGCGGGCCGTCCTGCGCAAGGAGGTCGTGCCGGTCGAGCGTGTCCGGCTCCTCGCCCGGAAGGTCGAGGAAGACAGGACAATCCGGGACGAGATCCGCCGGGAGCGGATCGAGATCGAGCCCGAGCAGCAGGACGCGAGCGGCGGCGGCATGGGCTCGGACCGCAACGCCAGCCGCAATCCCGGCCGGTAGCCGGGCACGACGCAGGACGGAGGCCCCGGGCGGACGCCCGGGGCCTCCCGCTCGCCTGCTACCGCTTGCGGGCCATCGTCAGGCCGTCCCCGAGGGGCAGCACGACGAGCTCGACCCGGTCGTCGGCGGCCGCGTGATCGTTGAACGCGCGGACCGCCACGACGGTGTCATCGGTGCTGGCAGGGTCTGCGACGTAGCCGCTGAACAGCGTGTTGTCCGCCAGGATCACGCCGCCCTGGCGCATCCGCGGCACCACGTCGTCCCAGTAGCCGATGTAGCCG
>Ga0335076_10002804_pt1 | contig 17393 bp, 19 predicted proteins | sample Lox_Sample_25_FD_206717 | JGI IMG/M metagenome (GOLD analysis project Ga0335076, IMG submission 206717) | Soil microbial communities from Loxahatchee National Wildlife Refuge, Florida, United States - Lox_Sample_2.5 | ecosystem: Environmental > Terrestrial > Soil > Wetlands | place: USA... | reverse complement strand
CCGGACCGGCGCGGCGTCGGCGCGGGCATGAGCGCGACGTTCCAGAACTCGGCCATGGTCCTGTCCATCGGCATCTTCTTCACCCTGATCATCCTGGGCCTCGCCTCGACGCTGCCGGCCACCCTCAGCCACGGCCTGATGGCCCAGGGCGTGCCGTCCGCCGACGCGGCCCGGCTGGCCGCGCTGCCGCCGGTCGCCATCATGTTCGCCGCGCTGCTCGGCTACAACCCGATCGGCACGCTGCTCGGCCCGGCCCTCGGCAAGCTGCCCGCGAGCCACGCGGCCTACCTCACCGGCCACACCTTCTTCCCGTCGTTGATCTCGGCGCCGTTCCAGCACGGCCTGGACATCGCGTTCGACTTCGCCATCGCGGCGTGCCTGATCGCGGCGGTGGCATCGCTGCTGCGCGGCGGCCGGTACGTGCACGAGGAGCACGGCGCGGCCGCGCTCGGCAGCGCCGGTGCGGCCTCAGCCGGCGACGACCTGGAAGGTAGCCAGGCTGGGGTCCTCGGCGTAGGCGATCCGGCCCCCGTAGCCGGCCACCTCGCGCAGCGCGGCTAGCGCCTCGGTTGTGATCAGCTCGCCCGGCGCCAGCACCGGCACGCCGGGCGGGTAGGGGGCGACGAGCTCGGCGCTGATCCGGCCGATGGCGGCGCCGACCGGGACGGTCTCGTTCGGCGCGAAGAAGGCTTCCCGCGGCGCCAGCACCGTCTCCGGCCGGACCGTCCACGCGGCGGTCGCGACCGGGCGGCGGGGCTCGCCGCGGTGCCGCTCCACCGCGGCGATCAGCTCCTCGGCGAACTTCGCGATCTGCTCCTCATCATCGGCCATGGTCACGATGGGCACCACGGTGTCCCGGTCACCCATCTCGACCGGCATGCCCGCGGCGATCAGGTCGGCCTCCACCAGGCCGCCGTGCGCCCCGGTGCCGGCCAGCAGCACCACCAGCTTGGCCGGGTCCACGCCGGGCCCGTCGAGCACGTCGAGGCCAGGCACCTCGCGCAGCCGCTGGCGGGTCGCGGCCAGGCCGCGCAGCAGCCGTCCGCACAGCCGCTCCCCCTCCCGGGCCAGCAGCGCACGGGCGGCGTCCGTGCTGGCCAGGATGGCCCCGGCCGGGCTGGTGGTATGGGTGGCGTCGAAGGCACGCTCCAGCCGGGCCCGGTCCAGCCGCTCGGTCCTGGCCAGCACCACCGCGCCCTGGGTGTAGGCGGGCAGCGTCTTGTGCGCGCTGGTCACCATGGCGTCGGCGCCCGCCGCGATGGCGTGGGCCGGCAGATCCGGGTGGAAGCCCAGGTAGGCGGCCCAGGCCTGATCGACGATCAGCGGCACCCCGGCGTCGTGGGCGGCGCGCGCGTGGCCGGCCAGGTCGCCGGTGGTGCCCACGTAGGAAGGGTCACCGAGGATCACGCCGCAGGCGTCCGGGTGCGCGGCCAGCGCGTCCCTGACCGTCTGCACCGCCACCGCCCCGGGCAGGCCGGTGCCCGGGTCGACTTCCGGCCGGACCCAGACCGGCCGCAGGCCCGCCATCACCAGGCCGAGCAGCAGCGACCGGTGCAGCGTCCTGGTGATGATCACTTCCTGGCCGGGCTGCCCGATGGCCAGGCAGAGCGCCTGGTTGCCGTGGGTCGAGCCCGCCACCGAGAACCGGCACCAGTCCGCGCCCCACAGCGCGGCGGCGCGCGCCTCGGCGTCGGCGCGCAGGCGGTCGGCGTGCTTGATCGCGTCCAGCGCGCCGTAGAGCGGGGCGTCGCCGGCCACCACCGTGCCCACCAGGTCGTAGCGCTGCTTGTGGCCGGGCGTGCTCATCGGCATCAGCCGTCCGGCGTCGGCCTGCCGCATCCAGTTCAGCCAGGCGGCCAGCATCGGGGCGTCCGCGGCCAGGCCGAGCGGGTCGCGCGGGTCGTTCAGGTCAGGAGTGCTCATGATCACCTGTCTAGTGTGCGGCACGCGGTCACCTCCGGCCGCCGGTGCTAGTGCCGCGGGCTGAAGTAGATCACCGCCACGCCCGCCGCGACGACGACGGCGCCGAGCCAGTCGTAGATATCCGGCCGACGCCCGTCGACGCCCCAGCCCCACAGCAGGCTCATGATCACGAACACGCCGCCGTAGGCGGCGTAGATGCGGCCGAAGTCGCTGGCCGCCTGGAACGTCGGGATGATGCCGTAGACGATCAGGACGACCGCGCCGGCCAGGCCGTACGGCCACGACGCTCCCTCGCGCAGCCAACGCCAGATCAGGTAGCCGCCGCCGATCTCGGCCAGGCCGGCCGCGGCGAAGAGCCCGACGCTGCGGATCACGTTCATGACCCGACCCTAGCCAGGGGCGGCGCGGCTACCGCTTCCTGCGCCGCAGGACCAGGACGGAGCCGACGAGCACGGCGGCCGCGGCGGCCGCGGCGACCGGCCAGCGGCGCCGTACCAGCTCACTCTGCCGCATCTGCCCGGACATCTCGGCCGCCTTGTCCTTCATCCCGGCGGCCCTGGCCCGGGCCCGCGCCCGCACATCGGCACGGGCGGTTAGTTCGTCCACGGTTTCGCCGAGATGCTCCCGGGTCTGTTCGATCTCCTGCTGAATTTCCGGTGCGGTCATCGTTGTATCCTTCCTCAGAATTCTCCATGGATTTCCTGATCGCCGCCTCTGATAACGGCTTCGCGGCGATCAGCCCGGCGGGCCGGGCGGGACGAAGTCGCTGGTGGCGACGACCGCGCACGCTAGCCGGCCCCCCATCCCGCGGACAGTCACCACGCCGTCGGCGGGCCAATTACGGCCCGGCTATTTTCCGCTCAGCGCGGGTGACTGCGGCCGGACCGGGTACGGGAAGAGAAGACCAAGGTACGCACCGCCAATGGCAGTCCCTGCCGTCGATCACACCGCAGGGGACCTGTACCATTGCCGACGAACGCGTCATACTTGGCACTACGTAGTCCCTACGTGGAGGTCCCACCTCTTGGCGAGCACGGCCCACCGCGTCAGACAGGGCCTCGTTGGGGGTTGCGCGATACTCCTCGGGGTGGTCCTATCGGGTTGTCTGGCGCCGCAGTACACCTACGTGGCCAATTCCAGTACCGATACGTACTTCAAGGTTCCCAACGGCTGGCATAAGATCAGCGATTCGTCGCTTTCCAACGAGCTGAGGAGCGCGACTGGCGGCTCGGGCGGCGCGTGGACGGTGGCGTACGAGGCCGGCCACAAGCCCAAGGCAGGCGACTTCCTTTCGTTCGGCACCTCGGAACCGTTCGTGTTCGCCGAGGTCGGCCAGCTCAACCAGACCGCGAGCAACTCGCTGTCGTATGACTCACTGCGCGACTTCTTCCTCCCGGTGACCGCCTCAGCGAGGCAGAACGCGTCGGCGCAGGGATTCCCGCTCACCGGTTTCAAGCAGATCCGCGACCAGATGCTCACGCTCAGCCAGGGCGTGCACGGAGTGCGGGAAACGTTCAACTACTCCTTCACCGGCGGCATCACCGACACGTTCGATGAGGTCGCCCTGACCAACGCCGATCAGACCGTCGTCTATCTCCTGGTGCTGCACTGCACCAGCAGCTGCTACAGCAGCGATCAGACCGAGATCAACGACGTGATGTCGTCGTTTACCATCAGGAGCTCGTGATGGACAAGGCCCAGCCCCCGGACGTCATCTCCGCAGGGCCTCCGGGGGTACCGCCACCGCCACCGCCGCCGCCACCCCCGGCCAGCGGGCGGCCCAGGCACGAGGACCGGATGACCCGCAAGCCCATACCCATCTGGGACAGGATCAAGTTCCTGCTCCTGCTCGGCCTGATCTGGTTCATCCTGGTCTGGTCGGCCATGGCCAACAACCCGCTGATCGGGTTCTCCGACGCGCTGAAGATCCAGGTGCATACGGGCTGGTGGGTATTCGTCCTACTCGGCCTGGAACTGCTCCGGCAGGTTCACTTCCTCATCAGTGAGCACTCGGCGCGCTATCACAGGTTCTGGACTGAGACCGTCTTCGACGGCTTCGAGCGGACCACCCACCGGCGCATCTCCGACTGGACCAGGTTCCGCATCCGGCGGATTCTGACCTGGATCCTCTGGATAGCGATCATCGCCGTGGTGACCGGCAAGATCATCCACACCACGCCGATCCTCGCGCTGCTCCGCGGACCCCAGCTCATCTGGCACGTGCTGCCGTTCGTGTTGCAGATCGTACTTCTGCTCTTGATCGTCGTGGGCCAGTTTGCCGCCATCTTCTGGTTCATGTCCCGGGGCGGGGTCGACGTCTACTTCCCCGACGACATCAAGACCAGGTTCTCCGACGTCTGGGGCCAGGACCACGTGCTCGAGCGGGTCAAGGAGAACATCATCTTCCTGGAGAACCCCGAGCTGGTCGAGGAGCGCGGCGGCTACGTGCCGGGTGGCCTGCTGCTGTGGGGGCCGCCGGGCACCGGCAAGACGCTGATGGCCGAGGCGGTGGCGGGCGAGACCGGGCGGCCGTACGTGTTCGTCGACCCGGGCGCGTTCATTAACATGTTCATGGGCGTCGGAATCCTCAAGGTGAAGTCGCTGTTCCGCAAGCTGCGGAAGCTGGCGCTGCGGTACGGCGGGGTGATCGTCTTCTTCGACGAGGCCGACTCGCTGGGCAACCGCGGCCAGCTCACCCAGGGCGGCGTCGGCGGCGGGCCCGGCATCGCCGCCCCCGCGCCGTTTGCGCCCGCCGGCTGCCACGGGTTTTCCTACCTGTCGGAAGACACCCGCTTGATGCTGACCCGGCAGGCGATGGAATCGCAGATCCCGGACGAGCCGGGCACCCGGCGGAACCGGCAGATGATCGGCGGGATGATGAACGGGGGCGGCGGCGGCGGCATGGGCACGCTGCAGGCCCTCCTCACCGAGCTGTCCGGGCTGAAGAAGCCGCGCGGCTTCGTCAACCGTTACATCAGGCGGATCTTCGGCATGCGGCCCAAGCCGCCGCCCAAGTACCGGATCCTGGTGATGATGGCGACCAACATGCCGTCGGCGCTGGACGAGGCGCTGCTGCGCCCCGGCCGCATCGACCGCATCTACAAGGTCGGCTACCCGTCCAAGGCCGGCCGGATCCGCACCTACGAGGGCTACCTGAACAAGGTGCAGCACGAGCTGACCACCGAGCAGATCGACAAGCTGGCCACCATCACCCCGTACGCGACCGGCGCCACCATCAAGGACCTGGTCAACGAGGCGCTCATCACCGCGATCAGGAACGGCCGGGACGTCATCACCTGGCCGGACGTGATCAAGGCCAAGCAGCTCAAGGAGCTCGGGCCGCCGGAGGACGTGGAGTACATCGAGCGCGAGCGGCACGCCGTCGCCGTGCACGAGGCCTGCCACGCGCTGGTCGCGTTCCGGACCAGGCAGCACATGGAGATCGACATCGCCACCATCGAGAAGGGCAGCGACTACCTCGGCATGGTGGCGAGCATCCCGCCCGAGGACCAGTTCACCCGGTGGCGCAGTGAGTACGAGACCGACATCCTGGTGTCGCTGGCGTCGCTGGCCGGCGAACGGCTGTTCTTCGACCAGGACAGCTCGTCCGGCGTGTCCGGGGACCTGGAGTCCGCGACCGCGGTCGCCTCGTTCATGGAGGGCTTCTGGGGCATGGGCACCACGGTGTCGTCGTACTCCACGGCCAAGCGGCTCGAGGTCGGCTCGCCGGGCGGCGGCCGGGGCGGCGCGCTGAAGAAGGGGAAGGATCCCGAGGCCCAGGCCCGGCACGCGCTGGCGGACCGCATCGAGGACAACCTGACCACGCTGCTCGGCCGGGTCGAGCAGATCCTCCGGGAAGACAGCAGCCATGTCCTGGCCCTGGCGCACGCCCTGGAGACGCACAAGACGCTGAGCGGCGAGGATGTCGTCGCGGTCATGGAGCACACCCAGGGTCCGCTGGTCGACGGCAGGCCGTACGGCGACGAGGGGTTCCTGTCCGCGCTCAACGCCTACCACCTGTCGGCGGCCCGGGCGCACCGCGATCACAGCCAGGAGCAGCTGAAGCTGCCGGTGGCCGCGGCGGTCACCGCACCGGTCTCACCGTGGGCGGAAGTGGTCGTGGCCGACGACCCGCCCGGGCTGAACGGGCACAACCCAGACGGGTCCTGAGCCGCCGCGATGCGGCCCGGTCCGCGGGCGTGGATCAACCTGGCCAACGGGTCGACGCTGGCCGGGCTGGGCCTGGCCGCTCTCGGCGGCGCCCGGGTGACCCGCGGCGCGGACCGGCTGCTGGTCGGCACCGGGTACCGGCTCCCGCTGCCGCCCGCGCCCGGTCAGTAGCTCAGCCCCGCCAGCAGGCGGCGCCGGGCGCTGCCTTCCCTGGCCGGCTTCAGCCGCACGTGCCTGATCCAGCGCCAGCCCTTCCCGGTCAGCAGGAACTCCCCGGATTCGGGCAGCGCGGCGATCCCGTTCATGATGGCCTGCGGGTCGCCTGGGTGCCGTTCGGCCGCCGGGCGGGCGTTCACGATGTCGGTGACGTCGCCGCTGTCCGGGTCGATCCCGGCCAGGTAGTGCGTGCCCGCCACGTTGGCCCAGATCGTCCCGGCCGACCAGGCCAGGTCGTTCAGGCCGAGCACCCGGCGGCCCGCGAGACGGACGTAGATCACCCCCAGCGGGGCCAGGCCGGGATCGCGCCGGACCAGTTCACTGGTCCCGTCGCTGGTCACCAGGTAGCCGTCGGCCGCGCAGATGCCCCAGCCCACCCGGTTGTAGGACACCCGGCCGGTCAGCTCGAGGGTGCGGGCGTCCCAGCGCAGGGCGACCCGCTCCCGCCAGGTCAGCTGCCAGATGACGTCACCGGACCGGCAGATACCCTCGCCGAACAGCTCGGCGGGCAGGGCCGCGCACTGCTCCGCCCGGGCGGTCCCGAGCGGATAGCGGCACAGCGCTGACTGCCCGTAGCGGCCGGTAGATTCCCAGACCGTGGCGCCGTCCGTGATCAGCCCCTGGGTGAACCCCAGCCCCGGGTGCGCCAGCCGCCGGACGACCTCGGCCCGCCAGGATCTCATAGCAGGACCACATTAGGGCAGAACGGGTTCGCGACGGCTCAGCACGGCGTTGTAGACGGTGGCGGGGACGCGCAGCCGGGCGTCGCCGGGATCATCGGTGGCAGAATGGCCGGGTGCACGCGGAGGACGACCGCGAGCGGCTGCGGCAGACGTTCGATCGCGCCGCCGAGCGGTACGACCGGGTCCGGCCGGACTATCCGGAGGCACTGTTCGACGATCTCGTCGCGCTGGCCGGGCTGAAACCGGGCGATCCCCTGATCGAGGTGGGGTGCGCGACGGGCAAGGCCACCCGCCCGCTGGCCCGGCGCGGCTTCCTGATCACCTGCGTCGAGCTCGGCCCGGAGCTGGCCGCGGTGGCCCGGCGGAACCTGGCCGGGTTCGGCGTGCAGGTGGTGCGGGCCGCGTTCGAGGAATGGCCGCCGCCCGAGCCGGCCGTGCTGGTGTACGCCGCCACGGCCTGGCACTGGATCGACCCTGACGTCCGCTACCAGCGGGCCTGGCAGGCCCTGCGGCCCGGCGGTCATCTCGCCTTCTGGTCGGCCGGGCACGTGTTTCCCGAGGGCGGGGATCCGTTCTTCGCCGAGATCCAGGACATCTACGACGAGATCGGCGAGGCGCTCCCGCCCGGCGCGCCGCGGCCGCGTCCCGGCGAACTGCCCGACGAGCGGGCCGGGATCGAGGCCAGCGGGCTCTTCGAGGTCACCGGCGTGCGCCACTACGACTGGGATCGCGTGTATCCGGCCGAGGAGTACATCGAGCTGCTCGAGACGTTCTCCGGGCACCTGGCCATGGCGGACTGGAAACGGAGAAGGCTGTACGGCGAGATCAGGCGGCGGCTGGCGCTGCGCCGCGACCACGAGGTGCGGCGGGGATGGGGCGCGGTGCTGCACGTCGCGCGGCGCCTGGGGTGAGCCCGCGTCAGCGGGACGGCTGGACCTGGCGGAGGAATTCGGAGTTAGAGGCGGTGTCCCTGGTCTTGTCCAGGAGAAGTTGGAGGGCCTGCTGGGAGTCGAGGGCGCCGAGCGCGCGGCGCAAGGTGCCCGTGGCCTGGTATTCGCCGGGGGCCATGAGAAGCTCGTCGCGCCGGGTGCCCGACGGCATCGGGTCGATGGCCGGGAAAATACGCCGCTCGGCCAGGTCGCGGCGGAGCCGCAGTTCCATGTTCCCGGTGCCCTTGAACTCCTCGAACAGCACGTCGTCGAGCCGTGAGCCGGTGTCCACCAGCGCGGTGGACACAATGGTGAGCGAGCCGCCGTCCTCGATGTTGCGGGCGGCGCCGAGAAACTGGCGCGGCGGCTGCAGGGCGGAGGCCGCGACCCCGCCCGCGAGGGTCCGGCTGCTGGCCGGCGCGGCCAGGTTGTAGGCCCGGCCGAGCCGGGTGATGGAGTCGAGCAGGACCACCACGTCGGCGCCGGTTTCCACCAGGCGCTTGGCTCGTTCGATGGCCAGCTCGGCGACCCGGATGTGATCGTCGGCCGACTGGTCGAAGGTGGAGAAGATGACCTCGCCGCGGACCGAACGACGCAGGTCGGTGACCTCTTCCGGCCGCTCGCCCACGAGCACGAGCATCAGTACGACCTCGGGGTGGCTGTTCGCGATGGCGGTGGCGATCGCCTGCAGCACCATCGTCTTGCCGGCCTTCGGCGGGGACACGATGAGGCCTCGCTGGCCCTTGCCGATCGGGGCGAGCAGGTCGATGATCCGGGCCGTCGCCGACGGGTTCCCGTCTTCCAGGCGCAGCCGTTCGTCGGGATATAGCGGGGTCAGCTCGTCGAAGTGCGGGCGGGCCAGGCCGGGCGGCATCCCGTTGATCGTGTCCACCTGGACCAGCGGACGGAACTTGCCGCGCGCCGTCCCGCTGGGCTGCGGGCGGGCCGTGCCCTCGATCAGGTCGCCCTTCCTGAGCCCGTACTGCCGGATCTGCGCGGCGGAGACGTAGATGTCGTCCGGGCCGCGGCGGTAGCCGCAGGTGCGGACGAAGGCGTGCCCGTCGGCCAGGTCGACCAGGCCGGCCGCCGGGACGGCGGCCTGGGCCTGTTTGACCTGGGCGCGGGCAGGTGATTCCTGTGTTGCTGCTGTCATGAATGAAGTCCTTTGGTGCGGATGCGCACTGAATTCGCGCATGCTGAGAAGAAAGCTGGCGCGGGTCCGCGGAGATGACTGCCGCAGAAGGCAGTTGAGGTGCTCTAGCCGGACAGATGAGCCAGCCGGGAAACGCTGAGGCGCGAAATAAATCTCGACGTCAGCTCCGGGCGGCAGTGGCCGGGCCTGGCTGACGGAGGCGCCAGGTGAATATCACCACCAGCCGCAACAACGACGCCCGCCAGTTCATTCCGCGCTGGTCACAGGGCAGGCCGGTCACCGGCCGTGCCGCCGCGCTACGATCGCTGCGACATGGGAGGGGTGCGGACCTGGTGATCGTGATCATCTCCGGAGTCGCCGGCAGCGGCAAGACGACCGTGGGCGCCATGCTGGCCGGGCGCCTGGCCTGGCCGTTTGCCGACGCCGACGACTTCCATCCGGTCGCGAACGTAGCAAAGATGCGGGCCGGGATCCCGCTGACCGACGCCGATCGCGAGCCCTGGCTGCGGGCCATCGGCGCGTGGATGGACGAGCACATCGCCCGCGGCGAGTCCGGCGTCGTCGGCTGCTCGGCGCTCAAGCGTTCCTACCGGGACGAGCTGCTCGGCGGCCGTCCCGAGGCCAGGCTGGTGTTCCTGGCCACCGACCGCGAGGTGCTCACCCGGCGGCTCGCGGCCAGGGTGGGTCACTTCTTCCCCGAGCAGCTGCTCACCAGCCAGCTCGCGGCGCTGGAGCCGCCCGGTCCGGACGAGCACGTGATCCGCGTGGTCCCGGCGGACACACCGGCCGCGACGGTCGACGGGATCATCGCGCTACTGTTTCCTCCAGGCCCCCCGGGCCGGGACGGTGACCATGAAGCTGAAGCTTGACCTGCACGACATCTACAACCGCGGCCAGGACATCGACCGGGCCCTGCGCGCGATCATCGACGAGGCGGAGGCGAAGAAGGCCCCGCTGGTCGAGATCATCCCGGGTAAGGGCTCCGGACAGCTCAAGAAGCACGTACTGCGGTTTCTCGAGCAAAAGGAGATCAAAGCGAAATACCACCGGGTGGAGAAGGACTCGAAGAACTTCGGCCGCCTGTTCGTGCATTTCCGCTGGTAGAGCCCTGGAGCACGGCGACCTACCCTGACGCGCACGTCGGTCATGGAAGGGTAACCCGCCGCTTCCCGGGAAACATTCGGTGCAGACTGGGCAAGCACGTCAGTGCTGCCCGGAATGGCAGCGTTTCACCAGTTCACCCGACCGAGACAAAGGAGGCGTGTCATGCGGTCCCATCTCCTGGCTCGCCGGATCGCGGCCCCGGCGCTCGGCCTCGCCCTCGCCCTGTCGATGGCCGCCTGCAGCAGCTCGGGCTCGTCCGCGGCCGCCTCCCCGTCGAGTGCGCCACCGTCGTCCGCGCCCGCCTCCTCACCCGCTGCCAGCAGTTCCGCGACCGCGGGCAGCACGGCCGCCTCCGGCAACGCCACGGCGCTGGTCACCGCCAACTGGGAGGCGTTCTTCGACGGCAAGACCTCGGCCGCGAAAAAGATCTCGCTGCTGGAGAACGGGCAGAAGTTCGCGTCGATTATCAACGCCCAGGCCGGCTCCGGCATAGCCGCCTCGGCGGGGGCCAAAGTCCACGCGGTGGTGGTGAACTCCCCCGCCCAGGCCACGGTGCATTACGACATCACGCTGAACGGGCAGACGGCGCTGGGCAACCAGACCGGCACCGCCGTCTACCAGGACGGCATGTGGAAGGTCGGGGACGTCAGCTTCTGCCAGCTCCTCAAGATCGAGAACGCCGGCACCGCGCCGTCCGTGTGCAGCTAGGAGGGTTCGGGTGGCCAGACAGGCAGAGACGGTTTCCGGTGACCGGCCCCGGGGCGGTGTCGTACCAGGGGGCGGCCAGGCGATAGCCCTTGCCACCCTGTGCACGCTGCTCTTCCTGACCTTCCTGGACAACACCGTGGTCGCCGTAGCGCTCGGCGACATCCAGGTCAGCCTGAAGGCCAACGTGACCCAGCTGCAGTGGGTCGTCGGCGCCTACGCGCTCACCTTCGCCAGCATCATGCTGGCCTGCGGGATGATCGGGGACGAGCTCGGCCGCAAGAAGGTCATGCTGGCCGGGGCCGGGGTGTTCTGCGCCGGCTCGGTGCTGTGCGCGCTCGCCCCGAACGTCCAGACCCTGATCGCCGGCCGGGCGGTGATGGGCCTGGGCGCGGCGGCCAGCGAGCCGGGCACCCTGTCCATGCTGCGCCACCTGTACCCGGACGCCCGGGCCAGGAACCGGGCCGTCGGCATCTGGGCGGCGACGTCCGGGTTCGCGCTGGCGGCCGGCCCGGTCGTCGGCGGCGTGCTCACCGGGCTGTGGAGCTGGCGGGGCATCTTCTGGTTCAACCTGGCGTTCGGGCTGGCCGCGCTGATCGTGGCGGCGGTCATCCTGCCGGAGAGCTCCGACCCGACGGCGGCACGGGTGGACACGGCAGGCACCATCCTCGGCGCGGGCGCCCTGGCCACCTTCGTGTTCGCGATCATCGACGCCGAGTCGGCCGGCTTCGGTTCCGCCCCGGTGATCATCCTGCTGTGCCTGAGCGCGGTCCTGTTCGTGGCGTTCGGCTGGTGGGAGCGCCGCTGCCCGCATCCGCTGCTCGACCTTCGCTACCTGCGCGTGCCGCAGTTCACCACGGCCAACATCACGGCGTTCTGCACCTACTTCGCCACGTTCGCCATCTTCTTCTTCACCGCGCTGTACCTGGTGGAGGTGGTGAACGCGTCCGGCTACCGGCTGGCGCTCCTGTTCCTGCCGATGACCGTGCTGATGATCCTCGCGTCGGTGCTGGCCGGACGCTGGACGAGCGCGACCGGGCCGCGCTGGTCGATCACGGTCGGCTGCCTGCTGCTGGCCGCCGGACTGCTCCTGACCGACGCCTTCCTGTCCCCGCACCCGGACTACCCGGGGCTGATCGTGGCCCTCGCGCTGGCCGGCGTCGGCATCGGGATCACCGTGGTGCCGATCACCTCCTCGGTGCTGTCCGCGGTGCCGCCGGAGCGGTCCGGCATGGCCGCGTCGGCCAGCAACACCAGCCGGGAGATCGGCGCCGTCACCGGAGTGGCGATTCTCGGCTCGCTGGTGTACTCGCAGCTGCACGTCAGCCTGGTCACGCACATGAACCAGCTGGGCGTACCCAAGGCCTTCCAGGGCCTGGTCATCAACGCCATCGAGACGGGCACGATCCCGAGCAACACCTCGGCCTACGCGGGGTTCGGCAAGCTGGTGCAGGAGGTCATCGGCGCGGCCTACCAGGCCTTCAAGGACGGCCTGCACGCGGCGCTGTACCTGTCCGCCGGGCTGGTGCTGGCCGCCGCGGTACTGTCCTTTATCACGCTGCGCTCAAGGCCGGTAGACTCCGGGTCTTGACTTTCCTGCCCAGTTGAGGGATTCAGGTAGTAGGACGGCAATGACGCACGGCCACCCCTCGGCCACCGTACGCTAGCGAAAAGAGGCTGACCTTTTGGTCTGCTACGCCCGCCCCGCGAGTCTGCTAGCCGCCATCGTCGTTGTCGCCTGGGTGATGTTCGCCGGGCGGGCCAGCCACTTCTTCGGCACCGCCGCGGTGCTGGCGGCGGTGCTGACGGCGACGGCCGTGGCGGCCACGGCCGCGGTGCTCGCGTTCGCCGCCTTCATGTCCATCCGCCACCGGCGGGCCGCGGCCGGCGGCTGCGTGAACTGCCGGTTCCGCTGCCAGCACGCCATGACCAGGGTCGAAGGGGCCGAAGGGTCCAGGCCTGGCCGGCTCTGGCTGGTGACGATCGCGGACCGCCGGGAGACCGGGGACCAGCGGCGGGGCCGGCAGCCAGGCCCCTTGCCCGCCCGTTCGGCACCCGTCTGGCTTCCCATACCGGAGGTCAGGGCCTCCGCACCACGGTGGCCGGACCGGCCCGCCTACCGGACCGGGGCCGCCCAGCAGCATGAACGCGCCGGATCGCCGGCTTAGAGGGCCCGTCAGCGCGACACCGGGGCCTGGCTGGCTCGCGCGGCCGTGCTGGTGATGAGCTCGGTGACGGCGACGGGATCGTCGGCCATCGGCACATGGCCGCAGCCGGGCAGCGTTTCGGCCTTCGTCCCGGCCGGAAGCTGGTCCAGGTACCGGGACTGACGGGGCAGCAGCAGGACGTCCCGCGAGCCGAAGGCCACTGTGACCGGCGCGCCGATGGGGGTGGTGGCCAGGAACCGGCGCCGGGCCGTGGCGGCCAGGGTCGCCTCGAAACCGGGGCAGGTGCCCATGGCCTGGACGGCCGCCCGGGCGTATCCGGGCGTCAGCCGGGCCGGTTGGCCGTGAGTCTGGCCGAGCACGAGGATCCGGCCCGGCCCCACGGTCACCAGGCGGGAGAGCGGCCCGGCGGCGTGCCGGGCGAGCCAGCGCGAGGCCCGCAGGCTGACCCGGCAGTACCGGGGGGTGTTCCGCTTCCAGAGCCCGGCCGGGCTGAGCAGGGTGAGCGAGGCCACCGGGCCCAGGCCAGCCGGCTCGAGCGAGGCCAGTTCCAGCGCGACCCAGCCGCCGAGTGAGTTCCCGGCCAGGTGCGGCGAGGTGACGCCGAGCTCGGTGAGCAGGACGGCTACGGCTTCGGCCAGGGCTTTGGGATCGGCCTGCCCGGGGGCGGAGTCGCCGAAGCCGGGCAGGTCGACCGCGATGACGTCGAAGCGCCGGGCCAGCGCGGGGACGACCGGATCCCAGGACCGGCGGTCCAGCCCGATACCGTGCAGCAGCACGAGGGGGGCGCCGGCGCCCGAACGGGTGTAAGCAAGTGATGGCATGCCAGCTAAGACGCCGGTCCCCCCGGTTCTGTGACACGTGCCTCGGCCGGGCGGGACGTCAGGGGCCGAACGACCCGTGGCGGCCCGCCCCGGCGGCGAACCTGGCGGCGCCCGGGATGGCCTCGCTGGTCAGGGCCTGGCGGCCGTGCGCGAATTCGGACGCCAGGGCGGCGGCCTCGTCCAGTCCCTCCTGGTCGAGCACCGAGGCGCGGTCGCTGCGCAGGCAGACCTGCGGGAACGCGGCGAGCTCGGCGGCCAGCCGGTGCGCGGCGGCCAGCGCCTGGCCGGCCGGGACGACGCGGTTGGCCAGCCCGAACGCCTGCGCCTCCCGGGCGTCGACGGCGCGTCCGGTCAGGATCATGTCCATCGCCCGGCCGGTGCCGATGAGCCGCGGCAGCCGTACTGTGCCGCCGTCGATGAGCGGCACGCCCCACCGCCGGCAGAAGACGCCGAACACCGCGGTCTCGTCCGCGACGCGCAGGTCGCACCACAGCGCTAGTTCCAGGCCGCCGGCCACGGCGAACCCCGACACCGCCGCGATGACCGGCTTGGCCAGCCGCAGCCGGCTCACCCCCATCGGCGCGTCGCCGTCGGGCGCCGCGCGGTTGCCGCGGTCGGTGCCGATCGCGGTCAGGTCGGCCCCGGAGCAGAAGACCCCGCCCTCTCCGTGCAGCACCGCCACGGCGGCGTCCGGATCGGCGTCGAAGGCGCGGAAGGCCGCGGCCAGGGCGGTCGCGGTAGGGCCGTCCACGGCGTTGCGGCGGGCGGGCCGGTGCAGGTAGACGGTGGTGACGGGTCCCGACCGCTCCACCCGGACAGCCTGTTCGGTCATGGCTGTCAGTCTAGGAACCCGAGCAGCTTCTACTTTCCCAGCAGCCGGACCGCCGCGCCGGAGGCGTTCTCCTTCTGGAGACTGGCAAACCACGCGACGGCGACGGTGAGCAGGGTGAGGCACCCCGCCGATGCGATCACCGGCCTGGGGTTGTTGTCGAGCAGACCCGCCAGCGCTCCGGCCAGGACACCGCCGACGAGGGTGACCGTCTGACCGCCGAGCCGCCAGGAGGCCGTCACTCGCCCGAGCAGTTCCCTCGGGACCAGGACCTGGCGGAGGGAGCGCATGGTCACGCTCGCGGCCACGATCGCCCACGTGTAGAGGAAGTTCCCGGCCATAAGGACCGGCGTCGCCGTGGCCACGCTGATCAAGACCAGGGCCAGTCCGGAGCCCGCGCAGCACAGCGCGACGACCGGCAGGGGCGCGAGCCAGCGGCACAGCAGCCCCGTGCCCGCCGCGCCCGCCAGCCCGCCGACGCCGCCCGCGGTGACGAGGAAGCCGACCTGGCCCGGCGGGAGATGCAGGGTGTCCTGGCCGAGAAAGATGATGAGCTTGTCGGCGCCCAGGCACAGGTTCAACGTCAGCAGGAAAACCAGCAGGGTGAGCAGAAGCCGGGTGGCGGCCAGGTACCTGATCCCCTCGGCCAGTTCCCGGCCCAGCGCCCGCCAGGTCAAGGCCTGACGTCCCGCGGTCCCGGCCGGACGGTACCGGCGGCGGACGCCTGCCAGCGAGGCGAGGGAGACCAGGAACGTCAGCGCGTCGATCAGCATCGCCCCGTGCAGCAGCCCCGCGGCAGCCAGCAGCCCGGCGACGCTCGGCCCGATGATCAGGCCGGCCTGGTTCGCTGATTCCAGCCATGAGTTCGCTGAAATCAGCCGCGGGCCGGTGAACACGTCCCGCACGGCGATGGCGAGAGCAGTGTCGGAGAAGACGGTTACGGCCCCGGCCGCGAAGGCCAGCGACAGGATGAGCGCCGGCGCGACGGCGGGTGATCCGGTCAGCACGAAAAGCGCGAAGAAGATCAGGGCGCGGATGATGTCGCTGGCGATCAGGACCAGCCAGGGACTCACCCGGTCGGCCAGCACCCCCGCGGGGAGGCCGGCCGCGAGGTAGCCGACGCTGCCCGGCAGGGAGGCCAGCACGGCGGCGAGCGGGCTGCGGGTCAGCTGCATCACGAGCAGGGGTATGGCCAAGATGGCGAGCCCGTCGCCGAGCATGGACACGGCCTGACCGCCGAGGAAAACCCGTTCCCGCAGCACCGGTTCATCATTTGCCGCTCACGTGCGCCGGTCAACGCCCCGGGCGAATCCCGGGGCCGCCCGTTATCCGGTGGTGTACCGGGGACGCCCTGGTTACCTTGGACGATGTGGCACAGCAAGAGCTGAACCTGCTGGCCGGCGGTCGGCTACCTCAGCGCCCGCATGCCGCTCGGCGTCATGGTGATCCTGCTCGCCTACACCCTGCGCAACCTGTCCCTGGACGACCCGGGCCGGGCCCTGCCGGACATCCTCGCCCTAGCCGCCACCGCGGGCTTGCACCTGTGGCGACACAACGCTGTCCTCAGCATCCTCGGCGGCACCGCCGTCAACGTCGCCCTGGCCACCGCCCTTCCCGTCCACTGACCGGCAGGCCCACCGGTGATCACGCTCCGGGTTAGGCTGAAGGCATGACCCGGCACTGCCGGCATTGCGCGGGCAACTGCCCTGGTGACTGCCTGCTCGACGACTCCGGCAGATGCATGCACGGCTGGAACGAGAAGCCCCCGCGGCAGTTCAGCTGGCAGCTGCTGGTGACTCGCAACTGGTGGCGCCGGGTGATCTGGGGCGGCCGGTAGGAGGAGGCTGCGCCGGCCGGACCGGTTCAGTAGGCGCGGGCGAAGATCACCCGCTTGCCGTAAGCGGACGGCTTGCCACAGCGGATGCACGGGCCCTGCTCGGGTTCGCCGTCCAGCGGGATGCACCGCGGCGTGGCCGTGGTCTCGGCCTTGATCTCGTCTTCGCAGTCCAGGTCTCCGCAGGCCAGGGCCAGCGCCCAGCCGACCGCGACCGCGGCGGTGAATTCGGGCCAGGAGTTCACCGTGACCGTGTGCTCGTCGCGGAAGTCGGTGGCCCGCCGCGTCAGCATCGCCTGGAACGCGGCGAGCTCGGCGGCGAGGCGCCCGGCCGCCGAGCCGAGCGCGATGGCCTCCTTGCCCGCGTCCGGCTGCCGGTAGTTCAGCCGGCGGGACATCAGCGCGGTGCCGGCCGCCAGGTCGCGCGGGCCGAGCTCAAGCCGGATCGGCACGCCGCGCATCTCCCAGTCGTTGAACTTGAAACCAGGCGACACGTGCGGCCGGCCGTCCACGTGCGTGCGGATGCCCGCGCGCCGCAGCGTGACGGCCAGTTCGGTCGCCGCGGACCACGTAGTCTCGGCCTGCTCCCCGCGCCCGATCGGGACGATCACCACCTGGTAGGGAGCCAGGGCCGGCGGCAGCACGAGCCCCTTGTCGTCACCGTGGGTCATGATCAGGGCGCCGATCATCCTGGTGGTCATCCCCCAGGAGCTGGTGTGACACAGCTCGGCCGTGCCGCTCTCGCTGGTGTAGGTGATCCCGAAGGCCGCCGCGAAGTTCGTTCCCAGGAAGTGCGAGGTGCCTGCCTGCAGGGCGCGCCCGTCCCGCATCATGGCCTCAATCGTGAACGTGCGCTCG
>Ga0335076_10002803_pt1 | contig 17394 bp, 14 predicted proteins | sample Lox_Sample_25_FD_206717 | JGI IMG/M metagenome (GOLD analysis project Ga0335076, IMG submission 206717) | Soil microbial communities from Loxahatchee National Wildlife Refuge, Florida, United States - Lox_Sample_2.5 | ecosystem: Environmental > Terrestrial > Soil > Wetlands | place: USA... | reverse complement strand
GCGCCGCTTTCACGAAGAACTGGACATACCGGTTTTTCCGATCATTCGGCCGCGACCTGGAAATTTCGTTTATAGCGAAAAGGAATTTGCCGTAATGAAGCGGGATATTTCCGAAGCGCGCGACATCGGGATCGATGGGGTGGTGTTCGGACTATTGGATGACGATCGCTGCGTCGATGTGGAGCGCACTAAGGAGTTGGTGGAATGGGCGCGGCCGCTGGAAGTTACATTTCACCGCGCTTTCGATGAGTGCGTGGATCTGCTGAGCGCTCTGGAGGATGTCATTGCGACCGGAGCTACGCGCCTGCTTACCTCTGGCGGCACGCCAACCGCTCCTCAGGGCGTAAAGGTGTTACGCAAATTGGTAGAAGCGGCCGCGGACCGCATCGTCATCATGCCAGGCAGTGGACTTGATGCAACGAACATTGCGAGCATTGCGGCGGAAACGGGTGCTTCGGAATTTCATTCAGGATTGAGCAAAGTTCTGCCATACGGCAGCAGCAATTTCCAGCGTTTCGAAGACGAAATCCGCGCGATGAAGAGATGCCTGCTGCGCTAAGCAGGGATCTCTGTGCCGCGATCGCATCGCCACCGGCTTAGAAAATGAAAAGGGGCACTCAATCGTGCCCCGAGACATCGCTTGAATTCGATTCTCTCAGGCTTTCTGAGCTTGCCGTCGCAAAAATGTCGGAACGTCCAGATCATCCTTGGGCACTTCTTGCGTGACTTCCCGGACATTTTGCTTTACCTGATTGACCACATTCGGGGGTGTCACCTGCACAGGCAGTTCAGGTTGTTCCGGAACGTCCCGCCCAGCTTTCCAAGTTCTCGGCAGGAAGGTCTGCTTTTGCGGCGCTTGTTGTCTGGCGGTTTCTTTAAATCCCGCGGCGATCACGGTGATTTTCACCATGTCTTTCATGTTGTCGTCCATGACCGCGCCGAAGATGATGTTCGCGTTCTCGTGAGCGGCTTTCTGGATTACGCTGGAAGCTTCGTGAACTTCCTGCAGCGAAAGGCTGGAACTGCCGCAAATATTGATGAGAATACCCTGCGCGCCTTGAATCGAATTGTCTTCCAGCAACGGACTGGAAATGGCGCGATTCGCGGCATCCACAGCGCGGTTCGCTCCGCTGGCAACGGCCGTACCCATTACTGCGTAGCCTTGTCCGTGCATGATCGTTTTCACGTCAGCGAAATCGCGGTTGATGATGCCCGGTACCGTAATGATGTCCGAAATCCCCTGCACCGCCTGGCGCAAAATGTCATCTGCAATTCGGAAGGCGTCGAAGAAGCTGGTGCCGGGCTCGACCGTTTCCATCAGTCGCTCGTTCGGTATGACGATGACCGTGTCCACCACGCCAACGAGCTCATTGAGAGCGTGCTCCGCTTGCAGCATGCGCCGTTTGCCTTCGAACGCGAACGGTTTCGTGACTACCGCCACGCTCAGCGCGCCCAGTTCGCTGGCCAAGGAAGCGACTACCGGCGCCGCTCCGCTGCCCGTGCCGCCGCCCAAGCCGGACGTGATGAAAATCATGTCCGAGCCTTCCAACGCCTCGATAATTTTGTCGGTGTCTTCGAGAGCGGCCTTGCGACCCACCTCGGGATTGGCGCCAGCGCCAAGCCCCTTGGTAAGTTTCGCGCCCAGTTGCAGCTTGACAGGGGCCTGCGACATCTTGAGCGCCTGCAAATCCGTGTTCGCGGTGATGAACTCCACGCCCTCCACTTTGGCGCGAATCATGCGGTTGACCGCATTGCAGCCACCACCGCCCACACCAATCACCTTGAGCTTCGCGGGCTGTAACTCCTCGCTGAAGCTCATCCGGATTCCTGCGTCTTTTGCTGTCATGCTTTCCCCCTGTCCGGCTGGTGAAATTCCTTTATAAATCCCGTGTAAATACGATTCCACAGCGAATTTTTGCGCCTGTGGAAAAATGCCCGGTTTTTGCGGCTTTTCCCATCATCGGCTCGCTTAGGCTCCTGCAAACATCGAGCGCAGCTTCGAGACTAGACTCGCGGGCTTGGCAGGACCAGACCTCCGGGCCTTCGCCGCACTCAACACCAATCCAATCGCGGTGGCATATTCTGGCTGAGCTACTTGCTCCGGCAAATCCACGAGGCCACGCGGGTGCCCGATCCGGACGGGCGAATGAAATGTGTGCTCCGCCAGATCTGCTAACCCGTTCAATCGCGCTCCCCCGCCACACAAAACGAATCCGGCCGGAATTTGGCGATCCAATCCGGCGCGGCGCAAATCATCACCAACCAGCGCCAGTAGTTCCTGCGCTCGGGGTTCCACAATTTCTGTCAGCGCTTGCGCAAAAATCGTACGCGGAGGGCGGTCACCGACACTGGCAATCTCAATCGAACCGTTGTCGCGCAAAAGCGACGCTGCCGCGCAACCATGGTGCCGCTTGATGCGTTCCGCTTCCGGTATGGGAGTGCGCAATCCCACCGCCAAATCATTGGTGAAGTGATCCCCGCCGATCGCCACAACGCCGGTGTGCCGCACCACTCCCCCGCCGTACACAACCAATTCGGTTGTGCCCCCGCCAATATCCAGAAGACAGCACCCCAGTTCCCGTTCATCCTGCGTCAGGCACGCTTCCGCCGCTGCCAGTGGCTCCAAAACAGTGTCGTTGATGAGGATTCCCGCTTTGTTTGCCGCCGTCACCAGATTCTGTGTCGCGGAACTGGATGCGGTCACAACGTGAACGTTGGCCTCCAACCGTTGTCCGACCATACCAATCGGATCGCGAATGCCATCTTGCGAGTCCACGCGAAATTCATGCGGCAATACGTGAAGCACTTCGCGATCCTCGGGTAAGGAAATGTTGCGAGCTGTATCGATGGCCCGGCGTACATCGTCGCGTTCGATATCGCGCGGACGCGCGCCCAGAGAAACGCCACCCTGGCTATTTACTCCGCGCACGTGGCTCCCGGCTACACCGATGACGGCCGATTCTACCGGCACATTCGCCACGCCTTCCGCTTCTTCCACCGCGCGCCGAATGGAGCTAACGGTGGAATCTAGATTGACGATGAGACCTTTGCGTAATCCCTTCGATTCAGCCGCGCCCAGCGCCAGAAAACGGATCTGTTCGTCTTCCAGTTCGGCCAACAACACACAAGTCTTCGTACTGCCGATATCCAGCCCCACAAGATATTTGTCTTTCTTCGCCAAAACGCTTCTCCTGCCCAATCGCTATCTGTGTCTCGCCGCGGTGGTTGTGCTGTCGGGGTTCACCACAACTTGGCGGGAGTACTGAAGATCGATGGAATGCACGGTTCCGGAATTCGCTTGCCATTGCGCGAAATTCTCAACCAGCATGCGATACTTCCCGGTGAAGTCGTTCTGCCCAAAGTGAACGGTAACGGCGCGATCCTCGCCATTTCCGCCCAGCCCGGTGAGCACAACTCGCAAATCGCGCGGATTACTCAAATCCATTTCGCTGATGCGATCCGAAGATCCCGGCTTCACCAGATCGGAATCCATTATGAATTCCTGGTAGGTTTGCATGCGTTTTTCCCGCTCGTCGCGGGGCAGGTTGTCCGAGAGTCCCGTGACAATGGGAAAATGAAAATCTTCACTGTCGGGCCGATCGAGCAAAACACCATGAGCATCAATCAGCGTGAGTTCCGTACCGTTGCGGAAAAATGCCACCGGCGTGCGTTCTGTCAGGAATACCCGAATCCGGTTTGGCAGAATACGCTGGACGCTGGCTTCCTCGACCCAGGGTAACTCCTCAATTTCGCGGCGCCGCTTATCCAAGGGAATCTTCAGCACGCTCTGGTTACGGTCGCGGACGAACAATCGCTGCACATCCTCGCGAGCCACGATACGGTTCCCGTTCACTTCGATCTGGTCGGGTTTCAGCAGCAGAACCTGCGGCGAGTAGAGCAAATAGCGCACTGAAAATGTACTCGCGCCGATAGCGGCGGCCCCCACCAGGGTCCACACAAACACGCGGCGATAGTAACTTCCGGTTTTGCCGCTGAATTTTTTGCGGCGAATCTCGACAGGCTTTTGCCGCCGCAGATACCTGGGCTCTTCCTCAGCGATCAGCTCGGGACGGTACGGCTCAGAATCGGCTGCCGCTGCGGTCGCATTCCGCTGCATGGGCTTTACGCGTTCCAAACCATCACCTCGTTTTCGAGAGTCACACCAAAACTCTGTTGCACACGATCACGCACCTGCGCAATCAGCCGCAGCATCTCCGCCGCGGACGCGCGACCCGAATTCACGAAGAAGTTGGCGTGCCGGTCGCTCACCCGCGCGTCTCCGACGCAGTATCCCTTCAGCCCCAACTCATCGATCATTCGGCCAGCCGAGGCTCCTTGAGGATTCTTGAAGATGCAGCCGGCACTTTTCTGCCCCAGTGGTTGGCTGGCGCGCCGTTTTTCGTTGCAGATACGAATGCCTTCGAGGATTTCACGGTACGGCTTGGAGGGTAGTTCGAGCTTCACCGACAGCATCATATCATCGGGTGCAAAAGAAGTGTGCCGGTATTCGAACGAAATTTCATCGCCTGTCAGCGTTTCCAGCTTGCGTGCCGCCGCGCGATAGACCTTCACCTCTCGCACGTACGTTCCGATTTGCGTGCCGTAAGCGCCGGCGTTCATACGCAGCGCCCCGCCCACGGTTCCGGGCACTCCGATTAATCCTTCCATTCCGCCCAGATTATTTTTGGCGCAGAAGGTCACAGTTTTGCCTAGGTCCGCGGCGGCGTCCACCACGGCGACGTTTCCGTTTATCACTACGTCCGGTTTCGGCTGAGCCAGTTGCAGCACGATAAACGGCAATTCTCCGTCGATCACCAGGAGATTCGACCCGCCTCCGAGGAATTTATGTGGCACTCCGTTGCGTTCGAGCAAATTCAGTAATTGAGGGATCGACTCGTGCCGCTGGAGCTGCAACAAATCGGTGGTGCCTCCAATGCCAAATGAGGTCATTTCGGCCAAGCTCACGCTTCGAAGCAATTGGACACCCAGCTCCGGCAGAACTTCCAGGATTTCGAGCCGTTCAATGCGCATCCCTGACTCCATCGTCCAGACGAAGCTCCGTGCCTAGCAACACCATCAATTCATTGCTGGCACGGCTGACATTTCCCGCGCCAATCGTCAGAATGGCGTCCCCGGGACGCGCTTCGCGCAACAGAAACTCAATCGCGTTCTGCATGGATGGGAAGTAGGTCACGTTCTTGTGACCTGCTTCGCGGATGCTGTTGGCGAGGGCGTCGCTAGTTATCCCCGGGATGGGAGTTTCGCTTGCAGCATAAACATCCATCAACGCCAGCACGTCCGCTTGATTGAACGCGCGAGAGAATTCGTCCCACAAATGTTGTGTTCGCGTGTAACGGTGCGGCTGAAAGAGCACCAGCAGGCGGTTGAATTTGCAGCCCCGCGCCGCTTCCAAAGTCGCACGAATCTCCGCAGGATGGTGCCCATAATCATCCACGACGGTTATCTCATTCACCGTGCCCTTAATATCGAAGCGGCGGCCAACGCCGGCGAACTTTGCCAGCCCTTCCCGAATCAAATCGGATGCGACATTCAGATACAAGGCCACGGCCGCAGCTGCGGCGGCGTTTCTGACATTGTGAATCCCCGGAGGATGCGGCAATTCGAAAACTCCAAGATCGTCGCCCTTGTACGTCAATCGGAAGGAACTACCCAATCCTTTCAGATCGACGTCGCTGATCAACAAGTCCGCTTGGCTGGAAGTGCCATAGGTAATGATGGGTCGCTTCACATTGGGAATGATTGCCTGCACATTCGGTTCGTCCAGGCACAATACCGCAGCACCGTAGAAGGGAACGCGATTTACGAATTGCAGAAACGCGTTTTGAATGTCCTCGAGGGACGCGTATTGGTCCAGGTGCTCGCGATCGATAGTGGTGACCACCGCGACTACGGGTGCGAACATCAAGAAGCTGCGGTCACTTTCGTCCGCTTCCACAACGAAATACTCGCCTTTGCCCACTCGTGCCGTGGTGCCGGCCTGATTGACCCTGCCGCCTACGACGAACGTTGGATCCAGGTGAGCGGCCGCCAAAATCGACGCCACCATGGATGTCGTCGTGGTTTTCCCATGGGCCCCGGCGACCGCAATGCCGTACTTCAATCGCATCAACTCGGCCAGCATCTCCGCGCGGGGAATGACTGGAATTTTGCGTTTGTGAGCTTCCACAACTTCCGGGTTGTCGGGACGAACCGCCGAGGAAATCACCACGACGTGCGCGCTATCGACGTGATCGGCTTCGTGGCCCTCATACACTGTGGCGCCCAAATCCTGGAGCCGCTCGGTAATGGTAGAAGGTCTGGAATCGGAACCGGTCACCGAATAGCCCAGCGTCAGCAGCACTTCCGCGATGCCGCTCATACCAATGCCGCCGATGCCCACCATGTGAATGCGCTGGAAATTTCGAAACGATACCATCACGCGCCTCGTTGTTCTTTCTGGCTTTGTTGCCCCGCAGCGATGGAGGACCGCCGCTCGCCCGCACTGCGCTTCGAAGCGGCCTGCTCAATCAAATCAACGATGTCGCGTACGGCGTTAGGGTGGGCCAAGCTGCGCGCGTTCGTTGCGAGTTTCTCAATTTCTTCGGGCTGGTCCAGAAGTGAGAAAATTTCTTTGTTCAACCGCTCGGCGGTGAGTTCCGGCTCAGCGATCAGCCGCCCGGCGCCGGCGTTGCTCATCTCTTGCGCGTTGCGCAACTGATGGCTATCTGTCGCTTTGCCAAACGGAATGAAAATCGCGGCTCGGCCCGCCGCCGCTACTTCCGCGGCAGTGATAGCGCCGGACCGGCAGACAATCAAGTCGGCCCAGTCAAAACGCTCGGCCATGTTGCTCAAAAACGACGCGACCTCGACCTGCATAGCTTGTCGCGCGTAAGCAGCCTGTACGTCATTATAAGCGCGCTCGCCGGTCTGATGCACAATCTGCAACTCGGATTTGCGTGTCGCCAGCAAGGGCGCAGCCTCGATGAACGCACGGTTGATAGGAAGTGCGCCCTGGCTACCTCCAGTTATGAGTAGCCTTAGCGGTGTTTCCGGTTTGCGCGGCTGAATCGCGAAGAATTCCGGACGCACCGGGCAACCCGTCACTACGGCGCGATTCTCCCAGACTTGTGCGGAAACCTGGTATCCCGTCGCGATTCTCTGCGCAAGACGCGCCAGCACCTTGTTGGTCAGCCCTGGCTCTGCGTTCGGCTCAAAAATCACGTTCGGTATGCGCCGCATCCAGGTAGCCAGCAGCATTGGTCCCGCCGCATAGCCGCCCACGCCAAACGCAACCTCGGGCTTGTGTCGCTTCAGGACACCGAATGCATCCGCTAGACCCGTTCCCAGCATTCCAAGATTCTTTAGCAGCGTAGTGCCGCCCTTTCCTTTCAATCCTGCGACCCGAATGGTTTCCAGCGGCAAGCCGGCCGCAGGCACCAACTTCATTTCGATTCCGCGTTGTGTGCCCACCAAAACCACTTCCCGCTCCTTGCCTCGCGACAGCCACTCCTGGGCGATCGCAATCGCCGGAAACACGTGCCCTCCGGTACCTCCGCCTGCGATAAGCAGCTTCACCTTGGCCCTTTCCTTACAGGCTCGCGCTGCTGCTACCCTGCTGGGCCACGTTCAGCAGAACGCCCGTCGCCAGCAGCATCACCAGCAAACTCGATCCGCCGTAGCTCACAAAGGGCAGGGGAATTCCTTTGGTTGGCATCATCCCCAAGACAACGGCAAAATTAATCAGCGACTGGAACAGCACCATCGCGGTTGCACCGAGCGCCAGCATGCGTCCGAACCCGTCCGGCGCATTGAAGGACGCGCGCAGCCCTCGCCAGGCATACATGGCGAAAAGGGCAATCACAATCGTCGCGCCGATGAAGCCGAGTTCTTCGCAAATCACCGCGTAGATGAAGTCGGTGTGCGCTTCGGGAAGGTAGAACAATTTTTGTTTGCTCTCCATCAGTCCCACGCCTGTGAAGCCACCCGAGCCCACCGCGATAAGAGACTGCAATAGCTGGAAGCCTGCTCCCTGGGGATCGCTCTCCGGGTGAAGGAATGCCATGAGGCGCGCTTGGCGATAAGAAACGTGGGTAATCAGCACGAATAGCACGGGCATGGCGGCCACCACCCCAACGGCGATCCATCTCCACGAAAGTCCGGCAACAAACAGGATCGCCGTCATGATCAAGACAATGTCCACAGATGTGCCGAGATCCGGCTGAAGAACAATCAACGCCACGCAAATGAGCACTGGGGCAACAGCAGGCAAGATCGTGGTTAGCAGGTCCTCCTTGCGAAACTCCAGGCTCGTGGCGCCCCGTCGTTTCAGGTCGAGGAACCAGGCGAGATAAAGAATCACCGCCAATTTCGTCAGCTCCGATGGCTGGATTTGTGCTGGCCCGAACTTGATCCAGCGGTGAGTGGCGTGCGACTTATCGAGGAACAGCGTTCCTACCAGCATCACCAGCACCACGCAGACAACGCTGTAAACCACCGCTGGTTCCCGCAACTTGTGATAATCCAGTTTCATCAGCGCAAACATACCCAAAAGCCCAGCCACCAGCCACACGACCTGCCGCAATACGAAATGATACGAGTGGCCGTACTGTTGTTCCGCGGTGACCGCCGAAGCGCTGAAAATCATCACCGCGCCGAGCAAGCACAGCATCAACGTGACTCCAAACAGCCACCGGTCCGTATCTGATCGTTTCACCACGTCGTTCCCCTCTGCATAGCGATCAACTTTGCCGCTGACTTTCCAGCTTGCGCACTAAATCTTTGAACACTCGCCCACGATGCTCATAACTTTCGAACTGGTCGAAACTCGCGCACGCAGGAGCCAACAGCACGATGTCCCCCGGTTTTGCGGCTTGCGACGCAATGGCCACCGCGTTCTCGAGGGTTCCTGCGCGTTCGAGGGCAACGCTACCGGCGATTTGTTTTTCAATTTTTTCGGCAGCTGCTCCAATCAGAAGCGCAAGGATGGCTTTGTCGCGGAGTGGAGTGCGCAAGATCGTGAAGTCGCTGCCCTTATCTTTGCCGCCAAGCACGATCAAAATACGCCCGAGGAACGCCTCCAGCGCTTTGAAGGTCGCATCTACATTCGTGGCCTTCGAATCGTTGTAGTAGCGCACCCCATTCACTTCCGCAACGAATTCCAATCGATGCTCGACCGCGCGAAAACTCTTGACCGCCTTCGCAATCGCGGACACTTCCACTTCCGCAAGACGCGCGGCCGTCGCAGCAGCCAAGACGTTTTCGACGTTGTGGGATCCGGGCAACGGAATATCCGCTACCTTCATAACCGGCTCTTCTTTGCCATGGTGCACGATCACCAAGTCTTCACCGCGCAAGCAAGCGCCTTGCTCCACCAACTTCTTTCGGCTGAACCAGAACAGTTGAGGTTTCTTTGGTGCCAACGCAACTGTCGGCGCATCATCCGCGTTCAGCACCGCAGCATCCAGTTCCGTCTGTTTTGCGAATACGCGAGACTTGGCCGCGCTATAAGCCGCTACAGTTTTGTGGCGGTCCAGGTGATCCGGGGTAAGGTTGAGAAATACCGCGATGTTTGGCCGGAACTTATCGGTCAGCTCCAGTTGGAAGCTACTCAGTTCCACGACGGAAACGGTTCCCGCTTTCATCTGTTCTACGCAAGCGATCAGCGGTGTACCCACGTTCCCCGCAAGAATGGCGTTGCGCCCCGCGCTGCTTAGAATATGGTGCACTAACGTGGTGGTGGTGGTCTTGCCGTTGGAACCGGTGATGCCGATCAATTCGCCTTCCATAAACCGGTAAGCCAGTTCGATCTCGCTCCAGATGGTGATGCCTTTCGAACGCGCTTTCATCAATAGCGGATCGTCCGCAGGTACTCCGGGGCTCGCGACGATCAAGTCCTGGGCTAAATATGTTTTTTCTACATGGCCGCCGAGTTCTAAACTCACCCCGGCCTCGCGCAGCTTGGCGGGCACATCTCCCAATTCGCTTTCCGGGCGCGCATCCGTTGCGGTAACGACAGCATTGTGCTTCGTGCAAAACAGCGCGGTGGCCACGCCCGTCCGTGCCAGTCCGATGACCAACACGCGCATCTTCCGCAACTCAATCGATCCCGGCATCTTTCTCCCGATTCTTCAACCTCATCGCAATTTCAACGTCGTGAGCGCGAAAAGGGCAAACACCAGCGCCACAATCCAAAATCGAACAATCACCTTGCTCTCGCTCCAACCCAGCAATTCAAAATGATGATGGATCGGGGCCATGCGAAAAATACGCTTGCCTCGCAATTTGAACGACCCCACTTGCAAGATCACAGACAGGGCTTCCACGACAAAAATTCCACCGACAAAGACCAGCAACACTTCCTGCTTGATAATTACGGCGATGGTGCCGAGCGTGCCGCCTAAGGACAGCGAGCCTACATCGCCCATGAATATCTCCGCGGGATGCGCGTTGTACCACAAAAAACCCAGCGACGCGCCCACAAGTGCGCCGCAAAACACGGTGAGTTCCCCAACACGCGGGATGTACTGAATCTCAAGATAATTTGCCCACCGGAAGTTGCTGCTGACATAAGTCAAGATCGTCAGCGCTCCCGCCGCGATAACGGTGCAGCCAATCGCGAGCCCGTCCAGACCGTCGGTCAAGTTCACCGCATTCGAACTTCCGGTGATGACCAACGCCACAAACGCCATGAAAGGAATAAATGCAAGCGGCCACAGATGCCCGGCATTCAACAAGCTGTGAATCACCAAGTCCGGCCGGAACCTTTTCACAAAGGGCACAATCAGTTGCGTGGAGTACGCGCTGTGTGTCGCCAAGACCAGCAGCACGAACGCTACAAACGAGCTCACCACGATCTGCATGGTGATTTTTCGTTTTCCGGTCAGTCCCAGGTTGCGTCGTTTCGCCACTTTAGCGTAGTCGTCGATGAAACCGATCGCAGCAAATGCCAGCAGCGCGAACAGGGAAAGCATCACAAAGGCATTTCCCAGGTCCGCCCACATCAATACGGGCACGGCGGTCGAAAGCACAATCAGCACCCCGCCCATCGTCGGGGTTCCGGCCTTCTTTTTGTGTTCCTGAGGACCTTCTTCGCGGATATATTGCCCGATCTGAAGTTCGCGCAGCTTGCGAATCAGCCACGGCCCAAACACCAGCGCCAGAAACATGGCGGTCAAGCTCGCGTACACGGTCCGCACCGTGATGTAGCGAAATACATTGAGCGGGCTGAAGTATTTCTGCAGCACGTGGTAGAGCAGGTAGTACAGCATCTCAGTGCCCTCCTGCCGCTGGTACCGGCGCATCCACAGGAGCAAAGCGGCCCATCAGCGCCTCCACGAGACGCTCCATCTTCACGCTCCGCGATCCTTTTACCAGCAACAGGTCGCCCGGCTGTACAAACTCCGCCAAGAATTCTGCGGCTTGCTCAGGAGTGGAGAAAAACTTCGTGCGTTCGCGTGGAACGCCCGAGGCGATTGCGCCGGTGACAATCTGTGCCGCGTCTCCCTGCACGCCGATCACGAAATCGATTTTGCCGGTCTTCCCCGCGTGCTCGCCGGCTTCTCTGTGAAGAACTGACGAACTCGGTCCAAGCTCGCGCATTTCGCCAGCCGCAAGAATTCGCCGAGCGTAACCCGGCGTAGCCCCGAGCAAATCCGTCATGGCGTGCAAGGCCAGCGGACTGGAATTATATGAATCGTTAATCAACGCGAAACCATTCGTGAACCTGACCAATTCCCCACGCATGGCAGGCGTCTTCAATCCACGCAACGCACTCTGCGCTTCGGCCGCGGTAATGTTCCATACGCTAGCTGCGGCGATAGCCGCTAACGCGTTCCATACGACGTGGCGTCCTGGCAGCGGCAAATCCATGCGCGTGCGTCTTCCGCGATGCACCAGCGTGAACGAACTACCGAGCGCACCGCGGTCCTCAATGTCTTCCGCGGCAAATTCCGCCGGCTTGTCGACCCCGTAAAAGATCACCCGGCCCGGAGCCACCGCCGCCATGGCAGCGACGCGGGAGTCGTCGGCATTCAATATCGCCACCGAAGCGGGACCACGCAGTCCTTCAATCAATTCGCGTTTCGCCAGCGCAATCTCATCCACCGAAGAAAAATTCAGAAGGTGCGCCGGGCTTACTCGCGTTTCAATGGCTACATCAGGCAAAGCGATGGTCGCCAAGCGCTTCAGCTCTCCCGGAGACGACATGCCCATTTCCAACACGGCCACATCGTCCGTTTCTTCCAGTCGCAGCAGCGTGAGCGGCAAGCCGTACTCGTTGTTGAAATTCCCGGCGGTCTTCAGCACCCGTAGCTTCGAACCAAGCAGTGCCGCCACGATCTCTTTCGTGGTGGTCTTACCGACAGACCCGGTGATCCCGCAGACTTTCTTACCCCACTCTTTTCGAACCGCGCGCGCCAGGGCATGGAGCGCCTCGAGTGTATCCGCGACGGTAATGCAGCGGTCCTGAACCCATCCCGGGAAACGAGAGACCAATGGCTCCGCCACAATGGCCGCCACCGCTCCGCTTTCCATGGCTGCGGCCACGTGGTCATGTCCATCGTGAGTCTGACCGTGAATGGCGATGAACAGTTCTCCGGAACGTATCGTGCGAGAATCAATCGAGACGCCGGCCAGCCGGGCCACGGGGTCGAGTCCACTCCCGCGCTTTCCCGCCACCGCGTCAGCCACTTGTGCAACCGTCCACCGCATAATTTCCTTAGAAGGCTCGCTTTCTCAGGGTTGCGGCCCAGGTACCGGCCGCTTCCGCACGACGGCAACTTCCTGTCCGTTCTCACCGGTTGAGGGTTCCTCCTTCTTTGGTGGGGCTCGCTAGCAAAGCATGCCGGTGATTTCCAGCCGGCCGCCTTGTAGACGAACCTCTTTGGCTCAAGCCCTCGTCAAAGACGAGCGCCTACGTGCCAAACCCGTTGATCGGCGTTGCCGTGTACCCTATCTCGCCTAATGCCTTAGCCGCCACTTCGCGATCATCAAAGTGGATCGTGTGATCGACAAAAATCTGGTAATCCTCATGTCCCTTGCCCGCAAGCAGAACCATGTCTCCGGCTCGTGCCTCTTCAATCGCCAACTGGATCGCTTTGGCGCGGTCCGGCTCAATGATGTATTTCCCGCCAGACTTCTGCGCCCCTACAACAATGTCGCTGATGATTTTCAGCGGATCCTCTTGACGAGGATTGTCACTGGTAAGGATGGACAAATCGCTGAGCCGGCCGGAAATTTCTCCCATGATTGGCCGTTTCGTACGGTCGCGCGACCCTCCGCATCCAACCACCGTGATGATCCTTCCCTTTGCGTTCAATTCTCGCGCGGTGCGAATCAGATTCTCGAGCGCATCGTCGGTGTGTGCGTAATCCACAACCACCAGAAATGGCTGACCAAAATCCACGCGTTGGAACCTTCCCGCCACTGCGTGGAGATTCCGAATGCCTGCTTCGATCACCTGGTTCGAAAACCCCAGCCCGATGCCCGCTCCGATCGCAGCGAGGATGTTGTATACGTTGATGCGGCCGACCAGTGGCGATTCCACCTGAATCGCTCCACTGGGCGTTTGCGCGGTGAAGTTCAGCCCTTTGAACGTCAGCTGAAACTTTTTGGCCTTCAAGTCGGCGCCGTTGAGTAAACCATACGTCAGCGTCTTCCCGCCGAGCCCAACTAGCTTCTTCCCCCACTCATCGTCTGTATTAATCACAGACACATCCGGCGCTTGCGCACCAGTGCCTTCAAAGAGCCGCCGTTTGGCCGCGAAATAATTCTCGAAGGTCTTGTGATAATCGATGTGATCTCGCGTGAGGTTCGTAAACACGGCTGCGGCAAAATGGCAGCCCCAGAGCCGATCCATGGCCAGCGCATGAGAACTCGCTTCCATGGTGGCAAAGGTTCCACCGGCATCGCGAATCTCGGCAAAGAAGCTCTGCAGATCCAGAGATTCCGGGGTGGTGTTTGGCGCAGGGCGCTCACCCTTGGGCGTATGGTAAGCGATGGTCCCGAACAATCCCGTTTTTGCGCCCGACGCTCGCAAAATGGAATCGATCAGAGAAGCTGTGGTGGTCTTTCCATTCGTGCCGGTCACGCCGACAAGTTTCAACGCATTCGTTGGTCGACCGAAAAAACTTGCCGCAGCGGTCGCAAGGGCTTTGCGGCTCTCGTCCACCTGAATCCAAGGAATTTCACTGGGCCACGCAACCGGCTGGGGACCTTCGCTGATAACAGCGGCGGCACCGCGGCTGGCCGCATCTTTCGCGAACAGATTTCCGTCAGTGGTGACGCCGTGAATGGCGACAAACAGCGCCCCGGGCTGCACCTTGCGGGAGTCGTTGGCTACTTGGCGGATCTGGACTCGATGAGCAGGCATGCCGGAACGCACCAGCACCCCTTCCAACAGGGCCCGAAGTTCCACCGCAGTCTGTTCCCGGTCAGCCACAGTTTGTTCTCGATTCGTTGGTGTCGCCTGTCTACTGCTGTTCTCTACTTCTGATGTGTGGACAATTCCAATCGGCATTTCGTTCCTAAATCCCCTAAGTTACTTCGATTTGCGCAACCGGACGGGCGGATCGCCAAACTCCACCATTACCTTTGTGCCGCGCCGCACCCGCGTACCCGGCTCCGGTGATTGTTGAATTGCAAGGTTGGTGCCAACCAGCACCGGGTTCAATCCCAACCGCATGCATTTCTCGCCTACCTCGCGCATGGTCCTACCCGCGAAGTCGGGCACAACAATGTCGCCGCCCTCGTCCGCGGACATCACCACCTCCGGGGGTTGCTGAAGCTGCGGCATTTCTCCTTCGGGTTTTGCCACGGCTTCGCTGGCATCCGGCGAAGCGTTGAAGTCAACCGTTGACAGATCATCGAGCGAGGTGTCTTCCGTCTCCGCGCGTTGGCGATACGCGGCTTGCACGAGTTGCGGACTGACCGGGATATCGCGTGGCACATCGAGATAGGGCAAGATCTGATCCGCGATCTTCTGAAACACCGGCGCTGCCACGTCTCCCCCGCCATGGGGGTAACCTCCGGGCGAGTCGAGCGACACTAAAATCGTGACCGCCGGATTATTGATGGGAGCAAATCCCGTAAATGACGCGATTACGTTTGACCGCGAATATTTTCCAGTGTCTGGATCAATCTTCTGGGCGGTTCCGGTCTTTCCGGCTGCCGTCCAGCCATCCAGGCGCGCTTTCTTCCCGGTACCGTGGAGAATCACGCCTTCCATCAAGTGACGCATCATGGCCGCGGTCTCCGGGCGAATGATGCGCTTCGGTTCGGCCAGTGCCGAAGGCCCTTCCAGCAGCAAGTCTGCGTCTCCGCGCCGCATTTGTTCTACGACGTGCGGCTTATAGAGCAAGCCGCCGTTGGCGATTGCGGAAACCGCCGTAATCATCTGCAACGGTGTGACACCGACCTCCTGCCCCATGGATACGGACGCGATGGAATAGGAGCCCCAGTGTTCAAGAGCGTTCACTAGCCCTCGGCTTTCGCTGGGCAGATCCACTCCTGACGGCGTTCCGAAACCGAACGCGCGGATGTAGTCGTAAAATTTGGGCGAGCCCAGCCGCAGCGCGATCTTGATGGCACCCACGTCGCTGGAGTTCGCCAGAATGTCCGCAACCGTGAGCATTCCGTATTTCTTGTGATCGTGGATCAGATGGCCGGCAACGGTGACTGCGCCATTTTCGCAGTTGAAAATTTCGTCGGCGCGAATCAGATTTTGATCGAACGCAGCGGATAGCGTTACCAGTTTGAACGTGGAACCTGGCTCGTAAATATTACTGATAGCGCGATCTGTGCGCGCTTCCGTTGACGCTGACGAAGCCGCATTGGGATTGAACTTTGGCCAGTTCGCGAGAGCTAAAATCGCGCCGGTGTTGGGATCCTGCACGATCACGGTGCCCGCCGGCGCGTGCGTCTTTGCGATCGCGGCTTCCAACTCGCGTTCGGCCACGTACTGAATCTTCTCGTCAAGGGTCAGAACTACGTTGATTCCGCGATCGCTTTGCGCTTCTCCCGCGTCGAAGACGTGCTGGCGCGCGTCGGTCATGACCGCGACTTTTTCGTCTTTGCCGCGGATCAGGTTGTCGTACTCGCGCTCGATGCCGCCTAATCCTTTTTCGTCCACATCAACAAAACCCAGTACATGCGCAGCCAGTTCGCGCTTGGGGTAATACCGCTGGTTTTCTTCCTGAAGGTAGATACCCTTCAGGTTCAGCGATTCGACGGCCTCGGATTTCGCCGGTGGCAATTTGCGCTTGAGCCATACAAATGTGCTGCCGGAATCCATTTTGTCGCGAATCTCATCAGCCGTCATTCCCAAGGCGCCGGCGAGCAAATGCGCAGCCATCGCGCGATCTTTCACTTCCGCGGGCACGGCGAAGGCCGACTGCACCGGTACGCTCATGGCCAGCGGGTGCATGTTGCGATCGTAGATGACTCCCCGTTTGGGATAGATATCGATGGTGTGCCGTTGCTGGCGGGAGGCACGCGACATGTATTCGCTGTGCAGGAATAGCTGAAGGTACGCCACGCGGGCGAAGATCGCGGACATCCAGAAGAGCACGAACCCGGCAAGAAGCAGCAGACGAAGGTGAACTTTTTCTTGCTCCATGGTTCGTTCCGGGCTGCGCTCCGTGCGAATTTCCAGTTTGTTTCAGAACTCGTGTGCTTCAGCGCTTGCGGAAGCGAGGGGCGCTAATCAGCGCGCCACTATGGAACGTGATTGGGTCGCGTGAATTGCACTGCGGCAACTTCCACCCCTGCGCTGCTCATGTATTCCCGCAATTGGTCGGCGGTGGGCTGGGTCAGTCCCAATTGGCGGCGCGCGATCACGTCAATGCGATGAGGATCGCGCAGGTAGGCGATCTCCAGTTTGAGGGTGCCGTTCAGCTTCTGAGCTTGTTGGGTTTTCGCTTTCAAATCTTCCAATTGGAACCCGAGGTCGATGCAGCGAAAGTGTTGATACACATAGAGCATACAAAAGGCGGCAATGATGGAGCCGAGCGCGACTGTCTTGTACAAATGGCGCATCTTTACCGGTTCAACGCGCCGGACCAGGCGGGAATTGTCAATCCTTTTCACCGTGCAGAATTCCACCATCACCGGTTTCTTCCGCCGGTTGATCGCGGCCACCGCCTGATTCGCAAATCGCGAAGCCGCGCGGGCCCGCATCATCTCGGGCTTACGCGCCGCTACTCCGTCCAGAATCTCTTCGCTGCTGGGGCCACTCCATTGATACGCTGTCGCCATGTTCACACCTTTTCCGCGCACCGCAACTTCGCACTTCTGGACCTGGGATTCAGTCGCTGCTCTTGGTCACTCGGCACGATCACGTGCTTGGTGAGCACTTTTAGCGTTCCTTCCTTCTCGCCTTCCTGGAACGCGCGCTTCACT
>Ga0335076_10002802_pt1 | contig 17399 bp, 23 predicted proteins | sample Lox_Sample_25_FD_206717 | JGI IMG/M metagenome (GOLD analysis project Ga0335076, IMG submission 206717) | Soil microbial communities from Loxahatchee National Wildlife Refuge, Florida, United States - Lox_Sample_2.5 | ecosystem: Environmental > Terrestrial > Soil > Wetlands | place: USA... | reverse complement strand
CCGGTTCCGGGCGGCCCCCCGCCCGCCGGTGACGGCCCGGGGTAGGCGGAGCCGGAGCCCGGAGCCGGAGCCCGGAGCGGGACCGCCCCAGGCTCAGCTGTCGGGGCCGGAGTCCGGGTCCGCGACCTCGAGCTCGGGATCCACCCCGCCCTCCCGGTGCTTTTCCGACGCGCGCATCACGGCCCGCATCTTGGCGAACTCGGCGGTGTTCGACATGTCGAAGTCGCTGCCATGTTGGTCGTCGGCGTCACCCGGCGCCGGTATATGGTCGTTCAAGGCCGGATCCTCCTCCAGAAGCCGAACCATGCCCAGCACGATCCGGGAACCTGACGGCGCGGCCCGGGTACCTGGCCAGCACCCGCCCGACCTCGGCGACCCGGCGCGCCCGCCCAGTCTAGTGGCGGAACCGGCAGCGTGCTGGTTACCAGCCCGAAGCCGGCGGCGCCGGCCGCTGGCGGGCCGATTGGCGGTCACGGAATGTATCAGCCGTCTTCGGGCGGCGCTCCACCAGGTAAACCATTCACGGGCGGATCCCGGTCGTGTGGAGTAAATACGGGGTGGCGAGGACACATGAGCGGAAGCCAGCAAAAGACCGATCCCAAGCTGTGCTGGAACTGCGGCGAGCGGGGAGTCCCCAGCGTCGGCAGCCGGATGACCTGTCCCGAATGCGAGGTGACCTGGATGCCCTGGGCGTCAGTGCCCGCGGTAGCTCAGGCCTGCTGACGGTCGCTGGCCAGGAGCCCGAGGATCACCTCGTCGGCGAACTCTCCGTCGACCCAGGCGGCTCCGCGCAGCATGCCCTCCCGGACGAACCCGGCTCGCGAGGCGGCCCGTATCATCGCGGTGTTGCCGGCCAGGGTGTCGACCTGCAGCCGGTGCAGACCGCGGACGGCGAAGCCGTATTCACACAGCGCCAGGACCACGTCCGTGCCCAGCCCGCGGCCGCGGAACGCCGGCCGAAGCGACAAGCCGAGATGGGCCGTCCGGTTGTGCAGGTCGATGGCCCACAGCAGCGCCTCGCCGGCCAGTTCGCCGCTGACCAGTTCCACGGCGGAGAAGCAGGCGACGTCATCGCGGGGCTCGCCGATCGCGTAGGGGGACGCGGACGAGCCGGCCGGGATCGGGCGCCACGGCCGCGAATCGGCCCGCATGTGGGTCGCGATGTCCTCATACAGCTCGGCGTGCAGGACCGGCACGTCTGCCTGGTCCCGGGCCCGCAATCCGACCTTGCCGACGCGGAGCATAGGACGTTCCTACCCGGCCCGGCCTCCGCCTAAGATCGGCTTGATGCTCACCTTGAACCATCTCGTCACGTCCGGCACGTTCTCCCTTGACGGCGGTACCTGGGACGTGGACAACAACGTCTGGGTGCTCGGCGACGACGCCGAGTGCGTGGTCATCGACGCCCCGCACGACGCGGACGCGATCCTGGCCGCCGTCACCCCGCGCCGGCTCACCGCCATCTTGTGCACCCACGCCCACGACGACCATATCGACGCCGCCGCGGCCCTGGCCGAGGCCACCCGCGCGCCGATCTGGCTGCACCCCGCCGACCGCGAGCTGTGGGATCAGACCTACCCCGACCGGGCCCCCGACCGGGACCTGGCCGACGGGCAGCGGATCAGCGTGGCCGGCGCCGAGCTCACGGTGCTGCATACGCCCGGGCATTCGCGCGGCGCCGTCTGCTTCCACCTACCCGGCCAGGGCTGGCTCTTCAGCGGTGACACCTTGTTCGCCGGCGGGCCCGGGGCGACCGGGCGTACCTTTTCCGACTTCGGCACGATCATCGACTCGATCCGCGATCGCCTGCTGGTCATCGACCCGGACACGATCGTCCACACCGGCCACGGGCCGGACACCACCATCGGTGCCGAACGTCCCCATCTGCAGGAATGGATTGCCCGCGGGCACTGACCGCGGCGGGACCGTCATGCCCTGCGGGGCGTGGTGTCTGTCCCGGCCATCGAAAACGGCCGCCTCACCTGGACTCTCGACGTCCCCCCGGACCGCGAGCTGGCCGTCCGCGCCATCCTCGCCTGGGACAGGCTGGCCAGGCAGAGCCCCGGGCGGCTGCGCCCGTGCGCGAACGAGGAATGCCGCTTGTTCCTCATCGACCGCAGCAAGGCCAACGCCGCCCGGTGGTGCTCGATGGCCGTCTGCGGCAACCGGATGAAGGCCCGTCGCCACTACCACCGCTCACGCGCGTAGCTTGGGTCAAGGCTCCTTTGGCCCGACCCGTTAGGCCCGGAGGACTACCCGGCGGAGTGGTCGATGTCGGCCGGCGGCAGGTCCCGGACCTGCTGCCGGGTGATGCTGAGCCTGATACCGTCGTCGAATCCGGCCACCTGGGCGGCCGGGATGGCGACGTCCTTGCGGTCCCACACCTGCCCCTCCCTGATCAGCACGTGGGTCACCTGACGGCTGCCCGGGTCGATGCGCACCGCGCGGAGGTGCCCGATGTCACCGTCGGTCGCGTGTACGTGCTCGCCGCGGTGCTCCTCCACCTCGCCTTGCGGAACGACGTCGACGGTCTCCTGCTCCCGGATCTGGGGGATCGCGCCGCCGTCCGCGGTCGGCCCGCCCGCGTCGCGCCAGCCGGGCGGCAGCAACTGGACCGGGTCCGGGTAGCCGGGCACGAACTCCGCCAGGGTCTCCTCGGCGGCCGGCAGGTTCTTGAACTCCGCCTCGGTGCAGCCGAGCCGGACCAGCCCCGGCTGGGTGCCGGCCAGATCGACGAGGTCGAGCGGCACCAGCCGGGCCAGCCCCTGCCGGCCCTCCGGCTCGACCGCGAGATGAGTCACCGTGCGGGCGGCGGGATCGACGACCACGGCCAGCACCTGACCGCGGAGCCCGTCGCCACCTACGACGTCGCTTCCTATGACGAGCGTTATCACCAGGCAGCCTCCTCGTACCCAGGACCCTAGCGCCCCGCCCGCCCACCCCGCCATCGGCCCGCCGTCAGATCGTACGGCGTGGATGCCACATCCACCGCTAGCTTCTGTTGGTCGTGAGTCGGCGTAACGGGCCAGGGGGTGTGACCCTTGGCGCTCCTGTGCTCTTGCATCATTCCCGTGACTGATGATTCCGCCCCGCGGCCCGTTCCGCCTTCGCGGATACGACATGGATGCCCCATCCACGTCGCTGGAACAACATGAACGCGGCATCCACGCCTTACGATCTGGCCCCCGCCCGGGCTCAGCGGTTGACGTCAGGGTCGCTGACGTAGCGCTGGTAGGCCTCCTCCAGTTCGGCCGAACCCGGCGGCTCCATGTAGTCACGGATCGTCCCGAGCTGGAACGCGCAGAAGTCCAGCGCTTCCTGCTCGCCGGCGCTCAGCGCCCGGTGGTGCGGGTCGGCCGCGACGTGATCGGCCATGTCCGCGTGGCGCAGCGCCTCGTGCACGGCGCGGCGGATCGCGATGTTCAGCGCGCGCATCTGCCCGTCACTGATGAATCCTTCCCCGCTGCGCGGGTTGTCCGGATCCAGGCCCCAGCAGCCGTGGAAGGTCTGCAGCGCGTTACGAACCGCCTGCGCCACGACCCAGGCCCTCAACTGCTCATGGCTGATCTTCTCGCCGCGCTCGACGAGGGCCAGCAGGTCGGCAGTTGTCACGGACGCGCTCGTTTCTCCGGGTGAAGTTCCTCGGCCAGCCGCCGTGCTCCCCGGCAGCTTTGGCGAGAGACCCCGCCGACACGGGGGAGAGGGGTTTCGGCGGGGTGCTCTCGGGCGCATGCCCGGTGCCGCCCAGACGGTACGGCACCGGAGGTAGCCAGTCAGGATAATCGTCGCTGAACCTGGACCTCGCCTGAAACCTACCTACGAGTAACCTAATCATTATCTGTAATGAACCTGCATACTTTCTGAAGAAAAACTCCGCCCACCCGGCCAGTGCCGTCCTAATCGAGTCCGTCACGGTCGGCCCATTCCAGCAGGGTGTCCAGCCGGTAGACCGAGTCGTCGATGCCCCGGTGCAGGTCGCCGAGCCGGGCGAACCGGTCGGGCACGGTGGCGATGGTGAACTCGCGCGGGTTCACGTCGTCGATCTCATCCCAGCTGATGGGGGTGGAGACGGTCGCCTCCGGCACCCCGCGCACCGAGTACGCGCTGGCGATGGTGTGGTCGCGGGCGTTCTGGTTGTAGTCGACGAACAGCATGGCGGGATCGCGGTCCTTGCGCCACCAGGTGGTCGTGACGGCATCCGGCGCACGGCGCTCGACCTCACGGGCGAAGGCGTGCGCGGCCCGGCGCACCTCGGCAAAGCCCCACCGCGGCTCGATCCGGACGTAGACGTGCAGGCCGTTGCCGCCTGAGGTCTTGGGCCACCCGGTCGCGCCGAGCTCGGCGAGGATTTCCTGCACGATACGGGCGACCCGGCGCACGGTGCCGAACCCGCAGCGCGGCATGGGGTCCAGGTCGATGCGCCACTCATCGGGCCGTTCGGTATCGGCCCTGCGGGAGTTCCACGGATGGAACTCCACCGTGGACATCTGCACCGCCCAGATCACGGCGGCCAGCTCGGTCACGCACAGCTCATCGGCGTGCCGGCCGTAGCGGGGGAAGTGCACCCGCACCGTCTCCAGCCACGGCGGCGCGCCGTGCGGGACCCGCTTCTGGTGCACCTTCTCCCCGGCGACCCCGGACGGGAACCGGTGCATCATGCACGGCCGCTCCCGCAGCGCGCGCACGATGCCGTCCCCGACCGACAGGTAGTAACGGGCCAGGTCCAGCTTGGTCTCCCCGCGGGCCGGGAAGTACACCCGGCCCGGATTGGAGATCCGCACCGACCGGCCCCCGACCTCGAGCTCCACCCCATCTGCGGCCATGACAGAAAGCTAACCCGCCGCCCGGGGCCGCACGCCCCGCGCTGCGGCTCCCGCATCTCATGAAGAAGTTCGCGAATGCCTATTGCGGCTGACGATGCCGGCCGCGATCAATTGCTGGGGTGCCGCACCGTGCAGTTGATATCCGGGTGCACGCCCGTGTAGTTGAGTGGGCCGGCGAGAATTGTCACCACGATCGTGCTTGCGCTGCTGCACCCCATGGATCCGTTGAAATCACCGCGCTGCCCGGCGGCGATACCGCCGATGACCAGCCAGATAGCAAGAATCACCGATCCCATGTGCATCTGGGCCTCCATAGCATCGTGCGCAATAAATATGAATGCGAGGCAGTCGCGATTGCCGGCCATCACCATGGCCTGGTATCCCGGAAGGAAGCATACCCGGGTAAAGTGATACTCAGTCGGAGCCAACCGCATCCGAAGTCTTTTCCAGGAATCTGGAAAAGGAAATCAGCGGCCGGGGAAGATGTCCGCGGCCTGGTGGACGGGAGTGCCGCCGAGGACGGTGGCCAGGACGGCGATGCCCGGGATCTGCTCGGGTTCCGCCTCGAGCGGATTCTTGTCCAGGACCACGAAGTCGGCGAGCTTGCCCGGCTCGAGCGATCCGATCTCGCCTTCCCGGTGGCAGGCGAAGGCGGCCCGGGTGGTGTACAGGGCCAGCGCGTCGCGGGCGGACAGACCCTCGGCCGGGCCGAGCAGGCGGCCGTCGCCGGTGCGGCGCAGGATGGCGTCGCGGATGCCGATCAGGGGGTCGGCGGTGATGACGGGAGCGTCGGAGGACCCCGCGACGGTGATGCCGGCCCGCTGCCAGGAGGCGAAAGAATACAGCTGGTCGCCGGTGTCCGGGAAGGCCGCGGCGAACCCGTCGCCCAGGGTGGACAGGAAACCGGGCTGGCTGGCCACGACGATCCCCAGCGCCGCGGCCCGGGCCGCCAGCGGCGGATACATCGCACCGCCATGCTCGATACGGTGCCGGCGCGGGTTGCCCGCGCCGGGGGCCAGGACCGCGGCGTAGGCATCCAGGACGGTCTCGATCGCCCGGTCCCCCTGAGCGTGGATGCAGACCTGCCAACCGCGGGCGTCGAAGTCCCGGACCATCTCGGTCAGCTCGTCGCGCTCGAAATACAAGATGCCCGAGCCGTGCGGCGGGACCGGATAGGTTCCGTGGATGGCCGCGGTGCGGCTGCTCATCCCGCCGTCGGCCCAGATCTTCACGGCCTCGGTGGCCAGCTGGCCCGAATGACGGCCCGGCCGGACGGCGCCGACCTGGTCGTGCACGACCAGCCCGTAGATCCGCTGGCTGAGCAGGCCACCCGCATCGGCCTCGGCGAACGCGGCGAAGGTATCGCGGCGCATGTCGGCGTCGCAGGCCGCCGTCAGGCCGAGCGCCGCCAGCCGCTGGCCGGCCGCCTGGATCAGCCCGCCGTCCGCGCCGGCGCCCATCCGGGCGATGTCCCGGTGGAGGTTCTGCGCGAACAGCGCGAACATCGGCGCCTCGTACACCACGCCGTCGAGCCGGCCCTGGCCGTCCCGGCCGAACGCGCCCCCCGCAGGATCCGGCTGCCCGTCGGCGAACCCCGCCTCCCGCAGCGCGGCCCCATTCAGCACGCAGGCGTGCAGCGACGTGTGGTACAGCACGGCCGGGCGGCCGGGCACGGCCTGGTCCAGCTCCGCTCGCGTCGGGTGCCGGCCCTCGCGGAGCTTGTACTCCGCGTATCCGCCCCCGGTGACCCAGGAGCCGTCAGGAGTCCGTTCGGCGGCTTCCCTTAGCCGTGCCTGGATCGCCGCGATATCGGGCGCGGCCGGCTGGCTGCAGTCGGCCGCCGCCGCGAGGTAGCCGATATCGGTGACGTGGCAGTGCGCGTCGATCAGGCCCGGGATGACGGTCGCCCCGCCGAGCCTGACCACCTCGGCGCCGGGCGCGGCCGCGCGGACCGCCCCGGCCGGCCCGATGTCCGCGATCCGGCCGTCGCGGATCAGCATGCCGGCGCCAGGTTCGGCCTCCGCCGCCATCGTGACGAAAACAGCGTCCTCAACCACCAGCTCCATGGCTGCGCCTCCCGGTCCGAGAGTACAGCCGAGGGATCGGTCAGCCGCGGGTCATCGTCCTGACGCTGAATACCGGGGAGCCGAGGAACTGGTGCATCACGTCGGCCACGCGCTGCAGCCGGGTCACGTCGACCGGGCCGAGCGGGTAGGAATCGAGCGCCATGACCGCGGCCTGCACCTTGGTCAGCCCGAACGGGGCCGGCAGCGCCTCCATGGCCTGCTCCACGGCCGAACGGCTCGTGTTCGCGATCCGCTGCCCCTGCTCGAACGCGGCGCGGAACTCCGCGAGCGTCTCCGGATGCAGCGCGGCCCACTGCCGGGTGACGGCGCAGCCCTGAACCGGGAACGCCTCGGTCGCGCCCTGGTCCAGGTCCGCGAGCTGGGTCACGCCCATCGACAGCTCCGCCTGGCTGGCGAACGGCTCGGGCAGCACCGCCGCCGTGATCTTCCCGGCCTTGAGCATCGCGGCCATCTTGGGCAGCGGGTAGTACGCGAAGTGCGCCCCGGACACGTTCAGCCCGTGGTCGGCCAGCGCGGAGGCGGCCAGCAGGTACAGGATGTTCCCCGGCGCGTTGACGCCGATGGTGGCGCCTTCCAGGTTGGCCAGCGTCCGGACGCGCGAGCCCGGCAGCACGTACAGGCCCTGGGCGCCGGGCTGCATGACCGAGCCTTCGGCGAAGATGTCCAGGTCGGCGGCGACCATGGGGTCGTTCGCCGAGGATGGCCTCTTACCCTGGTCGTAGTTTTCCTGCGCCTGGATGTAGCTGACGTAGTTGCCGCAGGAGATGTCGACCACGTGGCCCGGCTTGCGCAGCACCTGGGCGTCGATGACCGTCGCGGAGCTGACGGCCGGGACGAAGGTGACGTGCAGGCCGTGCGCCGTGAACAGGCCCTCGTGCCAGGCGACGAAAAAACCGGCGGAATCGACGGCGGGCACCACCGCGACGTTCAGGTCCGGCTGCTCGATGCCGGGCGTGGCGGCGTTCCCGCCGCCGGAGAGCCTGGGCACGAACAAGATCGCCAGGACAACGACGGCTGCGACCGCGCCGAGTATCTCGACGGCCCGGACTGCCCGCGTGAACGTGCGTGGCATCGTCGGTTCCTTTCTGCCTCGGGGCCGGTCCTCGATTAGCCGCAGGCGGCACCGGAGAAGTTCGGTCGTACGGGCCAGTACCAGCGATTCATCGGATTGACTGGTGGCCGCTTCGGCGCTGGTCCTCCAGCGCGCGGGTACTGCGCGCCCGCTTAACGGGTCCGGGCGACGCGATCAACGCCCCGGTGCCGCTTGCGAGAAAAATCGTGCTGCAAGTTGCAGTGAGAGACATCGGTCAGCTGACCGATATTTGGAACGATGGCCACTCCCGCCCTGGGGTGCGTGACCCTTGGTGCTCCTGCGTTCCTGTGGCATTCTCGTGACTGGTGATTCCGGCCCGACGCCTGCTCCGGCTCTGCGGATACGACATGGATGCCCCATCCACGTCGCTCAAACGACATGAACGCGGCATCCACAGCGGTCCGTGCGACGGTGCCGGCCCCCTGCGCCAGCACCCGGTCGGGCGTTCAGGCCCCCAGGTGGTCGCGGTAGAGCCGGCCGAGCGCGTCCCAGTGCCGTGCCTGCGCCGCGGCGTCGTAGGTCGGGTTGTCGGGCACCGCGAACCCGTGCCGGGCGGGATAGAACTCGATGGTGTGCTCGACTCCGGCGCCGGTGAGCGCGCTTTCCAGCAGCCCGGCCTGCTCGGTGGTGAACGAGCCGTCCTCGATCGCGCCGGCCACGTAGACCGTGGCGGTGATCCGGTCCGCCGCCAGGTGCGGGCTCGACGGGTCGCCGTCCACGGCGAGCCGCCCGCCGTGGAATGAGGCCGCCGCGGCGATCGTGCGGCCGAGCCCGCCCGCCGCGACCAGCGACATGCGCCCGCCCAGGCAGTAACCGGTGGTGCCGATCGCCGACCCGCTCACTTCCGGGCGCGCCAGCAGGAAACCGGCGTACGCGCCGGCGTCGGCGATGACCGCGTCGTTGGTGAGCGGGCGGACCAGGCCGGACATCCGGGCCCGTTCCCGCGGGTCGGTGAACAGGGTCGCCACGTCGAACGGCGCCCACTCACCGGCGCGGTAGTAGATGTCCGGGATCAGCACGACGTAGCCTAGGCCGGCCAGCTGGTCGCCCATCCGGCCGAACGTCTCCCGCGCTCCGCCCGCGTCCGGGAAGACCAGCACACCCGGCCACGGGCCGTCTGCGTCCGGGACGTGCAGCGTCCCGGGGCTGTGACCATCGGGCGCGGGAATCTGAACATCCAGGCGTCCCGGCATAGGCGCACTCTATAGGAGGATCGTCTGGTGACGGTCTGGCGAGACGACCTCGGGCACCCGGTGGAGCTGAACGGCCCGGCCCGGCGCGTGGTCTGCCTCGTGCCCTCGCTGACCGAGGCGGTAGCGGTATCGGCACCAGGCCTGCTGGTGGGGGCCACCGACTGGTGCACCCACCCGGCCGATCTGGCCGTGGCCCGGGTCAGGGGGACCAAGAATCCCGAACGGGCGGCGATCATCGCCCTGGCGCCCGACCTTGTCCTCGCCAACCGGGAGGAGAACCGGAAGCTGGACGTGACCCGGCTACGGGATGCGGGCCTGGCCGTGTGGGTGACCGTGATCGAGTCGGTGCCCGAGGCGATGGCGTCGTTGCGACGGCTGCTCACCGGACCGTTCGGCCTCGACGTGCCGCCCTGGCTGGCGGACGCGGAGCAGGCCTGGGCCGGACCCGCGCCGCTTCCTTCGCGGCGGGTCGCGGTGCCGGTCTGGCGCGACCCCTGGATGGTCGTCGGCGCGCGCACGTTCACCGGTGACGTGCTGGCGCGGCTCGGCCTGGTCAACGTCTTCGGCGCGGGCCCGGGCCGCTACCCCCACGTCGAGGCCGGCCAGATCCGGGCCGCCGCGCCCGACCTGGTGCTGCTGCCCGACGAGCCCTATCCGTTCACCGCCGGCGACGGCCCGGAGGAGTTCCCCGCCCAGCGCGTCGTCCTCGTCTCGGGCCGCCTGCTGACCTGGTACGGCCCCTCGCTCGCCACCGCCCGCGCCGACCTGCTCCGCGTCATCGGGTAACAGCCCCTCCCGGCGTCCAGCCGGGATCCCGGCCGAACCAGCCCGCCAGCCGGTCGTAAGCCGTCTGGTCGAGCGCGCGCTCCAGCAACGCGACGGTGTCACCATCGGAGGTCATGGCCCCTCATCCTTCCCTATGGGACCGGGTCACCGCGCGTCCTCGCGGACGACCCGGCCGCCCTGCACGACCAGCGAGATCGCGCGCAGCGCGGCGAGATCGTCCAGCGGATCGGCGGCCACGGCCACGAAGTCAGCCTCGTAGCCGGGCCTGATCTGCCCGACCCGGTCCCCGATGCCGAGCAGCGCGGCCGCGTTCACCGACACGCTCTGCAGGCTGAGCAGCGGAGATAGACCGGCCCCGGCCATCAGCAGCAGCTCGTGTACCGCGGCCGGGATCCCGCCGACCGGGTCACCGGGCGGGTAGTCGGTGCCGTTGACCAGGGTGACGCCGGCCCGGATGGCCCGCTGGATGCTGTTCAGGTGCTCGTCGGCGGCCGCCAGGGCGTTACGGATCGAGTGCTCCTCGAACCCCCGTTCCCGCATCCACGATTCCGAACGGGTGACGCAGAGCGTGGGGGTCACGAAGATGCCCGGGCGGGCCAGCAGTGCGGCCGTCTCATCGTCCAGGCGGTAGGCGTGCTCGAAGCAGCGCACGCCCTGGGCCAGCGCCTGGCGGATCGCGGTCGGCTCGCCGGAGTGGGCGACGACGTATGTGTCGTGTTCGGCGGCCGCCCGGACCGCCCCGCGGATCTCCCCGTCGGTCATCTCCGGCTGCTCGTAATGCTCGTCCCGGCCGGCCAGGCCGCCGTTGATGAAGATCTTCACGTGATCCGCGCCCGCCGCGAGCTCGGCCAGCGCCGCCTGGTAGAACCCTTGCTCCCCGGTGGCGTAGGCGCAGGCCGACCCCTGGCCGTGGCCGCCCCGGGTCGAGACAGCCCGGCCCGCGCCGATGATCCGCGGCGCGGTGAACCAGCCACGCCGCACCGCGGTGCGCAGCAGCAGGTCGGCGCGGTTCTGCTCGTGCACGCAGCGGATGGTGGTGACTCCGGCCCGCAGCGCCTCACTGGCCCGGGTCGCGGACCGGAAGGCGGTGACGGCCGGGTTCTCCGCCTCGTCGGTGGCGCTGAACGGGAACACGACCGACAGGTGGGTATGGCAGGAGATCAGCCCGGGCAGCAGCCAGCGCCCGGCCACGTCGACGACCTCGGCGTCGGACAGCCCGGCCGGGGCCGTCGCGGTGACCTGGGCCACGGTGCCGTCGGCAGCGGTCTCGACGGCCCGCTGGTAGAGCCGCTCACCGGTCAGTACGTCGACCACGTGGGCATTGACGAACCAGGTCAGGGCGGCCCGCTCTCGAGCCTCATGCCGTCGAGCAGGGCCCGGCGCATCTCGTCGAGGTCGGGGGTGATGACGACGCACACGCCGGGCCGGTCGGAGCCATCCTGGCGTACGGCGATCAGCGAGACGCCTTCCCAGGTCCGCTGCGTGCTGAACTCATAGCCGGGGAACTCGGCGGCGAGTTCGCTCAGCATCGCGGATTCGCTGATCGCGGTCATCAGCTAAAGTACGTACCCGTACTTTAGGGTCATGCCGGATACTCTAACCCTGTGGCCGAAACCGGGCAAGAAGGGACGCTCGCCCGCACTCACGAGGGCAAACCCGGGCTGCCCCGCGGCCGGAGCCGTCTGCCGCCGCCGGCCGTCAGCGCGTCACAGCGGGAGCGGCTGCTACGGTCGGTGATCGCCGCCGTGGCCGAGTGCGGCTACCCGGCCGTCACCATCGCGGACATCGTCCGGCGGGCCCGGGTATCCCGGAAGGCCTTCTACGCTCACTTCGCGAACAAGGAAGAGTGCTTCCTGACCGCGATCGGCGAGGGCGGGCAGCTCATGATCGAGCGCTCGGTGTCCGCGACCCGGGCGCTGCCCGCCGGGGCCAGCGACGAGGACATGCTCCGCGCCGCGTGCCGGGGATACCTGAGGTTCCTCGCCGACGAGCCCGCCTTCGCCCGGGTCTTCTACATCCACATGCCGGCCGCGGGGGCGCGGGCGGTCAGCCGGCTCGACGCCGGAACTCGCCGTTTCGCCGAGCTGAACCGCAGGTGGCACGAGCACGCGAGGGAGCGGCACCCGGACTGGCCCGCCGTTCCGCCCGCGGCCTACCTCGCGCTCGGCGGGGCCACCACCGAGCTGGCCCGGTCCATGGTCCACGCGGATCGTATCGGTGACCTGCCGGAGCTCGAGGACACCCTCGTGGCGCTGCACCTCGCGGTCCTCGCGGGCCGCCCCTGGCCGCCGGGCCGCTGATGACGGGCTCCTGCCCGAAGCACATGGTCCTGGGACCGTGCGGCGGGGTGCGAGCCGACGGCGGCTGCGAGGTCGTCTCCGATCCGTGCGTGTTCCCGGTCCCCGCGCAGTGGGCGGGTTCGTCCGTGCCGCCGGTTCCGCTGCGGGCGGTACCGCTGATCCTGACCGACTTCAGCTCCGAGCCGTACTCGGTGCGGATGCTCAGGGCGGTGGCGAAGACGCTGGCGCCGTCCTGTGACGCCGTCCTGGTCGGGGAGCACCAGGACCGGCCCGGCTTCCCGCCCGCACTGCTGGCGTCGATGCTGCAGGAGGCCGGGGTCCGGCCATGGATGACGCTCGCCTGCCGGGACCGCAACCGGATCGTGCTCGAGCAGGAGCTGTCCGGCCTGCGCCACCTGGGGGTCGACGCCGTCCTGTGCGTCACCGGCGACGCGCGGGCCTACGACGTCCGGCCGGACGTGGCCCAGGTCTTCGACCTCGACGGGCCGCGGCTGGCCGCGCTCGCCGCGTCCATCGGTGTCTCCGCGGCCGTCCCGGAGACCCCGGCCGCGCCGCCCCGGCGGCTGCGGGCCTTCCGGCTGGCCCAGAAGCAGCGCGCCGGGGCGGCCGTCGCGGTGCTCAACCATGATTCGGTGGCGTCGGTGACCGGGTTCATGGCGGACGCCGAGCGGGCCGGGGTGACCATCCCGGTCATCGCCTCGGTCGCCGTGTTCACCGACGAGCCGTCGGCGGCCGTGCTCAGCGGGCTACCCGGCCTGGAACTCGATCCGGAGGCGGTACGCCGCGTGCTGGACGATCCCGATCCGGTCGCGGCCGGCCTCGCCGCCGCCGCCCGCGAGGCCCGCGCGCTCCTGGGTATCCCCGGCGTGGCCGGCCTGAACATCTCCGGGGCCGCGTCGGCCCGCGGCTACGAATTCGCCGCGCAGGTCAAGGCCGAATTGGCGGCGCGCATCCGGGAAGAACGCGACCATGACGTGCCCGCCGCCCGATCATAGGAGCGACCTTTATGACCACACCGCCTGCCGGCCCGAGAGCCACCACGTTGCTGCCCCCCGGGTTCGAGTACCGGCGCGTGGACGTCGATGGCGTCATGATCAACTGCGCGGTCGCGGGATCGGGTCCGCCCGTGCTGATGCTGCACGGCTACCCGCAGAACCACCTCATGTGGCGGCAGGTCGCCCCCGCCCTCGCCGAGGACCACACGGTCGTGCTCGCGGACCTGCGCGGCTACGGCGACTCGGGCAAGCCCGACCCCGACGCCGCAGGCGAGGTGTACTCCAAGCGGTCCATGGCCCGCGACCAGCTGGACCTCATGCGTCAGCTCGGCTTCGCGCAGTTCCAGCTGGTCGGCCACGACCGCGGCGCCCGCGTCTCGCACCGGCTGACGCTGGACCACCCGGACGCCGTCACCAGGCTCGCCGTCCTTGACATCGTGCCGACCCGGCACGTTCTGCACCACGTCAACCGGGAGATGGCCGCGGCGTACTACCACTGGTTCTTCCTCCCCGTCAGGAACGGCATCCCCGAGCACATGATCGGCGCGGACCCCGGGTACTGGATCCGGTCCATCGTCGGCCCGCTGCTCGGTCCGGGTGCCAGCCTCGACGCCGACGTGATGGAGGACTACATCCGCTGCTTCTCCGACCCGCGGACCATCGCCGGCTCCTGCGCCGACTACCGCTCGGCGGCGAGCATCGACCTGGTCCACGACGACGAGACCTTCACCGCCGGGCGCAAGCTCGGATGCCCGGTCCTCGTGCTGTGGGGCGCCCAGGGCTTCGTCGGCCGCGGCTACCAGCCGCTCAGCGTCTGGCAGGACTACGCCGTCGACGTCCGCGGCGAGGCCCTGCCCACCGGCCACTTCCTGCCCGAGGAAGCCCCAGACCTGGTCACCGCCGCCCTGCGCGACTTCCTGCGCTAGCCCTGGCCCGGCCAGCCGGCGCAATGTGACATCGGGCCGGTTATAGCCGGCCCGATGTCACATCAGGCCGGCGCCTGCTGGCCTGCGCTGGTGTCCGGGTGCTGGCCACGGCCGCGCCGCCGCGCGTTAGCATCGGGCCCATGGCCCCCGCCGACCTCGCGCACGACGACGCCGGCGACGGCCCCGTCGTAGTGCTCATCCACGGTCACCCCTTCGACCGCGCCATGTGGGCGCCCCAGCTGGCCGCGCTGCGCGGCCGGTTCCGCGTCATCGCCCCGGACCTGCGCGGCTACGGCGGCAGCCCGGTCACGCCCGGCACGGTGACCATGGCTCAGCTCGCCGCCGACGTCAGTCACCTGCTGGACCGCAAGGGCGTGGCCGGCGCGGCCCTGGCCGGGCTGAGCATGGGCGGGCTCGTGGTGATGGAGCTCGCCGCCGCCCAGCCCGAGCGCTGGTGGGCGTACGGCTTCATCGCGACCACCGCGCAGCGGCTCACCGGCGAGGAACGGGCCGCCCGCCTGGCCAGCGCGCGGACCATGGAGGAACAGGGGATGCGGCCGGTGGCCGAGCAGATGGCCGCCCGGTTGTTCGGCCCCGAGCCCGGCGAGCAGCTGACGAACACGATCATGGCCATGATGCTGGCCACCAGCCCGGCCGGCGCCGCGGCCGCGGTGCGAGGACGGGCCGAACGGCCCGATTATCAGCCGGTCCTGAAGTCCCTCAGCGCCCCCGCGCTGGTCTGCGCCGGGGATCACGACTCCTATTCCACCGCGGAGATCACCGCCGAGCTGGCCGGGTGCCTGCCCGATCCGGAGGTCGTCATCCTGGACGGCGCCGGCCACCTGCCCAACCTCGAGCGGCCGGACGCCTTCAACGAGCACCTGCTGCGCTTCCTGGCCCGCGCCCTCCCGTAGCCTTGGCCTCATGTGGCCCGCGGTGAATTACGAGCAATGGCGCGAGACGTGTGACACGCTGCACGCCCATACCCAGGTGCTGGGCAAGCTCGCGGCGAAGCTGGCCCCGCCCGAGCCGCAGCTCCAGCACGCGGCGCTGCGCCTGACCGCGCGGGGCTGGGAGACGCTGCCGCTGCCCGCACCCGACCGTTCGGGATCACTGGTCGTCGTCCTCGACCTGCGGAGCCACAAGGCGGTGGTTGAGCACAGCGGCGGCCGGACCGCCCGCGTGCCGCTCGCCCCGCACCGGCCGGTCGGCGCGGTCACCCGGGACGTGCTGGCCGCGGTGCGTGACCTGGGCGGCCCGGTCCGGATCGACCCCACGCCGCAGGAGGTCCCCTGGCAGGTGCCGCTGGACGCCGACGAGGAGCACGCGCACTACGATCCGGAACAGGTGGCCGGGTACTTCGCCGCGGCGACCATGGCCGCGCAGGTGCTGGCGGCCCACCGGGCGCCGTACCGCGGGCGTTCCACTCCGGTCAACGCCTGGTGGGGATCCTTCGACCTCGCGGTGAGCCTGTTCTCCGGGCTGCCGGCCGAACCCCCGTCGAACGACTTCATCATGCGCAACGCGATGGACGCGCAGGAAGTCGCACTGGGCTGGTGGCCGGGCGACGGGCGGTACGGCCGGGCGGCGTTCTACGCGTACGCGCACCCGGCCCCGCCCGGCTTCGACCGGGCGAGCCTGTCGGCCGGGCGCTGGGACGCCACGCTAGGGGAGTACGTCCTGGACTGGGACGATGTCCGGGCCGCGGATGATCCGTACGCGACCGCGCTCGAGTTCGCCCGTTCGGCCTTCCGGCACGCCTGTCTCGTGTGCGGGTGGGACCCGGCGCTGGCCGCCAGCGCCGACGGGACCCCGCCCCCGGTCAGCTAACCAGCTCAGCCGGACACGTCGATGCCATAGCGGGCCGCGAGCGCTTTGACGGTCAGCGCCTGGCCGGTCAGGCTCATCACCTCCGGGTCGCCGGCCAGCGCGGCGATGGCCCGCCCGACCCCTTCGGGCGACTGCGACGAGGACAGGTCCACCTGGTCCGCGAACTGCAGCACGCCCTCGGTGCGTACCCAGTCCGGGTGCACCGCCACCGAGGCCACGCCGTGCTCACCCAGCTGGATCGCCGCCGCCAGCGCGAGGCGGTCGTCCGCCGTTTTGGCCATCGCGTAGGCGGCGCCGAACGCGTGCTGCTCGGTCTCGGGCACCGCCACGGAGACCGTCACCACCAGGCTCTGCGGGGTCCCGATGAGCAGCGGCGCGGTCACCGCCGCCGCGACGTAGTGCGCCCGCACCCCGCCGCCGAACATCGCGTCGAACAGCTCGAGCGGCTGCTCCCAGAACGGCGCGTTCCATTCCTGCCACCCGCCGGCGTTGAGCCGCTCGTAGCCGGCCCACGCGTTGTTGACGAGCAGGTCCAGCCGGCCGTGATCCGCCGTGATCCGGGCCGCGACCGCCCTGACCGCCGCGTCGTCCCGGTGATCGCACTTCACCGCGACGCCCAGGCCGCCGGCCGCGGTCACCGCGTCCGCCGTCTGCTCCACCGTGCCGGGCAGATGCCCGGTCCGCCCGTCCGCCGAGGACCGCGCGGTCACGTACACCACCCAGCCGGCCTGCCCGAGGGCCACCGCCACCCCACGGCCGACACCGCGGCTGGCCCCGGTGACCCAGGCGACCCGCCGCGGCGGAGCGCCGTCCGCATCCGCCATGCGCCCACCCTAGCGCCGCGTGCCGTAATACCTGACGATTGGGAGGTATAGACCTGTTTCGTCCCGGCGTGCGCCGGGCAAGGCAGTAACCGATCTGGGGCACCGAGGCGGCGGCCCGTCATCCGCAATCCCGGGAGCATCACGATGATGCCACATCACGTAGAAATCAGGCATGGTGGCCAGGTCGTCGCGGCGGCCGAGGTGAGCATGCCCGTCGCGGGCACAGCCCGGACCTCGCTGCGTGCGGCGGCCGGCCACGTTGCCCCCGGCTGGCGCGCCGAGCTGGTCGACGCCGTCATGGACCTGCCCGAGGTGCAGGCCAGTCGGCGTCTGGAGGCCACCGTGCCGCTCGGCGACAGCGAGTTCCTCGAGCGCCTGCGCGAATGGACCACCGGCATGGTGACCCGTCCGGCGGGCTCGACCCTGCTGCTGGACGCGACGATCCCGGCCGGGGTTGGGCCGGAGCGGCATCCACGGCAATCGGGCCCGGGCTCGCGTCAGAACCCTCTTGACAAAGTAGTGAGTGATTACTAACTTAGCTC
>Ga0335076_10002801_pt1 | contig 17403 bp, 10 predicted proteins | sample Lox_Sample_25_FD_206717 | JGI IMG/M metagenome (GOLD analysis project Ga0335076, IMG submission 206717) | Soil microbial communities from Loxahatchee National Wildlife Refuge, Florida, United States - Lox_Sample_2.5 | ecosystem: Environmental > Terrestrial > Soil > Wetlands | place: USA... | reverse complement strand
CAGACCATCATTGCCGGTATGGGCGAACTCCATCTCGAAATCATTGTGGACCGCATGAAGCGCGAATTCAGCGTTGATGCCAACGTTGGCCGTCCTCAAGTGGCTTATCGCGAAACCATTCGTCGCAAAGCTGAAGCCGAAGGCCGCCACGTCAAGCAGTCCGGCGGTAAAGGTCAATACGGCGTTTGCAAATTGGAAGTGCATCCACTTCCGAGCGCCGATCACGAAAACATGCACGAGATGTCTACGGACGAACTCGATGCTCTTGCCAAATCGATCGCAGGTGCTGGCGGCAAATGGCGTTTCGATAAGGAGCACCGTTTCCTTTTCATCGACAAGATCTTTGGCGGTGCTATTCCTAAGGAATTCATCCCGCCGATCGAAGCGGGTATTCGAGAAGCGATGGATGCTGGCCCGCTCGCTGGCTTCATGATGGTGGATGTCGCGGCGGTACTCGTCGATGGTAGTTATCACGACGTGGACAGCTCGGAAATGGCGTTTAAAATCGCCGGCTCCATCGGCTTCAAGGAAGCCTGCGCAAAAGCCAAGCCCGTGTTGCTTGAGCCCATCATGCGCGTGGAAGTCACCACCCCGGAAGAATACATGGCCGGTGTCTTCGGCGATTTGAACTCCCGCCGTGCCCAGATTCAGGGTTCCGAAGCGCGCGCGGGTAGCCACGTCATTCGTGTGCAGGTGCCGCTCTCGGAAATGTTTGGCTATGCAACGGATTTGCGCAGTCGCTCGCAAGGCCGCGCGAATTTCACTATGCACTTTTCGCATTACGCGGAAGCTCCAACATCCGTAGCTGAGGAAGTAGTCAGCAAAGCCACGGGCCGGGCCGCTAGATAGATTTTGTAGTTGCCGGTCATTAGGCCGGTGCTTTAGAGATTCGATTTTTGTATGTTTTTAGTGAGGAGCAGAGGAAGCAATGGCGAAAGAGAAATTTGAGCGCAGTAAGCCGCACGTGAACATTGGGACCATTGGTCACATCGATCACGGCAAAACCACGTTGACCGCGGCGATCACCAAGGTGTTGAGCAAGCACAACCCCAAGGTGGCCTTCCGCGCGTTTGACAGCATCGACAACGCTCCCGAGGAACGCGAGCGCGGCATTACCATTGCCGTTTCGCACGTGGAGTACGAGACCGCCAACCGCCACTACGCGCACATGGATTGCCCGGGGCACGCCGACTACATCAAGAACATGATCACCGGCGCGGCGCAGATGGATGGCGCGATTTTGGTGGTAGCCGCCACCGACGGGCCGATGCCGCAGACCCGCGAGCACATTCTTCTGGCTCGCCAGGTAGGCGTGCCGTACATCGTAGTGTTCCTGAACAAGTGCGACATGGTGGAAGATCCGGAACTGCTCGAACTGGTGGAACTGGAAGTTCGTGAGTTGCTGAAGAGCTATCAGTTTCCGGGCGACACCGTTCCGGTGATTCGCGGTTCGGCGTTGCAAGCATTGAACGGCGACGAGAAGTGGGAAAAGAAGATTCTCGAACTGATGGCCGCCGTCGACGAGAAGGTTCCTCTTCCCGTTCGCGATGTGGACAAGTCCTTCGCCATGCCCATCGAAGATATTTTCTCCATTTCCGGCCGCGGCACAGTGGTGACCGGCCGAGTGGAGCGTGGCAAGGTGAAGGTCGGCGAAGAAATCGAAATCGTGGGCTTCCGCCCGACGCAGAAGAAAGTAGTGACCGGCGTGGAGATGTTCCGCAAGTTGCTGGATGAAGGCATTGCGGGAGACAACGTAGGGTTGCTGCTGCGCGGCACGGAAAAAGACGATGTGGAGCGCGGCCAGGTAGTCTGCAAGCCGGGCTCGATCACTCCGCACACCAAGTTCAAGGCCGAAGCGTACGTACTGACCAAGGAAGAAGGCGGGCGGCACACGCCGTTTTTCACCGGCTATCGTCCGCAGTTCTACTTCCGCACCACGGATGTGACCGGCGATGTGAAGTTGCCGCAAGGCGTGGAAATGGTGATGCCGGGCGACAACGTGAGCTGTGAAGTCACGCTGATCACACCGGTGGCGCTGGAAAAGGGCTTGCGCTTCGCCATTCGCGAAGGCGGCCACACCGTAGGCGCCGGCGCTGTCACGGACATCATCGAGTAACGGTAGTTCGAATCGAGTGTTTGAAAAGGAATTGAGGAATGCGCGAAATCATTACTTTGCAATGTGGTGAGTGTAAGAATCGCAATTACACCACCACCAAAAACAAGAAGAAGCATTCCGAACGCATGGAGACCAAGAAGTTTTGCCGTGCGTGCCGGAAGCACACGGATCACAAAGAGGCCAAATAAGTTTGGCGCGCTGTCATCTTGACCTATCCGACAAGGATAGCCGAAGGATCTCTTGGTAGGAGCAGTCCAGGGGTAATGACTAAGGCGGTTTTGGTCTTAGGGGAGTCGTCCAACGGTTAGGACTCCGGTCTCCAAAACCGGGTATGGGGGTTCGAATCCCTCCTCCCCTGCCAGATATTTGCAAGGACACGAGCCACTGTGCTCGTGCGGGTGAAAAGGTTATGGCTACGCGGGCGGTGAAAATGAACGACGAATCTCAGGGCGGATCGAATCTTCCGCTCGTTAAAAAGGTCACCGATTCAATCGAGGGAACCCGCGAGTTTCTTCACGATGTTCGAGTGGAAATGAAGCAGGTTACCTGGCCCAATCGCGAGGACGTCCTTAATACGACTGGTGTGGTCATTGCCACGGTGGCCTTCTTCGGCGTTTTCCTGGCAATCGTTGAGTGGATCGCACAAAAAGGTCTGGACCGGTTACTTCATTTCTTCAAGGTTTAAAGGCGAGACGAATTATGCCAATGCAGTGGTACATCATTCACACGTATTCGGGCTTCGAAAAGAAAGTTAAAGAAAGCCTCGAAAGTCGTGTTGCCGCGTTCAATCTTCAGGACAAGATCGGCCGTGTGCTGATTCCCACCGAAGAGGTCGTCGAGGTCCGCGGTGGCAAAAAGACCGTCGCATCACGTATGTCTTATCCCGGTTATGTCCTGGTGGAAATGGATCTCGACGAAAACACCTGGCACATTGTGCGCAACACTCCTCGCGTCACCGGTTTCGTCGGTTCGGCCACCGCGCCACCTCCGCTCTCCGAATCGGAAGTGGATGCCATCATCAACCGTGTACATACACCGATGGACCGGCCCAAGCCCAAAGTGGTCTACGAACGCAATGAGCAGGTGCGCATCGTCGATGGACCTTTTGCCAATTTCAATGGCGTCGTCGAGGAAATCGACAACGATCACAGCCGCCTGAAGGTTTCCGTAACGATTTTTGGACGCTCCACTCCAGTCGAACTGGATTTTGCCAGCGTCGAGAAGCTTGGCTGATAGCCAGTAAAGGATTGAGGTAAAGAAAAAATGCCGCCAAAGAAGGTACAGACCACGATCAAGTTGCAATTGCCCGCAGGCAAGGCCACGCCTGCTCCTCCGGTGGGAACCGCCCTCGGTCCTCACGGTGTGAACATCATGGATTTCTGCAAACAGTTCAATGCCAAAACGCAGAAAGAGCCCGATGGCATGATTTTCCCAGTGCTGGTCACCATCTACACGGACCGCACCTTCACCTTCATTCTCAAGACTCCGCCGGCCTCGATTCTTCTTCTGCGCGCCGCCGGAATCGCAAAAGGTTCACCAGAGCCGAACCGCAACAAGGTAGGCAAAGTCACCAAGAAGCAAGTCATTGAAATTGCGAAAACCAAGCTTGTCGATCTCAACACCACGAATCTGGACTCCGCGGTCCGCACCGTCATGGGTACGGCTCGCAATATGGGTCTGGAAGTTGTGGAAGCCTAGGAGTCACAGGCGCTTAGAGGTCGCAGAGGCAGCACGATGAAGAAGGCAGGAAAACACGTAGAGAACGCCCGTAAGAAAGTGGAACCGCGCCCGTATAAGCTCGCCGAAGCCGCCGAGCTTATTAAACAGACGCACCACACCAAGTTCAACGAAACCGTGGAACTGGCAATTAACCTTGGCGTGGACCCCAAGCACTCCGACCAGGTCGTTCGCGGAACGGTGGTTCTCCCGAACGGTTTGGGTAAGTCGGTTCGCGTGCTCGTTCTTGCTGGCGGCGACAAGCAGCGCGAAGCCACCGAAGCCGGAGCCGAATTTGTCGGCGGCGACGATCTCGTCCAGAAAATCATGGAAGGCTGGACCGATTTCGATGCCGTCATCGCTACTCCGGACATGATGCGTTCCGCGGGCAAGCTCGGTAAGGTTCTCGGGCCTCGCGGGCTCATGCCCAACCCGAAAACCGGCACGGTAACCCCGGACGTGGCTAAGGCCATCAAAGAAACTAAAGCCGGTAAAGTCGAATTTCGAGTGGACAAAGCCGGTATCGTGCACTGCCCAATTGGCAAGATCAATTTTGACGCTCCGAAGTTGGCGGAAAATGCGCACTCCGTGATCGCTGCGGTTCTGAAAGCGAAGCCCGCGGCGGCCAAGGGCAAATATTTCAAGCGCATCACGCTCACTTCCACCATGGGTCCCGGCATTAATGTGGACCTCGCCGAAGCGGAAACGCTCGCCACGGCTGCATAACGGAACAGGCGGAAAAGGATCATGAAGAAGAAAAGCGAAAAGCAGCAGAACTTAGATCATCTGAAGACCGAGCTTGCGAAGGTCTCCACCGTTATTTTAACGACCTTCCAGGGCATCACTGTCGAAGAAGACACCAAACTGCGCCGTGCGGTCCAGGCTGCGGGCGGCAAATACGAAGTCGTCAAGAACACGCTGGCCGAACTGGCTGGCGCTGGCACTCCGGCGGAAGGCGTCCTCAAGAACCTGAAGGGAACGCATTCCATCGCCTACACGCAAACGGACCCGGTCGCGCTTGCCAAGGCTCTGACCAAAATCGCCAAGGACGTTCCGGCGTTTCAGTTCAAATCCGGCGTGGTGGAAGGCCGAGTAATTTCCATTAGCGAGATCAAGCAGCTCGCGGACATGCCCTCCAAGGAAGAACTTATCAGCAAGATCATGTTCTTGCTCAACGCACCGGCGCAACGCATCGCCACGGCACTCAACGCTTTACCGCGCAATCTGGCGGTCACCGTCAGTGAAGCCATAAAGGCGGAAAAGTTTAGTTCGTAGGGCTCGGGGGCTAAGCGGGCCCGGCCCGCTGCGGTTCCAAGATTCAGATCTTTGATTCACAAATTTGAGAGGAGAACTAGCAGTCATGTCGAAAGTCGAAACGATCCTGGAAGAAATCAAGGGCCTGACGCTTCTTGAGGCGTCGGATCTGGTCAAGAAGATGGAAGAAGCCTTCGGCGTGTCCGCCGCGGCTGCCACCGTGGTGGCGGCTGGTGGTGGCGCCGCTGGTGGTGGCGCCGCTGCTCCTGCGGAAGAGAAGACGGAATTCGCCGTCGTGCTCACCGAAGTGGGCGGCAACAAGATCAACGTCATTAAGGCTGTTCGCGAAGTCACCAGCTTGGGCCTTAAGGAAGCCAAGGATCTCGTCGATGGCGCTCCCAAGACCGTTAAGGAAGGCGTCAGCAAAGACGAGGCGGCCACCATCAAGAAGAAGTTCGAAGAAGCGGGCGCGAAGGTCGAAATTAAGTAATGGTGTGCCGGCCGCGACTTGGCCGGCATCCCATAGGTCCGGGCTTCACATTCGGCGCTGCCGGGGCGGGCTGCGCCAGGGGAATTCAGTCACGAACGCTACGGCCGGTTTTGTCTACAACTTGTTGGGTCCTTCACGGACCTTCGCTAACCGTGTGCAGGGCGGCTTTGGGCAAGCTGCGCGGCATCACGGTTTAGTGTCTTTAGTTCTTCCGCACCCTGCCCAAAAGGGAATGAGGTAAATCAGGCATGTCCAATAGCAACCAGCATGTTCGGGAACGCCAGCGACTGGATTTTGCGAAAATCCAGGGGTCGATCCAGATCCCCAACCTGATTGAAGTCCAGAAGAAGTCCTATCAGCGCTTCTTGCAGATGGATCTTCTGCCAAGCGAGCGCGAGGACGGCGGCCTTCAATCCGTGTTTACGTCGGTCTTTCCGATCCGGGACTTCCGCGAAATGTCGCAACTTGAGTTCGTGGATTATTCCATCGGCAACTGGGAGTGCAAGTGTGGCAACCTGAAAGGGCTGCACCATCTTCGCGCCACTTGCCGCAATTGCGGCGCTTCCGTCGTCACCAATCCGTATCAGACCGGCGACGTAGTCTGCCAGAAGTGCGGCACCTTCAATAAAAACACGCCGACCTTCTGCAATAAGTGCGGCGACCCCGTTGCCATGCAACTCAAATACGACGTGAACGAGTGCCAGGAGCGCGGCATGACCTACTCCGCTCCTCTCAAGGTCACCATCCGTCTCACCATCTATGACAAGGACCCGGACACGGGCGCGAAAACCATTCGCGATATCAAGGAACAGGAAGTTTTCTACGGCGATATTCCGCTGATGACCGATAACGGTACCTTCATTATTAATGGCACCGAGCGCGTCATTGTCAGCCAGTTGCACCGTTCGCCCGGAGTCTTCTTCGAAAGCGCCAACAACCGCACCTACTTCCTCGGCAAGATCATCCCGTACCGCGGTTCGTGGGTGGAATTCGAGTACGACACCAAGAACCTTCTTTACGTCCGCATCGATCGCAAGCGCAAGTTCCTGGGCTCTATCTTCCTTCGCGCCCTGGGCATGAAGTCCAACGAGGAAATCCTCCGCACCTTTTATCAGGTTGAGCGCATTTCCTTGCGCGATAAGGAACTTTTCTGGAACGTTTCGCCCGGTATCGTGGATCGCAAGCTCACCCACGAAATCCGTAATCCCAAATCCGAAGAGGTCATCGTCGGCGCCCACAAGCGCATTACGGAAACTCTCTTCAAGGAACTCATCAAGGCGAAAATTTCCCAGGTTCGTGCCGCTTTGGCCGATCTCGAGGGCGCGTACAGCGTCGCCGATGTCGTGAATCGTCAGACCGGCGAAGTTCTGCTCGAATCCAATAAGCCGTTGACTGCCGATCTGTGGCAAGCCTTCTCCGAAGCGGGCATCACCGAAATCGACGTGTTCTTCCCTGAGCGCGACGATATCGGCTTGGTCCTCTCGCGCACTCTGGACAAGGACTCCATCCGTTCTTCGAAAGAAGCGCTCATTGAAATCTATCGCAAGCTCCGGCCGGGCGATCCCCCGACCCTGGAAACTGCCACCAACCTGTTCCGTGGCATGTTCTTCGATCCGCGCAAATACGATTTCAGCCGCGTTGGCCGCTTGAAGTTCAACATCAAGCTCGGTCTCGATACGCCGCTCGACAATCGCACTCTGGATACCACCGACTTCGTCGCCGCCATCAAGTACTTGTTCAAGCTCCGCAAGAACATCGGCGTCGTCGATGACATCGATCATCTCGGCAACCGCCGTGTTCGCGCCGTCGGTGAACTCCTTGAAAACCAGTTCCGCATCGGCTTGGTCCGCATGGAGCGCGCCATCAAGGAAAAGATGAGCGTGTACCAGGAAATGTCCACGGCTATGCCTCACGACCTGGTCAACGCCAAGCCGGTTATGGCCGCCATTCGTGAATTCTTTGGCAGTTCGCAGCTCAGCCAATTCATGGATCAGACCAACCCCCTCAGCGAAATCACTCACAAGCGCCGCTTGTCCGCGCTCGGTCCGGGCGGTCTCTCGCGAGAACGCGCGGGATTCGAAGTGCGAGACGTTCACCCTACGCACTACGGCCGCATCTGCCCGATTGAAACCCCGGAAGGTCCGAACATCGGTCTGATCAGCTCATTGAGCTGCTTTGCCCGCATCAATGACTACGGCTTCATCGAATCGCCGTACCGCCGCGTAAAGGGCGGCCGCATCGTCGACTACGTTCAGATCGTCAATGCCGGCGACAGTGAATTCAAGGCCGGGGACATCGTCGAAGCGGACCGCGTCGAAGAACTCAACGAAGAGTTGAAGCGCCGCAAGGTCGTTGACGAGCCCTACTGCTTCTATTTGTCGGCTTGGGAAGAGGATAAGTACGTCATCGCCCAGGCCAACGTTTCGCTCGACGATAAACTGCGCATCACTACCGAACTCGTGAACTGCCGCCAGGCCGGCAACTTCGTCCTCAAGCACCGCGATGAAGTGGATTATGTTGACGTGTCGCCTAAGCAACTCGTTTCCGTGGCCGCCAGCTTGATTCCATTTCTCGAAAATGACGACGCGAACCGCGCTTTGATGGGTTCGAACATGCAGCGCCAGGCTGTGCCTCTCATTCGCGGCGAAGCGCCGCTGGTGGGCACCGGCATGGAGCGCGTTACCGCTCGCGATTCCGGCGCCGTCGTGCTCTGCAAGCGCGATGGCATCGTCGATCAGGTCGATTCGGAACGCATCATCGTTCGTGTCGAAAGCGACCACTCCGGAGTGCTCAGCCGCGAAGTTGGTGCGGACATCTATACCCTGACCAAGTTCAAGCGCTCCAACCAGAACACTTGCATCAACCAGAAGCCGCTCGTTCGCGTTGGTGACCGCGTCAAAACCGCTCAAGTGCTTGCCGATGGGCCTTGCACAGATCGCGGCGAACTCGGCCTTGGCCGCAACGTGCTCGTCGCCTTTGTTCCCTGGCGCGGGTACAACTTCGAAGATGCCATCCTTGTCAGCGAAAAGCTGGTCAAGGACGACTACTACACCTCCATTCACATTGAGGAGTACGAAATCGAAGCCCGCGACACCAAACTTGGTCCTGAAGAAGTGACTCGCGACATTCCTAATATCAGCGAGTCCTTCCTTCGCAATCTCGACGAAAGCGGCGTCATCCGCATCGGCGCGGTTGTGAAGCCCGGCGACATCCTCGTCGGCAAGGTTACTCCCAAGGGCGAAACCACGCTGACCCCCGAAGAAAAGTTGCTACGCGCGATCTTCGGCGAAAAAGCCGGCGATGTTCGCGACGCCTCTCTCTACTGCCCCCCGGGCATTGAGGGCACCATCGTCGACGTCAAAATCTTCACCCGCAAGGGCGGAGAGAAGGACGAACGACACAAGGCCATTGAAGCTTCGCAAGTATTCAAACTGGAAAAGAACCTGGCGGACGAAATCCGCATCCTCACCGACGAGCGCCTCAAGCGTCTGGAAGACTTGCTCGGTGGCAAGGTTCTCCAGGCCGACTTGCACGACGAAAAGACCAACAAGCGGTTGCTGACCAAGGGCGTTGAGCTTACGCGCGACCTGATCGAAAAAATCTCCACCCGCAACCTCAAGCGTCTGAAGCTCAACGAGCGCGACCCGCTGCTCATCGAGAAAATCGAAGAAATCGAAGAGATGACTTCGCGTCAGATCGATGTGCTTCGCAAGATCACCGACGAGCGCAAGGAAAAGCTCAAGAAGGGCGACGAGTTGCCTCCGGGCGTCATCAAGCTGGTCAAGGTCTACATCGCCATGAAGCGCAAGCTTTCCATCGGCGACAAGATGGCCGGCCGTCACGGCAACAAGGGCGTCATCGCCCGCGTCGTGCCCGAAGAAGATATGCCTTATCTTCCCGACGGTACTCCCGTGGAAATCGTTTTGAACCCGCTCGGCGTTCCTTCTCGTATGAACGTCGGACAGATTCTCGAAACGCACCTCGGGTGGGCCTCCAAGGAACTGGGCAACAGCCTGAAGCGCCTGCTGAGCAAGGAAAACCGCGCCGAAGCGATTCGCCGCTGGTATCGCGAAGTCTTCAGCGATACCGCCATCTGGAAGTCTTTGCAGAAGTCTTCCGATGACGAGTTGCTGGAATTCGCCGAAGGTTTCCGCGAGGGCATTCCCTTTGCCACGCCGGTGTTCGACGGCGCGCGCGAAGCCGAAATCCGTCATTTGCTCGAAGTTGCGGGCTTGCCCCACGCCGGCAAAATCAACCTCTTCGACGGCATGACCGGCGAGCAGTTCGATCAGCCGATCACCGTTGGCTACATCTACATGCTCAAGCTCTCTCACTTGGTGGACGACAAGATCCACGCCCGTTCGATCGGTCCGTACTCCCTCATCACCCAGCAGCCGCTCGGTGGTAAGGCCCAGTTCGGCGGTCAGCGCTTCGGCGAAATGGAAGTGTGGGCTCTGGAAGCTTACGGCGCCGCGCACATTTTGCAGGAGTTGCTCACCGCAAAGTCCGACGACGTTTATGGCCGCGCGAAAATCTACGAGGCCATCGTCAAGGGCGAGCCTGGGATCGAACCCGGCGTGCCGGAGTCGTTCAACGTGCTCGTACGCGAACTCCAGTCGCTTTGCTTGGATGTGGAGTTGATGAAGCGCCAAAAACCAACACTCGAGAAGGCCGCCGACTAGAACTGTAGCGCTGGCTTCGTGCCGGCGCCGGGTAGGGGCGCGATGCTGCGCCCCACCTCGGCAAGCAAGCGAATTCGCAGTAACCGTTTTTTTGGGTTCTCAGCCGCCTCAGTCAGTTCCAAACCGATTGAGGCGCGTCCCCGGTGAAAGCTGGGGAGGGAGGAAATCACCTTGTATCGCAGCAGCCCCTATGATCGCGCCAGTTTGATTGCAGATTTTGATTCCATCCGCATCAGCTTGGCCAGTCCGGAGAAAATCCGTTCCTGGTCTCACGGTGAAGTGACCAAGCCGGAGACCATCAACTACCGCACGTTCAAGCCGGAACGTGATGGTCTGTTCTGCGCCAAAATTTTCGGTCCGGTCACGGACTGGGAATGCTTGTGCGGAAAGTACAAGCGCATGAAGCATCGCGGCGTCATTTGCGACAAGTGCGGCGTGGAAGTCACTCTTAGCAAAGTCCGCCGCGAGCGCCTTGGCCACATTGAACTGGCTTCCCCCTGCTCTCACGTCTGGTTCTTTAAGGGCCTGCCTAGCCGCATTGGTTACCTGCTCGATATTTCCATGCGTGATCTCGAGCGTATCCTCTATTTCGAAGCCTTTGTCGTTGTCGATCAGGGCGAAGTAGCTGTCCTGAAAGAGCGCCAGGTCCTTCAGGAAGAGGAATACCGCAAGCTCACCACCGAATATCCGGGCCAGTTCACGGCAAAGATGGGCGCGGAAGCCATCAAGGAATTGCTCCGCCGCGTCGATGTGGAAAAGCTGGCTGACGACCTTCGCGAAAAGATGAAGGCGGACCCCTCGCTCCAGAAGCGCATCAAGTACGCCAAGCGCCTCAAGGTGCTCGAAGCCTTCCGCAAGAGCGGAAACAAACCGGAATGGATGATCCTGGATGTAATCCCGGTTCTTCCTCCCGAGTTGCGCCCCTTGGTGCCCCTCGATGGCGGCCGCTTTGCCACGTCCGATCTCAACGACCTCTATCGCCGCGTCATCAACCGCAACAATCGGTTGAAGAAACTCATGGAACTGCGCGCGCCCGACGTTATCGTCCGCAACGAAAAGCGCATGCTCCAGGAAGCCGTTGACGCTCTGTTCGACAATGGCCGCCGCGGCCGCGTTTTGCGTGGCACCAACAATCGTCCCCTCAAGTCCCTCAGCGACACCCTCAAGGGCAAGCAGGGCCGTTTCCGTCAGAACCTCCTCGGCAAGCGCGTCGACTATTCCGGCCGCTCCGTCATCGTCGTTGGCCCCGAACTGAAATTGAACCAGTGCGGTCTTCCCAAGAAGATGGCTCTTGAGCTCTTCAAGCCCTTCATCTATCACAAGCTCGAAGCTCAGGGACACTGCACCACCATCAAGCAAGCTAAGGAAATGGTCGAGCAGCAGGAAGCTGTCGTGTGGGACATCCTCGAGGATGTCATCCGCGAACATCCCGTGCTCCTCAACCGCGCCCCAACCTTGCACCGTCTCGGCATCCAGGCTTTCGAGCCCACCCTCGTCGAAGGCAAGGCCATTCGCATTCACCCGCTCGTCTGCACCGCCTTTAACGCGGACTTCGACGGCGACCAGATGGCTGTGCACATCCCGCTCTCTCCGGAATCTCAGGTGGAAGCGTCTGTGCTTATGCTCAGCTCGCGCAACATTCTTTCTCCCGCGCATGGTCTGCCTCTCGCCGTTCCGTCGCAGGACATGGTTCTCGGCATCTATTACCTGACCAAGTCCAAGCCCGGTGCCAAGGGCGAAGGCCGCGTGTTCGGCTCTGCCGAAGATGTCGTCCTTGCTCTCGAAGCGGGCGAAGTCGAATTGCTCACTCCGATCCGTCTGCGGTACACCGGGGAAGCCATCGACCTCACCACCGCTTTCGACACTCAGGATGTGACTCACACCGAGCCCGTCCGCATGGAGCGTCAGTTTATCCAGACCACCGTCGGACGCGTCATTTTCAATTCGCATCTTCCGAAGCAGATGCCTTATATCAATGGCTTGCTCAAGAAGAAGGGCGTTCAGCAGCTCGTGTATTACGCCTACTTGCGTTTCGGTCTCGAAGCCACCGTCGAATTGCTTGATCACCTGAAAGCGCTTGGTTTCTCTTACGCCACGCGTTCCGGCATTTCCATCGGTATCGACGACATGCTCATTCCCAGCGACAAGTACAAGCTTGTCGAAAACGCCGAGAAGGAAGTCGTCAAGGTTCAGCAGCAGTATCTCGACGGTGCCATCACCAACGGCGAACGCTATAACAAGGTCATCGCCATCTGGGGCGACGTCACCGAAAAAGTTGCCGACGAAATGTTCAAAGCCCTCGAAGGTCAGGACCGCGAAGGCAACATCAACCCCGTTTACATCATGGCGGATTCCGGCGCTCGCGGTTCCAAACAGCAGATTCGTCAGCTGTCCGGTATGCGCGGCTTGATGGCCAAGCCTTCCGGCGAAGTTATCGAAACGCCAATTACTTCCAACTTCCGCGAAGGCCTTACCGTGTTGCAGTACTTCATTTCCACTCACGGTGCCCGTAAGGGTCTAGCTGACACCGCTCTTAAGACTGCGGACTCCGGCTATTTGACCCGCCGTCTCGTCGACGTGGCCCAGGACGTGATCATCAACGAAAACGACTGCGGCACCACCGACGGAATCTACGTGGAGCCCATCATCGAAGCCGGTGTCGAAGTCGAGCCGCTGCGCGATCGCGTTGTTGGCCGCGTCAGCCTCGAGCGCATCAAGGACTTCGAAGGCAGCGTCATCATCGAAGTCAACCAGGAAATCACTGAAGAGCTGGCCAATGCTATCCAGGCGGCCGGTATCGAACGCGTCCGCATCCGTTCCGTGCTCACCTGCGAATCGCGTCGCGGGGTCTGCGCCCTCTGTTATGGCCGCAACCTTGCCACTGGACGCATGGTCGAGCTCGGGGAAGCCGTCGGCGTCATTGCCGCGCAGTCCATCGGCGAACCTGGCACGCAGCTTACGATGCGCACTTTCCACATCGGTGGTGCCGCCACTCGTGTCAGCGAACGTTCCACTCTCGAAGCCAAGAACAACGGCGTCGTGAAGTTCGTCGACCTTCGCCACGTGGAAGGCCGCGGCGGCGCTGCCATTGCCATGAATCGTTCCGGCCTCATCGTTATCGTCGATGAGAAGAACCGCGAAAAAGAACGCTACCATGTCGTGTACGGCGCGCGCCTCCGCGTCAAGGAAGGCGACTCCGTCCAGCACGGCCAGATCCTCGCTGAATGGGATCCGTTCACCTTCTCGATCCTGACCGAGACCGCAGGCTCCGTGAAGTTCGACGATCTGCGTCCCGGGCTCACGATCGAAGAACAGGTGGACGAGGTTACCGGCTTGTCTCAGCTCGTCGTCACGCTCCCCCCGGGTGACGAAAAGCATCAGCCAGCGATCCTCATTCGCGATTCTTCCGGCAAGGTTCGCAAAAAGTACCTCATGCCTTCCCGCGCTCACTTGATGGTGCAGGATGGCGATGAAGTCCAGGCCGGAGACGTGCTCGCGAAAATCCCGCGCGAAACTACCAAGACCAAGGACATTACGGGTGGTCTCCCACGCGTCGTCGAGCTCTTCGAAACCCGCAAGCCCAAGGACCCCGCTGTCATTTCCGAAATCGACGGCACCGTCCGTTACGGCGAAATCAGCAAGGGCATGCGCAAAATCTACGTCGAAAGCGAAGATGGCAAAACCTCCAAGGAATATGCCATCCCGCGCGGTGTCCACATCAACGTTCAGGAAGGCGAGCACGTCCGCGCTGGCGAAGCGCTCATCGACGGCCCGCTCAACTTACACGACCTGCTCGCGGTTCTGGGCGAGAAGTACACCCAGGCTTACCTCGTGAACGCCATTCAAGAGGTTTACCGCCTGCAGGGCGTCAACATCAACGACAAGCACATTGAGACCATCTCGCGTCAGATGATGCGTTGGGTCAAAGTCGAAGACGTCGGCGACACCACTTTCCTTCTCGAAGAGCAGGTGGACAAATTCCGCTTCCGCGAAGAGAACGATCGGATCATTGCCGAAGGGGGCCGTCCCGCTACGGGCCGTCCGCTCCTCCTCGGTATCACCAAGGCGTCTCTCTCCACAGACTCCTTCATCTCCGCAGCCAGCTTCCAGGAGACCACTCGCGTCCTCACCGAAGCTGCCGTTGCCGGAAAGGTCGATTATCTGCGCGGCCTGAAGGAGAACGTCATCATGGGTCGCCTTATCCCGGCGGGCACTGGGCTCGAGCACTATCGCTCGATTCAGTTGCTCACCGAAATGCCGGCTCCCGCTCCGGTCGAAGAGCTGCCTGAGGCTGCCGAATTCGCGGCCGAAGATGCCGCGGGTCTCGAGTTTCTTGGTGGCAAGGACGAGGAAACCGAAGCCGATGCTGCAACCGAGGGTCAGGACTGACCTGTCAGAACCTTGTAGTTGCGGCTTTATGCCGCTGATTCTTAAGCGCCTCGGGGCAACCCGGGGCGCTTTCTTTTTCGTCACCGGCCTTCCGTACAGGTAAGCCTAAGGAACCCCCCGCCCGCATCCTCCTTGCCGCCTCTCACCCCAAGTTCCATCATTGGGAAGGCGCCTCTACCTCAATTTGAGACGCTTAGAATCCTGAAATGAGCGCCGAACCACATCTCAGAGGCCAATTGTCGCCTTCCGCACCCGATTCCGGCTCATCGGTCACTGCCCGCCTGAATACCTACGAAAAGCGTCAGAAAGAGTTGTGGCGCCTCACCTTCTTCGTTCTGCTCGTCGTTTCTTCCGCGTTTGCTTGGTTCTCTTGGGACACCATCCGCACCTCCAAGTTCCGTCTGGAAGCCCTTCCCTTTGGCCTGGTTGCTCTGGTTATCCTCCTCGGGGCCTATGTCTGGAAAAAATCCCAGGAAATCGCCGAACTCAAAGGTCTCGTCCGCGGCCTCGATCAGAAGGACTCCGAACCACCCAGCGACCGCCAGCTTGAGCACCTCTTCCAGATGATTTCCAAATCCCAGCAGGGCTTTCGGGATTTGATCGACTCTTTCGATGACATTCTTCTCGCCCTCAGCCTGGAGGGCGAAATTCGCGCGGCCAACCGGAGCTTTGCCGATTTCGTCGGCCTCTCTTTTCAGGAAATCATCGGCCTTCCCATTGGCCATTTCCTGACGGACGAAAGCGCGACTTCTGATGAAGAATTAAAAACCGTGATGAACCGTTTCCTGGAGCGCCGTATCTGGTCCGGCGTTGTCCAGGTACGCCTGAAAAAGACCGGTGCGGTTTTCTTCTTCGATTGCGTAGCCCACGCCATGGTCCGCGAGGACAAAGTTCACGGCCTGACCATTCTCGGCCGCGACATCACCTCGCAGCGACGCAGCGAAGCTCGTTTCACCGAGCTTTTCGAAACCCTCCAGGAAGGCATTTACATCGTCACGCCCGATGACAAAATCCTTGAAGTCAACCCCGCCCTTGTTCACATGCTTGGCTACGACTCCAAGGAAGAACTCCTCGGCCGCAAGGTCTCCGAAATCTTTGTCGACCCCGATCAACGCGCCGTCGTGACTCGCGAAGTCAACCGCCAGCCAACGCCTCAGGGCAGAGAAGTCACTCTTCGCCGCAAAGATGGCCAGCCTGTCATTTGCCTGAATACTGCCTCAGCGGTCCGCGATACCGGCGGCAAAATTGTCCGCTACCAGGGTGCCCTCGCCGACATTACCGAACGCCGCGCCATCGAGAAGCGCCTCTATCAGCAGCAGGAATTTGCTCGCCGCCTCGTTGACAGTTTTCCCGACCTCATCTTTGTGGTCGACACGGAACGCCGCTACACGTTCGTCAGTCCCAGAGTCGAAGAACTGCTCGGCTATCAGACCGATGAAACCATCGGCACGATCTTCGGAGATCGCGCTCATCTGGAAGACCGCAGCGCCGTCCTTGCCGTCTTTGACGATCTCCTCGAAGGGAAGCGCAATTTCGCATCCATCGAAATGCGCGTTCGCCATAAACAGGGCGAATGGCGTCGCCTTCGCTGTCATTTTAGCCCGCTGTTCAACGAAAGCGGTAAAATCGAAGGCGTGGTCATCTCCGGCCGCGACATTACCGAGATGAAGCGCCTCGAAGAACAACTCATTCAGGCCGAAAAACTTGCCGCCATGGGCCAGATGCTCGCCGGCGTCGCTCACGAACTCAATAATCCCCTCACCGCCATCCTCGGTGCCAGCGAACTCATTCGCGATCGCGTCGGCATCGACGAGAGCACCAAGCGACAGCTCGACATGACCCACCGCCAGGCTCGCCGCGCTGCCCGTATCGTCCAAAATCTTCTTGAGTTCTCACGTCCCGCCGCGCCCCAAAAGAAAGCTCTGGATCTTAATGCGGTCGTCGACCGCACCTTGCAGCTTCACGAACATTCCCTTCGTCGCAATTCCATCCAGGTCGATTTTCACCCAGCTCCGAATCTCCCCCCTGTTATCGGGGACGCCAACCAGCTCATCCAGGTATTTCTGAATCTTGTCGCCAATGCGGAGCACTCCATTCGGGAAGTCCGCGCCTCCGGCCGCATTCAAATTCGCCTCGGCCAGAAGGCTTCGCGAGTCTTCGCCACCGTTCAGGACGACGGGGCTGGCATTAAACCCGAGGTCCTTCCGAAAATCTTTGATCCCTTTTTCACCACCAAGCGTCCCGGCGGGGGAACCGGATTGGGCCTTAGTATCTGCATGTCCATTATTCGGGAGCATGGTGGCGACATGGAAGTCGAGTCGCTTCCTGCCGGCGGAGCTGCGTTCACGGTATTTCTTCCTCCGGCCATTAAAGAAGAAGCGCCCCGGCCTGTTCGGGAACTCGATTCTTCTGGCTCCCGGGAAATGATGGCTCCGACCCTGGATCTTCTGAAGAATCGCTCCGTTCTCGTCGTCGACGATGAAGAGAGCATCCGCATGCTCCTGTTCGAAGGCCTGACTGCTCAGGGCCTGCATGTCGATTGCGCCGCCACTGCGGAAGAAGCCCTGGCCCTGGTCCTGCGCGGGAAATACCACGCTATTCTGTGCGACTTGAATCTCTCTGGCTCCGGCGCGAACGCCGATGGCTATAGTGTGGCCCAGCGTTTAAAAATTGCTGCTGGCGCCAACAAGCCCGAACTCATTTACATGTCCGGCGAAGTCCTCGCGGAGGGCGAAGGTTCCAGCGCCTCCACCAGC
>Ga0335076_10002800_pt1 | contig 17408 bp, 13 predicted proteins | sample Lox_Sample_25_FD_206717 | JGI IMG/M metagenome (GOLD analysis project Ga0335076, IMG submission 206717) | Soil microbial communities from Loxahatchee National Wildlife Refuge, Florida, United States - Lox_Sample_2.5 | ecosystem: Environmental > Terrestrial > Soil > Wetlands | place: USA... | reverse complement strand
CGCGCCCCTGCACCTGAATACGATGCGGGCCCAGTCCGTGCATGAGCTCGTGGGCCACGATATGGGTGAAGAAGGATTCGAAATTCACGTCGACCATGCCTTCTTTCGACAGGGTCCGGCGAGCGATGGGCAGCAATACGCTGTGGAACTTGGCTTCCTGCACATTCTTCAGCATGACCCGCTTGCTGCCTTTCTGCTGAACCACGCGCTCGTCATTGGGCAGGTTGTAGGCGGCGGTCTGCACGCCGTGGGCGCCGTCCCCCGAGGCCAGGATTTCATCGACCACGCGGATCGGCGCAGCCGCACCCAGTTTCGGATGACGGTACTCGGGTTTTATCGGAAGATTGTCTTCGATCTCCTGAAGATGCTGCGAGAAAGAGGACAGCTTGGCGCTTTCCGCATCGTCGCGAAGGTTGATATAGGCCTCGAAACCCGCCTTGTAGCCGAAGAGTTCGTCGTTGTAGGTCTCATAGGGGCCGATGGTGATGTCGAGCGGCGCGTCCAGATCCATCCAGCCCATGTCGCTCTCGTAATAGTCATTGGAGAGAAAGGCGTCGGCGCGCGAATTCAGGAACTTCTTCAGGGAGTCGTTGTCGGTGAGCGCGGCCGCTTCATGAAGTAAACCGGCGGCACGGGTGAGATCGTCCTTGTACTCTTCGCTGTACGGCACTACACGGAACGAACCGGGCTTGTTGCCATCGCGTATGACCGTGAAGAAACCTCTGGCTTGCTCCTGGTCTTTTTCCGGCAAAGCAGCGGCCCAGCGCTCGAAGTCGTCCTTGGTCATATTCTCAGGATAGAAGTTTGCGCCCTCGGGCTTGCGCGGCGGCACGCCGGGCAGAAAGGCCTGGTATTCGTCGATGTCGGACCACGGGCCCTTGTTGATCCAGAAATAATGCAGGCGCGCTTTGCCCAAAGGCGTGGCATCTTTCTGCAGCCGGTGGTAAAGCTCGATGTCGCCGCTCCACAGCTGTTTCATGAAGACGTCATCGAGAATTCTGCCTGCCTGCACCAGCTTGACCAGCGCCTGCCGGTCGGCAGTGGAAAGACCCGAAACATCGACGCGAATCGGCGTGGGCGCGAATCGCGCCGCCATTTTTTCCAGTTGATCCAGGTCAGGCGTCGCCGCGGTCTTGGGCGCGGCGGCCAGCAGAACACATGCGAAAAAAACCTGCGCGAATAAGATTGCGAATATTCTGATCACTTTGCCCTCCGGCGACGGTTGCTGGCGGCACTGAGCCGCCCTCAAAAACCCATCATGATAGCAGGATACGCGCTGGCAACCTCCTTCCGTCAGGGGTACAATTTATTCAGAACCGTCGACACTACTTTTTGTGATGCAGGCGGCTGGATCGCAACCTGCTCGGGGTGCCCATGAAGAAGCCATTCTTGCTCTCTCTTTTTGCTTGTCTGGCAGCCGTTCCTCTGTTCAGCGCGGACACGGTGGTCGAGGAGATCGTCGCCCGGGTGAACAACCAGATTGTGACCCGCACCGAGTACCAGCGCAGCCGCGACCAGCTCAAGCAGGAAGTGCAGCAGCAGGACCCGGCGAATGCCGACAAGCTTTTCGCCGAGCGCGACCGCGACGTCCTGCGCGACCTGATCGATCAACAATTGCTGCTCGAGAAGGGAAAGGATCTCGGGATCACGGCGGACACCGAAGTGATCAAGCGGCTCGACGAAATGCGCAAGCAGATGAATCTGGACACCATGGAAGACCTGGAAAAAGCGGCCCAAACCCAGGGTGTGTCGTTTGAGGATTTCAAGCAGAACCTGCGCAACCAGATCATCACCCAGCAGGTGATCGGCAAGGAAGTCGGCTCGCGCATGTCGATCACCAAGGAAGACGAGCAGGCATTTTACGATCAGCACAAAGCTGACCTGACGCAGCCGGAACAGATCCGTCTTAGCGAGATTCTGGTCTCCACGCAGAAGGCTGGAAGCAACGACGCCGAGTCCGATGAAGCCCTGAAAGCGGCCCAGGCCAAAGCTCAGGGCCTACTCGACGAAATGCAGAAAGGCGCCAAGTTCGAGGATGTCGCCAAGAAGAGCTCCGACGGGCCTTCGGCGGCGCAAGGCGGCGATCTCGGCTTCTTCAAACGCGGCACGCTGGCCAAGGAACTGGAGGATAAGACTTTCGCGATGAAAGTCGGCGAACCGTCTGACGTAATCCGCACCAAGCAGGGCTACGTGATTCTGGAAGTCACCCAGCACGATGACGAAGGAGTGCCGTCGCTCAAAGACGTGGAGGGCAAGATCCAGGATGCCATCTACATGGACAAGCTGCAGCCAGCCCTGCGCGCTTATTTGACCAAATTGCGCGAAGACGCGTACATCGACGTGAAACCGGGATACATCGATTCCGGCGCCAGTCCCAACGAAACCAAGCCGGTCGAGACGGCGTCCAAGGAAGCTGCGGCCAAGAACCTGAAAAAGAAGAAGAAGTTGGGGATTTTTTAGTTTAAGCTGAAGCTGCTCAGCGAGGCTTGAATTGAAGGATTTCTTCATCTGCGAGTGCGGCCAGCAGGAAAATAAGGTCGTCGTCTCCAGCTTTGTGGTCATCTCCAAACAGGTCAAGCCGAAGAAAACCGGAGAACCCTATCTCGCCCTGGTCCTGGGCGACCGAAGTGGCCAACTCGAGGCCAAGATGTGGGACAACGTCGAGGACGCGCTCGACGCTTTCCAGCAGGATGATTTCCTCAAGGTCAAGGGCCTGATCAACAAGTATCGCAACCGCTTTCAGCTCACCATCCACAAGCTGCGGAGGCTACAGGAAGCCGAAGTCGATTTCGCCGACTATCTTCCCAAGACCACCAAAGACATCGGCGAACTGTGGCGAGCGCTGGCGGAATTTGTGGCCACGTTGCAGAATCCGCACCTGAAGGCGCTGCTTGAGGCCTTCATGGCCGATCCGGAAATCGCCGAAGCCTATCGTACCGCTCCCGCGGCCAAGACCCTGCATCACGCCTATATCGGCGGGCTGCTCGATCACGTGGTTTCGCTGTTTCGTTCCTGCGACCTGATGTGCCGCAACTATCCGCAGGTAAACCGGGACCTGCTGCTGACGGGAGCGTTCCTGCACGACATCGGCAAAATCCACGAGCTTACCTACAACCGCTCGTTCTCCTACAGCACGCGCGGCCAGTTACTCGGGCACATGATCATCGAGCTGGAAATGCTGCAGGCCAAGCTCATGCAGGTGCCGGAATTTCCCGACGAACTGAAAACCCTGGTGGAACACCTCATCATCAGCCATCATGGAGAGTACGAATTCGGATCGCCGAAGTTGCCGATGTTTCCCGAGGCGCTCATGCTCCATTATCTGGATGATCTGGATTCCAAGATGGAGAGCATGCGGGCTCACTTCGAGCGCGAAGCGGAAGCGGAGGGTGCCTGGACCGGCTACAATTCTTCGCTGGGACGCCCGCTGCTGAATACCGCAAAGTTTCTGGAGCCGAAGCCGGCGGCTGCGCCGCAGGAGCCGGAGCCCTCCGCCTCCAGCCAGGACGGGACTGCCGTCGGTAGCCTGGACGCCGCCGAACCGAACCGCGACGCAACGGTTGCAACCGCTGGGACGCCACCCGGCAACCCGTAAATCACTTCTGGCCGTTTTTTTTATGAACTCGGCTGCATGATTAGAGTTTGTGCGCTGCTCTGGTTTCTGATACACCTTGCCGGATGGAGGGAATCATGCGATCACGCCTGTTGATACTCATTCTGGGACTATATCTGTCGGCCACTTTCATTGCTTGCTCCAGCAAGCCAGCCGAATCGAACAATGACACGGCATCTCAACCGGGCGCCACCGCGCCCGCCGAATCGGGGTCGACGGCAGCGCCCGCGCCCAAGCGCGCCGCGGCGGAGAAGCCTAAGCCTGAGCCGGTGGTGATTCCAGCCGGAACGCTGCTGACGGTGCGGCTCGGCCAGGAACTGGGCTCGAAAATCAGTCAAGCCGGACAAACCTTTACCGCCAGTCTGGCGCAGCCGGTGGAGATCGATGGCAAGACCGTGATTCCGACCGGAGCCAGCGCATCAGGGGTAGTTGTGGACGCGAAACCGCTGGGCCGCTTTAAAGGCGCTGCCAGCCTGCAGGTGAAGCTCACCTCCATCACGGTGGACGGCAGCGACCGCCCAATTGAGACCTCTTCGGTGGTCCGCACCGCGACCGGTAAGGGCAAGCGCACCGCCGGCATGATCGGCGGAGGCGCAGGCCTCGGCGCGCTGATTGGCGGACTGGCGGGCGGGGGTAAGGGCGCCGCCATTGGAGCAGTGGCCGGAGCTGGCGCCGGCACCGCCGGCACGGCCTTCACCGGGAACAAGGACATCGTCCTTCCTGCCGAGTCTGCTCTTAGCTTCAAAATGGAGCAGCCGCTGGAAGTGAAGTAAGCCGTCCGCTGTCAGTTTTCAGCTGTTAGCCAGCGGAATACGGGAAGGAACCACGGTTTTTCTGACAGCTGATAACTGCCTTCTTATGGATTTCACTCGCTTCCAGGTTCTGACCTTCGATTGCTACGGCACGATGATCGATTGGGAGAGCGGGATTTTTTCGGCTCTGCGTCCCTTGCTTGCGGCTCACGGCAAAACTGTCAGCGATTCGCGGATACTGGAGATCTATTCCGAGTTAGAGCCGGTGCAGCAGCAGGGAAGATTTCGCCCCTATCGCCAGGTGCTGGAGACGGTGGCCCGCGGCTTCGGAGAGAAACTGGGATTTGTTTGCTCTGACGAGCAGGCGCGCTCACTGCCTGACTCGCTGCCGAACTGGAAACCGTTCCCCGACACCGTACCCGCACTGAAGCGGCTGAAGACGCGATTCAAACTCGCGGTAATTTCGAACGTGGACGATGACTTGTTCGCGGCCTCAGCGCGCCAGTTGGAAGTCGCCTTCGACCACGTAATCACGGCGCAACAGGCGCAGGCTTACAAGCCGTCGCTGAAGATCTTCAGGCTGGCGATGGAGCGAATCGGAATGCCGTCGCAGAACATATTGCATGTGGGGCAAAGCATCTATCACGACGTGATTCCAGCAAAGGCAATGGGACTGAGCACGGCGTGGATGAAGCGCGCTTCCCCGCGGCCGGGAGCCGGCGCCACCGTAGCCGTCTCGGGTAGCCCTGATTTGGAAGTGTCCGACCTGGAGCAGTTGGCCGATCTGGCGGTTTAGCGAGGCCAGCTAGAGAGCCATCAGGATCCGGCGGGAATTTTCACGATCTTCTTCTGGATGGCGTAGGTCACGAGTTGCGCCTTGTTGTGAATATCGAGTTTGCGCATCAGATTAAATTTGTGCGCCTCGACCGTCTTGCTGCTGACCCCAAGCAGGCCGGCCACTTTGCGGACTGAATTGCCCTCCGCCAGCAACTTAACCACTTCGTGCTCACGCGGAGTCAGGATGGGCCCGCGCGTACGCATGGCTTCCGCGGGCGAACGGAAATTGGCGACCAGGCGCCGCATGACTCGCGGGCTGAGGTATTTACCGCCAGCGTGAACCTCGCGCACCGCGCCGATGAGGCGCGAACCGGGGGAATCTTTCAAGACATATCCGGAAGCCCCCACCTCCAGACATTTCAAGAGATATTCCTCGTCCTCGTGCATGGTGAGGAAGATGACGCGGGTGCGGGGACATTCCCGCACCATCAGGCGGGCAGCCTCAAAGGCGGACATGCCGGGCATGCCGATATCCATCAGCACGATGTCGGGTTTGATTTGCCGGGCCATTTCCAGCGCCTCGGCGGCTCCGCTGGCTTCGCCCTGGACCGCAAAGCCTTGCTCGGCTTCCAAAATGCGCCGGACCCCCTCGCGAATCAGGGTGTGATCATCCACCAATATGCATCGAATAATCATTCGTTTTGCTGTTCACCAGACGGTTTCGCAGACTTATGTATCAACATCCTTCCCGAGAGACACACTGCTCTCAACGCGGCCAGAAGATTTGCAGTAAAGCTGCGCTCGCGAAGCGGCGCCAGGACGGAGAAACGGCGGGTTGAAGGCATTCTACAGGTTTTGCATAGCGGGTGTCATCCCGAAAACCGAAAAAAGTGTCCGCGGATAAACTTTTTGCTCAAGCCACACGGGAAACCAGGCTCGGGGATTTTCGGCCCTATCGGATACAATCCATGAGGTGCTGCGCTACTTCACTTCGGGCGAGTCTCATGGCGAAGCCCTGGTCGCATTTCTGTCGGGACTGCCGGCCGGGCTGAAGGTGGAGCAACCGTTCCTGGACCACGAACTGTGGCGCCGCCAGCAGGGATACGGACGCGGCGGTCGCATGAAAATCGAGCGCGACACCGCACACATTCTCTCCGGAGTCCGGCAAGGCGCCACCATCGGCTCGCCGATTGCAATGCTGCTGCAAAACAAGGACTGGCAGAACTGGCAGGATTCGCTGCCGGTGGGCGAGGGGGATCCGGCAAAACACAAGCGTGTAGCGGCGCCGCGCCCTGGCCATGCCGATCTGGCGGGCGCTTTGAAGTATAACTTTCCGGAGGCGCGCTACGTGCTGGAACGAGCCTCTGCTCGCGAGTCGGCAGCCCGGGTTGCTATCGGCGCCCTGGCGAAACTTTTTCTGCGCGAGTTGGAAATTGAGGTCCTCAGTCACGTGGTTGCGGTGGGCGAAGTCTCGTTGGGTTCGAATGTCTCGTGGGAGCAGATTCTCGCACTACAGTCACGCGACGAGATCGTGCTCAGTTGCGTAGACTCCGCGATCGAACAGCGCATGAAAGAAGAAGTGGATCGAGTGCTCAAGACGGGCGATTCGCTGGGAGGCATCTTTGAGGTGGTGGCGCATGGTGTGCCTCCCGGGCTCGGCACCTATGCGCAATGGGACGAGCGCCTGGATGCGCTGCTCGCGGCCGCCGTGATGTCGCTGCAGGCGGTAAAGGCGGTCGAGATCGGCGCGGGCGTGGCCGCGGCGACTTCCCCTGGCTCGGCAGTGCATGATGAAATAGGGTATGGGGCGTCGTCAGAGGGCTTCACCGATTTCATCCGCCGCCACAACAATGCCGGCGGAATCGAAGGCGGAGTCTCCAACGGAGAAGAAATCCGGGTGCGCGGGTATCTGAAACCGATTTCAACCCTGCGCCGTCCCTTGCAGTCGGTGGACTTTGCCACCCGGGAGCCGGTGAAAGCGGCCTACGAGCGTTCCGATGTGTGCGTGGTGCCTGCGGCCGGCGTAGCCGCGGAAGCCATGGTGGCGCTGACACTGGCAAGGTGCGCACTGGAGAAATTCGGAGGCGACTCGATGACTGAGACGTCTCGAAATTTCAAAGCGTATCTTGAACAGTTAAGAAATTACTAGCTACTGACTTACAAGTAACCAGCTACTAGATGATCTATCCCATCGTGAAATATGGCAATCCGGTTCTGGAGAAACCCGCGGAGCCGGTAACGGTTTTTGATGGTGAGTTGAAGCAACTCATCGAGGATATGTTCGAGTCCATGTATGCGGCGCACGGTGTGGGTTTGGCCGCGCCGCAGATCGGTATCGGCAAACGTCTCGCGGTCGTGGATGTGACTTTCAAGGAAGATCCGGATGCCAAATTGGTGCTGGTGAATCCGGAAATCATTCAAACCGAAGGGCGCCAGACACAGAACGAGGGCTGCCTGAGCATTCCCGAATTCCGCGAGCCGGTGACTCGAGCCAGGAGAGTGACGGTCCGGGCTCAGGACGAAACCGGCAGAGTCTTCGAGAAAACCGGCGAAGAACTGCTGGCGCGGGCATTCCTGCATGAGACCGATCACTTGAACGGCAAGCTGTACATTCACCATCTCAGCGCGCTCAAGCGGGACTTGATGAAACGAAAAATCCGCAAGCTGATGAAAGCCGGAGAATGGTAAGAACCGGGTGATCGGGTCATTTGCCAATCACCCCGATGACCCGACGGGCCGATGATTCAATCCTTCAATCTCGTCTTCTGCGGTACGCCGCGCTTCGCCGTGCCTACTTTGGAAAAACTGATCGAGGCCGGGTACCCGGTTCGGCTGGTTGTCACCCAACCCGATAAACCAAGCGGCCGAGGCATGGAGCTTGCTTTGTCTCCGGTCAAGCGCCGTGCGCTTGAACTAGGTTTGCCGATTACTCAGCCGGCGAAGATCAAAGTCAACGAAGAATTTCGCGAACAACTGGCCGCGTGTGCGCCGGATGCCATCATCGTGGTGGGTTATGGACGAATCATTCCGCCGTGGATGATCGATCTGCCTCCGCTTGGCAACCTCAATCTGCACGGATCGTTGCTGCCGAAATACCGCGGAGCGGCGCCAGTCCAATGGGCCGTTGCCAGCGGTGAGACCGTGACCGGCGTCACCACGATGCGAATCGATGCTGGCCTCGATACCGGAGACATTCTGTTGCAGAAGGAAATTCCCATCGCGTCCGACGATACCGCGGAGACTGTCGCCCCTCGCCTGGCTGCGATCGGAGCGGACCTGATGGTGGAGACGCTGCACGGCCTGCGAGCCGGAACCGTGCAACCGTTTCCCCAGGACCATTCTCGCGCCACCCTGGCGCCCATTCTGAAAAAAGAAGACGGCCAAATTGAATTCCGGCGGAGCGCCCAGGAAATCTCCAATCGCCTGCGCGGCTTCCAGCCGTGGCCGGGAGCCTACACCACATTTCGCGGCAAGAATCTTCACATCTGGTCGGCGAAACCCGCATCGCGCTCGTTGCCGCCGGCAGAATTGGCAATCGACAACGGTCATCTGCTGGCCGGCTGCGGTCAAGGCACCAGCCTCGATTTGCTCGAGATTCAGTTGGAGGGAAAGAAACGCATGGCGGCGGGCGATTTCCTCCACGGCTACCGGCCCAAGAACGGCGAGAAGCTCGGCTGAGAACCGGGAACCAGCATCTGACAACTGCCATCCTCTAACCCATGCCTGTATCTCCAGCGCGCTCGGCGGCTTTCGACATCCTGCTCCAGGTCGAGCGGGAAGACTCCTACGCATCCGAACTGCTGCATGCATCCCGCTACGGCTATCTCTCGGAGGAAGACCATGGGTTGGCGACCGAACTTGTCATGGGAGCCTTGCGCTGGAGATCGCGGCTGGACCAGCGAATTGCTGCGTGCTCGACGCAGCCGCTGGAGAGACTCGACGTCGAGGTGCTGACCGCATTGCGGCTGGCGGCCTATCAGGTTGCGTTTCTGGAGCGGGTCCCGGCGCGAGCTGCCGTCCATGAGAGCGTGGAACTGGTGAAACGCGCACGCAAGCGCTCGGCTGGGCCATTTGTGAACGCAGTGCTAAGAAAATTCGTGGAGATCAATCCCAGGTTCTCTGCGACCAGCAATTCAGAAGTTCTTGCGGAAAGCTACGCGCATCCCCGGTGGCTGGTGGAACGCTGGGTTGAAAACCTTGGGCGGACTGCGGCGGAAAAGGTCTGCCGCTTCGATCAATCGATTCCGGAGATCGCCATCCGGCTACGAGGCGCGTCGGTGGAAGCCGATCTTTCCGCTGAGGGAATCCGTCTGTCGCCGGGGACGCTGCTGCGCTCGGCGCGGCGCGTGGATTCAGGACAGATCACGAAAACGCGGGCCTGCACGGAAGGCCGCGTGGTGGTGCAGGATGAAGCCTCGCAACTCGTGGCATTGCTGCTTGGCCGGGGTATACGCATTCTGGATTGCTGCGCCGCCCCCGGCGGCAAGACGCGTGTCCTCGCCGACCGGAACCCGGAAGCTACGATCACCGCCGTCGAATTGTACCCGCATCGCGCCCGGTTGCTGCAAAAACTGATTCACGCAACCAACGTGAAGGTGATCCTGGCGGACATACGCAAACTTCCTGTCCAGGAGCCATTCGACCGCGTCCTCGCCGACGTGCCTTGTTCTGGCACAGGTACGTTGGCCCGCCATCCTGAGATTAAGTGGCGTCTGAAGCCCGAAGATCTTTCGGATCTACAGTCCCGTCAGATCGCGATCCTGGAGTCGGCGCTCCAGCATCTGGCACCGGGGGGCCGGCTGGTCTACTCGACTTGTTCGCTCGAACCCGAGGAGAATTCGCAGGTAGTCGAAACCGTGCTTGCCGATTCTTCATTGCGCCGGATCGATTGCCGGGAAGAACTGCAACGCCTGCGCGCTGAAAACGAACTGGTTTCAGACCATCTCGATTCGCTTGTCAGCGGTCCGTATCTGCGCACGATTCCGGGCGTACATCCCTGCGATGGATTCTTCGCGGCGATACTGCAAAAATCCTGAGTGGGCCGGGAGGCGCTGAATTTCATCGCACTTCGATGTTTACAGCTGCGCCAGCAACGATCTTCTGTCCCGGCGAAGGATTCTGAGACACGATGGTGTTTGCCGCCGCAGTCTGAGGCGTAACCATCGCCGGAGCCGCGAAGGGGTTGCCAGTCTGACCGGCCAGAGTCACAACTCCGGGGTGCACACCGGCCGCTTGGAGCTCGGGAAGAACGCTACCCAGCGTCTGCCCCATCAGATTGGGCATCACGAACGCCGCAGGTGGCGGAGCCTGTGCCACCAGAAGACTGAGCTTGGGAGTGGATACATCGCTGGCGTTAGCCGGCGGACTCTGCGAAACAACCAAATCCGGTGCGACTCCGGCGAGCGGCATTCGCGAGATTGCGCCGACATCCAGCCCGCGGCGGCGGATGTTGAACTCGGCGGCCCGTTCGCTCTGGCCGGTTACGTCTGGTATCTGAACCCGCTGCGGCCCCAGGCTCTCGGCGACCCGGACTTGCCATCCGCGGCGCACCAGCGTGCCGGCGGGAGGGAGCTGCGACACGATTCTTCCTTCCGGAATGGTGGCACTGTAGTACTGCCGCTCCACTTCCACCTGCATTCCGTTTTCTTCGGTGATGCGCCGGGCCTCGACGGAGGTTTTGCCGAGTAAATCCGGCATGGCAATTTCGCGGCCGTGGATGGCAAACCGCATCGCGGTCAGCGCCGACACCAAGGCGACCAGGAGCAAGACCAGGGCCAGCAGCGCCAGGCGGAAGAAAGATTTCATCGGATGTTCCTGATTATAGACTTCCCAAACTTGGAAGCTTGCCCTGACTGTGTGCTGGCCATCACGTGGCAGAATTTTGGGCGCCATCTATACTGGCTTAATGGCGGTGGCAGGCGATCTGCAATCGGCGCTCGAGCGCTACTGGGGATACAGTTCGTTCCGGCCGATGCAGGAACAGATTGTGCGCAGTGTGCTTGCGGGGCAGGACGTCTGCGTCATCATGCCGACCGGCGGTGGCAAGTCGCTTTGCTACCAGCTGCCGGCGCTGGTCTCCCAGAAGACTGCCTTGGTGATTTCGCCGTTGATCGCATTAATGCAGGACCAGGCCACCCAGCTTGGGCAGATGGGAATTCCGGCGGCGGTCTTAAACAGCGCATTGACCACCTCTGACCAGGCGGTCGCGATGCGCAAGGCGCGCGAAGGAGAATACCGGCTGCTCTATCTTTCACCGGAGCGCCTGGCTCGGGCCGACACCATTCACTGGCTGAAATCGGTGCCGGTCGCGTTCTTTGCGATCGATGAAGCGCATTGCATCTCGGAGTGGGGGCACGAATTCCGCCCCGAATATCGTCAACTCAGCCGGCTGCGCGAGCATTTTCCTGACCTTCCGATCGCCGCTTTCACCGCCAGCGCCACCCGGCGGGTGCGGCACGACATTCTTCACCAGCTGAAGCTGCGCAATCCGCACAAGTACATCGCCAGTTTCCACCGCGCCAATCTTCGCTACATGGTGCAACAGTGCGACAGCCCGCAGACCCAGTCGAGTTTGCTCTTGCGCGCATTGCGGTTTCACGCCAAGAGCAATGTGATCGTATACGCGCCGACTATCGCCAAAGTGGAGGAAACGGTCGATTATCTGGGAGAGCAGGGCATCGAGGCCATCGCGTACCACGGACAGATGGAGAGCGACGCCCGCAAACGCAACCAGGAGCGCTGGATGTCCGACGAAGTCCGCGTGCTGGTGGGAACGATTGCTTTCGGATTGGGGATCAACAAAGCCGATGTGCGCTCCGTGATTCACCTGTCGCTGCCCAAGTCCGTCGAACAGTACTACCAGGAAGCTGGACGCGCCGGCCGCGACGGGCAGCCTGCCGATTGCATCATGCTGTGGCAAGCTCGCGACGCGGGATTGCTGGCCTTCTTCATTGAACAAATCAACGATGCGACCGAGAAAGACCGGGCATGGGAACGTTATCGGACGATCCGCGCCTTTGCCGAGTCGAACCGCTGCCGCCACTACGAAATCTGCACTCACTTCGGCGAAACCCCGAAATGGACTTCCTGCGGAGCCTGCGACGTTTGCGGCTGCGAAAGCCAGTGGCTGACTAAGCCGATGGTAGCTACGCCTGCCCGCAAGCTGCCGGCGCAGATCAGCGTGCCTTTGGCAATTCCAAGCCCTGTTTCCGGGGTAGACCCTGAGCTGCGGGAATATCTGCGGCAGTGGCGGCGGGAGACGGCGCGCAAGCAGGGAATCTCGGCTTTTATCGTGATGTACGACACCTCGCTCGAAGAACTCTGCCGGAAGAAGCCTTCCACGCTCGCCGAAATTCACAGCATCTCCGGATTCGGCGAACGCAAAACCGAGTTGTACGGGCAGGAAATTCTGGAGGTCCTGGCCGGCTTCCGCACCGGGGCGCGTGCGGCACCCGCGCCTGAAATGGAATCCAATCCTGCCGTTGAGACCAGGAAACTCCTGGCCGAAGGCCGCACTTTAGAAGAAATCGCGCAAATTCGCGGCCGCCAGCTGGGGACGGTGATCAACACGGTGGCCGATATGGTACTGCGGGGAGAGGTACCGTTTCAGACCAGTTGGGTGGACAGAGATCGCCTGGCGATCATCGAGGCTGCCTGCGCCAAGCTGGGGACGGAACGGCTCAAACCCTTGAAAGACTCCCTGCCGCCAGAAATTACTTACAACGAGATCCGGCTCGTGGTCGCGCGCCTGCGGCGGCAACAGCAGAAGAGTGCGTGAGTCACCTTGGATCTAGTCTCCTCGACGAAGGTGATCCTGAACGGGGGAGCAGCGCGAAACACTCAGACTGATCGGTCAATGCGTTTCATCTGCGCCGGGCGCAGCATCGGGTGTGTCGACGGTCTGGGTCGTGCTCGGCATCACCGGCGGAGGCTGAAAGTCCCCGGGGTCCTTGCCCGCCAGCGCCACTTTCATGAAATCCATCCAAATTGGCAAGGCGGCGTGAGCGCCGGTTTCTCTTGCTCCCAGCGACTTCTTTTCGTCGTAACCTATCCACACGCCGCACGTCATCGCGGGAGAGAATCCGACAAACCAGGCGTCAGTGAAATCATTTGTGGTGCCGGTTTTTCCGGCCAAAGGATACTTCAAGCCGCTGGCGGCGATTCCGGTGCCGTGCAAAACCACCTCCCGCAGCATCGAAGTCATGATCCGCGCAGTACGGGCGCTGACCACGTCTTTCACCTCGGGAAAATCTTCCTCCATCACCCGGCCCTCATAGTCCGTCACCTTGGTGATGTAGCGCGGCGTCACCCGCACGCCGTCATTGGGAAAAACGCTGAATGCGGAGGTCTGTTCATAGAGCGTCACTTCAGCTGCGCCTAACGCCACGGGCAGATACGGAGGGATGTTTGAGGTTATGCCAAAGCGATGCGCGTAGTCGATGACGGTGTTGATGCCGATCTTGTCGGCCAGCTTAAGCGCGGGAATATTGCGCGACTGCGCCAGCGCCCGACGCAAACTGATCGTTCCCTCGAAGCGCTCGTCGTAATTGTGCGGCGTGTACGGGCCGGAACCAGTCTGGAATGTAATCGGCGCGTCGACAATTGTGTCCTCTGGAGTCGCTCCCTGATCAATGGCCGCTGTGTACACGTAGGGTTTGAAGGACGATCCAACCTGGCGCAGCGCCTGTGTCGAGCGATTGAACTTCGAGACATTGAAGTCGCGCCCACCTACCATGGCCTTGATTTCACCGGTCGCGTTGTCAATTGCAATGAGCCCACACTGAGCGCCAGAGTCCTGCTCCAGACTGACTGATGCCGTGCCTTGAGGCCCGAGCGTCAGAACTTTGACGTACACAAGGTCTCCAACCGAGAGAATGTCGGGAAGTTTGCGCTTAGTCCAGGCAGCCGCGGCCTGGGTCACAGCCGCGCTATAGCGGCCGAACTTGATGGTTGCCACGCCCGGCGAAATCGCCGTAACCATGGCGTGTGTGTAGGCGCCGGTTTCGGGTTCGTCTTCCCAGTCTGGATGCTGGTAGTCCTGCAGCTTCATGCCCAGGGCGACGACATTCTCCAACTGTCCCTTCCACCCATGGCGGCGTTCGTAGGCCGCCAGACCATCGAGTACCGCCTGATTGGCGGCTTTTTGCAGGTCCATGTCAATCGACGTGTACACCCGCAGCCCGCCTTCGTGCACCTGGTCGCTGCCGTACTTGTTTTCCAGATAGCGCCGCACGTCTTCGGCAAAGTACGGCGCCAGTGAATTGGGATCGTGCTGCAGTTTGAGCTGAATCGGCTGGTTCCGCGCCGCTTCTGCTCGAGGCGCTGTCAGCTTCCCGTCCTCGAGCATCGCATTGATCACCAGATTGCGGCGTTTGAACGCCCGGTCGGGATGATTAATCGGCGAGTAATACGCCGGAGATTTCGGCAATCCGGCCAGCAGAGAGGCTTCGTCCAGCGTGAGTTCTTTCGCTGGCTTGCTGAAGTAGTATTCCGAGGCCGCTTCGAATCCGTAGACTCCGTGCCCGAGATAAATCTGGTTGGCGTAGAGCGTGAAGATCTGCGGCTTGGTGAAACGGCGCTCGATCTGAATGGCGAGCAGGGCTTCCTGAATCTTGCGATGAAACGATCGGTCGGGTGAAAGAAAAAGATTGCGCGCCAATTGCATCGTCAATGTCGATGCCCCTTGCACCCGGCCACCCGACTCGATGTCACGATATGCTGCCCCCAGAATCCGCCAGACATTGATGCCCCAGTGGCGGTAGAAATCCTTGTCTTCGATGGACGTCAGGGCGTCACGCAGCACCGGCGGATAGTCGTCGTAGGCCGCGACCACCCGCCGTTGCAGGGCGAAGGTGCCGATCACGCGGCCCTGATCGTCATAGAGTTCGGTGATGGTGCTGGGACGGTAATGCTCGAGCTGCTCGACCTGCGGCAGGTCGGTGGAGTAGACGAGCAGCAGTCCGGAGGTGGCGCCAACCAGCGCCGACACCAGCACCAGCAGCGCGAACAGGACCAACCCCACCAGCTTCCGCCCGGCGACTTCCACCGGCGGAAGATCTTGGTAGATGGATTTCATCGGTGGCTGAGTTCAGGATAAAGTGGTCAGGGTCTGGTGGCTAGTGACTGAAAAACCAATCGCGCGCCCTGAGGCGCGCGATTGATTTAATGATTCATTGCAGCGGCTTTTAGCTTTGGTGGCTCTTCAGAACCTCTACCGCTTTACGTAGTTGATCGTCCTGCTGCTGCGTCGGTTTATTTTTCTCTTCGGTCTGAGCCGCATTGTCCTGATCGTCATCGGGAAGCGCGCCATCGTCGTCGCTATCGGCAACCAGCACGTTCGGGGTCACGGCCGCGTCCTGAATCGCCTTCCCGCTCGGCGAATAGTACTTGGCAATCGACAACATCAGGGCGGAGCCGTCCGGCAGCTCGATGGTTTTCTGCACCGATCCGTCGCCGAAGGTCTTGTCGCCCACCACATCGCCGCGGGCGTTCTCCAGGATAGCGGCCGCTACCACCTCCGCGGGGCCCGCCGTTCCGCGGTTTACCATGACGACCAGTGGAAGCGTCGTTATATCTTTGGCGGGATCGGCATTGAATGCCTCACGAGGATATTTCTGGCCTTGGAGGTAAGTGATGGTCCCGTGGTTCAGAAAGAGATTCGCAGTCGCGATTCCCTCGGACTCCTCGCCGCTGGCACAGTTGCGCAGATCGAGGATCAACTTCTTGGCGCCTTCTTTCTGCAGCGCCTTGACCTTGTTCGCGATTTCCTGCGCCTTGCCCTTAGTGAAGGCATCCACCTGGGCGTAGCCGATGCCATCTTCCATGATCTTGTCGCTGACCGGGGGCACATTCACGATATCGCGGGTGATAACCACTTTCTGCGGTTCCGCGCGCCGGGAACGCACCACTGATACCGTCACGTTGGAACCCGTCGGGCCTTCGAGCAGGTTACGAATTTCCGCCAGCGACAGCTCGCGCGTGCTCTTGCCCTCGATGGCCTCGAAGATGTCCGCACCGTTGATGCCCGCTTTGTCGGCCGGACCGCCCGGAATTACCGCGACCACCGCCGCATAGCCGAATCGCTTGGAAACGGTCGCCCCGATGTCAGCCTTGGTCTCGGCCTTGTGGTCTTTGTATTCTTTGTACTCAGCCGGGGTGAGATAGCTGGAGTTGGCGTCCAACGATTCCAGCAGCCCATGCAGCGCGCCATCGGTCACCGCGGGGAGATTGGGTTCCTCCACGTACTCGCTGCGCACCCGCGAGAGTACTTCACTGTAAACCTGTAGTTGCCGGTACGCGCCTTCGTTGGAAGAGGCCCGCACCGCGTCCAGCCCGCCCAGTGCCATGAACAGCAGAACTGCGGCGGAGGAAATCAGAATGACAGCCTTAGTTTTTTTCGACATCAGATTTTTGCCCGGAAGGGATTCACTCCTTGAGGAACTGCGCTCATTATATCTCGTTTGATGTTGGTTTCCGCCTCCCAGTTTCAAGCCTTAACCCGAGAGTAACCAACCTTTCGACGAAATGTATGGATTTGTGCAGGCGACTCGCCATAGCGCACGAAACCACTCAACCTAAAGAGCTTAGCATGCCACCCCGCGACTCTGAGGCTATCGGACTTCGGCCAGTTCCACTCTCAGTTTGTGGGTCGCACGAAATAGCGTGTTCTTGATGGTTCCTTCGGTGGTGTTCAGGATGTTCGCTACTGTGCGTAATTTCAACCCTTGGTAGTGCTTGAGCTCGAAGACCATTCGCTCCCGGGGAGACAACCTGCCCAAAGCTTGCAGGATGCATCGCCGCAACTCGTTCCCGATCAAGCTGCGCTCAGGAGATGCGCCGGGGCGAGCGTCGGGCATGCGATCGAGAATATCTTCCTGTTCTCCATCCGGGGATACGGTCGCAACAATGTCCCGGTTGCGATATTGCCGCTTGCGCAAGTGATCGAGGCAGAGATTCGTAACGATGCGGTACAGCCAGGTGTAAAACGAGCACTCAAACCGGAATCGGCCGAGGTTCTGATAGGCGCGCAGGAAAGCCTCCTGGTAGATGTCCTGCGCGTCTTCCTGTGAATTGGTTAGATGCATTGCCAGGCGAAGGACCGCGCGGTCGTATTGCCGCACCAGCTCTTCAAATGATTCGGCGTTCCCCTGCTGCGCCTCGCGGACAAGCATCGTGTCATCCACCCGCACTGGCCGGTCCTGCCGCGCCCTCGGTTCAGGCGCCGCGAAGGGCACGCTGTAGTAGGTTAAGGCGCGGGTTTTTCTTAC
>Ga0335076_10002799_pt1 | contig 17410 bp, 14 predicted proteins | sample Lox_Sample_25_FD_206717 | JGI IMG/M metagenome (GOLD analysis project Ga0335076, IMG submission 206717) | Soil microbial communities from Loxahatchee National Wildlife Refuge, Florida, United States - Lox_Sample_2.5 | ecosystem: Environmental > Terrestrial > Soil > Wetlands | place: USA... | reverse complement strand
GCTCGCGCAATTGCACTTCAGGATCTTGCCCGTGATTTGCAGTGCTTACCCTAGCGTACATTGCTATTTTCACTTTAAGCTTCCAAAAGGCCCTTACTTGCCCCGTTACGGGCGGTTTTAAACCCCCGTTTAAAACCCCTGCTAAGGGCCCTACGGGGCGCGAGGCGGGGCGATCGGTTGCCCATAGCCCGTTTACCCCTTAATAGGGCAAGGTACAGTACCTATAGACTATTATACCTAGACTAGTCTATATGTAAGTGATAATATATATATGCAAGGGCCTTAATCAGTTTAGGGTGCAACCATGATCCGATGCAGGCTAAAGGAAGTTCTGAAACGTAAGGGCTGGACGCGATATAAGCTTCAGCAGATGACCGGCATTACCTATCCAACTCTTCATGCGCTCTTTTACGACCGGAGCAAGGGCTTTAGAGCCGATGTTTTGAACAAGCTCTGTAATGCGCTGAAATGCACGCCAGGAGATTTGCTGGAATGGCGGCCGGATCGGTTCTCGAGGACCAAACAGAAGAGATAGACTCCCTGGCACCCGCACAGTGTGCCGAAGTGTGGTGAAGGCTCGCGTCGATAGCGCCGGGATTAGCTCTCGATTCAGTGAGGCATCGTGATCCAAAGTATCGAACGATCATCTCAACGCCCGTGGGACTGCGCCCTCTAGACCCAGCCACATTTGCACAATTGCACCTAGCTCTTGTGAGACCGTTCCAGGGTGAGTTTATAAGCGACGTAGTATTTGTAGATGTTGCTGACATACTGAACAGTTTCCTGTCCGATGTCCTTGGCGACCACGAGTTCGACGTTCCCAAACCATTGATTGGGGTCCAGCCCCTCTTCGAGTGCCCGTTTTCGTAAACGTGCAATTCTATTTGGTCCAGCATTGTAGGAAGCGAAAACCATGAGTGTCTTGTTAAGCGAGTCGAGCTTGGGATCATTAAAATAGGTGACCGCGATATTACGTAGCATCTTCGCGCCAGCCTCAATGTTGTACTGTGCGATGTCCACATTGGAAATGCTGATTGGCGGCGCGGCAGCATTCTTGGGAATTACCTGCATTATGCCCACTGCTCCGCTAGGATTCTTTCGGCTCTGGTCTAGAAGCGATTCCTGATATCCCTGCGCAACCAACATCAGGTAATCAAAATTGTATTCCGCGGCGTACTTCTGAAAGTAACGCACGTAAGCTTGAAATTTGGCCATTTCTTCAGTGGACGTTGAATCTCTCACCCACTTAGTGTTTTGTGTATAGCGGCGCGCCAACGTATTACCAAACGATGTGCCGACGGCGTGACCCTTGACGAATTCGTCGAGGAGTTCTCTCAAGTGCGGACTGTCCTTGCGAGTTGCCCAAGCCAGCTGTCCTTCCTCCTTTACGACGATGTCTTGATGGACCTTTAAGCGAGTAAATATCTGAGCCCAAAAGTTTGCTCGAACATTTATCGTTACCGTTGCGGGAATCAATCCGGCGTTGACCATTTCCAGCATGTCTTCATCATTCAGATTGGGATCAGCCGCTCTCACAAGGATAGGAGGTTTGCCGGTTTTTTCGAGCGACTCGCTCAGCCGTTGCAGATTCTCGTAGTAGACGGTCAAAGGATTGGCATAGACCTCTTTACCACTCAAGTCTTCAAGAGTGGTGATCTGCGGCAACTTAGGACCGGTGACTATCACCTGCTTTACATTGGGATGAATGGGGGCAGTGAACAGGGCGAGCTGTTCGCGTTCCGGCGTGACGATCAACGGGAACCCTATAACGTCACCTATCCCCTGCAAAAGAGCTTGTTGAAGCTGCTCGATTCTGACAGGAAGATAAGTCACATTAATCTTCAAGCTGCCTGACTTGAATTTCATATTCGCAAAGCGCTGAAATTCATCGAACGCTTCATAGTAGACCCCATGTGGCTGGCCTTTATCGTAGAAAAAACCTGAACGGCTGGGTACGACGAGGACACGAATCTGGTGTCTCTTCACCATGTCATCTAGATCGCCGACGTGCCGTTGAAAAGTGATTGGTAATTCGAGGGCAGCACTCGATTGGGAGGATCCGTTGTGCGGAGTTGTGCTATCTGACTGCGGTTGCTGTTCGGATTGCGGAATCGCTTGACCGCTTGGTACGAGGAAATGAACCGTGGCAGCAAATGTCGCAGCCACGACGAGAATAGATACGCTTCGAAAAATCGCCATTGTTCACTCCCAACAAGACAGTTTCAGCATGGCAAACTATCGATGCAAGCAGTGTAAGTGAGAAACCGATGCTGGGGTCAAATCCTTAGTTCTGGGACAGAACCTCTCGATAATTACAACTGCGAATCGCATGTGAATTGACGAGTTTGCGAAGAATAGGGAACAACTGCGGAAGCGGCTATTCAATTTCGGCAAAATAAGGCAATTTCCAACACGAGTCTGCACTCCTGCTTGCCGTGTCCGCGAATGCAAAACGGCACCTAGGCGAGAACCTCTTGTTAACGTCCCCCACCTGTTACTTCTGACAATTGCACCAACACCGGGCGTGCTATAGCATCGCCAAAGAGTTCCGACACCCGAGACATTTCTTTCCGTCAGGATTACATGCCCACGCAGGTCTTTTCTTCATTCGAGGCTTTTTTTGACGCATTTCGGTTCGCCAATATGCGCCCGATGGTTCTCGGGCCCGCAGGTGAAAATTGGGTACTCTCCACCCTGGTTCTCAACAATTTGAGCATCCAATGGGGACAGGCAGAGGCCAAAGCGGTCGTAGAGGGCGCGCCACGGGCGGGTGGCGTCTCCATTTTTCTTCCGACCCGGACGCCTGAGGCATGGTGTTCGAATGGACGTCAGTTTGACGAACTGTCCGTAATGGTCGATGTGCCGGGCGCCGATTTCTGCTTAGCTGCTGTCGCGGCCCCGCGCCGTTGGTGTGGTCTTTATATTCCGAGTCAGGTGCTTGCGAACGCAAATGGAGATCTGACGACCTCTGCCGGTTCCAGGCGCGGCTTTTTTCGGGTGTCACGCCAACGGATCACGAGGTTCCGATCGGTCGTTGGGCGGCTCGAAGCCATGGTTCAGGAAACGCCCGCGGTCTTTGAATCGGATGATGGGCAGAGGGCAACGGGTCAGAAACTGCTTCGAGAAGTCCGCAACTTACTCGCTGCGCCAAAACCAGTGGAACTCACGCCTGGCCGCCATTTGCTGCCGCGAACACAGATTATTCGCAGGGCGATGGATTTCGTCGATCAGCATGACCGCGACTGCCTGTCCGTCGAAGAGCTCGCTACTGCGGCAGGTGTGTCTGAGCGAACACTCCGTGATGCTTTTCTCGGTTACTTCGGGGTACCGCCTGTCCAATATCTGAATCGCAGGACATTACACCAGGTTCGCAAAGCGCTTAAAACCGCCGATCCTTCCGTGGCTACCGTCACCGAGATTGCGACTAAGTTCGGTGTTTGGCAATTCGGCCGCATGGCGCGCGATTATCGACGTCTCTTCGGAGAACTTCCGTCCGAAACGCTGCGCCACCGCTATTAAGTGTTGACCCATTAACTCTAGGTCTGCTTAACCAGGACAGGTGTACGCAGGAGGATTTATGGCCGCTCATGGTTGTCGAGCCTAACCTCGCAGCGAATTCCATGGGAAAGAACAGCCGCGGCAGAAAATTTTGAAGGCATGGAGAAATTTCATCAATTTTGCCGAAATTGAATAGTCAGTTCGAAGCCAGTCTCGTAGGCTCCGCACAAAGTTAATTCACAGGTGATTCGCAGATGGTTATTGGCAGCGGTTCGACGGAGGCGACACATGGTCAGGCCAGAGGACATCGGGTCGCTCACAGATTTTACCCGCAACACCAAAGCTCACCTGAAAAGACTCAGGCGCAGTGGCCGCCCGGAGTTATTAACAGTCAATGGCAAGGCGGAAGTAATCGTGCAAAGCGCTTCCGCGTATGAGCGATTGGTCAGGGCGCTGGAGAAGCTTAAACGTGATTTGCAAGCAAGAACTTAGGGGAGGAAAGGGATGAACAGATTTGACTGGACGCAAGTTTGCGCACGCGGCGCGTTGGCACTGGCCGCGCTCTTCGGATATGCCCAGTCCGTTGGCGCCCAGGCACCTTCGCAGAAACCCAATGTCGTCTTCATTCTTGCTGACAACGTCGGTTATGGCGATATGGGGCCGTATGGCGGTGGGCAATTGCGTGGCTATCCGACGCCTCGCGTCGACCAGCTCGCTCGCGAAGGCCTACGGTTGACGCAATTCCTTGTCGAGCCTTCCTGCACGCCATCCCGTTCCGCGCTGATGACCGGCCAATATTCCATCCGCAATGGACTATCGCTCGCCACCATCCCCGGCACACCCAATACCCTCTCTGGTAACGCCTATACCATGGGCCAGCTGTTCAAGGACGCAGGCTACGCAACGGCTATTTTCGGTAAGTGGCACCTGGGTGAAGACCCGCAGAGCCTACCAAGTGCCCACGGTTTTGATGAGTTCTATGGCATTCCACCGAACACGTCCTGGAACGACGCGATGACCGTCTCTCTGATCACGCTGACCCACACCTTGAATGTTCCAGAGAGCGCCATGGTCGAGAAGGGGCCTTGGCTTATGCAGCAGAAGGCCGGCGGACCACTCGAGCGCGTCAAACCCTTCACGCCAGAAATACGCGCCGAGATCGACAACGACCTCACCGACCGGTCCATCGCGTTCATGAAACAACAGCACGCGGCAGGTAAACCGTTCTTCGTGTACCTCCCCTTCTCGGTGGGACATGCACCGAATTATCCATCCAAAGAATTCGCCGGAAAATCCCGCATCGGAATCTACGGCGACAAAATGATGGAAGGGGACTATCACGTGGGGCACGTGCTCGACGCACTCAAAGAACTGAAGATTGACAACGATACCATCGTGGTATTTGCCTCCGACAACGGGCCATGCTGCTGGAGCTTGAAAGACTTTGGGAATCTGGGATCTCCCGATATGGGCAGCCCGGGTCCGTTTCGCGGAGAACTCGGCGAGGCTACCGAAGGCTCCATCCGAACTTTCTGCTTCATCCGTTGGCCCGGACACATCGCACCGGACACCACCTCTTACGCTATGTTCTCGATCATGGATTTCCTGCCGACCTTCGCGGCAATCCTCGGTAAGAAGTTGCCGACAGATCGTCCAATTGATGGTGTAGATCAGTCCGCGGTGCTTTTTGGCAAGAGCGAAACTGGCGCGCGTGAATCGCTGCTCACATTCATCGGGCCCGATCTAGTGGCCGCGCGATGGAAGCAGTGGCGCATCTACTTCAAGTATATGGAGCACACCGGCACAGGCCGGGAGATGCTCGGCGATTTATATGCAAGCAGCTCTACGCTGTATTATCCGCAGGTCTTCAACATCGAGATGGACCCGCATGAGGACCTAAACGTGGGCGGCATTAACCTGTGGCCACTTGAATTCGCCTTTAAAACGGTTAAGGAGTACTTGGGGTCGCTCAAGAAGTACCCGAATCCACCTCCAGTCAATTTCACGAATTTTAGCAGGTCGCTCGATTGACACGGTGGATTAGTCCACGGTGTGCCCGGCGAGAAGCAAACAAATTTTAAGAGGGAAGGAAACCACAGTGAGCCGATTCAAATTTCCGACGAGCGTAGTTGCCTTCATTTTGGTGGCATGTGTTTGCTCCGCTCCAGCTCAGCAAAAGCCACAGTGGATGCCGGGTCAAGTCGGGCTCAACGCAGGCATTTTGCCCTCGCCCGGATTTACCTACGTCAATATCACCGAGAATTATAGTGCCGGCACCTTCAACAATTCCCAGGGTAGCGCAATCCCAGCCACCGGTACTTATAACGTCTGGGCCGTAGAAAATCTGTTCTATTTCGTGCCCGACACCAAATTCCTCGGCGGGAATCTGGGATTCAACATTATATTTCCCACTCCTGCCACTGGTTCTCTCGTCGCCGATATCGTTATCCAAGGCCAAACGCGGCCCAATTTGGGCGCTGCAGGAGGTGGTTCTGGCCTGGCCGATCTTTGGGTTCAACCCTTCACCGTAGGCTGGCACCTGAAGCGGTGGGATGTTCAAGTGGGAGATGCCTTTATGATTCCCACGGGGCGCTACTCACCAGGCGCCACGGATAACGTGGGATCGGGCTACTTCGGCAATCATCTGCAGACCGGCACGACCTTCTACATCACGAAAAACAAGGGCACCAGCGCAAACCTATTCACCGACTGGGAAGTTCACGGTAACAGACAAGGCACCAACGGAACATACAAATCCCCAGGACAGGCTTTCACCGATGAGTGGGGTCTCGGACAGATTCTTCCATTGAAAAAAGACCTGAGCAAACTGCTTCAGGTGGGTGTGGTTGGATACGATCAGTGGCAAGTCACAGACAATGGCGGTCAAATTCCAATCGGCTCCACCGGACTGACCCTGCCCGCGAGCCTGCTGCCGCATTACTCAGTCCATGCCGTTGGCGGTCAACTGACTTACATTGTCCCCGCAAAAAATATCAGCGTGTTTTTTAAGGGTTACCACGAATACTCAGCGAGCTCTCACTTGCTTGGAAACACATTTACCTTTGGCGGGGCCTGGACATTAGCAATCCCCAAAAAGTGAGGTGGATCACTTAGGAAGTCGTGGCGTGATTTACGACACGGGACGGGTTTCGTAGAAGATCGGTACAAAAAGGAGAGATCGCATTATGAATAGTAAGCGAACGAGAATGATACTGGGTCTGCTGGCGGTGTGCTTTGCAGCATTGTTATCAGCAAACGCGCAGGGCGATAAAACGAAGGTCAAAGGGCTGATCACCGCTCGTACCGGCGACACAATCGTCCTCAAAACAACTGACGGAACCACTGTTACCGTCACTCTGGATGACGACACCAAGGTGCAGCAGCCAAAAGGGCTTGGAGTCCGCAAGAAGCAGATGTCTGCTGCTGCTCTTATCCCCGGCCTCAAGGTATCGGTTGACGGCACCAGCACGGACTCTGCGCACGTCCTTGCGAAATCCATAACCTTCGATAAAGACGATCTACAAACGGCCGAGATGATCCAGGCCGGTCTAAATCCTACCGAGCAGAAGGTAGCCACCAACCAACAAAACATCGCCGCGAACCAACAGAACATCTCTGAAAACAAACAAAACATTGACGCGAACAAGCAGGCCACCGCTGCGAACCAGCAGAATATCTCTGCCAACAAAGCGGCCATTGACGCCAATGCCGTGGAAACCAGCAAGCGCTTTTCGGAATTGAGCGAGTATGACACCAAGGATCAGCTCGATATCCACTTTGCCAGCGGTAGCACGACGATTTCCGCAGCTGATCAAGAGGCGTTGAAAAAGTTATCCCACAGCGCCGTCAACATGACGGGCTACATCATTCAGGTAAAGGGCTTCGCCGATTCTAGCGGCAACGCGACCATGAACCAAAAGCTCAGCATGGAGCGCGCGCAAAACGTAATCGCCTTTTTGCTCCAGAACTGCAACGTACCGGTTCGCCATATCGTTGCTCCCGGCGCCATGGGAGAGGCCGCCCCAGTGGCCTCCAATGAGACCAAGGAAGGACGCTCGGAAAATCGCCGCGTCGAAGTCAAAGTTCTCGTCAACAAGGGGCTGGCGGGTAGCTGATGTTCGCATTCACAACAAGGGGGTGCGCGATCTGCACCCCTCTTTATGGTCCGACCTAAGCACTCGCAATTGAAAAACAGTAGTAGGAGAACACGATGAGAAATGTCACTAAACATATACTGCCTTTGCTTTTTACGATTTCTTGCGCGGGATCCCTGTTGGCTCAGGGTAAGCCGCAAGTTCCGGATTCTGATGTCGTTCGGAAGTCGATCAAGGCGGTCGGCTATGAGGTGGGCGGCGGGTCTACCCAGGTTGTTTTTGTCGGCACTCCCGCAGCACCGAATGCCAGCGGACAGGCGAAGGTCGACGCCAAAAAAGGCGCTACATCCATTGAAGTGAAGGTTCAAGGGTTGCCGCAGCCCTCGACTCTCGGGGCTGAGTTCCTCACTTACGTTCTCTGGAGCGTTACTCCTGACGGCACCACAACCAGCCTGGGCGAAATTCGGGTCGATAAGAACGGCGACGGAAAGCTAAACACCTCGGCGCAATCGCAAACATTCGCGTTAGGAGTCACGGCCGAACCGTATTTTGCTGTAGCTCTGCCGAGCGAAGTAGTCTTGCTAGTCAACGACACAAAGAAGAATACCAAGGGCAAGATCTACCCCGAGAACAGCTACAAACTGATGAAGCGCAGCCAGTATGCAAAACTCGGGAATCCGCTCGCGCTAACCCTCGACCTGAAGAATGTGCCACTCGATATGTATGAAGCCCGGAATGCTGTGGAAATCGCCAAGTCTCAGGGCGCGGAGAAGTATGCCCCCGATATTTTCAGCAAAGCCACCAGCAGTCTGCAAATGGCGGAGAACTCACTGACTTCGAAGGAGGACAAGGGCAAGATCGTGACCAATGCCCGGCAGACCATGCAGTTTGCAGAGGATGCGCGCGCCCTATCCTCGGAACGTCAGGAAGCGGAACGCATCCAAAAGGAAAAGGACGCAGCTGCTGCAGCAGCACAAGCCAAGGCCGAAGAGCAAGCAGCCATTGAGGCGAAGCGTCAGGCAGAACTCACCGCAGCCAAAGAAGCACAGATGAAAGCAGAGGCTGCTCAAGCCCAAGCCGAGGCGCAAGCAAAACAAGCTGCGGAGCAGGCTAAGGCGCAAGCGGCTAGGGAAGATGCGGAACGGGCTCGGGCGGCAACGGCAGCTCTCCGCGCACAACTGCTGCAGCAACTGAACAGTGTACTTCAGACTACCGATTCGCCTCGCGGTCTTGTTGTGAACATGGGCGATGTGCTGTTTGACTTCGGCAAGTACAACCTGAAACCAGATACCAAGATTACTTTGGCCAAGCTTGCCGGAATTATTCAATCCCATCCGGGCCTTCACCTCGCTATTGAAGGACACACGGACAATATTGGCGGCGATGAAGCGAATCTGAAACTTTCTCAACAACGCGGAGACGCCGTGCGCAAGTTCCTCGTTCAACAAGGCCTGCTGGCAGACACTGTGACGGCCGTCGGCTTGGGTAAAGCCGAGCCGGTGGCAGATAACAGCACGAACGAAGGCCGACAGAAAAACCGTCGCGTGGAGATCATCGTGTCCGGTGAAGTAATTGGCGCGAAAATCGGTTAAGCCACGACGATTTGGGCGCTTTACTTCTGCATGGCTGCAGATTTTAGAACTCGGGTAGTTTCCTGCGGACTGCGGTGGTCAAAGGAAGGCTTCATGCGATTGACTATTTTGTTTCTCTTAACGGTCACTCTATTTTCTTTAACAACTCAGGCACAAGGTCCCGTCGCCGTCATTACCAAGGAAGGAAGCTCGATTAGATTCAACGTGAAGGCATCCGTAGCTATAGATGGCACTTTCGACAAATGGGACGCGACCCTCACATTTGGGTCCACTGATCCCACTTCAGGGGTCCTGGACGTCAAGATTCAGGCAGCCAGCGTGAATACCGGAAGCAGCATGAAGGATAGCAAGCTGAAAGGGAAAGACTTTTTCGACGCCGAGCATGATCCGTTCATTACGTTCCACTCAAAGAAAATCTCGCAGACCGGTCCAGGTGGTTTCAATATCGATGGCGACTTTACCATCCGCGGAGTAACGAAAGCCGAAACACTAATGCTAACAGTTACCGGCGAGGGGACCGGCTCTGGCGAAATTAAAGGGACCATGGCCTTCGACCGCAAGGACTACGGTATGAACAGCGGTATTCCCTTTATCAAGATCGCTGATCGCGTCGAGGTTAGCGTGGACCTCAAAGTAAAGCGCGTCAGCGGGCCCCCCTTGGGTTCTAAGGAGTAGCCGTCCGTCCAGTACAAGGAGGATTGCTAGGCTGTAAGAAATGAATCAGGAGTGGTGACTAGTTGCGATGGTAGGCGATGAAGGAGTGCAGTCATGGGAATCAAAAACAAATGCCTCGTACTCGCCACCGCAGCGGCCTGTGCCTTGGCTTGCGCGGCATACGGCGTCGAAAGCGACAAGGAAAAACAGCAGAAAGAAATCAGGAATGTCGCTCAGCAGACGCTTCACCAACTTTACAAAGCCGAGCCAAAGACTAAGGCGGCGATCGCTCACGCGGCTGCGTCGGTCTCGGACGGAGTCTGGATGTATCAGTTGACGGAAAAAGGATTGGCCGCCGAGATCAGCGCTACCGGCACCAAGTACTACAAGGATGATGGTTTGAACTAACGACCGTCACCCAGTCAGTCAATGCAGATTCTTTCGCAACTTCCTGAACGACCAGAGATGAATAAAGGAGAACACTGATGGAAAACGATGAGAGGAAGACGGAGCGGCCGCAAAGCGATTTAAGCCGACGGAACATGCTGAAGGGTGCATTTGCGGGTGCCGCAGCGGTTGGCCTCAACGCCGTTAACCCCACTTCGGCGGGCGCTCAGCCTACCGCAGTGGCGAACGAGCCCACGAACCCCTACGGTGGCGGCCCGAGCACTGGCCTGCAGTTCCCTCCATACTACCAGCCAACCCAGTCAGTTCGCAGCCGGATGAATTACTTTCCGGGCAGTGAGCCGATTGGGAAGGATGAGATGCGCATCTCTTTCGTGGGCAGTTGCCCCTTCCCACCGCGGCGCGATCAGGCTGGAACCTGTATCATGGTCGAACTGGGCAACGGCGACCGCTTCTTCTTCGATTTCGGTCCCGGCTGCGTGAAGAACATCCTGGCCATGGGCGTGCCCGTCGCGAGCATCAACGACATCTTCATCACCCATCTGCACGTGGATCACTACCACGACCTGTCTTATTTGCTGCCATTCTCGGCGTGGTCAGGACGCTGGAGGATGCCGCTGCGCGTCACCGGTCCATCCGGACGGACGCCGGAGCTGGGCACCAAGGGCATGGTGGCCGGGATGAAGCAGATGCTGAAATGGCACCTGGAAGCGTTCGACGCCTGCCCGATTGGCGACGGATATGAGATTGAAGTGAACGAATTCGATTGGAAGGACGAGAACGGCATCTGCTACGACAAGAACGGTGTAACGGTTCGTCATTGGCGTCGCTCGCACGTCAAGGATGGAGCTTCGGCTTACCGGCTCGACTGGAACGGTCTTTCGTTTGTCTGGACTGGCGACGGCCGGCCCGATGATCTGACTGCGAAGTATGCTAAGAACGTGGATGTGTTTGTAACCGAGTTGCAGCCCGATCTGTCGCGGCTCAACATGCTGAAGTATGGCTTGCCCGAATTTCTCTACAACTACACGGTGGACATCCATCATACCATCGCCTACGCAACAGGCTATCTGATCAATCAGGTCAACCCGCGGGTCGGTATGGCCACGCACCTGGCGTTTGACGATGACACACTCAACGAGCAGAGTGCCGACATTCGAGCCCACTGGAAAGGACTTTTCCTCTATGGTGCGCCGGACGTGGTGACCGTCAACGTAACCAAGGACGCGATCTGGCAACGCGATGCGGTGCTGCCAGGATTCGCGGGTCAGCCCCTGCCTCCTCCGACTCTACTCTTCGGTGATCCACTTCCCCTTAACACTGGTCAAGGCGTGGTGCCACAGCCGAGATTGCCGCGGGAGCAACAGCAGGAGCAATTGACACGTGACTTGGAAATTGATCCGCACAAGTATTATCCGCCAGAGGTTTATCGCCAGCCGCTCACCAAGCTTCCTAACCCGCAACTGGTCGATCTCATGGAGATGGCGAAAGTCATGGGAATCGATATTAGTAAATTCAAAAAATAAGGTGCACCCGGTGTCCCGCCGCACGCGGTCGCGGCGGGACGCTGCGGTTTTGTGCCCGGCCTAATTCAGCTTTCTTCCAGACCACAGCTTCATTTGAGGGAAACTTTCAATCAATGGAAATCGTGAATGACAACGGCAACACTACTCCAATCACAATCCTCACCGGCTTTCTAGGCGCGGGGAAAACTACGTTACTTAATCGCATCTTGACGGGAAATCACGGGCTGCGGGTGGGCGTGTTGGTGAACGATTTTGGCTCGATCAACATCGATGCGGAACTCGTGGTCGGCGTGGACAACAATATGATTAGCCTGGCGAACGGGTGCGTGTGTTGTCAGATTCGCGACGATCTCATCGAGTCTGTCGTGAGCCTGGTGGCACGCCCAGAAGGCGTCCAATACATCGTCCTGGAAGCGAGTGGTGTTGCGGATCCCGCCGGAATCTTTGCAACCTTCAGCGATGCTAGTCTCCGCGACCGCATCAGACTGGACAGTGTTATTTGCGTGGTGGACGCGGAGCAGGTTTTCGCACATCCCGAGTATCCTCCGTTGATGCAGCTCAAGCTGCTGCAGGTTGGTTTTGCAGATATGCTGATTCTGAACAAGGTGACACTTGCGGGTCCCGACCAGTTGGCAAAAGTACGGTTATGGCTCGATCAGCATTTCGCTCGTCTGCGGATCGTGGAGACGGATTATTGCGAGGTTCCGTACGAAATTCTGTTGGGCGTCGGGCGCTTCGATCCCGGACAAGCAGATGCGACGGCGCACAGTTTTGAGCAGGGTTGCACGGGTGTGGACTGCCACGACGCCAATCATGGTCACACACACCAAGGGCAGGACCACTCGAGAGTGTTCAGCACCTGGAGTTACGAGACCGACCAACCACTAGCATTGGACGCGTTACGCGAAACGTTGCGCAAATTGCCAGGAAATATTTATCGCGCCAAAGGTTTCATCTATAGCACCGAAGTGCTGGATCGACGGGCCGTGCTTCAGGTGGTCGGAAGGCGCGTGGACATTTCGATTCAAGAGCCGTGGGGCCAGCGTACGCCACGCACACAGATTGTTGCGATAGGTGCGGCCGGCACTATCGATGCGGGACTTCTGGAAAAGACATTCGCCTCCTGCATCTCGGCTCAGCTGGCACGCAGGTGAACAGGAATTCGTAAGTCAGAATTTTTCGTTATAACCCTCGATCGTGCCCAATCCTGCTTCGAATTTGGGATTGTTGCTTTGCTTGGCTCGATAAAGTTGAGGGTGGCACAACACACAGGCGTCGCCGGTGCCAGATCCATCGGTACCCGAGAATTTCGGATATACACGGGCCCTCCAAGTTTCCGCCGTGGAGCCCTCATTTGCCGACAGAAAACGGCTAGCTGTTGCCGAGAGCCGAGAATTTCTGCAAATTGCAGATTCTCAGCGAAATTGCGGTCATGAAAATGACTGCAGAGTAGATGTAAATCGGAACTGATCTTCTGCTGAATTCTGCTCTGTCTTAGGCTGCGCAGTCCGAACTGATATCGACGTGAATCTTGGAGTGCAGACCGTTAATCAGAGCACGGATCGACAAGGACTACCAGACGAATCCTAATGCAGCTGCACGTCGGTTACAATGCGGACTCCAGACTCTTCACAGACTAGCTATCATAACTTCGCGTACTCCGCTTTGGCTTCTTTCAGGATAGGAACGTCGGGGTCCGCGTCTTGCCACAGCGTAAGGAAATCCTGATAAGCCGCCTTAGCGTTGGCGGTGTCGCCTTGCATCGCGTATGCGCGAGCCAGTCCCAAACGGGCCAATGCTCCAGTGAGCCCGTTGAGCACAATCCCGCGGTGGTCGAGGATTCTCTGGAACTCGGCAGCGGCTTCCCGCCCTTGATGGGCGGCTAGATAGGCTTGGCCGCGCACGTAGACGGGAAGCAGATTAAACGTGCCTCCGCCGGAGGAGGATTGCCCCAACTCGTAACGCACAGTGGCTTGGAGTAGCTCGATAGCATTTCCTGCGTCATTGTGGCTGAGCGCAATCTCTGCTTGCAGTGTCGGCAGATAATTGAACTGAACAAAGGTATTTTCGGGAAATTGTTTCACCAATTCATTGGTCAGTGCTTGTACGTGCTCTGTATGCCCCGTCAAAGTTTGAGCTAGAGCTACTAGGTACTTCACATCCCGACCCGTCGAAAGCGCGATAGCGGACGTGGCGCTCTCCCGTGCTTCACCGACATTTCCCAGTAGAGCTTCCCGCAGCGCTGCCGTGGATTCATACGTCGCCGCTGTTTCTTTTGCTCCTGCATGCTCAGCTGAAGCAATTGCCCTGCTCGAAAACTGTCTAGCCTTGCCAAGTTGCCCAAAGTAGGCGGCGGTGTCAGCCTCTATTCCTAGCATGTCGTTTTCCACTCCCGGCTTCCCCACACTCCCCGCGACGTACTCCTCCATCGCCGCAGAGTCACCGTGCAGAAAGGCAATCATGTACAGCAGTTCAGAAAAGGCAGTGAAATCGAGCTTGTGTCCAAGTGCTTGGTGGTACGTTGCTATTGCGTCTTGGGGCCGGTTGAGAGCAAGATAATTTACCATTAGGCTTGCGTAATAGTAGGGATTACTGGGATTTACATTTACGGCTGCCGTGCTTTCCATAATTCCTTCTTGATATTGTCCCAAACCCGGGTAAATTATCGCCCCCAAGGCATATTGAGGCCCTTCAGAACGAGGAAAAGCTTCTGCCCACAGTTTGCAGATTTGCTCGGCTTTCTCCAAGTTCCCTGTCACGGTCATATGGTACGAAGCAGTGATTGAATACTTCTCTGGTTCGCTCGTCCGGTCGCGTAGCTCGTAGGCCTTTCGAGAGTAGGCGGCACCTACGCCTGGCTCGCCATTTAACGAATAGATAACGCCCAAAAAAGAGTTGGCGAGCGCAAAATTCGGGTCGAGCTCTATTGAGCGCTTCAAAAATGGAATACCTGCGACAGGGCTTGTTTCGGCCATCATTTGCGTTCCCAAACTGAAGGCTTTAAGTGCATCAAGTGAGGTTGTCGTGGCCTCGGCTAAAGGGGTATCGTATCTCTGAACCGTAGCAAGCGACTCTCCCAGCTTTGTCCGAATCTCACGCGACACTTTTCCGAGAGCATCGAGTATATGGTCTTTATCGCTCGCCTGAGCTTGCGTGCTCGCCAGCGATTTGCCGCTTACGCAGTTTGTTGCCTTGAGAGTCAGAAGATACTGCGAGCCAATCTGCGATATTGAACCTTCCAGAACGGCCGCGCTCGCTGTCCGCTGACAAATCTCTCGGCTAATTTGTGTGGTCAATTTTACATTGGCCTTTTGCCCCATCATCTGCAAGGTCTGTGCGATTTGTTCGTCCGATATAATGCTCAGAAACGGTGACTGCTCGAGTTGCACAGAGAGTCCCTGCCTTAGTGTTCCTTCGAACACCGGGTCTCCTGTCGTGTTCGTGAAATCAGCGAGGACGATAGTGTCTTTATCCGTCAGTTTCACCGCCTTGTGAGAGCGCCAGTACAAGCCACTCGCTATCAGGGTAGAGACCAAGGCTGCAACAAGAACCACAGTTGGCCATTTATATCGGCGTGGTTTCTCCGCATTCACTGATTGTCTCGCTGATTCGGGCTTCCTTTCTTGACTGGATGGGATTGCAGGGCTCGCTAGCTGCACTGTGTCACTCATTGCCATTGGGCATCCGGAGTCTGTCTCCCTCTTCAAACGTTGAATGTCAGTACGCATATCCGACGCGTGCTGGTAACGGAGATTTCGGTCTTTCTCCAAAGCTTTGCTGATGATTTCTTCCAGTTTTGCAGGAAGGTCTGGATTTAGACGAATAGGAGGCACCGGCGTTCGTTCAAGAATGGAGTTGAAGATGACACCAGTACTCTCTCCCCGGAACGGCAGAGCACCCGTAGCCATTTCGTAAAGAACAACGCCAAAGGAAAACAGGTCAGTTCTTGCGTCTAATTCCTTGGCGCGAACCTGTTCAGGCGACATATATGCCACCGTACCCAGGGTTGAGCCAGGACTGGTCAGGTGGTCTGGGTCAACTTCCTGCGTGGCAAGTGTATTTGCATCGCCAGCACCAACGTTTGCGGAACTGACCTTGGAGAGACCAAAATCAAGTATCTTGGCGTGGCCTCGTTCGGTAATAAATATATTCGCAGGCTTAATGTCTCGGTGAACAATTCCCTTGGTGTGAGCTGCGTCCAGGGCGTCTGCCACATCAATCGCGACTTCCAGCATCCTCTCCGATTCAATAGGCCGACCCGCGATGGCGTGCTTCAGGGTCTTGCCATCCAAATACTCCATAGCGATGAAGCGTCGCCCGTCGTGCTCGCCAATTTCGTAGATTGTGCAAATGTTCGGATGGTTTAGAGCGGATGCGGCGCGAGCCTCGCGGCGAAAACGTTCAAGGGCTTGTGGCTCTCGGGATAATTCATCGGGAAGGAATTTCAGCGCAACAAAGCGTCCCAGTTCGGTGTCCTCTGCTTTATAAACGACACCCATTCCTCCACCGCCAATTTTCTCGACGACGCGGTAATGGGAAATGACTTGGCCGATGAGCGAATCGGAATCCGGCATCTTGGGGGCATATTAGGTTGGAGACAAAAGGCAAGTCAACAACTCGGACCACCAAAACACCCACTTTTACAGGTGAAGAATTACAGGTGAAGTTTTCCGAGGGGTTTTGCTAAGTGAAAACGATGGTAGGCCCGTGGGGACTCGAACCCCAGACCTCTTTCGTGTCAAGGTAGCGCTCTAACCAACTGAGATACGGGCCGAGTGGATAACATCTTCCAGAAAGAACAGTCGGCTCGCCGGTGCCAGATCCATCGGTACCCGAGAATTTCGGATATACACGGGCCTCCCAAGTTTGGCCACGTGGAGCCCTCATTTATCGAAAGAAAACGGCTAGTTCTTGCCGGGAGCCGAGAATTTCTGCAAATTGTAGATTCTCAGCGAAATTGCGGTCATGAAAATGACTGCAGAGTAGATGCAGAAATGACACAGATTCTGTCAGTTTTTGATCAAGCGCGAATGTCCAATTCAATTGCATCGATCAGTGGTACCAGCCACACGAGAAGCGCTTGATGTGCAGGATTTTGAACATACGCGTCGAGTGCTGCTTTGTCTTTGAACTTCATAATGCCACCGAATGTGTAGCCTTTCCCTCTCGGCGAGATATTTGGACCTGCATGGGTCTGAAGTAGTCCGGGAATCTGTCCTTGGAAAGCAGCGATCTCTCTCGCAGCCTTATCTTTCTGAGCTTGAGATGTGCCCGGCTTCCACTGAAATGCGAATACGTGAAAGACGCTTTCTGCCTCGTCTTCTCTGGCAGTGATCTCGGGAAGGCTCGCAAGAGTGAATGTCGCGATCGAGGCTGCCGTGCTGCCATTCCGGATTAACGTACGACGTGTGATCTTTGACATACACTTATCCTTCCTCGCCGATTCGGCTACCGTGGCATTAGACATGCGGACCTATTGGCTGTATGGATTCTCCCCACTAAGCTCGTAAGCTCATAACGGATTAACTCTGTAGCGCTTGTAGCGCAAGTAGCCGGCAGGTTATGCACTGTCCTTGCCACCGGTGGCGCTGTCGAACACCTCCTTCTTATATGGGGCATATGTTGTATCCAACCGCTACGT
>Ga0335076_10002798_pt1 | contig 17410 bp, 16 predicted proteins | sample Lox_Sample_25_FD_206717 | JGI IMG/M metagenome (GOLD analysis project Ga0335076, IMG submission 206717) | Soil microbial communities from Loxahatchee National Wildlife Refuge, Florida, United States - Lox_Sample_2.5 | ecosystem: Environmental > Terrestrial > Soil > Wetlands | place: USA... | reverse complement strand
GACCCGGTGGCCGTGGACTGCGGCGCGGGGAAGAGCTACCTCGGCTTCGTCCTCTACCAGCTGTTCCTGCGGCCGGCGGAGAAGGGGACCCTCCTCGCCATCGAGGCGCGCCCGGAGCTGGTCCGGGCCGGGGCGGAGCGGGCGGCCCGGCTCGGCTTCGACCGGCTCCGGTTCGTGGAGGCGTCCATCGAGGCCGCCCCCGTCCCGGAGCGGGTCCACCTGGTCATCGCCCTCCACGCCTGCGACACCGCCACCGACGACGCCCTCGCCCTCGCCATCGGCCGGAACGCGGACCACGTCGCGGTCGTCCCCTGCTGCCAGGCGGAGGTGGCCCGGCAGCTGGCGGAGGCCCCCGCGCCCGCGCCGGGCGCCGCCGGAGAGGTGCTCGCCCCGCTCTTCGCGCACGCCTGGCACCGGCGCGAGTTCGGCTCCCACCTCACCAACGTGCTCCGGGCGCTGGCGCTCGAGGCCCACGGCTACCGGGTCACCGTGACCGAGCTCACCGGCTGGGAGCACTCGGCGAAGAACGAGCTCATCCTGGGCCGCAAGGTCCGGGCCGGCTCCCGCGAGGCCCAGGCGCGGCTCGAGGCGCTCCTCGTGGCGACCGGCGTCCGGCCCAGGCTGGTGCGGCTCCTCGAGGGCATGCCGGCGTCCGCGGTCGCGCCGCCCGCCGCCGTCTAGGCCAGCGCGCCGTGGAGCCCCGCGCCTCCGCCCCGCCGCCGGCCTCTCCGCCCGAGGGGGGCCTCCTCGCCCTGCGGGCCGCCTGGCCGGCGGTGCTCGCCGCCCTCCTCCTCCGCGGCGCCGCCTACGCCGCCATGATCGCGGCGGCGGTCTGGAACGAGCTCCGGCCCGCCCCCACCCTCCCCGACCTGGTGCTCGCGCGGATCCCGTACTCGGAGGCGGTGGCGGGCGCGAACTACCTCCTCTGGCTGCTCGCCTACCTGCCGCTGGCGGCGGCCCTGCTCTGGACGTCGCCGCGCCGGTTCGTACGCTACAACGTCACCGGCGCCCTGGTCTCGCTCGCCCGCGGGGCGACGCTGCTCGTCACCGGCCTCGGGGCCCCCGACCCGCTCCGCGCGGGACCGGGGATCGGCGGCCGCGCCCCGGGCCAGGCCTTCCTGGAGCTGATCTCCCCCTGGCAGGTCTTCGCCCACTCCTCGATGCGCGCCTACCTGACCAAGGACCTGTTCTTCTCCGGCCACACCGCCACCACCTTCCTGCTCCTGCTCTACGTCTGGCGGTGGCCGCGGCTCCGCTGGCCGGCGCTCGCCGGGCACGTGCTGGTGGTGGCGTCGGTCTTCCTCGCCCACCTGCACTACACCATCGACGTGCTCGGGGCCTACGCGGTGGCCTTCGCGCTCTACGCGCTGCGGGAGGGCTGGCCGGCCGGGGCCCGCCGGGTCGCCTAGGGCCCCCGGGCCAGGGCCCGGACCACTCCGGTGGTGATGGCGGGCAGGTAGGTGATGGCCAGGACGCCCACCGCCATGATGAGCAGGAAGGGGAAGGCCTTCCGGTAGAGGTAGGGGAGCGGCTTCTCGAAGCGCGAGGCGGAGAGGAAGAGGTTCAGCCCCATGGGCGGCAGGAGGAAGCCGAGCTCGAGGTTGGCCAGGAAGACCACCCCGAGGTGGATGGGCTCGACGCCGTAGGCCACCCCGAGCGGCGCCACCAGAGGCGCGAGCACGACGATGGCGGAGTAGATCTCGAGCACGCTGCCGAGCACGAGGAGGACCGCGTTCAGCATGAGCAGGAAGAGGGCGGGCGAGTGGACGTGGCCGGTCATCCACTCCACCAGCCGGGTGGGGATCTCCTCGTCCACGAACCAGGAGGTCAGCCCGAGCGCCGTCCCGAGCAGGATGAGCACGCTCCCCACCAGCGCCGACGCGTGAACCAGCACCCGGGGCAGGTCGCGCACCGGGTGGACGGAGCGGAAGACCAGGAGCTCCACCACCAGCGAGTAGGTGGCGGCGAGCGCCGCCGCCTCCACGACCGTGGCGTAGCCGGACCCGACCGCCATCACCACCAGCACCGGCAGCCCGAGGTCCCACTTCGCCTCCCAGAGCGCCCGGGCCGCCTCGCGGGGGGCGATCGCCTGCCGGGGCGCGCCCGAGCGGACCCCCACCACCACCCCGTAGGCGGCGACGATGGCGATCATCAGCAGGCCGGGGAGGAGCCCGCCCAGGAACAGGTGCTCGATGGGGGCCTGGGCCACCACGCCGTAGAGGATCACCGGCAGGGAGGGAGGGAAGAGGAGGCCCAGGGACCCGGCCGCGGTGACCAGGCCGACGGAGAAGTCCTCCGGGTAGCCCTCCTCGAGGAGCGCCGGCAGGAGCAGGCCGCCCAGGGCGAGGATCGTCACCCCGGAGGCGCCGGTGAAGGTGGTGAAGAGCGCGCAGACGACGGTCGCCATGATGGCGAGCCCGCCCGGCATCCAGCCGAAGACCCCGCGGTAGGCGCGCACCAGCCGCCGGGCCGCGCCCCCCTCGGCCAGCACGTAGCCGGCGGCGGTGAGGAGCGGGATGGCGGGGAGGGTGGCGGAGGAGACCAGGTTGAAGGTGGCGGTGGGGACGGCGGCGATGGCGAGCGGCCCGCTGTCGCGGAAGAAGAGGAGCATGGCGGTGCCGGCCATCGCCACGAACACCGGGGCCCCCAGGAGGAACGCCAGGACCACCGCCCCCCCGAGCGCCCAGCTGAGCGCGGCGCCCGGCGCCGCCCGGCCGAGGAGGAACGCCCCCCCCGCCAGGGCGTAGGCCGCCGCCCGGGCCCACCAGCGCAGCCGGCCCGCGCCGCCCGCCCGCCAGGCGAAGCGCCAGGCCATCACCGCGAAGCCGACCGGCATCACCAGCTGGCTCCACGCGACCCGGATCCCGAAGGCCACCATGCCGAACCCGCTCCACTCCGAGCGGACCAGCTGCAGGGACGCCCAGGCGAGGAGGGCGCAGGCGGCGGCCGAGACCGCCTGCCCGAGGAAGACCGCGGCGCGGCGCGGGGCGCCCGCCGGGACGAGGTCGATGGTGGAGAGGGCGAGGTGGCGGCCCGAGGCGGTGGCGAGCATCGCGCCGAGGAAGCCGACCCAGAGGGTGATGTTCTGGGCGAGGACCGCGGAGCCGGGCAGCTCCCGCCCGGTGAGGCGGCGGGAGACGGTGGAGGCGGCGGGGAGGAGGATCATCGCGACCAGGAAGAAGGTCACGAGGCCGCGCTCGAGGCGGGTCCCCTGGGCTTCCGCCTCGGCGGGGGGTGGGGGCGTGGTGGGTGCGCTGGTCACGCGAATGCCGATTGACCCCTCCCGGAGGGGCCTCCATGATTAGCACGAAACCCCGCGCCGCCGGGCCGTCCGCTTGAAGCGTCCACCCTTCGCCCTCCTCGTACTCTGCGTGACCCTGCCGACGCTGGCCGGCTGTCGAGGCGCGGCCGCGTCGCTGGCGGCGAGCGCCGTGTCCGGGGGCGGCGACGCCTACGCCTCCGACGACGACCCGGAGCTGGTCCGCGACGCCGTCCCCTTCGGCCTGAAGACCATGGAGGGGCTCCTCGAGGACTCCCCCCGGCACGAGGGGCTCCTCACCTCCCTGGCGAGCGGCTTCACCCAGTACACCTACGCCTTCGTGCAGGCGGACGCCGAGCAGGCGGACCTCGACGGCCGCCTCGACGCCGCCCAGGCGGCGCGCGCCCGGGCGAGGAAGCTCTTCCTCCGGGCGCGCGGCTACGGCCTGCGCGGCCTGGACGTGCGCCACGCCGGCCTCTCGGGGCGGCTCCGGGCCGGCCCCGGGCTGCCCGGCGCCCTGGGCGTGGCGCGGAAGGACGACGTGCCGCTCCTCTACTGGACGGCAGCCGCCTGGGCCCTCGCCATCTCGGACGGGAAGGCCGACATGGCGCTGGTGGCGGAGCTGCCGGTCCCGGTGGCGATGATGGAGCGCGCCCTGGCCCTCGACGAGGCCTACGGCGACGGGGCGATCCACGAGTTCTTCATCACCTACGACGCCACCCGCAGCGCCGCGGAGGGGGGTGGGGCCGATCGGGCCCGGGCCCACCTGGAGCGCGCGCTCGCCCTCTCGATGAACAAGAAGCTGGGACCGCTCGTCGCATGGGCGGAGGGGGTGCTGGTCCAGCGCCAGGACCGGCTCGGATTCACCCGTCTCCTCGAGGAGGTCCTGCGCGCCGACCCGGAGAAGGAGCCGAGGTACCGGCTCGCCAACGTCCTGGCCCAGCGGCGCGCCCGGGCCCTGCTCGCCCACGCCGACGACCTGTTCCTCTAGCCCGCCACCCGGAGATCCCCGTGAAGAAGCTCCTCCTCGCCGCCCTGCTCGCGGCGCTCGCCCCTGCCGCCCGCGCCCAGGTCGTGATCAAGCTCGGGACGCTCGCCCCGCAGGGCTCCACCTGGCACGAGCTCCTGAAGGAGATGGCGCAGCGCTGGGAGCAGGTGTCGAACGGGCAGGTGAAGCTGCGCATCTACGCCGGCGGCGCCCAGGGGAGCGAGGGCGACATGGTGCGCAAGCTCGGGATCGGCCAGCTCCAGGCGGCCGCCATCAGCAACGTCGGCATGCACGACGTGATCCCCGAGCCGCAGGGGCTCTCCGTCCCCTTCATGTTCCGGGACGAGGCGCAGATGGAGTGCGCCTTCGACAAGGTCCGCCCCCAGGTGGAGACCACCCTCGACCGCCGCGGCCTGGTGGCCATCCAGTGGAGCAAGGTGGGGGCGATCCACCTGTTCTGCGACTCGCCCCACAAGAGCCCGGCCGACATGAGGGACGCCAAGATCTGGGCCTGGGAGGGCGACCCCAAGAGCGTGGAGGCGTTTCGCGTCGCCGGGCTCAAGCCGGTGGTGCTCTCCTCGAGCGACATCGTCCCCTCGCTCCAGACCGGGATGATCGACTGCGTCCCCAACGTGCCGCTCTACGTCCTCACCGCCCGGCTCTTCGAGCGGGCCAACTACATGATGGACCTCCCCTGGAGCTACATGATCGGGGCGACCATCGTGCGGAAGGACACCTGGGAGCGGATCCCCGCCGACCTGCGGCCCAAGCTGCTCGCGGTGGCAAAGGAGCTCGGGCAGAAGGTGGACGCGGAGGTGAAGCGGCTCAACGCGGACGCCGTGACCGCCATGGGGAAGCAGGGGCTGACGGTGGTCCCGGGCGACGCCGCCGCCTGGCGGACGGCGATGGAGAAGACCTGGCCGGTGGTGCGCGGCGGGGTGGTCCCGGCGGACTTCTTCGACCAGGTGAAGGCGGCGCGCGACGCCTGCGCCATGAAGTAGGCGGCCCTCCCGCGAGCGCCGGCGAGGGCCCGGACCGCCCGCTCAGCAGAGTCGGTGGACCGTGTCCACGAAGGTGTCGAGGTCGAAGGGCTTGGGGAGGAAGCCCTGCACCCCGAGCCCGGCCAGCGACCGGTCGCCGTCGGCGTGCCCGGCGGAGAGGACCAGCACCGGGATCCGGGCCAGGCGCGGGTCCCGGCGCTGCGCGGAGCGGAACGCCCAGCCGTCCATCACCGGCATCATGAGGTCGAGCACGATCAGGCTCGGTTCGCCCTCCTCGGAGAGGAGGCGGAGGGCCTCGGCGCCGTTCGACGCCCCGGCGACCGCGTACCCCTCCTCCTGGAGCAGCTCGCAGAGCGTCTCGCGGATCGCGAGGTCGTCCTCCACCACCAGGATGCGGAGACGCGCGCGGGTTCGGGGTTGGGCCTGGGTCGCCACGGCTGGCTGCACGGTAGGCACGCCGCACCCGCCTGGGAACCTCGCGGCCGCGTGAAGCCCCCTTTCGGGACCGCGCCTCTAGATCGGCGTCAACCCGCCTCCACCCAGCGTGCGACGAAGTGGACCTGAACGGTCCGGGTCGTTGACACCTCGCGGAGGGCGGCGCTAAACGCACGTGGCGCCTCGGCGCCGACTCGACCCCATGGCCAACGACAGCGAAGCCGGGACGTCCTCGAGCGCCGCTTACGGGCGAGCCCCGCCTCCCCGTGTTCCCTTCCCCGATCGCGGGGTGGTCCTCGGCCTGCGCTGGAGCGGCATCGAGGGGGCGGGCAACCAGATCCTGGCCGCCAAGATCGAGCTGGAGGCCGAGCGCGCCCGGCTGGTGCGGCTCTGGCGCCCCTTCACCGACGCCCCCGGCCGCCGCGACGTCCAGCAGCGGTTCGCCGCCTGGCTGGCCGAGGAGGCGCGCTGGGCCGAGGGGCGGATGGCGGTCGGGATCGACTGCGCCCTGTCGCTCGCCGAGACGCACCTGCGCCAGCTCGGCCTGCTGCGCCAGGCGCTGCGCGGTCCGGCCGTGCTGGGGAAGAACCTGGAGGAGCGCTTCCTCGGGCAGAACCGGGACTTCAGCGAGGGGGCGGCGCGCTTCCGCGCCGAGCTGGGCAAGGACCGGCCGCGGGTCACCGACTGCTACCGGGGAGAGCTGCACCCGCCCTCGAGCGCCCGCTCCTACCGCCAGACCTTCTTCGGCCTGTGCACGCTCACGCACGTCTCCGCCGCCTTTCCCCCCTGGGACCCGCCGGCCGCCGGGAAGCCGGTGGTGATCGAGGTCCGCCCCGCCCACGTGGCCCGGGCGCTCTGCGGGGTCTGCGCCTACCGCGACGACGACCGCGACGGTGTCTCCCGCTCCTCCACCCGGGCGGCGATCCTGCGCACCCTCCGCAGCGCCGCCAAGGTCGAGTTCGAGATGGAGCAGGCCGCCCAGATCGTCGAGGACCCTCATTCCGACCACCTGGACGCGGTCCTGGCCGCCACCGCGGCGGCGGCCGCCTGGGCGGACGACTTCCAGGGCGTCCCCTCCAACGTCCCGCGCAGCGAGGGGTGGATCCACTCCATCCGCGAGGAGCCGTGGCGGTAGGGCGGCGGGGGAGGGACGAGGAGCGGATCGTCGCGGCGCTCGCGGAGGTGCAGCGGGACCTCGGCGCCTTCCGCCCGGCCGGGTTCGGCCCGCCGGTGCACGGTCCGCCGGTGCCGAGCCGGATCTTCCTCATCGGCCAGGCGCCCGGTCCCCACGAGGCCCGGCTCGGCCGCCCCTTCGCCTACACCGCGGGGAAGACCCTCTTCCGCTGGCTGGAGGGCGCCACGGGGGCGGACGAGGAGATGGTCCGGTCCCGCGTCTACATCTCGGCCGTGGTCCGCTGCTTCCCGGGCAAGACCCGCGGAGGCGGGGACCGCGTCCCCACCCCCGCCGAGTGCGCGCTCTGGCGGGACTTCGTCCGCCGGGAGGTCGAGATCCTCTCCCCGCGCCTGGTCATCCCGGTGGGGCGGCTGGCGATCGCCGAGGTCCTGGGCCACACCGAGCCCATCGCGGCCGTGGTGGGGAAGAAGCTCCGGGCCCGGGTCCACGGCGTCCCGGTGGACGTGATCCCGCTCCCCCATCCCTCGGGGGCCTCGACCTGGTTCAAGACCGAGCCGGGCCGGACCTTGCTCGAGCGGGCGCTGGCGCGCCTCGCCGCCCACCCCGAGGTGCGCCGGGCCCTCCGGCGTAGGCGGCCCGGGGAGGCGGGGGAAGGCGTCCGCCGCGCCTGAGCGGGGTCGGGGAGCGGGCCGGGAGGCCGGCGGCTCAGCGCGCGCCGGCCCGCCCCTGCTCGGCCCCGGCCCGGATGGCCCCGATCGCCTGGCGGTAGTCGGGGGCGCCGTAGACCGCGCTCCCGGCCACGAGCACGTTCGCGCCCGCCGCCGCCACCGTGGCGGCGGTGTCGGCCTTCACCCCGCCGTCGACCTCGATCTCGAGCGCCTGTCCCCGCGCCTCGGCCAGCGCGCGCAGCCGGCGGATCTTGTCGGTGCAGGCGTCGATGTAGCGCTGCCCCCCGAAGCCCGGGTTGACGGTCATGAGGAGCACCATCTCGCAGTCGGAGAGCACCCACTCCACCGCCGAGAGGTCGGTGGACGGGTTGAGGGCCACCGCCGGGCGCGCCCCCGCCTGCCGGATGACCTGGAGCGTCCGGTGGAGGTGGGGCGAGACCTCGGCGTGGACCGAGACGAGGTCGGCGCCCGCCTTGGCGAAGGCCTCCACGTAGCGCTCCGGCTCGACGATCATGAGGTGCACGTCGATGGGGAGCCGGGTGGCCTTCCGCACCGCCTCGACCACCAGCGGGCCGATGGTGATGTTGGGGACGAAGCGGCCGTCCATCACGTCCACGTGGATGACGTCGGCGCCGGCGGCGTCTGCCGCCCGGACCTCCTCGGCCAGCCGGCCGAAGTCGGCGGAGAGGATCGACGGGGCGATGCGGATGGGCGGGACCATGGCCGGAGTGTAAGCGACCTGAACCGTGGTGCGCGATTCTCGAACACCTCCGGTGTCTCGAATCGCGCCACGATTCAGCAGGCCTCCGAGGGGGCTGCGCCCCCTCCCCGCCGAGCAAAGCTCGTCGGGGTCCCTCCCCTGCCAGGCGGGGCCCTGGCGCGCCTCGGCTTCGCCTCGCGCGCCGTTCCGCGGGCGCGGCCGCGCCGCGCTGGTCTCAGCGGCAGAGCCGGGCGGCGAAGAAGCCGTCGGTCCCGTGGCGGGAGGGGAGGGTGAGGAGGTCGCCGGCGGGGTCGAGCAGGTCCGCGGCGAGCCCGGGCGGGGGCGGAAGGCGCCGGAGCCCCGCCCGGACCAGGCCCTCCACGACCGCCGGTCCCTCCGCCCGGGAGAGCGAGCAGATCGAGTAGGTCACCGGCGCGCCCGGGCGGGCGTAGCGGGCGCAGGCGAGGGCGATCTCCGCCTGCAGGGCGGCCATCCGGGGGAGGTCCTCCGGCCGGCGCCGCAGCTTCAGCTCCGGGTGGCGCCGGAGCGTGCCGAGCCCGGCGCAGGGCGCGTCCACCAGCACCGCGTCGAAGCTCCCGTCGGCGAGGCCGGGGACGGGGCGGGCGGCGTCGGCGCAGATCACCCGCACCGTCGGGAGGCCGCGGCGAACGGCCTCCTTCGCGAGCGCGTCCGCCTTGCGGGGGTGGAGCTCGACCGCCACCACCTCGGAGCCGGGCCCGAGCAGCTCGGCCAGGTGGAAGGTCTTCCCCCCCGGCGCGGCGCAGGCGTCGAGGACGCGCGCCGTCCGTCCCGCCAGCTCCCCCGCCGCGAACCGGGTGACGAGCTGCGCCGCCTCGTCCTGGACCTGGAAGGCGAGCCCGCCGGCGGCCCGGGCCAGGTCGGCGACCGACGCGCCCTCGAGGACGATCCCCTCGGGCGAGCGCGCCGCCGGTGCGGCCGCCAGGCCCGCGGCGCGGGCGCGGGCGAGGAGGTCGGCCGGCGCCCGGGCCCGGACGCAGAGCGGGGCGGGCCGGTTCATGGCCAGCGCCAGCGCCAGCGCCTCGGCCGGGCCGAGCCAGGCCACCCACTCCTCGGCCAGCCAGCGCGGGAGCGCCTCGGCCGCGGCCACGTGCCCGGCCGGATCGGCCTCGAGGGGCGGGGGCGGCGGGAAGCGCGGGGCGCGGGCCAGGGCCCGGAGCACGGCGTTCACGTACCCCGCCGCCCGCCCGTGGTCGACCGCCTTGGCCAGGGCGACCGCCTCGCCCACCGCGGCGTGGGCGGCCGTGCCGAGGACCAGGAGCTGGTACGCGCCGAGCCGGAGCGCGATCCGCGCCGCCGGGTCGAGCTCGGCCAGCGGGCGCCGGGAGTGCGGCGCCAGGGCGGCGTCGAGGGAGAGGGCGCGGCGGAGGGTTCCGTAGACCAGCTCCGTGGCGAGCCCGGCCTCCCGCGGGTCGAGCGCGCCGCCGCCGGCCAGGGCGGCGTCCAGGGCGCGCGAGGCGTAGGCGCCGCCGTCCTCGACCCGGCGGAGGACCTCGAAGGCGATCCGGCGGGCGCTCATGTGCCGAGGCTCACCGCCTCGCGGCGCAGGCCGTTGAGGAAGGCGAGGGCGTCCTGGGGCGGCTTGCCCTCGGGCTGGAGCCGCGTCACCAGGAGCCCGGTCCCCTCCCCGCAGGCGACGAGGAGCCCCTCGCCCGCCGCCCGGCGGCCGGCGCCCGGCGCGCCGGGGGTGGCCGGCCCGGGCCGGGCCGCGAGGAGCTTCACGGCCCGCCCGTCGAGGGAGCTGAACGCGCCCGGCCAGGGGGTGAACCCGCGCAGGCGGGCGGCGATCTCCGGGGCGGGCCGGCGCCAGTCGACCCGCCCGTCCTCGCGCTCCAGGATCCGGGCCAGGGTGGCGCGGGCCGGGTCCTGCCGCACCGGCACGAGGCGCCCCTCCTCGAGGAGGGCGAGCGCCTCGACCAGCGCCTCGCCGCCGAGGAGCGCCAGGCGCGGCCCGAGGGTGGCGGCGGTGTCGTCGCCGCCCACCGGGAGCACGCGCTGGAGGAGGACGTCCCCGGTGTCGAGCCCCTCGTCCATCTGCATGATGCTGACGCCGGTCTCGGCGTCGCCGCTCGCGATCGCCCACTGGATGGGGGCGGCCCCCCGCCAGCGCGGGAGGAGCGAGCCGTGGACGTTGATCGCGCCTCGCGGCGCCAGCCCGAGAAGGTCGGCGCCCAGGATCCGGCCGTAGGCGGCGACCACCAGGAGGTCCGCGCCCAGGGGGCCGAGCGCGGCGGCGAGCTTCCCGTCCCGGACCTTCTCCGGCTGGAGCACGGGCAGGGCGCGGGCGAGGGCCCAGGCCTTGGTGGCCGGGGCGCGGAGCGCCTGCCCCCGGCCCGCGGGCCGGTCGGGCTGCGCCACCACCGCCAGGATCCGGTGGCCGGCCCGCTCCAGCGCGTCGAGCGCGGGGACGGCGAACTCGGGGGTGCCCAGGAAGACGATCCGCATGCGATGTGGGTGTATAGCGCGTTGCGGCCCGGTGGGCGCGCGCTACAATCGGCGCGCTGGGCTCGCTGGGCCGGCAGGGGAGCATCGCATGGCCGAGGGAACCGCCACACCCGGTGCCGCCCGCCCGCGGCGCCTCTTCCTGATCGATCGCGCCTTCCAGCTCAAGTACGCCCTCCTCATGGCCGGGGCGGGCCTGGCGGTGGCGATCGCCTTCGGCCTCTGGCTCCACCAGACGCACGCCCAGGCCATCGCCCTGCTCGCGCCCGACGCCGAGACCCGCGCCCTCATCGAGCGGAGCGACCGCCTGCTCCTGGCCGCCTTCGCCGGGATCGCCGCCCTGCTGGCGGCCGCGCTCGGGCTGCTCGGGATCGTGATCACCCACCGGGTGGCCGGCCCGGTCTTCGTCATGGGCCACTACCTCGGGATCCTGGCCCAGGGCCGGTTCCCGCGCATGCGCACCCTGCGCCGCGGCGACGAGCTCAAGGCCCTCTTCGACGTCTTCATCGAGGCGGTCGGCACCCTCAAGCTGCGCGAGGCCCGCCACGCGGCCGTGCTCGAGGACGCGATCGAGCGGATGAGGGCGGCCGCCGCCCGCGCCCCGGAGCTCGCCCCGGCCATCGAGGCGCTGGCCGCCGCCGCCCGCGAGCGGCGCGAGGCGCTGGCGGTGGACGATCCGGAGCTCACGCCCATGGCGGTCGCCGCGCCCCGCCGGGCCGCCTCCTGAGCCATGGTCCGCGATCCTCGACCACCTTCGGTGTCTCGAATCGCGCCCCCACCGCCGTCGGCCGTCTAGCCTCCATCGGAGATGCCCATGCGCCGCCTTGCCGAGGTCCTGCTCGCCTGCCTCCTCCTCTCCGCCTGCGGCGAGCCGAAGGACGCCGCGGGGTGGGCGAAGCGCGCCGTCCAGCGGGCCCGGACCGACGAGAAGCTCCAGGCGCTCGATCAGGTGCGGCGCGCGCCCGGGGACCGGCACGCGGCCGTCCCCTGGCTGGTGGAGGTGCTGCGCCAGGGGCCGCGGGTGCGGGCCGAAGCGGCGATCGCCCTGGGCGAGTTCGGCGACCCGGCCGCCGTGGGCCCGCTGCTCACCGCCGTCGAGCCGGAGGCTCGGGACCGCGAGACGCAGGACGCCAACCGGCAGATCGCCGTGGCCCTGGGCGCGCTCCGCGCCCGGGAGGCGATTCCGGTCCTCGCCCGGCTGACCGGCTCCCCGGACGGCTTCACCCAGGTGGCGGCGGTGGACGCCCTCGGGCAGATCGGCGACCCGGCCGGCGTGGAGCCGCTCGTCGCGGTCGCCACCTCCCAGGCGGTCGAGCCGTTCACCGCCCGCAAGGCGCTCCTCGCCCTGGGGAGGATCGGCGATCCCCGCGCCGCCCCGGTGGTGCTCCGGCTCCTCTTCGAGCAGCGGGGGGGCGCCTCGCTCTACTCCGAGGCCGCCTTCGCCGCCTCGCAGATCGGGCCTCCCATGGCGCCCCTGCTCCTGGCGGTGCTGGAGGGGAAGGACGCCGAGGTCCTGGAGCACGCGCGCGCCCAGGGGATCGCCCCGGGCGCCGTCCAGGCGAAGGTGGTGGTCCTGCTCGGACTGGTGGGCGGGACCGAGGCCGTGCCTCCGCTGGTGGCCCGGCTCTCGTATCGCGACCCCGACCCCGAGCTGGAGCGGTGGGTCCGGCGGTTCGCCGCCACCGCCCTGGGCGCCCTGCGCGCCCGCGAGGCGGTGAAGCCGCTCGGCGAGGTGGTCACCCGGGCGACGGATCAGGACCTCCGCGACCGCGCCTGCGAGGCGCTGGCGTTGATCGGCGACCCGGCCGCCCTCCCGGCGCTGCGCGCCGTGGCCACCGGGACGTGGACCCGGCGGGCCGCCCCGCTGGCCGCCCTGTCGAGGCTGGGCGGCCCCGCCGACCAGCCGCTCGTCGAGGCCGCGGCCCGCTCCTGCCCGGAGCCCTGCCCGGCCGGCCAGGCGGAGGCGCTGGCGGGGATGCGCGAGCGGCTCGCGGCGGCGGCCACCTGCGGCGACGTGCGCTGCTGGGCAGGGAAGCTCGGCGACGCGAGCGCGGCGGTGCGCGACCGGGCCGCGCTCGAGGTCGGGCGCGGCGGAAGCGGCGCGGACGCGGCGGCCCTCGTGGAGGCCGCGGAGCGCCCGGTGGACGGCGACGCGACCCTGGCCGTGCGCACCCACGCGGTCCTGGCGGTGGGCTGGATCGCCGCCCGGGGACCGGTGCCCGACGGCCCGGCCCTGGCGGACCGCCTGGAGCGGGTGATCGCGCAGGAGCGCGGCCGGACGCTGACCGCGGCGGTGAACGAGGAGGCGTTCGCCGTCGCCACCCGCCTGCGACGGGGTCGCTAGCGCCCGGGCTCCCTAGGGAGCCCCCCGTCCTCCCTTCCCGTTCCCCGCGCCGGGCGGCGCCGCCGCCTTGTCCCAGGCGCCGGGCAGCAGGTTGAAGGGGAGGAGCTTCGCGAGGAGCGGCAGGAGGAGCATGCCGCCGGGGGCGGCGAAGATCGCCAGCGCGGGGACGGCCTTGGCGAGGTCGATGAGCTGGGCCTTCACCTTGCGCTTCTCGTCGGCGGTGAGGGCATGCCCGGCCGCCGCCTTGGCGAGCAGGGTCCCGAGCTCACCGGTCTCGCGGATCTCGGTCATCACCGCGCCGAGGTTGTCGGTCACGGCCTGCGAGACCCGCTCCACCACGTGGTCGGCCGCCTCCTCCCACTCGTCGGCCAGCGCCTGCCAGTCGGCCGGGACGCCGCCCTCCCCGAAGGCCTCGAACCAGAGCTCGTGATCGCCGTGCTGGGCGGCCGCCTCGACCTGCGCCTGGACCAGGGCCTGGGCGTCCAGGCGAGCCGCGGCGGCGAACGCCTCGGTGAACGCGGAGGCGGCCTCGCCCGGCAGCCGGGCCCGGAGCTGGGCGAGGAGGAGCTGCTCGAGGAGGAAGGGCCGGACCCGCTCGGGGGCGGCCGCGGCGAGGGCCTCGGGCCCGCGCGGCGCCGCCACCGCCTTGCGCGCCCGCCGCAGCTCGGCCCGGCCGAGGCCGAGGCGGGCGAGCTGGCGGAGCCGGATCCCCTTGGTCCGGGCGTCGGCCGGCGCGAGGGCGGCGCCCAGCAGGCCGGAGAGGGCCTCGGCGAGCAGCGCCGACTCGACCGCGGCGTATGAGCCGTGCCGGGCGAGCGCTTCGGGGAGGAGCCGGCCCTGCCGGTGGTAGCCGAGGACCACCCGGGCCAGGCGCCGCCGGAGGATGGCGAGGGTTCCCGCGTGGAGGGGCAGGCCCCCGACTGGATCGCCGGGGGGGAAGAAGCGGTCCTGGAGGGCCTCGCCGGCGCCGCGCAGGGCCCGCTCCACGGCCCGGGTGCTCGCGCCGCCCGGTTGCTCGGGCTCGACCGCCAGGGCGAGCGCCGGGAGGCCCAGGGCGGCCGCGAGGAAGCCGGCCAGCTCGGCCTCCTGCCGGGTGCGGAGGAAGGGCTCGCCGGCCAGCAGGGCGAGGTCGAGGGCCAGGGCGACGTGGCCGCGGACCTCGTCGAGGAAGAGCTCCTCCCGCCCCTCCGGGCCGTCCGCCAGCCGGCGGTGGCGGAGCGAGCGTGCCACGAGAAGGCGCGACCCGGGAGCGAGGTCGGTGGGCGAGTCCCCGGCCGTCCGGACGTCCGCCGGCAGCTTCGCCCGTGCCGCGTCGGGGTCGAAGCGCTGCAGCTCCTCGAGGAGGAGGGAGCCGAGCCAGGCCTTGTCGGAGAGGTCCACCGCCACGCGCGTTTCCGGAGCGGGCGAGTGTAGCCCGAGTCGGCCCCGCCGGGTCTGCCCCTGATCGGTCGACCCGCGTGGACCGGGCGGCACCGCTTCAGCGGGAGCGGGCCTTGCGCTTCTCCTCGGGGGGCTCCTCCGCCGCCGGGGCGGGGACGGCCACGGGGCCGCGGCGGATCCCGAACCGCTCGAAGAGCTTGGCCTCCACCTGCTGGAGGATCTCCGGGTGCTCGCGCAGGAAGGACTTGGCCTGCTCGCGCCCCTGGCCGATCCGCTCGCCGTCGTAGCTGAACCAGGTCCCGCTCTTCTCCACGATGTTCTCGTTGGAGGCGAGGTCGAGGACGTCCCCCTCGCGGCTGATGCCGTGCCCGTACATGATGTCGAACTCGACCTCCTTGAACGGGGGGGCGACCTTGTTCTTCACCACCTTGACCCGGGTGCGGTTGCCGATCACCTGCTCGCCGTCCTTGATCGCGCCGATCCGCCGGATGTCGAGCCGCTGGGTGGCGTAGAACTTGAGGGCGTTGCCGCCGGTGGTGGTCTCCGGGTTCCCGAACATCACCCCGATCTTCATCCGGATCTGGTTGATGAAGACGACGATGGTGGAGGACTTGGAGATGGTGCCGGTGAGCTTGCGGAGCGCCTGGCTCATGAGCCGGGCCTGCACGCCCATGTGCGCGTCGCCCATCTCCCCCTCGAGCTCGGCCTTGGGGACGAGGGCGGCGACCGAGTCGATCACCAGCACGTCGATGGCGCCGGAGCGGACCAGGGTCTCGGCGATCTCGAGCGCCTGCTCGCCGGTGTCGGGCTGGGAGATGAGGAGGTCGTCGGTGCGCACCCCGAGCTTGCGCGCGTAGCCGACGTCGAGGGCGTGCTCGGCGTCCACGAAGGCGGCGACGCCCCCCTTCTTCTGGGCCTCGGCGATGGCGTGGAGGGCGAGGGTGGTCTTGCCGGAGGACTCGGGGCCGTAGATCTCGATGATGCGCCCGCGCGGGAACCCCCCCACCCCGAGGGCGATGTCCAGCGACACCGCGCCCGACGAGATCGCCTGCACGTCCTTGACGAGCGCGTCCTCGTTGCCGAGGCGCATGATCGAGCCCTTGCCGAAGGCCTTCTCGATGGACGAGACGGCCAGCTCGATCGCCTTCTCCTTCTCCGGTCCGACGGGCATCGTGGTCCTCTCCTTGGGGGGAGCGCCTTGCGCGCCCCCGGCGACTTCCGGGCTCCGCGAGCGAGCCGGGGGGGTCTCGTAGCAGCGCCCCCTGACAGCGGGCGGAGCCACCACTGAACACCCGAGCACATGAATACTGAACGGACGTGGAGACGTCAAGGAAAGGCGCCCGCGCCCTCGTCACCTCACGCCTGCGCGCCCCCGCCCCCGACCAGGAAGCCGGAAGGGTCGAGCCCCAGGCGCCGGACCGCGGTCTCCCAGCGTTTCTCGAGCGGCACCTCGAGCACCAGGTCTTCCTCGAGCGCCATCGGGACCCACGCGCCCTGCGAGACCTCGTTCTCCACCTGCAGGGGCGCCCAGCCGGCGTAGCCCAGGAGGAGGAGGTAGGGGCCGGGATCGCGGGCGCGCACCAGCGCCTCGAGCAGGTCCCGCGAGCCGCCCAGCGCCAGTCCCGCCCCGACCCGGATCGCCCCCTCCTCCGGCGCGTGGGCCCCGGGGCGGAAGAGGATCCAGAGCCGCTCCGGCTGGACCGGCCCGCCCACCAGGACCGGGGCCCCGGCCCGTCCCGCCGCCTCGGCCCGCTCGCGGAGCGACGGGTCGAGCCCGCCCAGCACGTCGGCCACGGTGATGGGGCCGGGACGGTTGACCACGAACCCGAGCGCGCCCTCGTCGTGGTGCTCCGCCATGAGCACGAGCGAGCCGGCGAAGTTGGGGTCGAGGAGCGCCGGGGCGGCGACGAGGAAGCCGGGGGCGAGGCCGGGGGCGGGCTGGGGCATGGACGCCTCGAGGAGGCCGGCCCCGGCGCGGGGCCCGGCGCTCGAGGATGATCTCTCTCTCTCCCGGCGCGTCCGCGCAAGCGTCCCGGCCGCCTCCCCGGGCGGCGCCCGAGCGCACGGTCCGGCCGGAGCGTCTCCGGCGGGTAGGGCGGGGGGAACCTGGGTGCTCCCGGCGGACGTCCAGCCGGGCCGCGCCGCGCGGCCGGTCAGCCGGCGCCGAGCGGCGCCCGGAGGATCGCCTCGTAGCGGGGCCCGGCCGGAGAGAGGTGCGACTCGAAGAGCACCAGCTCGGCCGCGCGCCAGGCGAAGCCCTCGTCGTCGCCCGCGCCGGCGAGCGCCCCCGCCAGGCCGGGCGCGCCGCGGGGATCGCGGGCGCGCCCGAGCGTGAGGTGCGGAGAGAAGGGGCGGGCCTCGGGCGGGAAGCCGAGCGGGGCGAGCCGCCGGCCCAGCTCGGCCGCCAGGGCCCCGAGCGCGGCCAGGTCGCCGCCGAGCCCCAGCCACACCACCCGCGGCCGGCGCGCGTTGGGGAAGCCGCCGGCGCCCTTCACCTCCAGCGAGAGAGGCCGGGCCGCCGCCGCGGCCGCCGAGAGCGCCAGGCCCACCCCCTCCACCCGCTCCTCGGGGACCGCGCCCAGGAACTGCACGGTGAGGTGGACGTTCTCGTCCAGGACCCAGCGGACCTCGGAGGCGGCTCGGCCCGCCGCGCGCCGCAGGCCGGCGGCCGCGGCCGCGATGCGGCGGCGGACCGGCTCCGGCGGCTCCAGCGCCACGAAGAGACGGCGGGACGGCACGCCCCACGTCTACTCCACCTGGCCGCGCGGTGCGACTTCGGCGCCGGGGCGGTCAGGCGCCGGGCCGGGCCGCGCCGAAGATGGCGTCGCCGCCGCAGCGCCAGAAGCAGTCGGCCGCCGAAAGGCCGGCGGCGCGGAGCGCGTCCAGGTGCCAGGCGAGGGGCATGCCCTCCTCGACGCCCTCGGCGCTCCCCGCGGCCGCCGTGCCCGCGGCGCGCGCGCCGGGCCCGAGCGCCGAAAGGAAGTCCTCGAAGAACTCCTCCCAGGCAGCCTCGCCCGGC
>Ga0335076_10002797_pt1 | contig 17411 bp, 13 predicted proteins | sample Lox_Sample_25_FD_206717 | JGI IMG/M metagenome (GOLD analysis project Ga0335076, IMG submission 206717) | Soil microbial communities from Loxahatchee National Wildlife Refuge, Florida, United States - Lox_Sample_2.5 | ecosystem: Environmental > Terrestrial > Soil > Wetlands | place: USA... | reverse complement strand
TCCGATCGCTGCGGTGCAATCGGAATATTCGCTCTGGACGCGCAATCCCGAGCTCGGCCTCATCCAGGCGTGCGCCGAAACGGGCGCGATGCTGGTCGCCTTCTCGCCGCTTGGGCGCGGCTTTCTAAGCGGCCTCTTGCAGGACGTCGACTCCTTTGCCGACAAGGACTTCCGCCATGCCAATCCGCGCTTTCACGGCGTCAACTGGCGGCGCAACCGCGACCGGCTCTTGCCCTATCTCAAGCTTGCCGCCGCCTGGGGCGTGAAGCCGGCGACGCTCGCGATCGCCTGGACGCTTGCGAGCGCGCGGCATGTCGTGCCGATTCCGGGCACCCGGTCCGCCGTCCATCTCGAGGAATGCGCTGCGGCCGCCGACCTCGATTTGAGCGAGGCTCAACTCGCCGACCTTGAGCGGGCGCTGCCGGTCGGCTTCGCCGCCGGCGAACGCTATTCCGAGGCGCAGTGGGTCGGAATCCAGAAGTACTAAGGACTGCCGCGCGCCTTGCGCATCACCGCAGCGACAGGGGCGCTTGCTCGGACGGCGCCCCGAACAGGGCGCGGATGCCGGCCATGAGGGAGCGGGCCGGCTGACCGCCGACAAGCGTCGCCAGATAGTCCTCCGCCCATTTCTTGATGTCGTGGTCCAAAAGATGCCGGAGCATCGGCGCGTGGCGCTGCCGCCGCTCCTCGAGCGGCATCTCGAGCGCGCGCTTGAGCGCGGCGGCGACCGCATCCGTCTCATGCGGGTTGACGATCAGCGCGCCGTCGAGCTCCTTGGCCGCGCCGGCGAATTGCGACAGCACCAGCACGCCGGGATCGCCCGGATCCTGGGCGGCGAGATATTCCTTGGCGACGAGGTTCATGCCGTCGCGCAGCGGCGTCACCATGCCGACGTCGGCGGCGCGATAAAGGCCTGCGAGCACGGTGCGCGAATAGGACCGGTTGACATAGCGAATCGGCGTCCAGGCGGCGTCGCCGAAGCGGCCGTTGACCTTGCCGATCATGCCGGTCACCTCAGTCTCGATCTCGCCGTATTGCCTGATCTCGGAGCGGCTTTTCGGCGTGACCTGCAACAGGGTCACCCTTCCGCGCCACTCGGGATTGTTCTCGAGGAGCCGTTCAAACGCACGGATCCGGTCGGGAATGCCTTTCGAATAGTCGAGCCGGTCGACGCCGAGCACCAGCCGGTTGCCGCTGAGGCTCTCCCGCACAAGCGCGACCATCGCCGAGCGTCCGGCGTTGCGCGCGAGGCGCATGTAGGCCTTGGTCTCGATGCTGACCGGGAAGGCGCCGAGACGCACCTTCTGACCTTCGAACTCGAACCCTGACCGGGTCTGGACCGCCCCTTGTGAGGTGAGGTAGTGGGCGAAATTGTCGCGGTCATTGTCAGTCTGGAAGCCGACCAGATTGTAGTAGGCGAGGCCACCGAGGATCGCCCGGTGATGGGGCAGCGCCTGAAGGATGTCGGGGGGCGCGCAGGGCGTGTGTAGAAAAAATCCGATCGTGTTGCGATGGCCGCGCGACCGGAGCTCGCGTCCAAGCAGCATCAAATGATAATCGTGAACCCAGACGACATCGTCGTCCCGGAGCAGCGGGCTCAGCCGATCGGCGAACATCCGGTTGACCCGCATATAGCCGCTGGCATCGGCGCGGGAATATTCCTGAAGATCAACCCGGTAGTGGAGAATCGGCCAGAGCACGCTGTTGGCGAGGCCATTGTAATATTCCTGGATGTCATTCTTCGACAGGTCGATCAGGACGTAGTTGATCTTGTTGACCTCGACTGCCTGCGGTTCGCCGACGGGCTCGTCCGTCACCTTGCCGCTCCAGCCGAACCACATTCCCCTGCGGTTTTTGAGGGCGGCCTTGACCGCGACCGCCATTCCTCCAGCGAGCGGAGCGCGCGGAGCCTCGGGAACGGCGACACGATTCGAGACGATGATCAATCGCGCGCCCATGCTTCCCCCCAACTCGACGACAGCCTTGTGGCTGTGTTGATGATGCCGGCCATGGAGTAAGTCTGGGGCAAGTTCCCCCATAGTTCCCTCGTATCGGGATGGATGTCTTCCGACAGCAATCCAAAAGCGTTGCGGCTCGCGAGGATCGATTCGAACAATTCGCGGGCCTCGCCTGCGCGGCCGATCTGACTCAACGCGTCAGCGTACCAAAAGTTGCATGCAAGAAACGCGGTTTCCGGAGCGCCGAAATCGTCAGGCGCCGTGTAGCGCATGATCCGGCCGCTGCGCATGAGGTCGCGGCCGATCTTGTCGCAGCTCTTGACGAAGCGCTCATCGGTCGCCGACAGGAGGCCAAGCTCGGCGAACAACAGAATGCTGGCGTCAAGATCAGGCGCGCCGAACGCGCCGGTGAGCGCCCCGCGCTTTTCGTCCCAGGCTTCGGCCAGAATGCGCTCTCGAAGAAGGCGCGCGCTTGCCGCCCAGTATTTGGCCCGATCGGCGATCTTGAGTCGCCGGGCGATGCCGGCCAACCGATCGCACGCCGCCCAGCACAACGCCGCGGAATAGGTATGGGCGCGCGAGCGGGTGCGATATTCCCACAATCCGGCGTCGGGCTCGAACGCCCGGGCGAGCGCGCTCTCGCCGAGCGGTTCGAGGCGGCGAAAAAGCGATTCGTCGCCCATCCTGGGGAGACGCTCGTCGACAAACATCTGCGTGGCCGCGAGCACGACGCTGCCATAAACGTCGTTCTGGGTCTGGTTGGCCGCCTGATTGCCGACCCGAACGGGCCCATGGCCGAGAAAGCCCTTGAGATCGGGCGCGATCGTTTCCTCGAGCGAAGAAAAAGGCACGACGCTGTGGACCGGCCGCATGTCCCGGCCATCAATGGCGATGGTGGTGATGTAATTGATGTAGGATTCCATGGTCTGGGTAGCGCCGAGTCGGTTTAGCGCGTCGACCACGAAATAGGCGTCGCGGAGCCAGCAGTAGCGGTAGTCCCAGGTCCGGGTCGATGACGGCGCCTCCGGGATCGAAGTGGTGTGGGCGGCGATGATGGCGCCGGTCTCCATGAAAGAGCACATCTTGAGAGTGATCGCCGCGCGCACGACCGCCGATTGCCACTCGAAGGGCACCGCGAGATTGCGCACCCAAACAAGCCAATGCTCGTGGGTTCGGTCGAGAAATTCACGGCTGGTGGTGTCGATGGCGCTGAGGAAAGGATCGTCTTGGCCGAAAATCAGGTTCAAAGGGCGGGTGAGCGGGAAGGCGACCTCGTTGACGATATATGAGAGCGGCGCGTCCGAAGTCAGGCGAAGGACCTGCGCCCCGCCGATATAGCGGATGTGATTGGAGCCGACGACCATGTTTGTCGTGGGGCGCCCGTAGCTGTGCGTCGGCCTGACGCGGATCGTGATGCGGGGCAAGCCGGAGATCGGCTCGATCCTCCGGATAATTTGCGGCGGCCGATAGTCGCGCTCGAAGCGCTCGAAGCGCGGCGCGAAGTCGCAAATGCGCACTTTGGCGCCATGCGCGTCGGTGAGGAAAGTCTCGACGATCGCCGTGTTGCGGACATAGCGCGACTCGGTCGCGGCGAGGTCGGTGAGCGCAACCTCGCAGAACCCTTTCTCCTCGTCATCGGCGAGCAGTCGCGAGAACACCGGATCGGAATCGAAATAGGGAAAGCACCACCACACGATGCGGGCGTTGCGGTCGACGAGAGCGGCGGAGCACGAGTTGCCGATCAGCGCCAGATCGAGATTCTGGCTCATGGTTTGCGCGCGACCGCTCATTCGCGGCTCCCGCGACGGGCGAATTCGGCCAGCCAATCGCGGACCTCGCTCGGCTGCGCGAAAACGCCGCTCGCGCCTGGGCGCAGCCTGCCGACCGAATAGGCGTAGCCGCCCTGGGCGGTGACGAAGGCGAACCCGCTTTCGTCAGTCCTGTCGTCGCCGACGAAGACCGGCGTCCGGCCGCGGAAAGGCGGCTCTGACAGGAACGCCGCAATCGCGTGGCCCTTGTCGAAGCCAGGCGCCTTGAGTTCGATCGCGCATCGCGCCTCGAGGACTTCGACCGTCGTGGACAAAGACTCAACGAGCCGCGCGACCGCCTGCCGTAAAGGACGCTCGGCCTGCGGTGCGCGTCGATAATGAACGACGAAACTGAAGCGCTTGTTCTCGATGAACACGTCCGGGAACGGCGCGACCTCGCGCATGAGCGCCGTCAAGACCGATGATGGCAACGCCATCGCCGCCGGCGCGGCCGTCGTCGGCCCGCATGGGTCCAGGCGAATCTCGGCTCCGTGAATCCCGCTGGCGCGCAGGCGCAGCGGTTCGAACAATCGATCGAGGTCCTCGATCGTGCGGCCGCTGATGAGCGCGAGCGCGCCTGCGAGCTTGCGTTCGGCCTTGTTGAGGATCGAGATCAGATCCGACGGGGTCACAACCTCATCCGGCCGCTCCGCAATGTCGAGCAGCGTCCCGTCGACGTCGAGAAAGAGGGCGAGCGGCGCATCGCTGAGGGCAGCGACATTCTCCCTCGCCGCGCCGGTCAAGGTCGGCGCGTTTAATTCATCCACCCGCAACTCCTCGCGTCATGCCGCACTTAAGCAAAATTCTGGGCGATAGCGTGTTCGCCGTATGGCCGCGCCCCGGCTCATTGCCGTCCGCCGACTGTGCATCAAATGAAATGGCGCCCCGCGCCCTCTCGCCTGCAAACGACCCAGCGGCGGATAGGTTCCCTATCCTGGCATGCGCGCCCCCGATCACGTTTCCGAGAGCGAGAGCTTGCGTCACGAGCAGGAGCGAAAATAGCGTGAACGCGAGGCGGACATCCTGCGTCCGCGCCGCCGCCGATCGACGGGAGCCCGCGCAATGAACGACGCCCAGATCCTCGTCCTTGCCGACCGCGCCCGTCCGCTTTCGTTCGAGGTCGTGGTGCGCAACGCGCGCGGCGAGAACCGGCGCAGGGTCACGATCGGGGCCGACGACGCTGCGCGCTTCGCCGCGCTCGGCGCCGAGCCCGCGCGTTGCGTCGAGGCGGCGATGCGGTTTCTCCTCGACCGCGAGCCGATCGAGTCGATCCTCGGCGCGTTCGACATCAACGTCATTCGGCGTTATTTTCCCGAATTCGACGATGCGTTCCCCGGCTATCTCGCCCGCCTCGGCGGCGCGCCGGCCTAAATGCGCATGATCCTCATCTGAACCCGGAGGAACGGATTCATGAATGTCGCCCTCGCCCGGCCGGAGGCGACTCTCGACTCCCGCTATGAAGCGACGGAGGGCTGGCTCTATATGACCGGCATGCAGGCGCTCGTCCGCCTGCCGATCCAGCAGCGCCTGCGCGACGCCGCGCAAGGCCTCAATACCGGCGGATATATTTCCGGCTATCGCGGCTCGCCGCTCGGGCGCTACGACATCGAGCTCTGGCGCGCGGCGCCCTTGCTTAAGAGCCACAACATCGTCTTCCGCCCGGGCCTCAACGAGGACCTCGCGGCGACTGCGATCTGGGGCGCGCAATATCTCAACAGCTTTCCCGGCGCGACGGTCGATGGCGTGTTCGGCATCTGGTACGGCAAGGGGCCGGGCGTCGATCGCTCGGGCGACGCGCTGCGCCACGCCAATTTCACCGGCGCCTCGCCCAAGGGCGGCGCAATCGCGCTCGCCGGCGACGACCATGGCGCGAAATCCTCGACCGCGGTCAATTTCTCCGACACCTCGTTCATCGCCGTCGGCATGCCGGTGATCTATCCGTCGAACACCCAGGAGCTGCTCGACTACGGCCTGCACGGCATCGCCATGTCGCGGTTCTCCGGCTGCTGGGTCGGAATGAAGGTGGTGACCGATGTCGCCGAGGGTGGCGGCAGCGTCTATGTCGGACCCGATTCGCCTGCGATCGTCATTCCCGAGCGGCCAAGCAATCCGCCGGGGGGATTGGGCGCACGAACGATCGACGCGCCGGTGGCCCAGGAGGAGCGGCTCTATAATCACAAGCTGCCGGCCGCGCTCGCCTACGCGCGCGCCAATGGCCTCAATCGCATCGTCGGCGACGTCAAAGAGGCAAGGATCGGCGTCGTCGCGGCCGGCAAGGCCTGGCAGGACCTGTTGCAGGCGCTCGGCAATCTCGGCCTTGCGGACAACGGCGCTTCGCTTGGCCTTCGCCTGCTCAAGATCGGCATGGTGTGGCCGCTCGACGCCGAGATCGTGCGCGAATTCGCCCACGGCCTCGACCTCGTTATCGTCGTCGAGGAGAAGCGGCCGCTGATCGAGGATCAGATGCGCTCGATCCTCTATGGCGCGCCGGGCGCGCCGCGCATCGTCGGCAAGTATTTCGACGGGTCGGCGTTCGATCCGTCGCAGGGCGCGCCGGCCATTCCGAACTATGGCGAGATCTCGCCCGAGCTCATCGCCGCGGTGCTCGTCAAGGCGCTTTCCCGCCATGATCCGAACTGCGGCTTGAGCGCGCCGGAGACGCCGGGCGGCGCGCTCAGCAATCGACCGGCGCCGATGCGCAGCCCCGGCTTTTGCGCCGGATGCCCGCATAACCGTTCGACCCCGGTTCCCGAGGGCAGCCGGGCGCTCGCCGGCATCGGCTGCCACTGGATGGCGACCCTGGTCAATCCGCAACAGACCGCGACCGCTTCGCATATGGGCGGCGAAGGCGCGATGTGGCTCGGCCAGCAGCCGTTCACTCGTCAGGACCATGTGTTCGCCAACATCGGCGACGGCACCTATGCTCATTCGGGCTCGCTGGCGATCCGCCAGGCGATCGCGGCCGACGTGCCGATCACCTACAAGATCCTGTTCAACGGCTTCGTCTCGATGACCGGCGGCCAGCCGATCGAGGGCGGCATGACGCCGGTCCAGATCCTCGGCGAACTCGCCGCCGAGGGCGTCAAGAAAATGGCGCTCGTGGTCGATGACCTCGAACGCTACGCCGGGGCGCCTTTGCCTTCCGGCGTCAGCCTTCGCCATCGCGATCGGATGGACGAGACGCAGCGCGAGTTCCGCGACTTCAAGGGCGTCTCGGTCATTCTCTACGACCAGCCGTGCGCGACCGAGCGGCGCCGGCTGCGCAAGCGCGGCAAATGGGCCGACCCGGCGAAGCGCACCTTCATCAACGCCGAAGTCTGCGAAGGCTGCGGCGATTGCGGAAAAGTCTCCAACTGCATGGCGATCGAGCCGCTCGAGACCGAGTTCGGGCGCAAGCGGCGCATCAACCAGTCGAGCTGCAACAAGGATTTCTCCTGCATCGAAGGGTTCTGCCCGAGCTTCGTCACCGTGCATGGCGGCAAGCTGCGCAAGCCCGAGGCGACTGCGCCTCTGAACAGCTACCTGCCGCCCATCCCCGAGCCGGTCCTGCCCGAGATCGGCGAGCGGTTCAGCATCCTGGTCGCCGGGATCGGCGGCTCGGGCGTCGTCACCGTGAGCCAAACCATCGCGATCGCCGCCTACCTCGATGGGCTGTTCAGCACCAACCTCGACCTGACCGGGTTGAGCCAGAAATACGGGGCGGTGACCGCGCATGTGCGGATCGCGCGCGACGGCGGCGCGCTGCACGCGACCCGCATCGCCGCAGGCGAGGCTGATGCGCTGATCGGCTGCGACCTGATTGTCGCGGCGGGGGACGAGGCGGTGTCGAAGCTCAAGCGCGGCAGGACGCGCGCCGTGATCTCCGCCGATCTGACGCCGACCGCCGATTTCGCCCGCAATCCGAACTGGAGCGTCGACAAAGACGATCTGATCGAGCGGCTGAAGAATGCGCTCGGCGATCAGGCGTTCGTGCTCGACGCCCAGCGCCTCGCCGCCTCTCTGCTCGGCGATGCGATCGCCTCCAACATGTTCATGCTCGGCGCCGCTTGGCAGAGAGGGCTCGTTCCGATCCGCCGCGAGGCGCTCGAGCGCGCGATTGAACTCAACGGCGTCGCCATCGACTCCAACAAGCAGGCGTTCGACTGGGGCCGTCGCGCGGCGCATGATCCGTCGAGCGTCGAAACGCTGGTCGGCTTCGACGAGCCGGCGGACGAACCGTCGCCGCTCGACGCGCTTGTCGCCCGCAGGGCCGCGCACCTGACCGGCTACCGCAACGCCGCCTACGCCGCGCGCTATTCGGCGCTGGTCGAACGCGTGCGAGCGGCCGAATCGAAGGCGGCGCTTGGCGAGGCGCTGACCGCGGCGGTTGCGCGCGCCTATCACAAGCTGCTCGCGGTCAAGGACGAGTGGGAAGTCGCCCGCCTGTTCGCGGCGCCGGAATTCGCGCAAGCGCTTGCGCGCGAGTTCGAGGGCCCCTATCGGCTGCATTTCCATATCGGCGCCTGGCCGTTCGCGCGGCCCGATCCGGCGACCGGGCGGATGAAGAAGGGCGAGGCCGGCCCTTGGGCGATGACCGCGTTCCGGGCGATGGCGCGGCTCAAGTTCTTGCGCGGGACATGGCTCGACCCGTTCCGCTTCAGCGATGAGCGGAAGCTCGAAAGGCGCCTGATCGCCGAGTTCGAAGCTGACGTCGCCGATCTCGTGCAGCGGCTGACGCCGGCGTCTCATGCCGCCGCCGTGCGCGTCGTCGAGGCTTACGAGGTGATCCGCGGCTACGGCCATGTGAAGGAGGCGAGCGCGCTCGAATCGGCCAAGGCGCGGGCGGGCGCGCTCGCCGAGCTCAAGGCGGTCCGGGCGCGGGCTGAGAAGGCGGCGTAGCGCGCGAAACCACCAGAGCGGGCGCGATTTTGAACAGGGGAGGGCGTAAACCCACCCGATGGGCAGACCTGCCCGGTTTTGCCGGAGTCAAGAAATTGCTAATGCGGGTTTATGTATCCCCTCGTCATATGAACATATGCCCTAGTTACACACTCTTCCCCAATGTTCAGAGTGCCCCGTGATGGAGCCATTGATGCCGCTAAAACGATGCATATAAAACTGTCCGTCCGGTAAAACTTGCCATTGCATGTAGCCCCACCCAACGTGAAGAAGCCCCGGTTCGGGGACTGACCATTTGGCGTGCGATTTTGGTTTATTAGAGTCTGCGTAACTGCCATCAGCGGCATAAAAAGACCAAAACCCGTTGTTCCAGCAAATTTTCTTACCGGAGAAATCACTCGCAGTTGCTGGTCGACCATCCAGCGGCTTACCTAATTGGGCATTCGCTGCCGTCATGCAAAAGGTTGCACAGACGAAAGCGGCAGCAGAGAAAGAGTTACCCATGGTGGTCGCGCCGCCGAAAGGCCGATTTCACGCCTGATGCTGCCGAGACGCCGGCCAATATGGCGGATATTGGCGAGCTTCTCAAGCGGATTACGAGGCGGGGCGGCCGCCCCGCGACGATTAGCCGGCGCGTGCTCATGGTGATTTAGCTCCTAGCTTCGCTGATTGATGATTCCGGCCGGCGCGGCTAGTCTCTTTTCGTATTGCCCGATTGGGCTTCAACCGAACCCAGCGCGGCAACGTCGTCCGTCAACGAGGCGAGACCGCAATGCGCGGTAAGACGATCGTCGTCACCGGCGCGCTCGGCGCGCTCGGCAGCGTCGTCGCGGAGTCGGCGGCGAAGCGTGGCGCGTCGGTCGCTTTGCTCGACCACGCCCCGAGCGCGCCGGACGGCCTGGCCGAGCGGCTCGGCGGCAACGCCCACATCCTCGGCGGAGTCGATTTGACCTCGGCCGAGGCGGCGGAGACAGCGATGACATCGGTCAAGGCGAAATTCGGCCGGCTGGACGCGCTGTTCAACATCGCCGGCGGCTTTCAATGGGAGACGGTCGAGGGCGGCAAGGACGAGAGCTGGGAGCGCATGTATGCGCTGAACCTGATGACCGCGCTCAACGCCTGCCGCGCCGCGCTGCCTTTTCTCATCGAGAGCGGGGCGGGGCGGATCGTCAATGTCGGAGCGCAATCCGCGCTTCACGCAGCGTCCGGATTTGGCCCCTACGCCGCGAGCAAATCCGCGGTCCACCGGCTGACCGAAACGCTCGCCAACGAACTCAAGCAGAAAAGCGTGACCGTCAACGCGGTGCTGCCGTCGATCATCGACACGGCCGCGAACCGCCGCGACATGCCGGAGGCGGACTTCGACCGCTGGGTCAAACCCGAAGAACTCGCCGCGGTAATGCTGTTCCTCGCCTCGGACGAAGCGAAGGCGGTGACCGGCGCCCTTATCCCCGTCGCCGGGCGGGTGTAAGGGGAAGGGCGAGCCCTCCAATCCAATTCGTTTTGGAGCATGGGCGACACGGGCTCGAAGGGCGGCTTCGAGACGCGACGCTTCGTGGGCGCGAAGGCGTGGGTTGAACCACGGACGTTGAGGAGCAGATGTCGGGCACACGCAAACTTGCGGCGATCCTGGCGGCGGACGTGGTCGGCTTCAGCCGGCTCGCCGGCGCCGACGAGGAGCGCACGCTGGCGCGCCTCAGGGCCTTGCGCTCTGACCTGATCGACCCCACCGTCGCCGTCCACAACGGCCGTGTCGTCAAGCGCACCGGCGACGGGGCGATCGTCGAGTTCCGCAGCGTGGTAGACGCGGTGCGCTGCGCGATCGAAGTGCAGCACGGGATGGTCGAGCGAAACGCGGGGCTCCCGCCCGAGCGGCGCATCGAGTTCCGCATCGGCGTCCATCTCGGCGACGTGGTCGAGGAGAGCGACGGCGACCTCATGGGCGACGGCGTCAATATCGCCGCACGGCTCGAGGGCGTCGCCGAGCCCGGCGCGATTTGCCTCTCCGAGGACGCCTACCGGCAGGTCAAGGCGCGGCTCGATCTCCATGTGAGCGACCTCGGCGCGAGGCAGCTCAAGAATATCGTCGATCCCATGCGCGTCTATGCGTTACAGGTTGGAGCCGAGGCGGAGCCGAGGCCGGCCGCGGGGGTCAAGGCGAAGCCCGAAGCCGAGGCCGCCGCGCCGGCCCGCACGGATTCCGGCAAGCCCTCGGTCGCCGTGCTTCCCTTCGCCAACATGAGCGCCGACCCCGAGCAGGAATATTTCGCCGACGGCATTTCCGAGGACATCATCACCGCGCTCTCGAAGCTGCCCCAGCTCTTCGTCATCGCGCGCAATTCCGCCTTCACCTTCAAGGGCAAGAACGTGCTCGTTCCCGAAGTCGCGAAGACCCTTGGCGTGCGCTACGTGCTCGAGGGCAGCGTGCGGAAGTCGGGGAGCCGCGTCCGGATCACCGCCCAGCTCATCGATGCGGCGAGCGGCGGACACCTCTGGGCGGAACGGTTCGATCGCGAGCTCGCCGATATTTTTGCCGTCCAAGACGAGGTCACGGGCAGGATCGTCGCGGAGCTGGCGGTGACGCTCACGCCCCGCGAACGCCGGAGTCTCGCGACCGAACGCACCGACAATCTTGAAGCCTATGATTGCTTCCTGCGCGGCCGCGAGCTCTTCTTCCGGACGACGCGAGACGCCAACCGCCAAGCCCAGGCGCTCCTTGAGCGAGCGGTCGAACTCGACCCCGCTTTCGCGCCGGCCCATGCCTTCCTCGCCGGCACGCACGCGATGGATTGGCAGAACGGCTGGGGCGCGTCATTGCAGCGGTCCTGGGACCTCTGGGAAAGGTTGGCGCTCCGCGCGGCCGAACTCGATCGAAGCTACCCTTACGCGCTTTGGGCGCTATCGCTTTTCCACCTTTGGTCGCGCCGGCACGACGAGGCGCTTGCGGCGGTCGAGGAGTCGATCGCCTCCAGCCCGAGCTTCGGCGACGGCCACAACACGCTGGGCCTCGTCCTTCACTATTCAGGCCGTTCCGCGGAAGCCCTGAAGAGCTTCGAGCGCGCAGACGCGCTCAATCCGGTCTACCCCGACGTCTGGCTGCATTTCCGCGCGCAAGCGCTCTTTCAACTCGGCCGTTTCGCGGAGGCGGCGGATGTGCTCAAGCGACGGATCGGGCGCAATCCCGAGACCGACATCTCCCGCGTGCTGCTCGCCGCCTGCTGCGCCGAGATGGGCCTCCTCGAGGAGGCGCGCGCGGCGTGGGCGGAGGCATTGCGCGTCAATCCCGGCTATTCGCTCGAGCGGCGGCGCGGCATTCTGCCCTACAAGAACCCGGCCGACGGCGACTTCGTGATCGCATCGCTGCGCAAAGCGGGGATTGAGCAATAGCCGCCAGAGCCCCTTCGGCCGATCGCATGCTAGGATGAGCCGATCCGTTCCGCCGCAAGGACAGTTTCAGCATGGGCGAATTCCTGAAGGGAACGTGGCGCGCCGAGGAGAGCTTTCCGCACGACCGGACGGGCCATTTCGTCCGGCCGGCTGCGCCGTTCCGCAACTGGGTGACGGCGGACGGCGAAGCGGGGCCGAGCGGCACCGGCGGCTTTAAGGCGGAGAGAGGCCGCTATCACCTGATCGTGTCGCTCGCCTGCCCATGGGCGCACCGCACTCTCATTTTCCGCAAGCTCAAGGGACTGGAGAGCATGATCTCGCTCTCGGTCGTCCACTGGCTTTTGCGCGAGCGCGGCTGGACGTTCGATCCGGGCCGCGGCGTCATTCCCGATCCGATCTTCGGCGCCGAGGCGCTGAGCGAGTTCTATGTCAAGGCGCGGCCCGACTACAGCGGCCGGGTCACCGTGCCGGTGCTGTGGGACAAGGAAACCGGCACGATCGTCAACAACGAATCGTCCGAGATCATCCGGATGTTCAATAGCGCCTTCGACGGCGTGGGCGCGGCTGAGGGCGACTATTACCCGAGCGAGCTCCGGGAAGAGATCGAGGCGCTCAACGCGCGCATCTATGCGACGGTCAACAACGGCGTCTACCGAGCCGGTTTCGCAACGAAGCAAGAGGCCTACGAAGAGGCGTTCCGGGCGCTGTTCGAGACCCTCGACATGCTCGAGGCGCGGCTCGCAGGCCAGCGCTTTCTATGCGGCGAGCGGCTGACCGAAGCAGACTGGCGTCTGTTCACCACCCTGATCCGCTTCGACCCGGTCTATTTCGGCCATTTCAAATGCAATCTCAGAGAGATCAGGGACTATCCGGCGCTGAGCCGCTACCTCCGCGAACTCTATCATTGGCCGGGCGTCGCCGAGACGGTCGACTTCTTCCATATCAAGCATCACTATTACGCGAGCCACTTGCGCATCAATCCGACCGGCATCGTGCCGCTCGGGCCCGAATTGGCGGTGTGAGCTCAGGATCGCCGCGGCGCAAAATTGACTCTGCCCGGCGAAAATGGCCACACTCGCCGCTTGTGACACCCTGAAATATAAGCGGAAGCGGGCGTCTCGACGTTTGGGCGCGCATTCGGTCGGTCCGCGCTGCTAGAAGAAAGGGTACTCGGGAGGACCATTGCAATGAGCAGGTATGCCGCGATCGACATCGCCGTGCGGCTGCAATTGGCGCAAGACGGACGCGCGCATTACAACGATTTCAGCTACGTCATGGGACCGGATATTGCGGCGCACGGCGGCGGAGCGGCCATCTCCGGCTACAACTACGATGACGCCAGACTCACCGTCTTCCTTCAGAAGATCGCAAGAAGGCTCAAGTTCGATACGCCCTCGCTCAGCTTCGACTGGACGAAGATTCCCCCGGCGACATTCACGAGGGCGAATCGCGACACAGTGATCGAACTCATTGCCGGCGCAATCGAAGCCTCGGGCAAGGACTGACCATGCCCTCCGACGTCCGCGTGGTTCCGCTGCCGATCTTTGACGAAAAGGAGAAAGTGGGCGCCGCGCTCGACTCTCCAGGCGTGGTCGCGAGGGGCGCGCTGATTGCGAAGGAGGGCGACCGCTATTGGCTGCACAGCGTCGAGGAGCTCACGGCCGTGCGCCCCGCCCGGCATGAGACGCTCAAGGACATTCGGTCGCGCGGGCGCGAACTGAAGCCTTTCGATTTCACTCAACGGAGGTCCGAGGGGCTTCGGCTGGTCAAACCGAGGCCGGGCGATGCGCACGCCGCCTTACGTGACGGTTTCCCTGAAATTGAGCTCAAAGGCCCGACAGGCCTTGGCTTCAAAGAAAGCGCGCTCGTGTTTTTGCGCGCCGGGTCGGCTTATGTCGTGGTGGGGACTTCGTATCATTGCTCTGAGGACGCGGACGAGCACTTCAACCAAACCCAATATGACAATTACAATGGCGAATGCCCTTACCACACCGGGGGCAAGCTCGTGCTCGACACTGACGAGTAAGGCGGTCCAAGCGAAGTTGTGAGTTGATTTTCTGATGTTTGGAACGGTTCTCGACAAGCTCGGCAGCTACTTCGGACAATCGTTCCTGCTGTCGCGCTGCTTTCCATGGCTCCTCTGCCTCATCGTCAACCTGCTAATCGCGAGCATCGAGTTCCCTCAGATGCGCGCCTTCGTGGAGGGTGAATACGCGGGAGCGACCTCGACGAAGGCGTTCGACTTTGTGGCCGCGCTGATCGCTGTCGGCGTTCTGGCCTACGCGACCTCGCCGATCATTCAGGCGATGACGGAATTCCTCGAAGGCGACTGGATCGGCAGCCCGCTCGGCAGGCTCGCCGCTCCCTTTCTTGTCCCGTTCGAAGCGGCGCGCAGGGACCGGCTGAACGCCGAATACCGCGATATCTTTGACCGGAGAACGAAGCTGCCGAACACGAAGCGGGTGATCGCGCAGCTGAGGAACGATCGCGCGGCCGGCGCTAGGCTTCGAAGGATCGTGGATGTCGGGGCGATCAATGACGCCGATTCGCGTTTCGGCGAGGTGATGCGCCATCGCTGGCTCAATCTGGAAATTAGCCCCGATACGTTCAAAGCCTTCATTGACAGCCTCTCGCGGGCGTTGAGATCGAACTGCGCCGATATCGCGAATCTCGACCCTGGCGAGAACGCCGAGGAGGCTGAGCGCTTGGCTGAGATCCACAACGGGACCGTCGAAGAACTGACGCCGTTCGTCCTCGACTTCGCGGAGCAAATGGAGTTTCGCGCGCGTACGAAGAGGGACCGGGACTTCGCCCGGCTCGAACTCGCTCCGACGCGGCTCGGCAACAGCGCCGCAGCGCTGCGCGATTATTGCGACAGCCGCTACGGAATCGCCTTCGAGGCGTTCTGGCCCCGCTTCCTATTGGTCGTAGCGTCGAAGGACGACAAGCTAAGCGGCACAATCGCCGCCTCGAAGATCCAGCTCGACTTTTCGATCCTGTGCTTCACATTAACGGTCGCGTCTCTGACCGGCTGGGCAATCGTGCTGTGGCTCTGGGGGCGCTCCCTGTTGACGGCGGTGGTGGTCTTCGTAGCCGGGCCAGCGCTCGCCTGGGCATGGCTGAGAATCGTTCAATCGAGCTATGCGGCCTTTGCCGATGTCGCGCGAAGCGCAACGGATCTCGACCGCTTCGAGCTGCTTGACGCCCTGCATCTCCCCCTGCCGCAAAGAAGCGACGACGAACCAGCAATCTGGCAGCGGTTCTCGCTTCTAACTCTCCTCAGCGACAAGCCGACGCCAGTCACCTACCGAAACCCAGTCAAATGAAGGCCTGGCTGTTCTGGTACACGTTCCTCGCGCGCGGCTTTCTTGCCCTAGCCTATGTGCTTGTCGCGGCCCACATTCTCAGTCTGATCGTGGCGCGCGCCCCGGACTCCCCGCGGGCGACGCATGCGCTGAACGTCAACGACAAGTTGACCGCGGCCGACCTGCAGACGGATGCGACCGCCGCGCTTGTCGACAACTATCTCCGCGCGCCTGTGGCCCCGGGCAAGCCGGTCACCGGCGACAACGTCAGTCGAACGCCGATCGACAGCAATATAACCCCTTCGCTGGCGGCGATCGTCACGATCAAGCCCAAAGCCCGCGAACAGTTCAATATCTCCAAAGGCTCGAAGGTCCGGATCGTCTTCTCAGACACGCCGCAGGAGCTCGCCGGCGTTGTCGCCGACATCAATTGCGACAAGCAGTTCTGCTCGACGATCGTCGGGCTGGCGGCGTCGCCGAAGCAGACGTTCGACGCTTTCAATTTCTCGAGGGCCACCCTCGTCTCCGACGAAGCAACGGAACCGTACAGCCCATGACGCCAAAGGACTGGGAGCGCTTCGACGCACGGCCGATCCTCGAGGTGCCCGCCAAGCCGGCGAACGGCCTCTGGACGCTGGCCCGGACCCGCCTCCCGTCGCCGACATTGCTGCGCATCGCCGCCGAGGGCCGTTGGACGTTCCTCGCCGGACTCGAGCCGTGCGGACCGGACGGACTCCAGCGCTGGCCGTTCGGGCAGGACCAGCTGCTGTGCAAGAAGGCGCGTCCCGGAGCGCTCCTGGCGAAAGTCAGCGGCTCGGCGAGCTCCATCGACGACAGCGATATTTACGTGATCGGAGCGTTCGCTGTCCTCTCCTTGGATCAGGCCACCGGGCCTCTCTATTTCACCATCAACGACGTTCCTGGCTTCTATGACGACAATTCGGGAGCGGTGTCGGTCACCATCGGCTGATGCGGCGCTCTCCGATTCGCCTTGCGCCCCGGGAATGTCCCGTGGCAATTCGCCCCTGCCATGACCGACGTCGTCAACCCCTCACCCCCAGCCCCTCTGCCGCAGGAAGAGAGGGGAGGCGCGCCGCGCATCTCTTTCGTCTCGCTCGGCTGTCCGAAGGCGCTCGTCGACAGCGAGCGCATTCTCACCCGCCTCCGCGCCGAGGGCTACGAGCTCGCGCGCACGCACGCCGGCGCCGACGCGGTGATCGTCAACACGTGCGGCTTTCTCGACAGCGCGAAAAAGGAGTCGCTCGCCGCGATCGGCGAGGCGCTGAGCGAGAATGGACGGGTGATCGTCACCGGCTGCATGGGCGCGAAACCCGAGGAGATCCGCGACGCCTTTCCCAATGTGTCGGCGATTACCGGCCCGCAGGCGTTCGAAAGCGTAATGGCGGCGGTGCGCGAAGCCGCGCCCGCTCCGCACGACAAGTTCGTCAATCTCATCCCCGGCGAGGGGGTAAGGCTCACGCCGCGCCATTACGCCTATCTCAAGATCGCCGAGGGCTGCGACAACCGCTGCACGTTCTGCATCATCCCGTCGCTGCGGGGGAATCTCGCCTCGCGCCCGGCCGGCGAGGTCATGCGCGAGGCCGAGCGGCTCGTCAAAGCGGGCGTCAAGGAGCTCATCGTCATCGCCCAGGACACCAGCGCCTATGGCCGCGACCTCAGATACGCGGCGAGCGAATGGCGCGGCCGGGAGACGAAAGCGCGCTTTCTCGACATCGTGCGCGAACTCGGAACGCTAGGCGCCTGGGTGCGCTTGCAATATGTCTACCCCTACCCGCATGTCGACGAAGCGATCGCGCTCATGAACGGCGGCAATGTGCTGCCCTATATCGACGTGCCGTTCCAGCATGCTTCGCCGGCGATCTTGAAGGCGATGCGACGGCCGGCCGGCCAGGAGAAGACGCTCGATCGCATCCGCGCCTGGCGCGCGATCTGCCCGGATATAACCATTCGGTCGACCTTCATCGTCGGCTTTCCCGGCGAGACCGGAGAGGACTTCGCCTTCCTGCTCGACTGGCTCGATGAAGCGAAGCCCGACCGGGTCGGCGCCTTTCAGT
>Ga0335076_10002795_pt1 | contig 17415 bp, 16 predicted proteins | sample Lox_Sample_25_FD_206717 | JGI IMG/M metagenome (GOLD analysis project Ga0335076, IMG submission 206717) | Soil microbial communities from Loxahatchee National Wildlife Refuge, Florida, United States - Lox_Sample_2.5 | ecosystem: Environmental > Terrestrial > Soil > Wetlands | place: USA... | reverse complement strand
TGTCATCCTGAGCGAAGCGAAGGGCCTATGCATTTCTTCAGGTGGCACACTCATCTTGGCTCAGTCATTTCTTCTTCGAGCTTCCCTCTTCGCAAGGCACCAGCTTCGAGTCCAGCCGCGACAGATATTGCGTTGCGTCGATGATGAATCGAACCGCGATGACCGCCTTCAGACAATCTCTATCCAAAACGATGTTTTCTATCCCAACTCCCTCGGGCAGTAGAGCCTGGTTGTCATCGATGAACCGATGGAGATAAGTGTCGTCGTAAACTGCTCCCTTGGGAAGCTTCCATTGCATCCGCAACCGCGCGGTGGCTTCCTTCTTGCCTGGAACAGCGCGCGCACACGCTCCCCCATCTCATCCGAGTCATTGCTGAAACAATCCCCCACAAAGTTCCCACTCATTCCGGCCAGCTCTGACGCGCTGAGAGTCTCCGTCCCGGTGATCGAAAAATCGGTGACAAGTATCCCGTCATTCTTGTCATTGCGAAAGTCGTTCGCGCACTGTCCTGACACCCCTGCCGACAACAATGCCACAGCAAACGCTGCTGGAATCAATCGCGAAAGCATTTAACCCCTCCCTCGCGCGTATCGTAGTTTAATGCCTCCAGATTCCGACCTTTACACCTGGGTTGCCCCAGAACTGCCCCAAATTCCCTTTGACTTCGATTACCTCACCCACTACCATCGCCCCGGGGCCATAATGCCGCTGATCATCAATCCGCGCGAAGTTTCGAAGGTCACCATCCTCGACGTGGAAGGCCGCATCATCCTCGGCGACGAGATTCACGCCCTGCGCGACGCCGTACGCAACCTCATCTCGGAAGGCAAAAAGAAGATCATCCTCAATCTTGCCGGTGTCGACTACATCGACAGCTCTGGCGTCGGAGAACTCGTCGGCGCCTACACCACCGTCCGCAACGCAGGCGGAGAGCTAAAGCTCCTCAAGCTGACTCAAAAAGTCCAGGACGTGCTCCACGTCACCAAACTCTATACCGTATTTGACATTAAGGACGACGAGTTCCACGCCGTGAAGTCCTTCGACTACTTCTTCGCCAAATAGCCATACGGTCATCTGGGGCGAAAGCGTTGTCCGCGAAGCGTACGGCGACGCAGTCGAAAGACCCCTATAGTCTCATCGCCGCTAGTGCAGAGAGTTTCTTCTAAGCGCCTTTTGCCCTTTCCTTAGCGGACCCTGCGGTTGCAGCTCCTGCCACCTAAGACCGGGAACCCCCCAAGCTAAGTACCTGAGGCTGCCTTTCATCGTAGAATCCAAGAAAGAACATGGGCTAATGCAGTTTGCTAGGGTGCGGAGCCGTACCGCTCATGGAGCAAAGCAGTACCTCAAATAAGAAGTCCAGAGAACTTCTCTGGACCGTCGATCGCAGTTATCAAGGCTGGATCTGTTCCCAGTGCGAGTGGAATTCCCCCGTCCCAACGCTGCTCAACGATCCCGACGCCAAGACCGCGTTTGACCGTCTGGCGGCCGCCAAGTTCCGCGAGCACAACTGCGCCGACTTCCTGATGCGCCTGTCGCAATCTGCCGATAGTTTCACCGCCCGTATCCGCAAGATGGTCTCCAGCGGCTACAAGCCGAAAGACGCAGTCGAACTCTTTCTACAGGAAGTCCAACTCGAGTACCGCAACCAGCCAAAGGTCCTCGAGCAAGCCAAATCCGAAGCAGACGACTTCCTAAGACGCCTCCGTGCGGGATTGATCTAGTTTCCTTCGAGCCACGTTCTGAGACCTACGTGACTCTATCCACCTATGCACGGAAATGGATCAACAAAGCGACCGTATCAATTCTTGATTCCCATCTCCCCCAAGATCCACGCGTAATCAAACGATGCTTCATGCAGCCGGTCGTACCGCCCCGAAGCTCCGCCGTGCCCAGCAGGCTGCAGGTTGGTTTTTAGGATCAACGTGTTGTGATCCGTCCGAGTCGCCCGCATTTTGGCGACATACTTCGCCGGCTCCCAGTACATCACCTGGCTGTCATTGAAGGACGTCTTCACCAGCATGTCCGGATACGCCTTCGCCGCAACATTGTCATACGGCGAATACGTGATCATGTAATTGAACGCCGCCGCCTCCTTTGGATTTCCCCACTCCTCGAACTCCGTCACAGTCAGCGGCAACGACGCATCCAGCATTGTGTTCATCACATCCACGAACGGCACGCCAACCAGCGCCCCATGGAAAAGGTCCGGCCGCATATTCAGCACTGCTCCCATCAGCAGCCCGCCCGCGCTGCGTCCCTCGATCACCAGCCGATCCTTCGATCCATAACCGCGCTTCACCAAATCTTCGGCGCAGGCAATGAAATCCGTGAACGTCGTCTTCTTATTCATCATGCGCCCCGCGTCGTGCCACGCTTTGCCCATCTCGCCGCCGCCCCGGATATGCGCCACCGCCGCCACCACTCCACGATCGACCATGCTGAAAATATTCGAATTGAAAAACATGTCGATCGAGACACCATACGACCCATACCCATACAGGTACAGCGGCCCCTTGCCATCGAGCTTCGCATCTTTCAACCGCAGCACCGAAATCGGGATCTTCACGCCGTCCGAGGCCACCGCATAAATCTGCTCCACCTGGTACTTGTTGCGGTCGTACCCGCCCGGCACTTCCTTCTGTTTCAGCAGTTGCGACGTTCCTTTCTCCATGTCATACGCAAACACCGACGCCGGCGTCATCGGCGATTGATACCCATAGCGAAACTCCGTCGTGTCATACACCTTGTTGATGTACGAATACGCCGCGTAAGCCGGCTCGGGAAACTCAATACGCTTCGACTGTCCGCTGCGCAAATCAATCACACGAATCTGCGGCAGCCCGCTCTCGCGTTCGTACATCACGCAGAAATTGCGGAAGAAATCCAGATCATCAATCATAATCCCAGGATTCGTCGCCATGACTTCGTGCCAATTCGCGCTCCCGGGATCATTGATGGGCGCCTTCACCAGGCGGAAATTCCGCCCCGTATCGTTCACCCGGATATAAAACGAGTCCGCATTGTGGTCCGGGTAATATTCCACTCCCTGCTTTCGCGGCTCCAGCACCTTCCAGTCCGCAGTTGGATCGCTCGCCGGAATGTACCGCGCCTCGGTCGTCGTGTGGCTCCCCGACATCAGGAAGATAAATTTCTGGCTTCTTGTCTTTCCTACGCCAACGTCAAATCTCTCATCCGGCTCTTCGTACACCAGCGTGTCCGGCCCGGCCGAAGCCACCGTGTGCCGGTACATCCGGTACTGCCGCTTCGACACCGCATCTTCCTGCGTATAGAAAATCGTATTGCCATCATTCGCCCATGCCACCGAACCCACACGCTCGGCATGGTCGACCAATGTCTTGCCGGTTCGCAGATCCTTTACCGCTAGCTGATATTGCCGGAAGCCCGTGTTGTCGTACGTGTACGCAAGCAGGTCCCCGTCGTTACTCACTTCGAACGCCGACACAGACATGAACACCTGCCCCTTGGCCAGCTCGTTGATGTCGAGGATCACTTCCTCAGGCGCCTCCATGCTCCCTTTTCTCCGGCACCGGATCCCGTATTGCTTCCCCGCTTCTGTCCGCGTGTAGTAGTAGTAATCGCCCTCGCGATACGGAACCTCCACATCCGTTTCCTTGATGCGGCTCAGCATCTCGTCATAGAGCTTCTTCTGGAAGCCTTCGGTCGGCTTCATCACTGCATCGGTATACGCGTTCTCCGCTTCCAGGTAGGCCCGCACCTCCGGATTCTGCTTGTCCCGCAGCCAGGAATAGTTGTCCACCAGCTTGCGGCCGTTCACCTCGGTCTCATGCGGGACTTTCTTCGCCACCGGGGGCGCAGGCAGGGTAGCGTTGTCCGCCGCAATGAAAAGGAAAACGGAAGTCAGAAGCAGGAGCGCCCGGCCAATCCGGCACAGGCTATTACGCAGAATCGCATTCATGGAAGTACCTCGTGAAGAAATGTAAAGACGAATAGCTCCGAAAATCCAACGCCCGGCAGCCTATCACACGCGCGCGGGAATAACACAACCCTGTTCCACTGAGATGCCCTTGGCGCCTGTGTTGAAAGCTTTTCTCCGTGCTCTTTGCGCTTTCTTGGCGTCCTTCGCGGTAATCCTATTTCCGTCCATACTCAAACACTCTCTCATCCACCACTACCGCCACATACTTCCCGGATTCCACATCACGAAATTGCACCACCCGCTTCCCCTCGCGCGCCATCTGACCCCACCGGCTCGGCTTCTCCGGATTCTGCTCGATCGCCTGATACTCCTTCCCATCCATCTCAAAGCGCACAGTCCGAAAGCGGCGCGTCCCGGTTCGCGCGACTGAGAACGTCTTTCCCCCGATCGAGACCACACGCCCGCTCATCATCTGCTCCGCCACCGCCGCTAACGCTAAATGCTCCAACATGTCGCTCCGATGCTACGCCTTCGTTGACTTGCCTCCCAACCCGACGTAAGATGCTCGGCCAGCAACAACAGGGAGCCCTCATGAAGCTGCGGCTAGAATGCCGCTCCGTCGGCGAAGTCTTCGTGATCCAGTGCGAGGGACGCATCATCACGGGCGCCGAGGTGCTCCACCTGCACGCCCTTGTCGGCGATTCCATTGCCAAGCACGGCGACGTCGTTCTGGAATTCGACAAAGTCGAGTTCATCGACAGCAGCGGTCTTGGTGCGCTCATGCGCCTTGTCCAGTCGGCCCGCGCCAACAAGGGCGACCTCAAGCTGTGCGGTGTTTCCCCCAAGATCCGCAAGACGCTCGAGATGACGCACCTGCTCTCGCAATTCGAAATCTACGATTCCGCGGAAGAAGCCATCACCGCCGCTTATCTCGGATCGCGTTACTCTCCCGGCAAGGCTGGCGACGCACGGCCGCGCGTTCTCTGCGTTTACGATTCCTCCGACGTTCGCGCCTTCCTCCGCGAAATTCTTTGCGCCGCCGGATACAACGCCCTCACCACCGCCAACATCGATGACGCCAAAATCCTTCTCCGCGCCACCAAGGCCAACAAAGTCTTGATCTCTTCGAACCTGCAATCGTTCTACGGACGCCCCACGCGCAAAGCCCTGGAAGAAGTCGATCCCAACATCTCGGTAGCCGTCCTCGACGAAACCTTCGCCAGCCAGGACCCCGGCGAAGCTGCCGAGAAGCTCCTCCAAACCCTGAACGCATAACCGCCACCGCGCGAATGGCCGCCGGTGCCCTCGTCTACGCGGAAAGCTCTTTTTTGCGACCTTCTCGCCCTCTCAGCGTACTTTGCAGTAAAGAATTGCTCGCTGGCAACCAGCCAACGTATCAGGTTTACACTCTCCCCATGCCCACTCTTCCCAAAATCAAAGTCACGCCCCGTGGCGTCAACCGCCTCAAGCAAGGACACGTCTGGGTGTACCGCTCCGATCTCCTCGACGCCGATAATATCGCCCCTGGCTCGCTGGTCACTGTCTCCGATAAACGCGGCAAGTCCCTCGGCACAGCCCTCTACTCCAGCTCTTCCCAAATCGCCATCCGTCTCATCGCATCCGAGCCAGTCTCCGACCTCGGCAAGCTGCTTCGCCAGCGAATCACCCAAGCCGTCGCCTATCGCGAGTCCATTGTTCGTGATACCAATGCCTACCGCCTCGTCTTCAGTGAAGCAGACTTTCTCCCCGGCCTCATCGTCGACCGCTACAACGACATTCTTTCTCTGCAAATTCTTACTCAGGCATTTGACGCCAGCCCCGTCCGCGAAGCGGTCACCTCGCAGTTGACCCAACTGATGAATCCGGCCGCGATCGTCGAGCGCGTCGATGCTCGCGTACGGGAGCTCGAAACTCTCCCGCCACGCAGCTCAGGCCTGCTCCATGGCGAGAAAACGTCCGCCACGTTCACGATGAACGGTGTCCACTTCCACTTCGACGCTCTCGAAGGCCAGAAGACCGGAGCCTTCCTCGACCAGCGCGAAAACTACGCCGCCGCCGCGCAATATGCCAAGGGCGAGGCTCTCGACGTCTTCTGCTATCAGGGAGGCTTCGCGCTCCATCTCGCGCGAGTTTGTAGTCAAGTGACCGGAGTCGATAGCTCCCGTCCAGCCCTGGAAGTCGCCGATCAAAATGCAGCGCTGAACAAAGATCATTTCCAGAGAGAAGAGATCGAGTGGATCGAGGCCAACGCCTTCGATCTCCTGAAGGACTACTCTGCTGCCAACCGTCGTTACGACACAATCGTTCTTGACCCGCCAGCCTTCGCCAAAACCAAGCGCGACCTCGAGTCCTCCCTGCGCGGATACAAGGAACTCAACCTCCGCGCCCTCAAGATGCTTCGCCCTGGAGGCGTCCTTATCACCTGCAGTTGCTCCTATCACGTGAGCCAGTCCAACTTCCTCGAAATGCTCTCTGCCGCCGCTCTCGATGCCCACCGCACGTTGCGCCTCCTCGAGGTCCGCGCCCAGGCTAAAGACCACCCTATACTGCTGAATGTGCCCGAAACCGCTTACCTAAAATGCTTTATAGCATACGTAAGCGATTGAAAATAGGGAAGATTCTATAGTTGACAATAGTACACTCATATTTTATGCTTCTTTTTGTGATAACGAAGCGTCTAAACTAGTGATCGCCAAGCCGACGCTCGAATGCGCGGCCGGTCACGAAATTCAAAATTCTGATCAATACCCAATATTCGAAGGAGGATTAGCCATGACCGTTTTAACTCGTTGGGAACCTTTCCGTGAATTTGCCAACTTGCAGGATCGCATCAATCGCGTTTTCCGCGAATCCTACAGCGGCCCAAACCAGGAAGATTCCCTCACCACCTCGAGCTTTGCCCCCGCCGTGGACGTCTACGAAGACGAGCACAAGGTCACGTTGAAGATTGAAGTGCCGGGAATCGAAGAGAAAGACATCGATGTCCGCATCGAGAACAACACCCTGACCGTGCACGGCGAGCGCAAGATCGAGAAGGAAGAAAAAGAAGAGAACTACCGCCGCGTGGAGCGTCAGTATGGCAGCTTCACCCGCACCTTCACTTTGCCCCAGACTGTGGACGCCGAGAACGTTTCGGCGAACTACGATAAGGGCGTCCTGAAGATCACCTTGCCCAAGAAGGCCGAAGCGAAGCCGAAGCAGATCAAGGTCAACGTCGGCTCCGAAAAGACCCTCGAAGGCAAAGGCCCCGGCAAAGCCGCGTAATTGGCATTCACCACGTGGGGGCGGACCCTCTGGTCCGCCCAGCGCAGGCGAAGCCAAGCCGTGGAGCTAAAGTGTTTCAGTAGGGACAGCCGCCTCGGCTGTCCGGTCGAGCGACAGCTCGACGAAGTTTGTGCCGGAACTGGCAAAAGACGGGAGGCGGCAGAGGTGACCGCCTCCCATAATTTTTGATTCTCTCATCGCTATCTCTGGAGGTCCCAGTCATGCGCGACGACCGAATCCACGAAGCAGAATGCGAAAAAAGGTTTTGTGCCTGTACCGACCTGCAGCCCTGCACTTGCATCAACTATCCGCCGTATCATTGCGGAGTGTGCGGACGCGAGTACCGCGCCGAGCAGGTGGCTGAAGCCAGGGTGCGCGGCTGGTACGCGGAAGACAAGCGATATTGACAATGGTGTTTACGGAATTGGAAACCGTTCGGCAAGAAACGAACTCCAATTACACGGTCACCAATTTACGAAATTCATGAATTCAAGAGGTTCTCATGCCCATCCGTTGGGACAAATTCACAGTTAAGGCGCAGGAAGCAGTCCAGCGCGCCAGCCAGCTCGCCAGCGAGCATGGCAATCCCGAGCTTCAGCCGATTCACTTACTGGCCGCGCTCCTCGAAGACAAAGAAGGCATTGTTCCGCCTGTCCTCGAGAAAATCGGCATCGGGCCTCAAGCCGTCTTGAATGCAATCTACGCCGAGATCGACCACTTACCCAAGGTCTCTGGCGAAGCCGCGCAAGCCACGCTCGCCAACGAGACCAATAAACTGCTCGAGCAAGCCTTCAAAGAAGCCAGCAACTTCAAGGACGAATACGTTTCCACCGAGCACCTGCTGCTGGCCATCACACACTTGAAGCGCGACAAGGCGCAGCAGGTTCTGGCGCAGCATGGCGCGACCTACGACGCCATCCTCAAGGCGCTCACCGTCGTGCGCGGATCGCAGAAGGTCACCGACCAGAATCCCGAAGCTAAATACCAGGCACTCGAGCGTTATGCCCGCGATCTAACCGAACAGGCGCGCCGCGGCAAGCTCGATCCGGTCATCGGACGCGACGAGGAAATCCGACGCGTCGTCCAGGTTTTGTCTCGCCGCACGAAGAACAATCCTGTGCTCATCGGCGAACCTGGCGTCGGCAAGACCGCAATTGTTGAGGGCCTCGCGCAACGCATCATCTCGGGCGATGTTCCCGAAGTGTTGAAGAACAAGCGAGTCGTCGCCCTTGATCTCGGCGCGATGCTTGCCGGAGCCAAATACCGCGGCGAATTTGAAGACCGCCTCAAAGCCGTCCTGAAAGAGATCGAAGACTCGCAAGGACAGATCGTCCTGTTTATCGACGAGCTGCACACGCTGGTCGGTGCGGGAGCGGCCGAAGGTGCCATTGATGCTTCCAACATGCTGAAGCCGGCGCTCGCCCGCGGCGAACTCCGCGCGATCGGCGCAACCACGCTGAACGAATATCGCAAGTACATCGAGAAAGACGCCGCGCTCGAGCGCCGCTTCCAGATCGTCTTTGTCGGCGAGCCGAATGTCGAAGATACGATCGCGATCCTCCGCGGACTGAAGGAAAAATACGAAGTCCATCACGGTGTGCGCATCAAGGATTCGGCCATCGTATCGGCGGCTACGCTTTCGCACCGCTACATCTCCGACCGCTTTTTGCCCGACAAGGCTATCGACCTCATCGACGAAGCGGCCGCGTCGCTGCGCATCCAGATCGACTCGCTGCCAACGGATATCGATCAGCTCGAACGCCGCGCCACGCAGCTAGAGATCGAAAAGCAGGCGCTGAAGAAAGAAGACGACACGAATTCGAAGGAGCGTTTGGGCGTAATCGAGAAAGAGCTCGCTGAAATCCGCGAGAAGTCGAACACCCTGAAGGCGAACTGGAAGAAAGAAAAAGACCTCATTGCCCGCACTCGTACGCTCAAAGAGAAAATCGAGCAGCTCAAGATCGAAGAGCAGGCTGAAGAGCGCAAGGGCAACCTGCAGCGCGTCGCCGAGATCCGCTACGGCCTGATTCGCCAAGCCGAAGAGGAACTCGCCAAGCTCACCAGGCAGATGGAGAGCGCGGGCAAGCAGCGCATGCTCAAAGAAGAAGTGGACGAAGAAGACGTCGCGCGCATCGTCTCCAAGTGGACGGGCATTCCTGTCTCCAAGATGCTGGAAGGCGAGGTGAAGAAGCTGGTCACGATGGAAGAGCGCCTGCGCCAGCGCGTGGTCGGCCAGGATCCTGCGCTCGAGCGCGTTGCCAACGCGATTCGCCGTTCGCGTGCCGGACTCAGCGATCCCAAGCGTCCCATCGGATCGTTTATCTTCCTTGGACCCACGGGGGTCGGCAAGACGGAGCTGGCGCGCGCTCTCGCCGAATTCTTGTTCGATGACGAGCACGCCATGCTCCGCATCGACATGTCCGAATACATGGAGAAGCACTCTGTGGCTCGCCTGATTGGCGCGCCTCCGGGATATGTCGGCTACGAAGAGGGTGGTCAGCTCACGGAGCAAGTCCGTCGTCGTCCGTATGCGGTCGTGCTGTTCGACGAAATCGAGAAGGCGCATCCAGATGTATTCAACGTCCTGCTGCAGATGATGGACGATGGTCGCCTGACCGACGGCAAAGGTCGCGTGGTCGACTTCAAGAACACCATCCTCATCATGACCTCAAATATCGGCTCGCAGTACTTACAGGCAGAAGGGCTGCGTTCCGAGGAAGAGTTCGAGAAGGCGTCGCAGCAGGTGATGCAGCAGTTACACACGCACTTCCGGCCTGAGTTCCTGAATCGCGTGGACGACATCATCATCTTCCGTCCGCTCGGCAAAGAGCAGCTGGTCAAGATCATCGAGCTGCGTCTGGAAGACGTGCGTCGCTTGCTCGCCGATCGCAAGATCTCACTCGAGCTCACCGACGCCGCGAAAGACCTGCTGTTTACGCAGGGCTACGATCCGAACTTCGGAGCGCGTCCGCTGAAGCGCGCCATCCAGAAGTTCGTGCAGGATCCGCTGGCGCTGAAGATTCTCGACGGCGAAGTGCTGCACGGAGATCACGTGATCGTTGAAGCCGACAAGAAAGCCGGCAAGATGAAGTTCGAAATCAGCCAGCGCGTCGGCGAGGCAGCTAAGGCAAAGCGCTAAACCTCGGGCCACGGATTTTCGCGGATAAACCAAACCAACGGTTAGTCCGCGTTGATCCGTGGATGAGTGTTTGTAAAGGCATCCAGCACGGATGGTGCCTGCGCGAAGTACCATGCGACCGCGGCGCGCAACGCGATCTGCAAGCCATACCAGAAAATCGCAACGCCCAGCTCCGCCTGCGAAATCTTGGCGATCAGCGGCGCAATGCTCAATGCGAAGATCAGCATCGCAATCCAGCGCGACCAATTCTGCAAGCGGAACAATCCCCAAGCTACAGCCGCGTAGACGCTTCCCACCAACATCGCCATGTAGGGTCCGGCGAGTTCGAGTCCATACATGAGTGGCGATCCGGCCATCAGAGAGACCGCCTCGGGCGATAGCAGCTTTACGATTCCGAGGGCCCAAAGGTACACCGCGGCAAGCGCGAAGAGCGCGGCGAAGACGATCACCACTTTCGGCCGATGCATGAGCAAAATTCTAGAAAAAATCTGGGAAGATGTGTTCAGCGGTAGGACCAAAATGGGAGGGTAACGATCTGGTACTGTCCCCCTCCCCCACCGGGGCTATTGAAATCCATCAAGCTGCGGGAAAACGCAAAGTATCTATGGGGCTCAATAACATAGAGGCAAAATCCTGAGCCGCAGGCACTTAGCCATCGGCAAAACCCTTTGATCCTGCTTCAGCCACGGCGCTGCCGTCACGAAGAATGCCAGAATGCTTCGCCTGTGCGCAAGGTCATCCGTCACAAGGCTAAGCCGCAAGCTGTGGAAATCTGCTGAGCGCCGCCGCGGATTTGCACGGATCACCGCGGATCGATAAGAAGAGCAAAAAAGATCTGCGAGAATCCGCGCCAAGCCGTGGCCAACGATTTTCTGGCACACTGAACGGATGCATCGTCTTACCCTTGGCGACTTCGAACTCATGGCTTTTTCCGATGGCATCTATCCTCTCGACGGCGGCGCGTTTTTCGGCGTCATCCCGAAAGTGATGTGGTCGCGCAAAGTCGAGTCCGACGAACGGAATTACGTCCAAGCTGGCCTGAACTCGCTCCTCATTCGCACCGGGAAGCACACCGTGCTGGTCGAGACGGGCATGGGCAACAAGCTGTCGGAGCGCATGGTGAAGTTCTACGGGCAACCAGCGAAGTTGCTCGACAATCTCTCCGCGGCGGGGATCGCTCCCGAAGACATCGACATCGTGATCAATTCTCACCTGCACTTCGACCACTGCGGATGGAATACGGTCCGCGACAAGAATGGAAAGATCGTTCCAACCTTTCCGCGCGCGAAGTACTACGCTCCTGAAGGTGAGTGGCAGTACGCGCGCAAGCCCAGCGAGCGCGATTCCATCAGCTACATTCCAGACAATTACGATCCGCTGGTGGCCAGTGGGCAAATGACGTTGCTGAAAGGCGGGGAAGAGATCGTCCCAGGAATTTCGGTGAAGACGTTCCCGGGACATACGGCGCACATGCAGGCGGTCTTCGTGGACGGGTTCGTAGATTCCCACGTCTCGCAACTGCGGCGAGACCCTTCAGCTGCGCTCAGGGCAAACGTGGGGCGTCCCCAGGTGCGGGAAACTCCAGAAAGTCAAAATCCCCACTCTGTCTCCGCAAAAGACGCGGAGACTAGGGGAGGGCACCCCGGTTCGATTGCTTGTTATATTTCTGACCTCATGCCTACCACCGCGCACATCGACATCACGTGGGGCATGGGATTCGATCTCTATCCGTTGCAGACGATCGAGAGCAAGAAGGAGTATTATGCTCGCGCGCTGCCCGAGCGCTGGCTGACCGTATTCACCCACGATCCAGAAACGCCCTGGGCCTGCATCGAGAAAGACGAACTTGGAAAGATGATCGCCAAGGAGGTTTGAATGAAAGCCCCCCATTCGAGAAGTCTTCTGGTGCTAGTAATGCTGATTGCGTGCCTGGTGACCGCGCTGCCCTTGGCCAGCGCTCAGCAGGAAAAGCGTGCTCCAGCCCAGAAAGAGCTGACAGGACGCTACGAAGGCACTGCCAGCAATGGCAACAGCGATGTCATTACGGTTGCGCTCGAACTGACGGAAAAAGACGGTGCGCTTTCTGGTGTGATTCACTCCTCGCATGGCGACTTCACCATCAGCGGTGGCTCCCACAAAGGCGACGAAGCCACGCTCGAATTCCAAACCGGAGGCCCGACGGGCACCATGACGCTGAAAATCGACGGCGAGAAACTAGCAGGAGCGTGGAGCGCAGGCGATGAAGCGGGCCCGATCGAGGTGAAGAAAGCGGCAGCGCAGGAAGAAGCGCCGAAGGGAAAATCGTAAGGCCTCGACGCCTGTAACATTCCCTTTTCGTCCCATCGCTCCATCTGCGCCCCACTTACATACAGGGATACCCCGACAACGCCCTCTTTCCAGCCAGGCATCTGATCCTCCGGCAGCACGTGTATGCCGTTCTTTGGGCCCGCCATTTCACATTTCAAATTGGAAGCGAGGTTCACCATGAAGCGATTCGCGATTGTCTTCGGGATAGCAGCTTCGTTCCTGCTGGGAGCGGCGCTGACCGTCGCCGCGCAGGACGAACATCGGGATGAGAACAATGCCAAGCAAGAGCATCAGGATCAGGCCAAGCCGGCCGAACGGCAGAATGAAGAGCGCCCCAAGCAAGCTGACGAAGATCGGCGAAATGAAGACCGGCGTAACGAGGATAAGCGCAATGAAAATCGCCAGGCCGGCGAGCGCCATGACACCACGCCGCAAGGCGAGAAACACGAGGAAGTCCAGAGTGGCGACCGGCACGATCGACCCAATGGCGAACACGCCGAGCATCGCTATGCCCGCCCGCAAGGCGAGCAGCGCCATATCGCCGACAACGAATTCCACGCCCATTTCGGCCGTGAACATCACTTCCGTCCGGGCCGTGTGCAGGTGGTTGAAGGACGTCCGCAGTTCTACTACAGCGGCTACACTTTCATCCTGGCCGATCCGTGGCCGGTTGACTGGGCGTATGACTCCGACGACTGCTACATCGATTACATGGACGGCGACTACTACCTGTTCAACATACGTTATCCCGGAGTGCGGATACTGCTGTACATTCTGTAGGCAGCAAGGCTAGCCGCTTGAAAAGCTTAGACTCCACGGCATCGGCTGTGGAGTTTTTGTTCTCGGAGATGACGGCAAGTTGCCCTCGCCCTTTCGATTGCGCTCAGGGCAGGCTTTGCTGGCAAGACGCCGGCGCTACACATTCGAGAGCGCGAGCAGACGGGCTTCGAAGAAGGCTTCCACGCGGCTGAGAACTTCTGTCGCGCTCTTCGATTCGTAGATTTCCTTGCGCAGGTGCGCACCGCCGGGGACGCCGTGCGTGAACCACGACGCAAACTGCTTCATCTTGCCCACCGCATCGGGGAGTTCTTCTTCGACCAGCATGCGGAAGTAGGTGCGAATCATCTCGTAGCGGTCGGCTTCAGTGGGATGATCGTATGTCGGGACAGCCGCCCTCGGCTGTCCGGAGTCGACCGGAGGGTCCGCTCCCACGCAGGCATTGCAGTACTGTTCAATCTGGCGGAAGATCCACGGATTCGATGGCGCCATGCGACCGATCATCACCGCGTCGCAACCGGTTTGCGTCACCATGGCGCATGCGTCTTCAGGCGTGCGGATATCGCCGTTGCCAATCACCGGGATCTTTACTGCGTCTTTGACAGCGGCAATCCACTCCCAGCGCGCGTTGCCGCTGTATCCCTGCTCGCGGGTGCGGGCATGCAGCGCAACGGCAGCCAGCCCGCAATTTTCCGCCATGCGCGCCAGTTCCACGCAGACGATTTCTTCGTCATTCCATCCCGCACGGAATTTCACGGTGAAGGGAATCTTCACCGCCGCGCGAACTGATTCGAAGATGCGTCCGATGGCGGGCAGATCGCGCAGGAGTCCGGAACCTCCGTTGCACTTCACGACTTTCTTTGCGGGACAGCCGAGATTCAGGTCGACGAGATCGAAGCCGAAGCCCTCGACCATCTTGGCGGCTTCGGCCATGACGAAGGGATCGCTGCCGAAGAGCTGCGCCGAAATCGGGTGCTCGTCTTCATAGAAGTGAAGATAGCGCTTGGCCTTTTGATCTTTCTTGCGCAGAACGCCATCGGCCGAGGTGAACTCGGTCATGATCAGACCGCATCCGCCGAGGTTGCGGATGAAGCGACGGAAGACGGTGTCGGTGACTCCCGCCATGGGCGCAAGCACTGTTGCTGGCGAGATGTTCACCGATCCAATCATCAGGGAAGAAGGCACGACGCGGGTGGGGAATGCTCGGTTTGCGCTTTCGGGTCGGGAAGACGCCTCCGCATAGCTCGCTTTTGTAGAGCTAGCCTGGGTGGAGACAGGTCGTGTGGAGACGGGCGCCTCGCCCGTCAGGCCAGGCCGAAGGCCGGCCCCAACTACCCCAGCCCCCGAATTGTCCCAGAGCTTCTTCACGATTTCATTCTACCCGGCGAGCAAACTAAAGCCCCCGCCGAAGCGAGGGCTCAATTTCGTTGTATCCGCAGGAATCCGCGTAGATCGTGGCGAAGGTTACTTCTTCGCCGTCTCGGCCTTGGCGTATTTGCGGCGGAAGCGCTCCACGCGTCCCGCAGTGTCCATCAGCTTCTGCTTGCCCGTAAAGAACGGATGGCAGTTCGAGCAGATTTCTACGCCGATGTCGCCCTTATGGGTCGACCGGGTCATAAACGTGTTGCCGCAGGCGCAATGCACGCGCACTTCGTTATAAGACGGATGAATGGCTGCTTTCATGTGGGTTCCAACCTCGATTCAGATCATTAGATTCTACCGGATTTCCACAGGATTCAGCAACAAAGAGCTGTGAAGCGATGGCTATGACCGGCGAGCGAAATCCTTCAGATTCAGCATTCTGGCATCACTTGGCCCGTTGTTTGGAATACGATTGGGAGTTTTGACCCCAACTTTTCACACCACTTTCGGCGATGTGGGTTCGCAGCGCATCGCTTTAAAACCTGAACATATAGCTCACCTTCACGAAGAACTGTCGGCTGTCGTTCAGGTAGCCGTTCGCCCGGGTGGTTACATATCCCAGCGATGTCGGCGTTCGAGGCACAACTTGCAGATTCTGCAGGTCGCTGTTGTAGCCCACGTAGATCGCTGTGCCCGGATGCACCAGATAGGTGATCAGGAAGTCGGCGTTAAACTCGCGCGAGGTGGGCAGGTAGGTGTAGGGCGAGCCCACCCCGGATGTGCCGGCGAGCAGCGCGTTGTACTGCAAAATCACGCGCGCCGAAAGCTGGGGAGTGAACTGCCAGTTCCACTTGCTACGAATAATGTGATCGTTGAAGATGCTGCGGCCGGCCCCGGGGGTCTGAGACTGCACAAACGCGTACTCGCCGGCTGTGGGCCGAAGGCGCTCGAACAGGTAAGTGTTGTCGATCTTTAAAGGCTTGATCGGACGGATGGTGAGAGTGGCGGATGCGGTGTCTTCGCGTGCGACAAAGGGACGATTGTAGAGATTCGGTGCCGCCGCGGAAGCGGGCGGTAACGCCTCGAAATTTACTCCGTCGCCCCAGTAATACGCGGCGGCGATGGTCGCCTTCTTGAAATAGCCAGTTTGAAAGTTTGCACCGCTGGTATGTTCGTGAAAGTCGATGTTGCCGTCGTTGGGAGCCGTGCAGAACAACGAGTAGCCGTAATAGCAAAAATCCTGAGGCCGCAGCCGCTCCCGCGTTTCCTCGTAAGGCCTCAGATAAATCACGGTTTGACCGCGGCCTTGAATCGCCACATAGGGCGAGTAGTCGGTATCAAGCCGCAGCCCGGTATGGTCGAAATCGTAGCGAACCGTCATGGACGGGCCCCAGTCGACGATCCATCCTTTTCGCGGGCGGAAACGATAATCAGCGGCCTGCGTGGTCTCGCGGATATCAACGCGGTTGATGAATCCCGGGATGCTGACGAATCCGGGGCTGACGTCGTTGTAGGTTCCGTCGTACGTGAAGTGCATGCCGTCGCGGTGCAACTGCACTTTTTCTGCCGGGCCAGCATAGTGATTGCCGTTGCCCTGGTTACCGGAACTGAAGGGATAGTAGTTAGCCTCACAGTTCAGGTTGAGGTCGCTGGAACTGGTGACCGCCTGCCCGTCAAGTGTCCAGTTCGAACCGAACTTCAAGCGCGTGTCGACGCCGCCGATGCGGTTGGACTCGTGGGTTGTCGGGCACTCCCAGTCGGTGTAGAGCAGGCCGACGCTCGACTGGCGGAAGATGTCCCGGCTCACACGCGCAATCGTGAAGTAAGAACGGACGCCGGAGTAGGTGCTGTCGTCGGGTAAAGCGAGGCCGGGGCTGCGGTCGTCCGATGTCATTACCCCGACCGAATATGGCCCGTCTTTTCCGGTCAGGCGAATTCCGGCCGAAGGGTCGCCGATATTGCGGGTGAAAAACAAGTCCATGGGAGTACGAAAGAAGTCTTCGTTCTCCAGGAAGAATGGACGCTTCTCCGGGAAATACACGGCATAGCGCTGGTTGACCGTGATCTGCGGGTCTTCCGACTCCACCTGGCTGAAGTCGGGATTCGCCGTTAGATCCAATGTGAAGTGATCGCGAAAGACAAACTTCGCGTCCATGCCGGGCTGGCCCTGCGCCGTCGCCTTCTGAAAATAAGGATTGGTGTAGTCGCGCGTATCGAGTGCGCGGAATCCGCGCATCACGCCGTAGGGGATGAGTTCCACATCGCGTCCGGGAGAAATGCCCTCCAGGCCGTTGAGCGTGGCCGCCTGCCCGAGACGCCCTTCAATCTTGTAAGTCAGGTGAGGCCAGAACGAATCCTCGGTCTTGCGCGTGATACCGCGATACAGAATGACACCCCACTCCTGCGTTTTCTTCGCGGGAAAGCGCAGGCTCTTAAAGGGAATGGCGATCCACACCACGAATCCGCGGCTGGTTACTTTGCCTTTCGAGTCCCACACCGTGTCGAACGAAGTATCAAAGTGGCCGGCGGTCTGCTCTTCACGGGAGGCTTCGGTCCAGATCGCGTCCCACTGCACGCCGAGCGGTGTGGTCTGAAAGGCGTAGGCGCGGCGCCGGTCATGAAACGTGTCGAGCATGATCTCGACCTGGTCGTCGTCGTACACGTCTT